>Ga0307373_10005593_pt1 | contig 20483 bp, 22 predicted proteins | sample OX2MG_FD_202534 | JGI IMG/M metagenome (GOLD analysis project Ga0307373, IMG submission 202534) | Soil microbial communities from Risofladan, Vaasa, Finland - OX-2 | ecosystem: Environmental > Terrestrial > Soil > Coastal area > Acid sulfate soil | place: Finland: Risofladan, Vaasa | collected...
GAGGGTGACCCGTCGAACACCCGCGGCTACTACGACACGCTGCGCGAGTCGTTCGTGCCGGCGAACCTGGCCAACGGCATCTACTTCGACCAGGACTGGGGCTCCATGCCCGGCACGATGCCCGTGGCCTCGGGCGGCATCCACGCCGGGCAGATGCACCAGCTGCTCGACTACCTCGGTGAGGACGTCGTGCTTCAGTTCGGCGGCGGGACCATCGGCCATCCGATGGGCATCGCGGCCGGAGCGACGGCCAACCGGGTCGCCGCCGAGGCGATGATCAAGGCACGCAACGAGGGCCGGGACTACCTTCGCGAGGGACCGGAGATCCTGCGCGAGGCAGCCAAGCACTGCCAGCCGCTGCAGGTCGCACTGGATGTCTGGGGCGACATCACCTTCAACTACGAGTCCACCGACACCCCGGATGTCGTCGTCACGCCGACCGCCTGAGCGGTGGCCAGGAACTCATCTGACAGGAGCACACCGATGCGCCTCATGCAGGGCACGTTCTCGTCGCTGCCCGACCTCACCGACGCGGAGATCATGGCCCAGATCCAGTACGCCGTCGACCGTGGCTGGGCGGTCGCGGTCGAGTTCACCGACGACCCGCACCCGCGCAACGTTCTGTGGGAGATGTGGGGCCTGCCCATGTTCGGGATAACCGACGCCGCTGGCGCGATGCTCGAGGTCACTGCGTGCAGGCAGGCCTGTCCCGGCCATTACGTGCGGGTCACGGCCTACGACGCGAGCCTGGGGAGACAGACCACGGCGCTGAGCTTCATCGTCAGCCGCCCGGCTGCCGAGCCCGGCTTCCGGCTCGACCGCTTGGAGACCTCGGACCGTCGAGTCAGCTACTCGCTGCATGCCTATGCTGCCGACCGCCCGTCCGGCGAGCGGTACGGGCCCGGCCCTGAATGAGTGACCCGGGCCAGGCTGCGGCGCAGCGCGGATTTGCCATGCCGCACCCCGGTGACCGGGCGCCCGAGCGCCGGCCCGGGGAGGCGTCCTCGCCGGGCCAGGCCGAGTCTCCCTCGGGCCAGGCCCAGCCGCCCGTGGTCCCGGTGCTGCTCGCACCCGGGTCGATGGTCGATCTCGATGCCGAGCAGCGGTCTCTGCGGATCGGCGAGATACTCGACCGGCTCGACGCTGAGTTCGTGGGACTCGCCCCCGTGAAGACGCGGGTCAGGGAGATAGCGGCGCTCCTGCTGATCGACCGGCTCCGTCAGCGCTGCGGCCTCACCTCGTCGCGGCCCAGCCTGCACATGTGCTTCACCGGCAGCCCGGGCACCGGCAAGACGACGATCGCCTCCCAGATGGGCGTGCTGCTGGCCGAGCTCGGCTACCTGCGCAAGGGCCAGCTGGTCAGCGTCACCCGCGACGACCTCGTCGGGCAGTACGTCGGGCACACCGCGCCGAAGACCAAGGAGGTGCTCAAGCGCGCGATGGGCGGCGTGCTCTTCATCGACGAGGCTTACTACCTGTACCGGCCGGAGAACGAGCGTGATTACGGGCAGGAGTCGATCGAGATCCTGCTGCAGTTCATGGAATCCCACCGTGCGGACCTAGTGGTCATCCTGGCCGGATACGCCGACCGGATGGACACCTTCTTCAGGTCCAACCCGGGAATGGCATCCCGCGTCGCCCACCATCTGGACTTCCCCGACTTCACCCTCGACGAGCTCGTGCACATCGCGGACCTGATACTGGACCGCGAGGAATACCGGCTGTCGGCGGCGGCACGGGACGCCTTCCGTGAGTACGTCGCACTGCGGATGACTCAGCCCAGGTTCGCCAACGCCCGGAGCATGCGCAACGCGATCGACCGGCTCCGGCTGCGGCAGGCGGGCAGGATCGTCGCGGCGGGCGGGTCGATCCGCGTGGAGGACCTGGTCGAGATCAGCGCCGCCGACGTCCGCGCCAGCCGGGTCTTCGGCGACAGCACCGACGCGGTCACCGCAGCGGAGCCGGCCAGCTGATCACTGGGCCGGGCCGGAGCGACCCAGTGACGGCAGGGTCAGGCGCACCGTCGTGCCGCGGCCGGGTGCGCTGATCACCTCCAGCCTTCCGCCGAGCAACTCGGCCCGCTCGCGCATTCCGGACAGGCCGAAGCCGCTCGGGCCACCCTGGCCGGTCATCGCCGAGTCGGCGGCGGCGAGGTCGAACCCGGTGCCGTCATCGGCAACCTCGAGCACGATGCGGCCAGGCGGAGCGGTCAGCCGAACCCTGACGGACTGAGCCTCCGCGTGCTTGGCCACGTTCTGCAGAGCTTCCTGGGCAGTCCGGTACACGGCGGTCTCGAGGTGCTCGGAAATCCGCTGCTTGGTCGTCTCCACTTGCACATCAAGCTGGGGAAACGAATGGCCGAGGCTGACCAGGCTGGGGGCCAGGCCGAGGTCGTCGAGTACCGGCGGACGCAGGCCGGCGATGGCGAGCCTGGTCTCGTCCAGCGCGGCGGCGGCGAGTTCCTGGGCCTTGGCTATCTGCTCGGCCGCGAGGCGTGGCGCGCTGTCGATCACATCGGCCGCCGCGGACAGGTGGAAGAACAGGCTGACGATCCGCTGGCTGATCCCGTCATGGATCTCGCCGGCCAGCCTGCGGCGTTCGTGTTCCTGCCACTCCATCGTCTGCTCGGCGAACCGCTCCAGTGCCTCCTCCCGCTCCGCCAGCCGCTGGTGCAGGCGGGCGTTCTCGATCGCCCCTGCGACCAGCCCGGCCACCGACCGCAGCAGGTCCACGTCCGACGTCGTGAAATCACGCCGCAATTTAGTGTGCACGTTGAGGACGCCGACGAGGTGCCCGAGCGGCGTGACCACGGGGACCGAGATCATCGAGGTGTAGTCCTCCCCGCGCAGCGCGGGAATGTAGCGGTAGCGGGGATCACTGTTCTTGTCCCCGACGATCACGGCCGGCTCGCCGTGATCGGCGACCCACCCGGACACGCCTTCGCCGACCGCCAGCTCGATCTTGCCGACCAGCCGGTCAAATGGCGGTGTAGCACCGCGCAGCCGGAGTGTGCGGCCCTCCTCGTCGATCAGATGGACGAAGCACACGTCGGTCGCGGTCGTCTCGGTGACCAGATTGGCCACGCCCTGCAGGATACGGTCGAGATCAAGCCCGGCCGAGATGGTGTCGATGACGCGGGACAGCAGGAGCGCCTCGCGCTCGGCATCGCCCCCGCCCAGCAACGCGGTCAGTGGAAGACCCCTTCCCTTAGCGCCACGGCGACCGCGCCGGCCCGGTCCGACGTGCCGAGCTTGCGGTAGATGCCGCGTGAGTGAGTCTTCACCGTCTCCTCGCTGACCACGAGCTTTGCCGCGATAGCGCGGTTGGACAGGCCGGCGACGAGTAGCGCGAGCACCTCGCTCTCGCGCTGCGTGAGGCCCAGGTGGGCGCCGGGCCAGAACTCGCCGCTCTGCAGCCGGGCCGCGGACAGGGCCACCCGCCCGGCCAGCGCCGGGTCGATCAGCACTTCCCCGTCCCTGATACGGCGGAGGTAGTCGACCAGCTCGCCGCCGCGGATCCGCTTGAGCAAGAAGCCCGCCGCGCCGACTCGCAGCGCCTGGTAGAGGTACTGCTCGTCGTCATAGACGGTGAGGAACACGACCTTGCACGCCGGCTGGGCTGCCAGGATGTCGCCGCAGAGGTCCAGGCCCGAGGTGCCGCGCAGGCGGACATCGAGTAGCACGGCGTCTGGCCTGACCTCCGAGATGACGCGTAGCGCGTCCTGCGCGTCGCTGCTTTCGCCGACGATGGCCACGTGCTCGGAGTAGGGATGGAGCATGGCCTTGAGACCGTCAAGCACCATCTGATGATCATCGATGATCACCACGCGAAGTGGCTCAAGGTCCGAGGTCATGTCAGGAACGCTACCTACTGGCGCGGGGGCAATGGGCGACTGCCGGAACGAACGACTCACGCCGCTTACGCCCCGGCCTCCAGCAGATGCCACAGGAGCAGCAGCTGCGCGATCGCGAGTGCTTCGCTCCGCTTGCCTGTGCCGTACTCGCCAAGGCTGTCCGGCGGCGCAGCTCCCTGGTCCATCGAGAGCTGCCCCCAGATCGCTTTCTCTACGACCTGGCTGTCCTCGCGCGGCGCGTATCCGTGCACGTGCAGGGCGTCCACGGGCCGGCCGTCGCTGTCCCTGATCAGCTTGAGGTGAACGGTCCTGCGGTCATCGTCGGTTAGCACGTGCGACAGGTCGGGGTGCACGATCGTCGGCCGGAGCAGGATCTCTGCTGACAGCGGAGTGTCAGTCGCGCTCCCGCGACCGGCGACAGGAGCGAACCTGATTGACAGGTCGGCCCACTGCCGCTGCGGCCTGATGTAGGCCGCAGCATCGGCCTCTCGCCGTTCAAGCTCGGCAAGTACCTGGTCAGGGCGGTAGCCGCGATCCTTGCAGTCGCGTCTCACCTTCCACTCACGGCGGATCGCCTCCGGCGGGTCGAGGTACACGGTGATGTCAAAGCAGGCCCGCGCCAGCTTGGTGTGCAGCGGCAGCAGGCCCTCGACAATCACGAAGTCGTGTGGCTCGACCGGCACGGGCCGGGTGAGCCTGCCGGTGGAGTGGTCATAGACCGGCTTGAGGATCGGGCGCCCGAGCGCCAGCAACTGCAGGTGCTGCTCCATGATGTCCATGTAGTTGCACTCGGGGTTCAGCACCGTGAACGGGATCCCGCGGCGTTCCTCGCGGTCGTACTTATGGTAGTCGTCCACGCAGATGGCGGTGGCCCTGTCCTGGCCGAGAGCCGTGGCGATTCCCCGGGTGAGAGTCGTCTTTCCCGCGGCGCTGTCGCCCGCGATCGCGATCATCACCGGCCGGCCGGCCGCTGCTGACATCTCGTGGCGGCGCAGCCGCATCAGCTTGTCGGGCATAATCGAGGCCTCGCTTCCTCGCACCTGCGCAGCGGGGTCAGCTCGGCCCGATTGCTGTGGTTCATCGCGGCGTGGACTGTCACCCTAGACCGGCCAGGCCGCCGTGCCATCCCCCCAGCGGGGGGATTCAGGGGGGAGTAGCTCAGACCCGGCCGCGGCCTGAACTGCGAGCCGTTCGGCCTGGCAAGACCGGTCATTCTGACCTGCGCAATCAGGTCTTCGCGGCAGAAAACTGGATATGCACCGAGAACTCCGCCCAGGCCGTAGGGTATCGTTACTGCCGTCCACACTCTCGGGTCAGCTGGGCGGGCGGAACTGGGCGGCGGTGGCCTGGCTGGTCTGTCGGCGCCCGGACGGTCACGTCGGCTGCCACGCTCAAGCCGTGCACGTCGGGCACCCGCTGGGTAGATGTCAGCGCCAGGATGCCCGGCAACGTCGTCTTCGTCCCTGTGGACTTCGAGGATGGCTCGGCGGGCGGCTCGCTGGCCGAGCGCCTCGTCCGGAGCGGCTTCGAACTGACCAGCCCCGCCTTCGTCAGCTGGCTCGGCGTGACGATGTACCTGACCGAGGCGGCGATCGGCCAGACCTTCGCCGAGCTCAGCGGCTTCGTTCCCGGGTCCCAGGTCGTCGCGGACTATATGCTCCCGCTCACTTGCGAGACGATGACGGCAGTACCTACGTGGACCTGGTCGCCCCCGCCGCAGCGCAGCGCGGTGAGCCGTGGCTCACCTTCCTGTCGCCGGCGCAGATGTCAGCACTGCTCACCGAGCACGGCTTGACGCCGCTCAGGCACGTCTCCCAGGGCGACGTCGGCGACGCCGCCACCTGGGAGCGGTCCGACTCGCTGCGTCCCACGCGGCTGTCCCTGATCGCGCACGCGATCGTGCGGGCTCCGGCTGAGCGCGGCGGCTCCGGCTGAGCGGTGGCGGCCGCCTTGCGGAGGATGAATGGCACATCCATCCTTGAAATCCCGGATGGATGGCCCATCCATCCGGGCCGACCCGCTGTCACGTGCCTGGCAACTCGGCGAGCAGGCTCGTGAGCAGCTGGCTGCTCGCGCGCGGGCCGTTGATCTCCAGCCAGTGGACCTCCCGCCCGGTGACGGTCGCGCCGATGTAGAGCGGCTGGGCCATGTGGCATGCGCACATCGGCGGCTTGATCAGCCAGCCGGACTGCCCGGTCAGGCTCAGCCGGTGGCTGACCGCGAACGGATAGAACGAGGCGTGGTAGTAGTTCTTCGTATTCGCCCCGAGCATGAACCCGCACAGCCAGGACAGCCGGCCCTGGCTCGGGTTCAGGAAGGCGACGGGCACGCCAGCGGCCTTCATCGAGACCAGCGTGTCCTGCCACGAGTAGGAGATCCACACCGTGCCCGACTTGACGTCCGGCTGCATCTGGCTGTACTCGCTCTCCCAGTACAGCTTGTTCAGCGGTTTCTGCTGCAGCAGGCTCGCCTTGGCCGCGGCGACCTGGCTGGTCGTGAGATTGTCCATCTTCGGGAAGCCGAGCTTCAGCGCGGCCACCTCGAAGTTGGTCGACGCTCCGCTCCAGAGCGAGATCTTGCCCGAGTACTTCTTGTTCCAGCCAGTTCCCAGCCGGTCGCATCGAGCTTGCCACATAGTCGGTGCGGTAGGTCAGGCTGCCGTAGCCCCAGTCCCACGGAATCATGTACTGCTTGCCGTTGACCTGGCCTTGCTTGACCAGGTAGGGGGTCAGCTGCTTGAAGCTCGGCAGCAGCGAGGTGTCGAACGGCTGCACGAGGCCGCGGGAGACATAGTCGGGCAGGTTCTCGTGACAGGGGTGCATCAGGTCGAACGGCCCGGCCGATGTCGCCTTCTCCAGAGCCTGGTCGTTGGTGATGTAGGTACAGGTGATGCCGCTCGTGCCGAACTTGGCCGTATAGTCCTGGCCGGCTTCTCCCCCACCCTTGATCTCGCCCGTCGAGGGTGACGTTGAGGTGCCGCCGGATGGGGAGCATGTGAATCATGACTACGCAGTCGAAGGCCAGGCCTGTCCGGTTGCGGGCAGCGATCGTGATCGCGGGCGGCGCGGCGTTCCTCGCCGCGTGCAGTTCGGGCACGAGCAGCAGCTCAAGCGGGACTCCCGCCACGCATACGACGAGCACGGCAAGTCCCACGGCCAGCCCGTCGATGACCGCGACGGCGTCGGCGGCGACCTGCAAGCACGTCGCGTCGCTGAATACCTCGCTGGAAAGTCTGACCCATCTCCAGCTGAACGCCAACGCGTCCAAGCAGATCAGGACAGACCTCACCAACATCCAGACGCAGCTCGCGGCGCTGAAGAGCGAGCGCGGCGCCGCGCCATCTGGCCAGGTCAGCTCGCTGTCGACATCGCTGAACCAGGTGGAGAAGGCGGCGAAGAACCTGTCGGCCAACCCGTCGGCCTCCCAGGTACAGGCGATCATCACCGCCCTTTCCGGGCTGAAGTCCAACGCCAAGGCGACGGCCGCCCAGCTGAAGGCGATGTGTCCTGGCGCTTAGAGCCAAGCCGTCAGAGCTCAGACGCGACGGTGAGCCCTTCCAGCACGGCCTCCTCGACCGTGCGCGGCGCCAGGCAGTCGCCGATCTCGTGCACGTCAAAGCCGGACCCGGCCAGCGTGACGGCCAGGCCGGCGACGGGCAAGTGACCGGCGGACAAGACGAGCGCCGAGGCCGGCTCGATCAGCACCGGCTCGCCGGTGAGCACGTGCTGGAGGTAGACCGTCTCCGGATCCGCGCCGTAGGGCCGGACCAGCGGGATGATCTCGACCCCGAGCCGTAGCGCGTCGCCGATCATCGCGTCCCTGACGTACTGCTGGATGCGCTGGCCCGCGTGGTATCCGCAGACGCCGAGCGTTACCTTGCGACCGCGCTGGGCCAGCAGCGTCGCCACGCCCAGGCCGATCCAGTCGCATCGCCAGTCGGCAACCACGACCCGGCCGGACGGCACCTGCGCCCCCTGGAGCACCTCCCACGCGGTGAGCACGACAGGGGAGTCGGCCAGCTCAAGCTCGGGCACCCTCGGCAGCGCGCCGGTGGCGAGCACAATCGCGTCCGGCGCCAGCTCGCGGAGCAGGCGTTCGTCCGCGATGGTGCCGAGCACGATCTTCGTCCCGGCCCGCTCCGCCTCGCCCGTCAGGTTCCCGATCGCCCCGCCGAACTCGGCCCGACCGGGGATCTCCTGGGCCAGCAGGACCTGACCGCCCAGCCGGCAGCCCGCTTCCAGCAGGGTGACCCGGTGGCCGCGCTCCGCCGCGACCGCGGCGGCCTTGAGCCCGCCCGGGCCGCCGCCGACCACGACGACGTCCTTGCTGCGCCTGGCCGGCCGCCGGACGCCGTAGCTGAGCTCCCTGCCTGTCTCCGGCCGCTGGATGCACGAGATCGGGTAGCCGGCGTGGAAGTGGCCTATGCAGGCCTGGTTGCAGCCGATGCATGCGCGGATCGTCGCGGGGGCGCCGGCCCTGGCCTTGGCCGGCATCTCGGGATCGCAGATCAGGGCCCGGGTCATCACCGTGGCGTCGGCATCGCCGCGGCTCAGGATCAGCTCGGCGTCCTGCGGCTGGCTGATCCGCCCGGCCACCATGACCGGCACCGAGACGATGAGCTTGACCCGCGCTGCTAGCGGGGCGGTATAGCCGACCGGGTACGCCATCGACGGCACGATGTGGTCCGAGCCCGCCGTCGTGGCCGAGGTCCCGGCCACGACAGAGACGTAGTCGAGCAGGCCGTCGGCGTCGAGCGAGCCGAGCACCTGCAGCACCTCGTCGGCGGTCAGGCCCTCGTCCGACTGCGACTCCTCGCCGACCGAGACCCGCAGGCCGACCGCGAGGCGGGGGCCGACGCCCTGCCGGGCGGCCGCGATTGCCTCGCGCAGGAACCTGAGCCGGTTCTCCGCCGAGCCACCATAGGAGTCCGTCCGCAGATTGGTGCGCGGGTTGAGGAACTGGGCCGGCAGGTAGCCGTGCGACGCGACGACCTCGACGCCGTCGAGTCCGGCCCTGGCGACCCGTGCGGCTGCCGCCCCGTAGCAGCCGATCATCTCGCGGACGAAGCTGACCGGCATCTCCCGCGGCATGACGCCGAACCGCTCGTTCGGGACCGCGGACGGCGCGTAGGCCACCGGGAGCGTGCCGTCGGCCGATTCCATCAGCTCCCGGCCGTCGTGGAAGAGCTGCTGGAAGATGGCGGTCCCGTGGGCGTGCACGGCGTCGGCGAGCCGGGCGAGGCCGGGGATGGCCGAGTCGTCGTCGGCCATCAGCACGTGGCTGCTGTACCTGGCCGATGCGTGGATCCCGGCGACCTGGACCACGATCAGCCCGACTCCGCCGGCCGCCCTGGCCTCCTGGTAGGCGATCAGCTGGTCGGAGACCTTGCCGTCGACCGCCATCACGGTGTCATGACCGGACGAGACGATGCGATTGCGGATCGTCGCCGGCCCGATCCGCAGCGGCGAGAACAAGCGCGGAAAGTGCCCTGGCTGATCGGGCTGGACGGAGCTGATGTTGCCATGTCCCATGTGTTGCCGTGCCCCTCGCCATGTCAGGATCGACATCGTATCTATTCGACACTGGCAGGGATTGCGGCAGGTCGGGAGCCGGGAACGCCGGCCGCCGATCGGAGTGCACCGTGCGCACTCGCGTCGGCCTGGACCAGGCCGCGGCCTTCCTGGCCGAACGCTATGCCGGACGGGCCGGCGAGATCGCCGAGCTTGGCGGCGGTGACTGGTCACGGGCGTACTCGTTCAAGCTCGGCGGGCGGCCGCTGGTCGCGCGGTTCGGCGCGTACCGCGAGGACTTCGAGAAGGACCGGGCGGCCATGATGTTCGCCCGACCAGACCTTCCCGTTCCCGCTGTCCTGGAGATCGGCGCTGCGGTCGGCGGGTACTACGCGATCTCGGAGCGGCACGTCGGGGCGTTCCTCGAGTCGCTGGACCGGCCCGGGCTGGAGCGGCTGATGCCGGCGCTGCTGAGAGCGCTCGACGCGCTCCGGCTCGTGTCCGTCCCCGCGGGCGCGTCCCCGCGGGCGCGTCCCCGCGGGCGCGTCCCCGGTCTGGCCGGCCGGCGACTCAGACCAGCCGATGAGCTGGCGCGACTGGCTGACCGTCACGCTTGGGGATCACGCGGGGGACAGGGTCAGCGGCTGGCGGGCCAGGCTGGCCGAGTCGGCGGGCCCGGACGAGCTGTTCGTGGCGGGCGAGCGGGAGATGCGGGCGCTGGTGCCCAGCTGCCCTGAGCTCAGGCATGTCATCCACGTGGATCTGCTCAACCGGAACGTGCGCGTCAGCGAGGACGGAACCGGCTGGAGGCCGTGTTCGAAGAACGCGGTGATGGCCGCCAGTCCGCGATGGCCGTGCCCGGCCGGGTCGAGCGGTGACGGCCCGATCGGGTCGGCCACCACGGCGTCGGGGGCAAACAGGCTGAGCCAGGCCTCCCGGTCCTTCGCCTGGACAGCCGCCTGAGACCGGCGCGCCAGATCCCGCGCGGTCGGCTGCCCCGTGATCCGGTGTTCCGTCATCCCGGTCAGTCCTTTACCTTCGCGATGACCTTCTCGGCGAACGTCGTCAGTGCGCCGATCTTGTCCGCCAGCGGCTGCGTGTCCGGCTCGGTGGTGTACGGCCACCGGAAGCCGACGATCACGTCGGTGACCCCCTGGTCTTCCAGCCGGCGGACCCCGTCCACGCTGAACGCGTCCATCGAGATCACGTGCACCTCGAACGGCCTGTCCGCGGCTCCCTCCGCCCGGCGCAGATCGGCGAGCCTGGCCAGCAGACCAGGCAGATCGGCCGGGTCACCGCCGCCATGCATCCAGCCGTCACCGGTCCTGGCCGCCCGGCGCAGCATCGCGTCGCTATGGCCGCCGAACAGGATCGGGATTGGCTCGGTCGGAACCGGCGAGAGCTTGACGGGCGGGATTTTCACCAATTCGCCCTCGTACTCGAAATAGCCGCCGGCTGCCAGCCCGCGGATAATGTCGATTCCCTCGTCCAGTCGCCGGCCCCGGCGCTCCCACGGGACGCCGAGTATGTCGTAATCCTCGCGCCACGGGCTGGTCCCGACCCCGAGCAGGAGCCGGTTACCGGTGAGCACCGCCGTGGAGGTTGCCTGCTTGGCGACGAGGACCGGATTGCGTACGGGCAGCTTCAGAACGAACGTCACGAACCTGAGTCGCCGCGTCACCGCGCCGAGCGCCGGGATCAGTGAGAACGGCTCGAGGAACGGCTTGCCGTCGAGGAACTCGCGGGTGCCGTCCGGGCTGTACGGGTAGGTGCTGGTGGCGTGCGCCGGGTAGCAGATGCTGTCGGGAATGACCATCGAGTCGTACCCGGCTGCCTCGGCGGCCTGGGCCAGCGGCAGGTAGAACGACGGGTCGGTCATGGACTCCGCGTAAGAGAAGCGCACAGAACCTCCGTCCGGTCAGGTCACGGTCCGATCCTGCCAGCCCGATCGGCAAAAAGGTAGAACAGGTTCTAGTAAGGCTCCCGTGACGCGACCAGGGCTTCCAGGTCGTCGGTCACGTACCGGCCCATCGCTAGCGGGAGGGCCGCCGGGAAATCAGGCTGAAGAAGCTCGCTGGCCTCGGTCAGTTGTCGTGCCAGGCTCTGGCCGGCCGCCAGCAAGCGGGCGTGATCCAGATCGGAGACGGTCGTTTCCATCGCTGGCGGGATCTGTCCGGGCGCGAAGTCCAGGAGGCTGGTGAGCCCGAACTGCGGGTTGGGCACCTCGTAGACAGCGGCCCATAGCCGCCACAGCTGGCCCTGGGCTTCGGTCAGCCGCTGCAGTGCTTCCCAGCGCGACCCGCGACGCAGGTACTTCCCCATGTCGGCCAGCGCGCACCAGCCGCCGAACGCCCACTCGCGGACCTGGCCGGCCGTCACTGCGCCCTGCTCGAAGGCGCCGGCAATCCGCAGGTCCGGGTCATAGAGCACCACCTCGTCGCGGATCGGCCCGACGGACTGCGATGCCGGAATGACGACGAGGTCGACCTGGCCGCGGTCGGCATACTGAGCGAAAATCCGCTCGTGAGTCATCGTGAGCCCAGGCAGCTCGTGGTGGTAGCTATCCACGAGATCGCCGAGCCGGTCGACGGCCCGGCGAATATCAAGAATCGCGGCGTCGAACTGCTCGTCCGCGACGCCCATCCCGAGATCCAGATCGGAGAGGCGGTCTGCCGCGCCGCGGCCAAGCGAGCAGGCGATCACGAGCCACCTGATGCTTTCCTGCGACTCGCACTCACGTAGCAGCCCGCGCAGGAGTACCCGCTGTACGTCCAGTTCGGCAGGGAGCCGCTCGATCCACTCGCGACCACTAACGCTCATGCCGCCATCATGCCTGCGCCGGGCCACGCGCGCGGATCCCGGACTCCTTTTAGAACGTGGACTGCTTTCGGCGAATAACGCTGACGGGAGTCCACGTTCTGAGAGAAGACCACGATCATGGGCGGCCGGGAAGTGCCCGGAGTGTGACAGACTCCGCTGTCATGGCGGCAGAACTCCACCAGAGTACCCGGCTGTTCGAAGGTGTGCCCTACGCGTATGCCGCGACGGCTCGGAAGGCTGACCTGGTCTTCACCGCGGGAGCCTGCCCGCTCGACGACCAGGGACACGTCGTCGCGCCCGGTGATATCGCGGCGCAGACGCGGCAGGCGCTGGACAATCTGCGCGTGGTGCTGGAGGAGTGCGGCGCCACCCTGCGCGACGTACTCAAGACCACTGTCTACGTCGCCAGCGGCGATCGCGGCGACCTTGTCGCCGCGTGGACCGAGGTCGCCAGCGCCTTCGGCGACCATGACGCGCCGAGCACGCTGCTTGGCGTCGCGATGCTCGGCTACCCGGACCAGCTGGTCGAGATCGAGGCCATCGCGGCCGTGCCCGGAGCCTAGCGGTCACAGCAGCCGATCCGGCAGGCGTGATCGCTAACATGCGTCTTATGGCGGTACAAATAATAAAGGTCGGCTGGCCCGGCCAGCTGCTGCCGTCCTCGGGTGGTCCCTGATGCCCGCGGCCCGCACGGCGACGCGGCGACGTGGGTGCGAGATACCGCCAGCCTCCCGGCAATCACGGTCGGCCCGCTCCAGGTCTTCCGGTCCTCGCCGCCCGGCGAGAGGTACATCGTGTAGAACAGGTTCTAGTATTCTGGGGCTGGGCGCCGGCAGGCGTGCGCCTGGCGGCTACGCGGCCCTGGAGGCTGGTCTGATGGACCTTGTCGAGATGGAGAAGATCCGCCGGCTGAAGTACCGCTACCTGCGCTGCGTCGACCTGAAGCTGTGGGACGAGATCGGCGAGGTCTTCACCGAGGACGCGACCGCGGACTACGGCACCCCGTCGGCGGGCCGGCCGCTGAACCTGACCAGCCGGGACGAGATCGTCACGTTCCTGCGGGACAGCCTGGGCAACGACATCATCACCCTGCACGCGGCCGGCCAGCCCGAGATCGATATCGATGGCGAAACGGCCACCGGAACCTGGCGGTTCGAGGACACCGTGATCGCGACCGAGTTCAAGGTGGTGATCGCCGGAGCCGCGTTCTACGAGGATCGCTACCGGCGCGATGAGGACGGCACGTGGCGGATCTCGCACATCGGGTACCAGCGGATCTACGAGGCCAGCATGTCGCTGAACGATCTGCCGAGCTGGCGGCTGACCGCCAACCGCTGGTCGGCCTGACCCGGTGTCCGCCGACCCGCCCGCCGCCGACCAGCCGCCGACCGGGCTGCCTCCGGCCGAGGCGCTGCTCACCCAGTCCTTCGCTGACGCGGTCACCGAAGCCGAGAAGATCATCACCGGTGCGCCGCACATCCAGACCGAGCAGGATCTCGCCGAGGGCTACGACTACCTGGCCGGGTCGATCAGGGCCTCGCTCACGCTGGCCTGGGCCTACCAGCGCGACTTCCCGTTCTTCGTCGCCTCGACCGGCCCGTACACCAAGCTCGGGCTGGACAACCCGGACACCTTGTACTTCCACTCCTACCTGCGTGACGACGCCGAGTACGTGGTCACCGGACGGCGCGGCAGCACCGCCGACCTCAGCTTCCAGGTGCTCGGCGGCGACTACTCGCCGGTGCAGGTGCCGGACAGCCTGACCGCGTTCGACGACCGGGCGATCGACGTCGCCGGCGACGGCACGTTCGAGCTGCGTTTCGGCCCGGCCCGGCCGGATCCGCCGCGCAACTACGTCACCCTCGGCCCGGGCTCGGCGATGCTGATCGTCCGCGAGGTCTACAACGACTGGGCGAGCGAGCGGCGCGGCATGATCGCCATCCGCCGGACCGACACCGCCGGCGCCGCGCCGCCGCCCCCGCAGACCAGCGCGCTGGCGAAGCGGTACGGCGTGGCAGGCAAGATCCTCATCTCCCGGCTCCGGACGTTCCTGGCCTTCCCCGAGTGGTTCTACCTGAAGCTGCCGGTCAACACGCTGACCGAGCCGCGGTCCACGCCGGGCGGGCTGACCAGCCAGTTCTCCTCGGTCGGGCATTACGAACTCGGCGACGACCAGGCGATGATCGTGACGGTGCCCGCGGCCGGCCGCGACGTCGCGCCGTATCAGGGCATTCAGCTCGGCAGCATGTGGTACATCTCGCTGGACTACATCAACCACCAGACCAGCCTCACCGCGGACCAGGCCAGGCATGACCCGGACGGCATGCTCAGGTTCGTGATCAGCGAGCGTGATCCGGGCGTCGCCAACTGGCTGGCGTGCACCGGGCACCACCGGGGGTACGTCCAGCTGCGCTGGCAGCGGCTGTCCCGGGATCTGCAGCCGGCCGACGGGCCGAGCGCCGAGGTGGTGAAGGTCGCCGAGCTTGAGCAGCGGCTCCCGTACTTCGAGCGGGCGAGAATCAGCCGCAGCGAGTACACCGAGCGGATCGCCGCCCGCCAGGCCGCCGTGGCAGAGCGGATGCTCGGCTGATGACGGCCGGTGCCCCGCATGTCCCGCCCGGACCCGCTGCCCCGCCCCGTGCCCCGGCCCCCGTGCCCCGGCCCCCGTGCCCCGGCCCCCGTGCCCGGCCCGTCCGTTGCCCCGTCCCGCCCGCCCCGAGCCGGCAGCTCCCGGCCGGCCGAGCTGATCCGGAGTACACCCTGATGCTGCTGCACGACAAGGTGGTCATCGTCTCGGGAATCGGCCCCGGGCTTGGCCGGTCGATCGCCCTGCGCAGTGCCGAGCAGGGCGCCGACGTGGTGCTCGCGGCCCGGACCGAGTCCCGGCTTGCCGACGTAGCCAAGGAGGTGACGGCGCTCGGCCGCCGGGCTCTCGCCGTGCCGACCGACATCTCCGATCCGGCGGCGGCCGAGCATCTCCGGGACGCGACCCTGGCCGAGTTCGGCCGTGCCGACGCGCTGGTGCACAACGCCCTGGCGATGCCGCCGATCAAGGATCTGTCCGTCGTGGACCTCGACGCGATCAAGGCCGCGTTCGACGTCAACGTGCTCGGGGCGCTGCGGCTGACCCGCCTCTTCACGCCCGCCCTCGCCGCGAGCGGCGGCTCGGTGACGATGATCAACTCGATGGTGGTCCGCTTCTCCCAGCGCACCATGGGCCCGTACAAGGCGACCAAGGCGGCGCTGCTCGCGGTCGCCCAGTCCCTGGCCACCGAGCTCGGCCCGCAGGGGATCAGGGTCAACACCGTGGCCCCCGGGCACATCTGGGGCGACTCGCTGAAGTGGTACTTCGGCTACCTGGCCAAGAAGCGCGGGGTGGACGCCCAGGAGATCTACGACGAGATGGCGGCCAACACGGACCTGCGCAAGCTGCCCGAGCCGGACGAGATCGCCGACGCGGTCGTCTTCCTCTCCTCGCCGATGGCCCGCGCTATTACCGGGCAGTGCCTCGACGTCAACTGCGGTGCGTACCACCATTGACCGCCGAGTCACGCACGGGCGTCGGCACCGTCGATGACCTGCACGCGTCGGCGACCAGGCTGACCGGGCTCGACGACTTCGGCGCCGATGACTACCGTGACGGTCTCGCCATGCTGCTCGAGTCCTACGCCAGGGACGAGGACCTGACTTCGCTCGGCAGCAAGATGAGCCGCGTCTTCCTGCGCGGTGCGCTGGTCGCCCGCCTGCTCAGCGAGGCGGCATGGCGCCGGCACCAGGAGCATGCCGCGGTCGGCATCGACCGGCCGGTTTTCGTTACCGGACTCCCGCGGACTGGCACGACGGCGCTGCACCGGCTGCTCACGGCCGACCCCGCGCAGCAGGGTCTTGAACTGTGGCTCACCCAGGCGCCGCAGCCGCGGCCGGCGCGCGAGTCGTGGGCCGCTGATCCGGTATTCGCTCAGCTGCAGGCGGCGTACGCGCAGCACCACGTCGAGCACCCGGAGTTCATGGGGGTGCATTACATCGCCGCCGACCAGGTCGAGGAGTGCTGGCAGCTACTCCGCCAGTCGATGCGGTCGATCTCGTTCGAGTGCCTCGCCCACCTGCCGACGTACTCCGCCTGGCTGGCCGGGCAGGACTGGACCGGCGCGTACCGCAGGCACCGGCGGAACCTGCAGCTGATCGGGCTGCCTGACCCCGGCCGGCGGTGGGTGCTGAAGAACCCCAGCCACCTGTTCGCGCTGGACGAGCTCCTCGCCGTGTACCCGGACGCGCTGGTGATCCAGACGCACCGGGCGCCGCGCGTCGCGATCGCCTCGGCGTGCAGCCTGGCCGCGCACGCGACCGAGGGCTGGTCGGGCACGTTCGCCGGCGAGGTGATCGGGCGTGATCAGCTTGAGCTGTGGGCGCGCGGTCTCGAGCACTTCACGGCGGTGCGCGCCCGGCATGACCAGGCCAGGTTCTGCGACGTCCGGTACGAGGACTTCGCTGCCGATCCGCTCGGAACGGTCGAGTCGGTCTACGGTTACTTCGGGCTGCCGCTGAGCAGGGTGGCGGCGGATGCGATGCGCGCCGTGCAGGCGGAAGGAGCCGCCGCCGGCGGCGGAGCGGCGGGGGAGCAGGGCCGCGTGGCCGCGCCCAGGCACCGGTACGCTCTCGCCGACTTCGGGCTGACCGGCGAGCAGGTGGACGAGCGGTTCGGCGGGCTGACCGCGACCGAGGCCGGCTAGCCGTGACCGGGCCCGGCTCGCTCGGCCCACTCGCGGTCCAGGATGGCGTAGCAGAGTTCGTCGGTCCACTCGCCCTTCGCCCAGAGGCACTCGCGCAGGTAGCCCTCGCGGCGCATGCCAATCCGCTCGAGTACCCGGGCGGATGCGGAGTTGCGGGCGTCGCAGCGCGCCGTCACCCGGTGCTTGGCGCGCGCCTGGAAGAGGTAGCCAAGCAGCGTGCGCGTTCCCTCTGTCGCATAACCGCGGCCCTGGTACTCGGGGCGGACCGTGAAACCGACCTCGGCCAGGCGCGGGTCCTGCTCGTCCGTCCCTGACGCGCAGTCGCCGATAAGTTCATTGGTCGAACGAAGGACCATCGCGTACTGAAACCACTGGCCGGCTGTGTCCGGGTGTGCCTCGAGCAGACGTGAGATCATCCGCTCGCCGTCAGCAAGCGGGTAGGGCGCGTCCCAGCTCTGATAACGAGCGACGTCGGGATCGGACCGGTACGTCACGAACGTGGTCAGGTCGGCGAGCGTGAAGCGCCGCAGCGCGATCCGGTCGGCAAGGAGCTCAGTGAAGTGCTCGTCGGGCATGGCAGTTCCTCGGTTGCTGACTCACCGGCGCCTGGATTCCCCGTCTTCCGGCGAGCCGACGTGAGTGTCGAGCCAGTCGGCCAGCGGCTCGGTCGTGACGAGGAACTCGGCGAGGTGATCCCTGGCGGCGGGCGCGGCGAGCCAGGGCTCGACTGGCCACTCGATGAACGCGACCAGGCCCTTGTGCCTGAGCAACTCGATCCGCGGATGATCCGCCGGGTAGCCGCGCGGTGCGGATTTCAGGATCTCATGGCCGATCAGCGAGATGCCCTGGCCGGTGATCGCGCCGGCGATCCGGTCAAGCTCGCCGCCGCTGACATCGTCAGCGACCGCCTGCCGGTACCGGCTCAGCTGGTCGGCGGCCAGGTGAAACATGCCGTTGCCGGCGGCCAGGCCGCCAGCCGAGAGCCGGATGTAGGCCGAGCCGACGGTCGCGCCGATCTCGGTCCGGTACGGCGACTTGTCCGCGCTGAACCTGATGTCGCGGTACGGCCGGAAGATCTTCACGGGGCCGAACTCCGCGCCTAGCTCGTCGGTGAGCTCCGTCATCGGGCCGAGCACGAGCTCGTCGTAGGTCGCTTTGTGCGCGGTCCAGTACGACCTGGAGTTGTCCGCCTCCAGGCCCTCGAAGAAGTCCAGGGCCGCCTCCGGCCACCCCTGGAAGGCCATCGCGGGATCCTCCTCCCGGGCGGGTCCGGTCGGTGTCGCCGGCTGAGCCAGCCTATCGGCGCAGAGGTCCGGCCCCACCCCAACACCTTTTCAGCGACAACGCTGACCCTTGATGCTGCGATAGCGACAGCAGGGGTTCAGCGTTGTCGTCCACGGCGCGGGTTGTCGGACTCCGGGGGACCGCCCGTGAGCGCGGGTGGCTGCCCCGGGTCCTGGTCCGCTGGTCAGGTGCCGACGATCACCTTCGGCAGCTTCGGCGGCGTGCCCGACTTCTTGACCATGTGGTGGCCGTTCCACGCGTACACGCAGGTGTCGGTGCCGACGTTGCCGCTATCGGCGCACCCAGGACAGCGAGCTCAATGTCGTCCCGGCGTACTCCCTGCCGATGTAGGGGAACGCGAGGTTGACGATGAACAGGTCAAGGCTCGACATGAACACGGCGAGAGCCAGCACGCCGACGATCGCGCTGACCTTGCGCCCGGCGGGGCCGTCCGCGGGCTGGGGCTGGCCGGCCGGTCCCGCTCCGGCCGGCGGGCGGGCGAGCCTGACCGGTTCCTGCGAAGCGGCGGAGGTGAGGCGCGAGCTGTCCATGTGCCACGCACTTCCTGTGTTAGTCCGGAATCTGGACTCACTGTAAACCGCCGCGTACTAGTCCGTCCAGTTTCCGGACTGACCTGGTATGCTGGCCGCCATGGTTTCCGTCTCCGCGCGGCCACGGGAGTGCTCCGTTGCCCGAACGCTCGAGATCGTCGGCGAGAAGTGGGCTCTCCTTGCCGTACGGGAGGTCTTCCTGGGTAACGGCCGTTTCGACGAGATGGTTCGACGCACGGGAGCGCCCCGCGACACGATGGCCGCGCGGCTGCGCGCGCTGGTCGGCACGGGCATTCTGGAACGGCGCCAGTACTCTGAGCACCCGGCCAGGTTCGATTACCACCTGACCGAGGCGGGGCGCGATCTGTATCCCGTGATCCTCACGCTGATGCGCTGGGGGGACAAGTACCTGGCCGGCCACGCGGGTGCTCCGCTGGTGCTCGAGCACCGCTGCGGCCACCGGCTGAGCGCGGAACTCGTGTGCCAGGCGTGCGGCGAGCCGGTTGTCGTGGGGCAGGCCCGGCCGGTCAGAAGCCGATGACGGTGCCGCCCTTGTTGACGAATCCGCCGTCCTGCGACAGGGACGCCACGTGGTTGTCCTTCATGATCAGGAGCGTGCCGCTGCCGGGCTGCCAGTCATAGCTGACGACGGCACCATGCGCCACGTTGCCGATGAGAAGGGTGTTGTACACCGGGCCGTCTGCCGTGTCGCCGCTTCCCCTGGTCACGAGGAACTCCCCTGGCGCGTAGAAGGTGTTGTCGAGGTAGGTGTTGGTGGTCGCGCCGCTGCCGCCTAGCTCGGTGAAGTCCGAGTCGTTCCAGCCCGTGCTGTGCTCGATCAGGTTGTACGAGCCGTGGTAGATCTCCACGCCCGAGCCGTCCCGGCCGTAGTCCGGGCTGCAGGTGCTCTGGTTCGCGAACGTGTCCTTGTTAACTGTGTTGTGGTTACCCCAGATCAGGATCCCGAACGCGCCGGCGCCGAGGTTCGACGGGTTCAGCGAATTGACACCGTCGAAGATGCTGTGGCTGATCGTGGCATAGGCTCCGCCGGGCTCGACGTAAATGCCCGCGTAAAGGTTGCCGTAGGCCTTCACGGCGTCAACGGTGTCGTGCAGGCCGCCGATATCGACGCCGACTTCGTACCCGGCGGTGCTCGCCGATCCGCATCCGGGTACCTGCTGATATCCGTGCCCGGTCAGCCGGATATGCGAGATGAAGTCGGCATTCCCTGACACCGTCAGGTCGTTTCCGGCTGTGCTCCGGCTGAAGACGGGATACCGGCCAGTGCCGTACGCGTCGATGATCACGCTGTCGGCGGCCACGGTCAGCGTGCCGGTATAGGTGGCGCCGCGCCTGAACAGGTAAGTGACTCCCGAGCGGGGGTGCACCGAGTTAAGCGAGGTTCCCGGGGTGACGTACGTCACCGACGACGACTGCACCGGCTGGCCGGTTCCGGCCGCCTTGCCCTGACCGGAGCCGCCGACGGAGTGCCGGGCGCCCGAGCCGGGGGACTGTTCCGCCTTGAGCCGGGCCAGGGCGCGGGGAGACAGTGCGATGCTGCCCGCCGCCGGCATCGAGCGCGGCGCCGTGATGCCCGCCAGGCCGGTGGCATGCGGGACCCGGGCGGGCCTGGCGGTCGGGACCGGTTCCGCGACGACTGCGGCGGCGGCAGCGGCGCCGATCAGGACCGAGCACGCAACTGCCACGCGGATCCTGCTCCGCGCGGCCCTGGCGT
>Ga0307373_10005594_pt1 | contig 20480 bp, 27 predicted proteins | sample OX2MG_FD_202534 | JGI IMG/M metagenome (GOLD analysis project Ga0307373, IMG submission 202534) | Soil microbial communities from Risofladan, Vaasa, Finland - OX-2 | ecosystem: Environmental > Terrestrial > Soil > Coastal area > Acid sulfate soil | place: Finland: Risofladan, Vaasa | collected...
CAAGGGCTGGGAACCGGGCGGCCGTTAGCGCAACCGCGATCGATTGCGCTCGATCGCGTCACACCCCCTCACCCTTCCCTCTCCCCCTTGCAGGGGGAGGAGTTACTGCTATCTCCGACATGAGCCTCACTTCATGCACCAAACAGCCTGTCCGCGCCCCAGTGTTGGGCACGGTCGGGCACTCATTGTTGCTGGCCTGGAGAGTTGGGCGCGGTCGGGCGATCAGCGGCGTTCAGAAATCAGATGATTTGGTTATCATATGACCAAGGTCCGCTGATCACTTCTATAGTCGCGCAACGATGATGTGCTTTATAGCCACCCCATCAATCATAATCGTCTCCACCGTGAATGAGGTTCTGTTTCACGGTCACTGGAACATCGATCAGTAGTGTTCCGTGTTGTCCATCGTAAGTTTTATCTCCTTGACCGTCCTGCCATTGAACGGCGTCGGTAGCGACATTCAGAGTAAGCAGCCACGGCTCGCAGCCGCTACCCATTTGGATTATTTTGCTCTGGGCGTATCCTATGCCTTCTTCCCGCGACAGAGTTACCCACGATCCAGCTTTTACGATATCGTATGGAAAGTCAGTGCCGTGATACGCGGTGAGTTTTTCGTCATGCGCGCTTGGACGTATCTTGCCGCTATGTGCCATCATTTTCTGAAAATACCTGGATCATCTTCGGATGACAAAAGGGATAATTCAATGTGGGGAGAAACGAAGGTGTTGAAAGACATGATATTGGGAAAGGTTTTCAATTTTCTTGGCACCTATGAAGAGCGAAAAAAGCGGCACGAAAAGGCAGCCATTTTTTATCGCAAGGCTGCTGATCTTGGGCATCCCGCAGCGCAAAGTGATCTTGGCTTGATGTATTATGAAGGTCGCGGTGTCCAAAAGAATTACTATGAGGCGGCTGCTTGGTGGCGTAAAGCTGCCGATCAGGGGGTGGCGGCAGCGCAAGCCAATCTAGGCAAATGCTATTTGCTAGGCGAAGGTGTTACGGAGGACCTAAAGCAAAGTATTTTTTGGAGCCGAAAGGCAGTTGATCAGGGATTAGGGGGTCTCAACCTCGCAACTGCTTACCGTCATGTCATCAATTGTAAGATAGACGGTTATGGCGACATAGAGGCTTTAGCGAAAGAAATATATTTTTGGCATCGCAACGAGGCTGACCAAGGAAATGCTAAGGCGCAAAGGGTGCTTGGCGATATGTATATGTCAGGCGACAGCGGCTTTGCTAAGGATTTGAGACAGGCGTTTTTTTGGTATAGCAAGGCAGCAGAACAGGGGGAGGATTTTGCTATAATGAAAGTTGCCATTGCCTATAAGGAAGGTTTGGGCGCACCGCAGGACTACATCGAGGCATATAAATGGCTAAATTTTGCTGCAACTTTATACTGGAAAGATGAGTTATGGCGCGACCAACGAGAAATAATTACCAAGCTAATGACAACTGATCAGGTCGCTGAGGCACAGAAGCGTTCGAAAGATCGCATCGCCGATTTCAAGAAAAAATATAAACTGTGGCTTCCTACATGATGAAAAGTGGAATCAGGAAAGTTGGTTAGATCCTTTATCACTTTCCGAAGCTCTGCAAGTTCCTCGCCATTTCCGCGCTCAACGGTAGATTACGAGCATAGAACCGCTCGATCTGATCTACCGAAGTGCCTGCGTTCTTAGCTAAGTTGAATATAATTCACTTTCCCCTCGGGAAGAATCAATCGCATAAGAGAACGATATTATCTCTCGACGAACTCACCAAAAATAGAGATATTCCCAACCCCAATCAAATAGAGAGATATCACCCATGGCACGTCGTCGTCGTAAATTGAGTCCTGCTCAGGTCAGAGCTATCTTTAAAAGCAGGGAACCCGCCGTAAAGACCGCAGCCAAATATGGTGTTTCACCGAATCTCGTTTATGTGATTCAAGCGAGACACATCCACAAAGCCATTACACAAAACATGAAAGCGCCGAGGCGCACGAGGCGGCGCGGTCGGGCTGGGTCAGCACGGGCTGGAACAGTTCGTGTTGATTTGAACAAGCTCGCCGATGCGATCGTAAAGCGGCTGATCTCACGTTTGAGGGGTAGGGGCTGACTAATGCTTGATGTTGCTCGGATTCCTAACCGAGACCGGTCCTAGGCCCGAATTCGCAAAAGCGCCGTCCAGCGAATAAGCTTCCTCGTGATTGATCCGCTTAGAGCTGGTGAGTAAACAGACTTAGGGCCTGAGATAAGGTCGCCGCTGCCGTGACTGCGGCTGCGCATACGTTCCATTTGGACTGCGCCCGCACTGTCAGATAGACATTCGCCTCTCCGTGAAAAAATCCTCCCGCGTTAGGAGCATCCTCGCGGCTAACAATCACATATGAAGCTTTTGCCCAAAGAAATGCCGCGATCAGCGCCAACAGTACAGCCAGCCATGAAAATACCTTTTCCATCAATTGTCCTCGTTGGTTGACGTGAGCCCGTTTTTCTCATCCAGCGATGAGTAGAGTCTGTTCCGCATTCAAGCCCGTCGGGCTCGGTGGCGCAACGGGATGGGGCGCGGAGCCCCCAGGTTGCTCACCCCGCGTGCTTGCGGGACACTTCCGCCGCGCCCTGGCCCCAGCTTCCTGCTCCCGCAGGATCGCGATGAACTGCTCTTCGTTGAACCTTGATGCCCTCATCGTCCGTCTCCTTCTCAGGAACGGACTCTACTCAAAACTGGAGGAGATTCAGGGGCTCACGTCAACTCATTGGCATCCAAAAGTGCATGGTATGCCAATTCACAGTTTTATTGTCTCCGTTGGCTTACTTTGAAACATCAACTTTCGCGCAAAGATTTTGACCGCGACCGCGTTGGATACTGAAGGGCCAACTTTTCTCTCCTTGTAATATTTGATGTCAAATTGTTGTCTGAGAATTTCGTGGAGATAACCCTTTTTTGGCAAATCGAGATAATTTTTGCCCTGCCCCCCGAATGTCTCGATGTAGAGATATCCGCCTGTCCGCAAGGACATCGTGAATTGTGGCAAAAGCTCCTGCACCGGGAAGTGAACGCAAATTATTGCTGACATAGACGATGCCGCAAAAGGCCAACGCTTGACGGCTAGTAGGTCAATGCAAACGGTCGTAATTCGCCCAACACGAACACCACTCGACGCAGCTTTGGCAATGTATGCAGCTTTCGTGGATTCCAACGTATTTAGGCGGTTCACGTCAGCATCAACGCAAATGACGGCGCAACCTCGCGCCGCGAGGGCCACGGCATTACGCCCATAGCCACAAGGAGCGTCCAATATCGGGCCGTTAGTCGATGTAGCGATCTCGTCCGCAAATTTAATGAGGGTCGTTGAGGGAGAAACCGGAAGATGTGTGGTTAGTGCGTTCACTATCAGGCAAATGCCTTGATGTGATCGCTATAACGAATCTTTGCAGAGGAGAAAAAGCCACCGCAGTTCTCTTGTTCGCGACAACCTTTGCACTCAGGCATGTATTCATTCTTCCAATCGCTGATCGATTTTTTTGCGTAGGGCCATAAACGCCGATCAAGCAGGCACAATTGATGGTTATAAATCGACACGCGCATACGCGAATCAGCCAACATCGTTACCGCCTTGTATAATTCTGATTGATATTCGGATGGGTCGATCCAGAGTTTTGGAAGGTTCGCCCGCGTGAACCCAGTTATCTCCAACCCCATTAACGCCACCTGATCAACAAAAGTTAAATTTCGAACGATAAATTCCGCCAGCTGAGGCAAACGCGAATATGTCTGCTGATGAATGACGACGCGAATCTCGACCTTCTGGCCATACCTTTTGAGGTTCAGAATTCCACGGAGCGTTTCGTCAAACGCGTTATCCGACTGGACCACATAATCATGAATCGTTGACACGTCAGAATAAATTGGAATACCGACCATCATGTCGGAGTGATCGATGTCCGCATATCGCTTCGCAAATTCCTCGTCAGCAAACAGCCTGCCATTAGAAAGAATATGAATGCCGGTATTTGGCAAATAGCTTTTCATGGTTCGTAAAACGCGAAGAAATTTATCGCCCAAAAGAAAAGGTTCACCGCCCGTAAAGCCAATTTCTTGTGTGGCCTGGTCAATGAGCGGGATCGCTGTAAGAATGTCTTCGATGATCCAACTGTCGTCGATATCTTTCGGCGGCTGAGAACACATCAAACAGTAATGATTACATCTTTCCGTCGTGAGAAAATAATTATAGGACGAATTCCGTCGATAAAGGACGCGCACTTGTTTCTGACCAGGCCAAATCCGGAGTACGTCACCATCGGCGATGTACTCAAATTCATCCGGTAAGATTATGGTGCGCGCATCGAGAGAAATTCTCTTGAGAGCCGATGCCGTTTTTGCGACTCCGATGTACATATCAAATCCTTCAGGCGGATTCTGATCTGTCACAAGAAACGCCTCGCGCTTCCGAAGTGGGTTGGGTCGGTTGGGCTGTGCACTTACGCGTATGATCGCGTTCTTCGCGTCACTCTGAAAATTGTGGAAATCGAGGGCTCGGCCATTGAGCACTAGCATTAGCGGTTTGCCCATCTAACGAATATGCGTTTTACCTCTTCGTCCCGACGCATGAGCGTTATTAGGTGCCGGAATATGCTCATGTTCCTTCCACAGAACGCGGATAACGGCTTGCGTCCGATGAAGTCGCCTGTCGTCGCGTAGTGAAATACCGGGTCAGAACCGCAAAACGGCTCGAACGCACAATCAGAGCACATCGGCACTGAAGCGGCGAAGGATTCTTCGATTGGGTTCAATAAAGCGTCAGAGAGGATGATGTCCTCATAAGCATCTCTGTGGACATTTCCGATCATGAATTTCTTGTCGCCCATCTCCGCAAGCATGCGTCCCTCATCGGACGCATACACATCACCGTCATAGTTATAAACAATTGCCGCAATACCAATTCCGGCGGGGCTTCTCAGATCAACGAAACCTGGCTCGAATGGCGTAAGCATTTTTGTGAGGATCGTCGCAGCATAAAATTCAGTAAAATGATGTCCGGCGCGGTTTAATTCGAGAATGTAATCGAGCCCGTCAAAATAGAACTGAAGCCACTCCGGCGCATCGTATGCCTCGAACCATTTTGTCTTGATGGCGAAACCGTAAGGCGAGAGTGTTCTCAAGAAAATCCCGCTAAATCCTTGGGCAATATATTCGTCAATAATCTCACGGACCCTCCCGAGACTCGCATGGGTGGTGGTCATAAGCGCACTTACTTGGTCCCTACCAAGGGCTTGTCGTACACGACCAATGCCCTCCACTGCTTTTTGGTAGCTGTTATTGCCCGGACGGGGACGGTTTTTGTTATGGAGGTCCGCAGGACCATCTAGTGAAGTCGAAATGAGAATCTTATGGGCTCGGGAAAACCCTAAAATATCATCGTCAATAAGAGCCAGGTTAGTCGCTATTACGAATTGAAGATTCCGCTTTTGGATCACGTTAATCGTTTCTGCCCGCTCAACAATAAAGCGGATCAGCGGAAAATTTAATAGAGGCTCTCCACCTTGAAATTCAATTTTGATTGCTGGCGAAGGCGATCGGAATACCAGGGCCAATGCCTTCTCGGCCGTTTCGATCGACATGTCGAAAGCGGTCTTATCATCGCTCTTGCGAGAAACTTGGCAATAAGGGCAGGAATGCTCACATCTCAGCGACACAACAAATATGTGAAGTCCGGTGAAATCCGCGAGCCGACGCAACTTTGTGCGCGTCTTTAGCGCCAATAGATCAATCGCGACTGACGAATCACTGTCGACCAAAAAGTGTTTCGATTTAAGGTCGGCATACGTTGATTCAGTCGTAGAAAGGCGATGGCGAACGAACGTATCGAGAGTTGGGCGGTCTAAAACGAGAAACTCGCCGGCTTGGTTAGTCAGAACGTAATTAGTTGAATCTAGTGGCGTGAATCGAAATGGCAGAAGTTTGTAGCCGTCAGAAAGGGGCCGCTCGTATTCGGAAAGGGTCTGGAACTTACTCACTACTTTGAAGACCGGTTTTCGAAAATGCGTAGCCAAGTATGGCGTTGCGAACGGTTTCCGTTTCCTTCGCAACTGCCAATCTCAAATCCTGGTCGAGAACCTCGGTCCGAAATGCTCCAAGTAGCTGCTGTTGTTCAGCATCAGATTTTGTTGAAATGAAATGGCATACACATTCGGTCTCATCGGCACGAGCGTTGATTTCAACGGACATAACATCCGAGAATCGATACGCGGCCTTTTTTACGACTTCGAGACTGTAGACCCGTAACGGAAAGATGAGTGTCGGGGACATTGCTCTGTCCCAAGTCGTCAACTAGGCGACTTATGACCCCGACATGTGGCTTGCATGTGATGCATGCGATTCATGAGAAGCGTGCGACTCATGTTGGGCCATTTTGTATTCCCCGCCGGCCGTGCGTTGGAGAACAAGACTGCCAATCGCAGGACCGGACGCCGGCGAGCTTACTGTTTCTGGGCCAACGGTCGCGTCGGTCGAAGCATGACCCTGCATGGGAATTCCGAGCAAACCGGCAATTGACGCCGCAAGAGGAGCTAGAAATTCGCGCTTTTTCATGGTGTTCCACCCTTAACTGAATTGTCTTTAAAACCCTAACAGCTTCAAATTTCTAAGACAACCACTGGTATTCTTAGCGCCAGGTTACGCCCGTGAAGCGGGTACCAGAGAACAAATCGTCGTCTAAACACTGTTTAGCTCTTGAATGGCCCGGTAATGCAAACTCATGGCAGCCGCACGGACCGAAGCGCAAATACGATCAGGCCAAATCCCACCATCGCGGCGAAGCCCTTTGGCCCCGCCACGATCAAAAATCCCAACGCCGCAAACGGGAAAAATCCGATGCGCCAAATTATGTGCGTGAGATATTTGATAGCATCCATTTTCGTCTCCCAGTTTTTCAGTGTCGATTTAGCGCCGTTACAAATCGACCCACGGATTCTCCGACATCCCCCGAAACATCGATTTCCCGAACCACATTCCGGGCCAGCTGCGGATTCAGCCGGCAGACACCATTGCTCGCTAGGGTGAAATCCCCCGCCGCGAATGTCTGCCGCTGCACGAATTCCAGTAACTTCCGATCTACAAGCGGTCGTAAAGGCTCCATGAGGTCATACACAAGGCCATGCTTGCCGCTGTAACTGCCGTGAAGAAACCCAATCATTGGGTCCAGTCCAGCGGCTAACACATGCATACGGACTTGGTTTTCGAGCACGCCGTAAGAGTAGTTGAGCATGGCGTTGAAGGGATGCGTGGCATGGCGATTCGGGTTCGATTTCTTGGCCACTTTTGAGGACCGGCGCCCGATCCAAAGCCAATCCTCCGGAACCGGATGGCGACTCGTAATTTTCCAATTTATCGGCTGGGAGCGCCATGCGTTGAAGTAGGCGTATCCAACTCGCCCCTCGATGCCCATCAAATGGGCGACCGATGGCGGCACGCGGCATTTCAGAAGGGCTAATTCCGCTCTAAGTTTTTCCAAGGCCATTTTGACGGTGGGAGAATTCGATAATGCGTCGTGCAGCGTTACAACGCTGTTCGTTACCTTCTGTGTAATCAGGTCATGCGCAATGCGAACACGCTGACGGCCGGCCCGCGCTTCAATTTGGTGTTTTGCGAGCGCGGAATTCACAGCTGTCCCGGTCACACCAATTACGTTAGTGACCTCGCCGCGCCAATTAATTTGCACGAGCGGGATTTCGTGAATTGAGAGCCAGGACAGGGCATCGAAGGTAATTCCGCCATCCACATCGAGCAGGACAATCCTCGACGGCAAGCGCCAGTCACCGGAGAAAAACCGCCATTCCTCACGCTGCTGCGGATAATGGGTAAAGCCGTTTTGGACCCAAAGAGTGCCGTGATCGACACGCATGCGGGCTCCATGACCGCTCAAAATGAGCACCTGCCGGACACCAGCCCGTTTCGAAAAGTGTCGCGATTTTAAGGGTGTCTTGTTGAGCCAATATTCATTGCGCTCCGCCCAATCATCATCATCCGTAAGCGATATTTTTGCCGGTGATTTTCCTTCGTATTTTGCCGGATTAATCCCCCGATTCACGAGTCCTAATGTATCGGTAGAATTGAGACCGTCATTTTCAAAATGGGGGGTCAAATTCGTATTCATGAAAATCAATTTCCTGCCTGGGCGATCCAAATTCAAAACATCTCCAAAATGAATTCCGGCCCTGCGGAACTCTGAAAATGGGGGTTTGGGTGAAATTATGCCCCGGGTTATCTTATTGATTATTATAGGGAAAATCTCATTTTGGATCAAATCCACCAGCCCGTAAGGCACTCGAATTGCAGTCTAATTTCGCGAATTTGGGGTACCCTCGTGCAGAATCAGCAAAAACACGGGTCATCTGAGGGCGGTTAAATGGGGCCTGAATGGTGCCAGAAGAACCGCATCCTCAAGCGTCGAATTCGAATGTCCGCTCTTCAGGAGATGCAGCGGATTAAGCCCGTGAAATCAACATGACATCGCTTTCCAAAATAGCCTGGGATCGGGGTGTGAAGTTATCTGAAGCACTTGAAATGTTTTCCAGTGACGAATTGTGGCGGGAATTCGAGACGCTTCACGAGAAGCTATTTCCGGAAATACCAGCGGACCTCCCACCCGAGCCAATTAAATGGGAGCCTCAACCGCAATTGGCAGTCTCGCCGACAGCTGAATTGCCAAAATATCTAGAGCTTCGCAAAAAAGTCGAGACCGAAATTATTGGTTTTCTCAGAACTGGCAAACTTTTGGGGGTAGGATTTCTTAAGCCAAATTTTCGTGGTGCTGAACCCCGGTGGATTTCAGCCAATGATTGGAATGATGGTTGCAAAATTAGTTGGGACAATTCGGGTCTTTATACAAAGGACAAAGATTTTACGGATGTTCGCGTTGTCCGCCCCAAAGTTCCGATCTCAATTAGCGATGCCTCAGACATGCAAGCTATTCAGCTTGCCCCGTTCCCAGGCAGAAATCGATCGGGACGACCCTCGCTAGCATCCGAGATAAAAACTGCTTATGAAGAACTGAAATCAGAGGACAAACTTGATTTTGGCTCTTTGCGTGCGAATTTATCGGCCATTCAATTTCGTGTTAATAAACGGATTGGTGCAGATCCTGCATCAACAAAAGACCTCAGATACAATGCGGTTAGAAAAGCGATTGGTGAAGAATTTCTGCGAGACAAATTGGAGAACGATTCCTCAAAGCCAACCTCGTAATGTTCCTCATGCTCTAAATCCAAAACCAATTTAGAGTTATATATCGAACAATTGGTTCAGTTGCAGAGTGCTCTCAGCCTTTTGGCGCAAATGAGAGCAGGACGCGACACGTGGCGAAGAGAATTCGCAATTATAAGCGGGAATATAAGGACAGAATATCCCGAGGCCGTGCTCGCGGATTGAGTGTTTCGCAGGCGCGTGGTCATGCCCGCTCTGGCGAAATCCGGCGTAAGACCCTCACGATTGCCGATCCCAGCGATCCTCGCGAGCGCGCACTTGCGCTAATGAAGACCGGAAAGACCCAGAAAGCTGCTGCCAAATCTGCGGGCGTATCGGTCAAAAGGCTCCGTCGCTATGTGAAAGAGAATACGACCATCAAACGCAAGGGCCGCAAATTGATCATCATCGACCGGAGACCGGTGATGATGTTGATCTTATCGTCCGAAAAGCAAAATCCATACTGGATTGCGGCGCGAAGAAAAGCGGCGAGCGAAATTGGTCATTTTTGGAATACGATAAACAAATTTCTCGAAACAAATAAAGTCTCACACTTAAAGCCATTAAAGGGCCGTGGGGTTTACGACGTGAACCGAAAATTCCATCCTTGGGAAACAAGACCAAATTTTCTCAGAAAACTCGATAGCATCGGCGAACTCTCATTCGTCGATATTTATCGCAATACGACGAATTGAGAAGGCGATCATGGACGATATGGATCGCCAATTAATTCGAGCACAGGTTTTGTGGAGAGAATTGCAGAGGCTTGGCGTCAGCAGCGTATTTTGTGCATGCGGTGAATCGGACCCAGTGTGCTTCTTTACCGACAGCCTATTTGGAAAGAAAACCGGGCATCAGGTGCAGGGTAATTGCGCAAATTGCCTAATGAAAATACTGGCATTAGAAAAACCGGAATTGTTGCAGGAGAGAATCTCAAAGCTGGAAAAACTTGGGCTTAAGAATTGTCGTTGCCTTTGCGGGGAATCTCATCCGCTTTGCCTCGAAGTAGAACACATCGATGGACAGAAATTTAGCGGTAAGGTCGGCGTCCTGTGCCGTAACTGCCATCTCAAACGGACAGCTCGCCAACTCAGTGAGCACGCCGGTTTTTGGCTCGACTCTAAAATCCCATTGGTAATTGAAATCAACAAGATCGGAAGCGTGGTAGATTACCTGGAATTTGCCGCTGCCCATTTACGTGAGGTTGAGGACTTATTACTTAAGCTCGCCATAAAGGGTATCGATTCTCCACCAGGGTGATGCAGTGAGACCGGTCAACGCGTGGGAACCGCCAAAAGGCGAAGACATCCCGGTTGACCGTCTCATTATCTCCCTGCGTTCTTATGTCATTCGAAGGCCGAAACGCGACGGCAACAACAAGCATAAGAGAAGCAATCGCCCCGGTCTTTCGCACGGCGAACGCATCGCTTCACAAGACGACTGGACTCTTGTTTTCGACTGTGAGACCAGAACCACGCCGGACCAGAATCTGCGCTTCGGAGCTTATCAGCTTCGCCATCGCGGGCATCTCATCGAGCGAGGCGTGTTCTACGACACGACGCTTAGTGTCCATGAGCAGGAAATCCTTCGAACGGAAATCGACCAACAGCAACCGACCAGTGACGGTGAGCGAATCCGGTTACTGACCCGCGACGAATTCGTGGAGCAAGTATTATTTGAAAAGGGTTATCTGATCGGTGCGCAAATCGTTGGTTTCAATTTGCCATTCGATTTGTCGCGATTGGCAATCGGCCACGTCAACGCTCGGCGGAGCATGAAAGGCGGATTCAGTTTTACCTTTTCGAATGACAAGAAATGGCCGCGCGTAACAGTAAGGCATCTGTCCCAACGTGCATCCCTTATCCATTTTACGGGCACGCGATGGAAAAACGAAACTGACGAAGACGACGAGCAATTTAATGAAGACGCAAACCGTTATCCGGATCGCGGCTATTTTGTCGATGTAAAAACGTTGGCAGCGGCACTGACCAGCGAACCACATTCTCTGGAAAGCCTGTCAAAGCTCCTAAAGGTCAACACGCCGAAAGAACCATCTGAAGATCACGGTGGGGAATTAAAACCTGAATATGTCCGCTATGGCATGCGCGACGTGCAGACAACCTGGGAATGTTTCGACGTGCTGTCACGGAGATTCAGTACGCTCGGCCTCACCGGTACCGGCCTATACGACCTCTATAGCGAGGCGAGTCTCGGCAAAGCCTATCTGAAAAGCATGGGCGTAAAGCCCTGGCAGGACGTACAGCCCAACTTTTCGGCTGAAATCACCGGCCAAATTATGAGCGCCTATTACGGCGGACGTGCCGAGGTTCATATACGGCGGGAAATTGCAGACATCATCCATTGTGATTTTCGTTCCATGTACCCGACCGTTTGCACGCTCATGGGCCTATGGAACTTCGTGCGTGCAAAGGGCATCGACTACGAAGACGATACGAACAAAATCCGCGATTTCGTCGAAAGCTGCACACCGGATTCACTGCGCGAACAAAAAGCCTGGCGAAACCTGACGGCTATCGTCCAGGTTCTTCCAGACCGCGATATATTCCCCGTCCGCGCGCATTACAGTGACGAAGAAGCGGCGACCATCGGCTTGAATTATCTTTCTGCCGATACGCCGATATGGTTCACGCTAGCCGACGTGCTGGCCTCGAAAGTTTTGACGGGGAAGGCACCGAAAATCTTGAGGGCTATCCACTTTCATCCGCTGGCGGTGCAGGATGGATTGCACCCAATCACCATCGCTGGAAAATTAGTTGATCCTGAAATTGATGATTTCTATCGAGCATTGATCGACCATCGCCGGGAAGTACAAGCTAAACAAAAAGCGGCATCGGATGCGGACAAAGCCCGGCTCGATAGCGACCAGCAGGGCATCAAAATTCTCGCTAATGCCACGAGCTACGGAATTTTCGTTGAACTAAATGTTGAGGAATACGACAAATCGAAAGACATGCTCGCATACAGTGCCCGAGATCATGCGTCGGCCTTCAAGTGGAAGAAATTCGAAAAGCGAGGCCGATACTTCCATCCGCTACTGGCAACGCTGATTACCGGCGGCGCGCGGCTTATGCTCGCACTCGCCGAACGCCAGGTTCTAAATCAAGGACTCGATTGGGCATTCTGTGACACCGACAGCATCGCTATTGCGAATGTGGCGATGCTTCCTCCGGAAGAGTTCAAGAGTCGGGCGATGACTGCGCGGGATTGGTTTACCGATCTCAATCCCTATGCCGAAAAGGGTTCGATTCTCCAATTGGAAAAGGTCGATTTTCCGATAGATCACGAGGGTGAACTTGATCACCTAGTACCACCTCAATGCCTCGCCATATCGGCAAAGAGGTATGTGTTGTTCAATCGCGATGACACTGGGAAACCGATCATCCGCAAGGCATCGGGGCACGGGCTTGGCCACCTATTAGAACCATACGATGAATCTCCCGATCTCCGACGCGAACGAATTAAGCGGATTGGCGTCCCATTATGGCAGGAAGATTTCTGGCGAGAGATCATCCGAGCGGCGGAATCAGGAAATCCAGATACCGTGGCGTTCAACACATTAACGAATTTCGACGTGCCAGCCGCCAGTCGATACGCGGCGACCACAACAAGCTTGCTCGACTGGTTCAAGGCTTACAATGCGGGCAAGCCCTATGCCGATCAGGTCAAGCCATTTAATTTTTTGCTCTCCCTCCAATCTAAGTCCCGCATCGAAATGGCCGCCGCTGATATGACGGCGCTGCGCGATCCACTGTGGAAACGCCGAACGCCGAGACCAGCAGCGCCCTATTTCAAGAACCCCAAAAAAGCAGGAGAGCATGCATTCGACCGCGAGCGGCCTAATGCGCGAATACCTGTTTCGTGGCTGAAATCGCATGGAAGGAGCCTGATACGTTATCATCTGCATTCAGAGAGAAAATTCTTAGATGGCGAAGACAATCAGCGCGGAACGCTGCGCCGCCGCCACGTATTTGCTTTGGCTTTCCAGCTCATCGGAAAGGAGGCCGACAATTTCGAGGAACGAGAATCTATCGGTGATGAAGAAGACGATGTTATTGAGCACCCATTAGCTGGCAACGAAAAATCCAAACTGCGAACTTTCGTGCTGAGCACCCAGAAGAAATTTGGGATCAGTAATCGCGACCTCTGTAAGCGGGCGCATGTTTCTCATCACACAATCAGGATGCTTCTTGCGGGTCAGCGAATATCCGATAGCTCACTTTTCAAACTGGTCCGCGCCATTGAACTCATGCGGCACGAACTTGATTACCAGTGATGCGGCGCTCGCGGAGTTTCTTGGCGTCAGCCGTTCTCAGGCGACACGATTGCAACGCGGGCAACAGGTAATATTGGATGGCGCGCGTCAGAAGTTCGAAAAGTAAGGCGATAATTTCCAACGTCCGGTTCTTATGCATCGGATTCCTGCACTAAAAAAAGTCTCACCACTGATTTTAAATGTATAATTGTGGCGCTTAGTCGCTTCATTGAATTGACGCTGCCGCCCGCTAGATGTCCAATGCGAACATGAAACACATCCTCGCCGCACTGTTGTTCCTGACACTTGCCGCGCCTGCATGGGGGCAGGACTTCGAGAAAGGCAGGCAGGCATACGGTCCCATTGACTACGCGGCGGCGCTGAGAAAGATTGCCCCGCTTGCTGAGCAGGGCGACGCCACCGCCCAGATCGACCTCGCCGAAATGTATTCCCTCGGCGAAGGTGTGTCGCAGGACTATGCCGCAGCGGTGAAGTGGTATCGCAAGGCCGCCGAACAGGGCAACGCCAAGGCGCAGACCAACCTCGGTGCCATGTACTACGCCGGCTATCACGGGGTTCCGCAGGACTACGCCGCAGCTGTGAAGTGGTATCGCAAGGCCGCCGAGCAGGGGTACGGCAATGCCTATTTCAGCCTCGGGACCATGTACGACAACGGCCAGGGCGTGACGCAGGACTATGCCGAGGCGGCGAAGTGGTTTCGCAAGGCCGCCGACCAGGGCGATAGTATCGCCCAGCTCAAACTCGGCGACATGTCCGAAAAAGGGCAAGGCGTCCTCCAGGACAATGCCCAGGCGGCGATGTGGTATCGGAAATCCGCAGAGCAGGGCGATGTCCTTTCGCAGTTCATCCTCGGCATCAGGTACGAAAAAGGACAAGGCGTCCCCCAAGACTACGTTCAAGCTCACATGTGGTTCAATCTTTCAGCGGCGTACGGGATGAAAGATGCGGCCGAGCATCGCGATAACCTTGCCAAGCACATGACTGCCGCCCAGATCGGCGAGGCACAGAAGCTCGCTCGCGAATGGTTACCGGCGTACGAGAAACCGAAGAATAATTAACGGTGCTTAGCGAATTTCGATATGCCAAAATAATTGGTTTAACTTCGTGAAACGATAGATAACCAAAAGGTCTCGGAGCGTTACGCCGCACACACAATGACAATATTTGTGTGGAAACATGTGAAGGTTGGAGAACGCAATGGCTGTTGATGTCACGCTTTGGGGCGCAAAGTTTGCGGAAAATTCGATTCCGTCCTGGCCCTGCCCAAAGTGCGACCACGGTCGGCTGTTAATGTCCGACAAGGGATTGAATATAATCGAACCAGCTTATTCGGAAGAGGCTCATTCCCACGAAGCGTGGGAACCAGACTGGACTACCCAGCGCTTTTCCTTGTTGATGAAGTGCTCGGATAAAAAATGTGGGGAAATAGTCGTCGTGAGTGGTGACACAGAAATTGTGGAAGAGCCGGATGACGATGACAATGGGTACGGATGGACATATGTTTCGCATCTGCGACCGCAATCTATTTTCCCGGCACCGCCAATCATCGTTATGCCAAAGGAAACGCCAGATCCAGTCAGGAAAGATATTAAACTCGCCTTTCAGTTGTTCTGGTCAGACCTCGGTGCCAGCGCCAGTAAGCTGAGAACGAGCGTCGAAAGATTATTGGATGATTTCGGAATTGCTAAAACTAGAATCGATGCCAAGAAAAAGAAGCGGTTCTTCTTGTCGCTGGCGTCACGGATCGATCGGTTTAAGAACCACAAACAGAAGCCAACACATAGCGAAATCCTCGATGCCCTGCGGCATGTGGGTAATCTTGGGACGCATTCGGACGTGGATCGGCAATCAGTGCTGGCAGGATTTGCCATCTATGAAGAGGCACTAGCCGAGATTTACGGCAAGAGGACCAAGAAGGCCGCGACCTTGGCGAAGAAAATCATTAAGGGAAAGGGCAAGCTGAAGTAGCCTGGGCTCTGGCCTGCTTTTGCATGGGTGACGCCGTGACTGACTTGTTTGCTGAGTTGCTTGAAATGACCGAGATCGAGCGCATAGCCATGTGCCAAACGTCACGGTCTGATTTCATTGAGACGGCTCCCCGAGGTACTTTCGATAAGCCGTAATCCAATCCTCGGCGATTTCCTTTTGTGCCTGCTCGATGGGAATGTGTCCCCCGCAGGCCTCGACATGCAGATAATTCTCCAGCTTATCTTTCATGGCTGCGTTCCACGGCTTGGTATCATAACTTTCAGGCCATAGATTTTTCCGAATGTCAGCGCCGCCAATTTCCAGCGGGATCAGATGATCGACCTCATATCGGCCTGGGTCAGGTTTGATATTGTACTCGGCATAGACCTCATGCTTGAGCGCACCGGATGTGTGCCGGACGGTTTTCGTGTAGCCAGGCTGACAGATTTTTGAGAGGTCTGTCGTTAGGACCGCGCCGGGCGTAAGCTGAGAGTCAGGCAGAATTGGGTCATCCGCAAAGGCTGGATAAGCCAAGGCCAGCAGCAGCGCACACGCCGTGGCAACCCTTCTGCCAAGGGAGAGGGCAATGAATTGGGCCAAAGCGTCTCTTATCATCGCGTTGCTCATGGTGCCCGCGTTCGGGACGATAGCAGCCTCTAATCTACCTACCTTCGGGACACCAGCACAGGCGCAGCAGCATTGTCCTGGCGACAACGTGGTCTGGGCGAACACATCGAGCGGCATCTACCATATGTCGACGAAGTCGGGCTGCTAACAAATTCAAGGGATCGGTATGCGCGTTTTATTCTCATCTATGCGGATGACAGGCCACATACGCCCGCTGCTTCCCTACGCGCATGCGCTGATGAAGCGTGGCCATGATGTTTTGTTTGCCTCACCAGAGAGCGCCGGTGCGATGCTGCGAGACGCCGGGCTAGCACACGCGGCGTTCGGTCATTCGGGTGATGAGCAAGTTGGCAAGATCTGGGCGACGACCTCCAACATGCCTGCCGAGGAGATGGTCCGCACAATGGTCAGCAAGGTTTTCGCCGACCTTAACCCGCGAGCTGCATTGCCCGCGCTACGCGAGACAATCCGGAACTGGAAACCGGACGTCATCGTGCGGGAATCGCTGGAGTTTGCCGCCGCTGTTCTAGCTGCGGAAAATGACATTCCGATTGCCAGCGTCGCGACCACCAACGGTCATACAGAAGCCGTGGCGATGGCAAGTGCCGTGGCTTCGGTGGACGCCCTGCGCCTGGAGGCGGGACTTGACCCGGATCATGGGACGGGTCTGCGCGCTACGCCGAGCTTCACGCCGTTTCCCGCTTCGCTAGGTGGTGATGCCACGGCGGTGGGCTCGTTGGCGCCGCTTCGTGTGCGGACGGCGAGGGAGAAATTGGACCCGGACAGTGCGGTTCCGGCATGGGCGCTCGACGATGGGCGTCCGTTGGTGTTCATCACCTTCGGCACATTGGCGGCCGGGTCGCCAAAGAACCATGAGCTGTTTCGGACCGCTCTCAAATCCGTCGCAGCGTTGCCTGTCCGGGCGTTGTTTTCGACCGGGGCAGAGATGGACCGCACCCTGCTCGGCGCCATTCCCGAGAACGTGACCGTTGAGTCTTGGGTACCTCAAACCGAGGTCTTTCCACGAGCAGCGGCTCTCGTCTGCCATGGCGGTGCGGGCACTGTCCTCGCCGGATTGGCCAACGGGTTGCCGATGGTGCTCACACCCCTTGGCGCCGATCAGCCCGAAACCGCGCGCAGGGTTGAAGCAACCGGCGCGGGCATCACACTGCTTAAACCAGATGCGACATCGCTGCGGGCGGCAGTTGAGAGGGCACTCGTTGACGCGGAAATACGTGCAGCGGCGGGCCGGATCGCTCACGAGATTGCGGCCATGTCGAGCATGGACGATGCTGTTAGCAAGATCGAGCGTTTGAACTGATTAAAAATGTCGGCTGTTGGCACCTTTGATACATGCAGCGATGTCCGCAGTTCGGTCGCTATCAGGGCGAAAGCGGACATTGATAAAGCTGTACTCAACAAGCGAGTCTCATAAGAACGCGCCCTTGCAACTTTCCTATCCGCCGGCCGACTCCCTACCGCGTAGCGGTTTAGTGCAATAGACGCTTAATGGTTCGCGCGTTCGCGACCGTGCGGGATGCGGATCAGTTCGGAAGCATCTACTCCTACCGCTTTGGCGAGCCGTGCGAGAACGGTGAGGCTTACCGATACCGTGGCGCGTTCAACCGAGCCAACATAGCGCGAGCTTATATCCGCGCGCTCGGCAAGTACTTCCTGCGTTAGCCCCTTTGCATGGCGCGCTCGACGCAGATTTGTCGCTAGGGCGTTTTTTAAGTCCACGGACGCGATAGCAACAAACAAGGAACGATATTTCTAGGAACGGGGAGTTCCTATTCGCCGTCAGGGCATGTTAAGAAGTCGGGGGACAGGCTGACAGCACGCGGCGAGGAAGCCCCGCCGGACCTTCCCCGGTGCGGCCTGGGCCGGCGTCGTAGCACCAGCTCTAGCCTAATTCGTGATACCCTGGGAGTTAGCTCAGTGCCGGAGGTTCCGGTCTACCCTATCCCCACTTCTTATCTAGACAAGGCGGTTGCGCGCCTTGCCATCACCGAAGCGCGCAAGCTAATAGCCCAAGGCCATTCACCAGATCAAGCCGCAACAATCACCTGTCAGGGCACGCGGCTTGAGTGGCGCGCATATGTGCTTGTCCAGTTGCATCACAAATCCTAGCCGTTCTTTCCATGTTCCTACATGCGACAGTATGCAGGGACATAGAGGTGACTGCGCGGCTTGAAATACAATGGTGCGTTATTATTGTTCCGACGATCCCTTTGCTCGCGACCAAACGTTGCGAACGTTGAAACGTCCGAGCGTGCGCTCGTGCGAAAGGTCTCGGGGATGTTGAGCGAATGGGAAGATAGCGACGAGCTTACGACGGCGTTTGCCCATTGCCTCGTTGAGCTAATTCGTCGATCACTCGATGCGTCTCAGTAAGCCATCGCAGCACGGTTCCGCTCAGTTTTTGCGCCTCGTTGGCAGCACGAAGAATTGTCGTAGTCGTTACTTTAAATTCTCGCTTGGTCACGCCATTCTTGCCGCGTGTCGCCCGGACCATCGTGGCTTCGCCACTGCCTTCAGTGTGTTCAATGACAACGCCGTGGATAATGTCATGGCGTTTTTGAGACGCGGTCTCGATCTTATCGAGCAGCATCATGAAGCCATTGATAGCTTCTTCCCCGATCGGAAGCCTTCTAAGTGCGGCCCGCATGAAAGTAATCTTCCGCCTAAGGCTGCGCGGTATTTCGTCCACAAGCGTTTTGCCGTTGAAGCCGTAGTAAAGAATTTCTACGATGCCATCCAGGCCAATCCCAAGATGACCCCATGAGATTGTGAGGCGTCCGATGGCGGCGAAGAATTCTTCGTCGGTTTTCGATGTGTGTGGGCCGGTCATGGCTGATCGCTTAAGCGAAGAAGAAATTAATCGCTACCGCGCTTGGTGCGAGAGGCGATTTGGATCGCTAGCTTATCAACTAAGGCCGCTCCCATTTGGATTGTTATATCGGCGTCGGGTTGTGTCGTCTGAATATGCAGAGCGGCAAGCCTTGGCGATAAAAAATCAATTTCGACGTTGGTTGCTTCGTATTCGTAGCGCGGTTTCGTGGTGCTCATTGCGGTCGCTCCTTTGGAAATCTAGCGACTGAGTGGAGGAAGATAATTCCCGCTAGGCGCGAGAAAATCTAGTGAGTTGGAGTTCAGCGGATCGTCACGCCCTTGCAATTGGTTGATGGTGCGCTGTTGCTCATTAATGCGGCGCTGCATCTGCTCCATTTGAAGCTGCTGGGAATCAAAAGTTGACCGATCCATCATCCATTGATCGAGAGCATTAGGATCGTTGCTTATTGGCGGGGGTGGGCTCTGGTCGTAAGTGTACTGCGCGCCGGCAGAGAATGGTGCCATTGCGGCGATGCTCACCAATATCAACATCGCTAAACGAGCCATAATATTCGCTCCTAGGTGGGTATAGACCTAGACATCGACCGTAACAATGTATCGGTCTCGTTGGCTGGCGGCGCAGTCACACTATCGATATTTGTCAATTAATGACATGGATGCGAGAACGAGGGTGAAGCGCTATAATAATTCTTGGTGGGTGCGAAAACACCGGCGTTCGGCAAAACTTCAAAGGGAGGCCAAGGATGATTACCTTCGTCTGTAATCTGAACTTCACCGAACAGGGCGTTAAAGCCATCAAGGATGTTGCGAAGCGGTATGAAGCGAGTAAGGCGCTGGCTCAGAAGCTGGGCGGTCGCGTCGTGTGCGCCTATGTCACGACGGGTCAATACGATGCCATCTCGGTGCTTGAGATGCCAAACGGCGAGGCCATGGCAAAATACTCGGCTACGCTGGCGGCGCGAGGATTTGCACGAACGACGACGGTGCGGGCCTTCGCACCCGAGGAGTTCAGCAAGATCGTCGCCGATATCAAGTAGTCGAGCCGAGTCATATAAAGCTCGAACCAGGGCTATCGTAAGGGCAGTCTCGCGTCGCCATGCGATCAGGAGCGCGTTGATGCCGCTATATCGGTACTACTTTTTTAACACTGACGGTGACGTTAAGGACATACGCGTAATCGAGTACAAAAATGACTCGATAGCGACAGAGAGAGCGCGGGATTTTCTTGTTGATCAAACTAGTTTTGTTGCAGTCGAGTTATGGCGTGCGGAAGGATTTGTTGGCCGGATTGGACGTGATGGGATCATCGACAATTCTCCACCTGTGCGCCAATTCATTCAACCGCCTTCCCGCTAGAACCGGCACCGCTGAGCGCCCGACCGTGCCCAACTCTAGGGGCCAGCAACAGGCCACAGGTGCGGCTCATGCGAGGGATAGCAGTAACTCCCCTTGCAGGGGGAGAGGGTTGCTTTGGGTTGGCGAGGCGAACGCCGAGCCTTACCCAAAGCTGGGT
>Ga0307373_10005596_pt1 | contig 20475 bp, 14 predicted proteins | sample OX2MG_FD_202534 | JGI IMG/M metagenome (GOLD analysis project Ga0307373, IMG submission 202534) | Soil microbial communities from Risofladan, Vaasa, Finland - OX-2 | ecosystem: Environmental > Terrestrial > Soil > Coastal area > Acid sulfate soil | place: Finland: Risofladan, Vaasa | collected...
CGCGCTTCGGCATCTGCTGGGGCGCGCTCGGCGCGGCCGAGTTCTGCTGGCACGCCGCGCGCGACTACGTGCTCGCGCGCAGCCAGTTCGGCCGGCCGCTCGCCGCCAACCAGCTCATCCAGAAGAAGCTCGCCGACATGCAGACCGAAATCGCGCTCGGCTTGCTCGCCTGCCTGCACGTCAGCCGGCTGCGCGACCGCGGCCTCGCCACCCCCGAGATGGTGTCGCTGCTCAAGCGCAACTGCGCCGGCAAGGCGCTCGAAATCGCGCGTCTCGCGCGCGACATGCACGGCGGCAACGGCATCAGCGACGAGTTCCACGTCGTGCGCCACATGCTCAACCTCGAGACGGTCAACACGCTCGAGGGCACGCACGACATCCACGCCCTGGTCCTCGGCCGCGCGCAGACCGGCATCCAGGCCTTCAACTGAACCATGAGCGACGGCATCCACGCCCTGCTCTCGCCGCGCTCGATCGCGATCCTCGGCGCGTCGTCGGACTTCCGCAAGATCAGCGGCCGGCCGATCAAGCACCTGCTCGACAAGGGCTACGGCGGCCGCATCTATCCGGTCAACCCGAAATACGAGCGCATCGGCGAGCTGACCTGCTACCCGAGCGTGGAGGCGATCCCGGGCGAAGTCGACCTGGCGGTCGTGGTACTCCCGGCCGCGGCGGTCGTCCCGGCGTTCGCCGAGCTCGGGCGCAAGCGCGTGCCCGCGGCGGTGGTGTTCAGCTCGGGATTCGGCGAGACCGGGCCCGAGGGCAAGGAACTGGAGGCCGAGCTCAAGGCCGCGGCGCGCGCCGCGGGCGTGCGCCTGTGCGGGCCCAACTGCCTGGGCCTGATCAACGCCTTCGACCGCATGGTCGCCACCTTCAGCCAGTATGCCGACGGCGAGGTGCATGCCGGTCCGATCGGCTTCGTCACGCAGTCGGGCGCTTTCGGCACCGCGATCGCCGCGCTGGCGCGCAACCGCGGCCTGGGCCTGGGCTACTTCGTCAACACCGGCAACGAAGCGGATGTCGATTTCGTCGACGCGATGCGCGAGGTGATCCGCGACCAGCGCATCAAGGTCGGCTGCGGCTACATCGAGGGCCTGAAGAACGGCCGGGGCCTCGCCGAGCTGGCCGCGCTGGCGATGGACCTTGGCAAGCCGCTGGTGCTGTGCAAGGTGGGGCGCAAGAGCGCCGGCGCGCGCGCCGCGGCGTCGCACACCGGCTCGCTCGCCGGCGAGGACGCGGTGTTCGACGGCGTGGTGCGCCAGCTCGGCATCCTGCGTGCGCGCAACGAGGAGCAGATGCTCGATCTGGCCGAGGTGCTCGCGTACTGCCCGCCGCCGCAGGGCAGCGGCGTCGCCATCGCGACGCAGTCCGGCGGCGCCGGCGTGCTGATGGCCGACCGGGCCGAGGAGCTGAGGCTCGCCATCCCGGTCCTCGCGCCCGAGACCCAGCGCCGGATCATGGCCACCATCCCCGGCTTCGGCGTAGCGGCGAATCCGATCGACGTCACCGGCCAGTTCGTCGCCGACCCCGCGGTGCTGCGCGAGAGCGTCCTGCTGATGCTGGAGGATCCCCGGGTGCACGTCGGCGTGGTGTGGCTGCAGCTGATGGGCGCGCACGTCGATCTGCTGCTCGGCATCTTCGACGAAGTGAAAGCGCGCACCACGCTGCCCTTCGTCGTGTGCTGGGTGGCCGCCCCCGAGCGGGCCGCCGCCGAGCTGCGCCGCCGTGGCATCGCCTGCCTGCGCGGCGGCGAGCCGGCCATCGAGGCGATTGCCGGCCTGGTGCGCTGGGCCGAAGCGCGGCGACGCTGGCTCGCGGAGCGGCAAGCGCGCGATGCGGCGCAGCTTCCGGCGCTGGCGCTGCCCGACGGGGGCGGCGTCGTTCCGAGCGCGGATGCGGCGCGGCTGTTGGGCGCCGCCGGGGTCACGCTCGCGCCGCTCGAGCTCGCCCGCAGCGCCGACGAAGCGGTGCGGGCGGCGGCGCGGCTCGGCTTCCCGGTCGCCCTCAAGATCGAATCGCCCGACATCCTGCACAAGACCGAGGCCCAGGCGGTGCGGCTCGGTCTGGCCGATGCCGCCGCCGTACGCAAGGCATTCGCCGAAGTGACCGCCTGCGCGCTCGCCTATCGCGCGGACGCGCGCATCGACGGCGTGGTCGTGCAAAAAATGGCCGCCGGGGATGTCGAATTCGTGCTCGGCCTCAAGAACGATCCGGTGTTCGGCCCGGTGCTCATGGCGGGCCTGGGCGGCGTGCTGGTGGAAGTGCTCAAGGACGTGGCGTTCCGACGCTGCCCTCTCAGTGCGCCGCAGGCCGAGGAGATGCTCGAGGCCCTGCAGGGAAAGGCGATCCTCGCCGGCGTGCGCGGCAAACCGGCGGTGGACCGCGCGGCGCTGGTGCGGCTGATATGCGCCGTGTCCCGCTTCGGCGCCGCCGCGGGCGCGCGGCTGGCCGAGCTGGACCTCAATCCGGTGCTGCTCTCGCCCGCCGGCGCCGTGGCGGTCGATATGGTGCTGGTGCTCGAGCCGCGCTAGTCGCACGCCCGGTGCGAGGGGCGCCGGTTTGACCTGGCGCAAGGCTCGCGCGCGGCCGGGCCGTATATTAGGCTGTTCGCAACGCCCGCCGAGCTGCCGCCATGGAGCCCACCGCCTACATCGAGAATCGCACCTACGACGAGATCCAGGTCGGCGATTCGGCCACGCTCAGCCGCACGCTCAAGCCCGAGGACATCCAGCTGTTCGCGGTCATGTCGGGCGACGTCAACCCGGCGCACGTCGACCCGGAGTACGCCAAGAGCAGCCTGTTCCACGAAGTGATCGCGCACGGCATGTGGGGCGGCGCGCTGATCTCCACGGTGCTCGGCACCCAGTTTCCAGGCCCGGGCACGATATACGTCGACCAGACGCTGCATTTCTCGCGGCCCGTCGGGCTGGGCGACACCATCAGCGTGACCCTCACGGCGACGCGCAAGTTCGACCACAACCACCACATCCTGTTCGACTGCGTGTGCATCAACCAGGACCGCCAGACGGTGATCCGCGGCACCGCCGAGGTACTCGCGCCGACCGAAAAGATCAAGCGCCCGAGAATCGAGCTTCCCGGAGTGACCATCGTCGACCGTGCCGGGCGCTACCGGCACCTGCTCGAGCGCGCCAAGGGCATGGAGTCGATCCCAATGGCGGTCGTGCATCCGTGCGACGCCGAGTCGCTCGGCGGGGCGGTCGCGGCCCTGCAGGCCGACCTGATCATCCCGATCCTGGTCGGCCCCGAGAAGAAGATCCGCGCGCTGGCCGCCGAGCACGAGCTCGACCTCGGCTCGATGCAGATCGTCGACGCGCCGCACAGCCACGCCGCGGCGGCGCAGGCCGTGGCCCTGGTGCGCGCCGGACGCGCCGAGGCGCTGATGAAGGGCTCGCTGCACACCGACGAGCTGATGGGCGCGGTGCTCGCGTCCGACACCGGCCTGCGCACGGCGCGGCGCATCAGCCACGTCTTTTTCGTCGACGTGCCGACCTATCCGCGGCCGCTGCTCATCACCGACGCGGCGGTCAACATCGAGCCGATGCTCCCGGACAAGGTCGACATCGTGCAGAACGCGATCGATCTGGCGCACGCGCTGGGCGTGGCCGAGCCCAAGGTCGCGATCCTCGCCGCGGTGGAGACGGTGAACCCCGCCATGCGCGCCACCACCGACGCCGCCGCGCTGTGCAAGATGGCCGACCGCGGCCAGATCACCGGCGGCATTCTCGATGGCCCGCTCGCCTTCGACAACGCCGTATCGCTGGTCGCTGCCAAGACCAAGGGGATCCGCTCGGCGGTGGCGGGGCGCGCCGACATCCTGGTGGTGCCCGACCTGGAGTCCGGCAACATGCTCGCCAAGCAGCTCGAATACCTGGCCGAAGCGCTGCTCGCGGGCGTGGTGGTGGGCGCGAGCGCTCCCATCGTCCTCACCAGCCGCGCCGACAGCGCCCGGTCCCGCGTCGCCTCCTGCGCCATCGCGGTTCTCATGGCGCACGCCAGACGCCAGCAAGGGAACTGACGCGCCTGGACTGCGCGCTGCGGAACTCCCGCCCGCGCGACGCTCGCGCGACCCCGGAGAGCGGTAGCATAGCGGCGTGGCAAACGTCGATTTCCGCGGCCCGCTCGCGCTGCTGCGCTCTCTCCTGCACCTCCTGCTCATCCCCGCGCTCGCGGGGATCGCGGCGCTGCTCGTCGTGGCGATCGCCGCGGAGGTGGTCTATCCGGAGCTGCCGTCGCTCAATTCGCTCACCGACTACCGCCCGGCGCTCCCGCTGCGGGTGTACACCTCCGACGGCACGCTGATCGGCGAGTTCGGCGAGCAGCGCCGCTCGGTGGTCAAGATCGGCGCGGTGCCCCCCGTGCTCAAGGACGCCATCCTCGCGGCGGAGGACGCGAGGTTCTACCAGCACGGCGCGATCGATTTCAGCGGCGTGCTGCGCGCGGCGTTCGCCGACACGCTGGGCGGCGCGGCGCGCCAGGGCGCGAGCACCATCACAATGCAGCTCGCGCGCAACCTCTTTTTGTCGCGCAACAAGACCTTCCTGCGCAAGTTCGCCGAGGCGCTGCTCGCCTACAAGATCGAGCACGTGCTCACCAAGGACCAGATCCTCGAGCGCTACATCAATCAGATCTACCTCGGCGAGCGCGCGTACGGGTTCGCCGCCGCCGCCCAGGTTTACTTCGGCAAGCCGCTGGACGAGCTGACCCTCGCGCAGGCAGCGGTACTCGCCGGACTGCCCAAGGCGCCCTCGCTGTTCAGCCCACGCGCGAACCCGGTCGCGGCGGAGCGGCGCCGCGGCTATGTGCTCGGCCGGATGCGCGCTCTGGGCTACATCGACGCGGCGCAGTACCAGAGCGCCATGGCAGAACCGGTCGAGACCGTGAGCGGCGAGCCGCACTACGCGTTCGACGCGCCGTATGCCGCGGAACAGGTGCGCCGCATGATGTTCGCCCAGGATGGCGAAGCCGCCTACACCAGCGGCTATGCCGTGTACACGACGCTGAACGCCGGCGCCCAGGAGGCGGCGAACGCGGCGGTGCGCGTCGGGGTGCTCGCCTACGACCAGCGGCACGGCTACCGCGGCCCCGAAGGCCACGTCAAGCTAAGCGGCTCCGCGGCCGAGGAGAAGTCCGAGGCCGAGCGCGCGTTGCGCGCCCTCGCGCCGGTAAACGGCCTCGAGCCGGCGCTGGTGCTGCGTGCCGACGCCGAGTCGCTGACCGCGCTGACGCGCCACGGCAACACCGTCCGGCTCGTCGGCGACGCGCGCAAGTTCGGCCGCTCGGCGCCGAAGCTCGCCCGCGGCGCGATCATCCGCCTTGACCCCGTCGGCGGGCAGTGGAGGCTGTCGCAGTTGCCGCAGGCCGAAGCCGCCCTGGTCGCGCTCGATCCGAAAGACGGCGCCATTCTCGCGCTATGCGGCGGCTTCGATTTCGACACCGACCAGTTCGATCACGTCAGCCAAGCCTACCGCCAGCCCGGCTCGAGCTTCAAGCCGTTCGTGTATTCGGCCGCGCTCGAGAAGGGCTATTCGCCCGCCAGCATCGTGCAGGACGCGCCGCTCGTGGTCCCGGCGAGCTATCCCGGCGGCCCGGACTGGATCCCGCACAACTACGAGAACGACTTCCTCGGCCCGATCACGGTGCGCGAGGCGCTCGCGGACTCGCGCAACGTCGCCGCGGTCCGGGTGCTGCTGTCGATCGGCATCCCCTACGCGCGCGACTACGTGACACGCTTCGGCCTGCCCAAGGACCAGATCCCGCCCTATCCCACCATGGTCCTCGGGGCGGGATCGTTCACCCCGCTGCAGATGGCCTCCGCCTACGCCGTATTCGCCAACGGCGGCTACCGCGTCTCGCCCTATCTGATTGAGCGCGTGCTGGACTCGAGCGGCAAGGTCATCTACCAGGCCCGGCCGGAGCGCGCCGGCGCCGGCGCACCGCGCGTGATCGATCCGCGCAATGCGTTCCTGATGACCAGCCTGCTTCAGGACGTGGTGCGCCACGGCACGGCGGCGCGTGCCGAGTCGCTCGGCAGGCGCGACCTCGCCGGCAAGACCGGCACCACCGAGAACTTCGTCGATGCCTGGTTCGATGGCTACAATCCCGACCAGGTCGCGGTGTCCTGGATGGGCTTCGATCAGCCCCGCACGCTCGGCAATCACGAAGCCGGCGCGCGCGCCGCGCTGCCGATATGGATGGACTACATGCGCGCGGTTCTCAAGAACGTTCCGGACAACCCGTATCCGGTGCCTCCCGGAGTGGTGCAGGCACCCGTGAACCTCCCCATCACCTCCTCCGCGCCCAAAGGGGTGTGGAACGAAACCAAGGACTACTTCTACGCCGAGAACGCGCCGCAGACGACCACGGCGATAGCCGCACCTGCGGCAGGCGCAGCGCCGGCAGCTACGGCGCCGGCGCCCGTGGTCAGCGCTTCACCGGTTGCGGTCCCCGCCAAGCGCGCGACCGACTCCGGCGCGCCCCCTGGGCGGGCGTCCCGCAATGCCCCGCCAGCGCCGGGCAAGTTCTGAGCGCAGCCGCTGGTTCACGCAGGCCGTGGACAACGCGCCCGCAGTCGCCTAGATTTGGCGCCACGAAGAAGGAGCGTTCATGTCGGTCCCGCATCAGACCGGACGCGTGCAGTCCGGCGACGTTTCCCTGCACTACCGGCGCCTCGGAACGCCAAGCCAGACGCCGATGGTGTTCGTGCACGGCCTGTCGTACTTCTCTTACGACTGGCTCGAGGCCGCGCAGGCCCTCGGCGCCGAGCGCGAGGTGGCGTGCCTGGATATGCGCGGCTTCGGTGACTCGGACTGGAGCGCCAGCAAGGACTACGGCGTCCCGGCCATGGCGCAGGACATCGTGAGCCTGCTCGACCATCTGGGCTGGCGGCGCGCGGTGCTCTGCGGGCATTCCATGGGCGGACGCAGCACCACCTACGCGGCGGCGAAGATGCCGCAACGCGTCGCGGGGCTGGTGCTGGTGGACTATTCCCCCGACAACGCACCGGCCGGCTCGAGGCGCGTGGCCCAGTCGGTCGCGGGGGTGCCGGACAAGTTCGCCTCGATCGACGAGGCGATGCGCCACTTTCTTCTCGACCCGGATTCGCCGCGAGGCCGAGCCAGGCGAGAACGCTTCGAGGCCTACTTGAAGCCGGTGCCGGGCGGCTTCGCGCTCAAGCGTGACACGCACTTTCGCGACCAGTTCAGGAAGATCATCGAGACCGGAGAGCGCCCCAGGCTCGGCGTGGACATGTGGCAGGTGCTCGCCGAGCTGCGCTGCCCGACGCTGATGCTGCGCGGCGCGCGCTCCGACATGTTCGCCGTCGAAACCGTCGCCAAGGCGCAGACCGCCAACGCACACATCCACATCGTGGAAGTCGACGCCGGGCATGACGTCGCCGGCGAGAACCTGCACGATTTTCTCGCGGCCGTCCGGCCGTTCCTCGCCGAGTTCCTGGAGAAGCCCCATGAGCAAGCAGCCTGAGCGCGAAACCGCGACCCTGACGCCCGTGCCCACGCGCGGCATCGACCACTTGGCGTTCGTCACCGACGACCTGCCCACGACGATGGACTTCTACACCCGCGTGCTCGGCATGCAGCTGGTGCACGTGCGCCGCGTACCCTTCGAGCGCGATCGTGGCCAGCCACCCTACGACAACCTGCGCCACTACTTCTTCAACATGGGCAACGACTCGCTGCTCGCGTTTTTCGAGTATCCGAAGGGGCTCGCCAAGCAGAACCGCGACCTCCCAGGCGGCATGCAGCACGTCGCGTTCCACGTCGCTCCCGACAAGTTCGATGCCGTGGTCGATACAGTCAAAGCCTGCGGCGTGAACGTGATCGGCCCGGTGCCGCTCGGCGGGCGCTTCTGGTCGGCGTATTTCTTCGACCCCAACGGCATTCGCCTCGAGTTCGCGACCGACCGCAGCGGCGAGATGCGCAGCGTGATCGAGTCGGTGCGCCAGACCGAGGAGGAGGCACGCGCCGAGCTCGAAACGCTGTTCTCCGATCGGAACGAAGTGCAAAAATGGCTCGCGCACATGCCGCTCAAGAAGGTGCCGATCACGGCCTGAGCCGCGGCCTCGTCGCCGCCATCCGCGGTGCTAGGATTGAACGCGTCCACGAAGGGGGTTGCGCCATGATCGTCACCGCGCCTGCGCGCACCACGCCGCTGAACGCCGCCCGCCCGGTGCTCGAGTATCAGACCGGATTCGGCAACCTGCACTCCACCGAGGCCGTGCCCGGCGCGCTGCCGGTGGGCCAGAACTCGCCGCAGCACGCGCCCCACGGACTGTACCCCGAGGTGCTCTCCGGCACCGCGTTCACCGCGCCACGCGCGGACAACCTATCCACCTGGACGTACCGGCTGCGACCTTCGGCGATGCATGCACCCTTCAAGCGCATCGCCGACCGTCTGCTGCGCTCGGGGCCCTTCGCCGAGGCCGAGACGCCCCCCAACCGCCTGCGCTGGGATCCGCTACCGCTGCCCGAGGCGCCGACCGATTTCCTCGATAGTCTGGCGACCCTCGCCGGCTCGGGCGACCCGGCTGGCCAGGCAGGGATCGCGGTGCACCTTTACTGCGCCAATCGCTCGATGACCGAGCGCTACTTCGTCGACTCCGACGGCGAGCTGATGCTGGTGGCGCAGCAAGGCGAGCTGCTGGTGTTCACCGAGCTCGGCAGGCTGACCGTCGCGCCGGGAGAAATCGCGGTGCTGCCGCGCGGCATGAAGTTCAGGGTCGAGCTGCTGGAAAAGCAGGCACGCGGCTACGTGTGCGAGAACTACGGCCAGCCGTTCCGCCTGCCCGAGCTCGGCCCGATCGGCGCGCAAGGCCTGGCGCAGGCGCGCGACTTCATGGCGCCGGTCGCCGCCTACGAGGACCGGGACGCGAAGTGCGAGGTGGTGACCAAGTTCATGGGCGGCCTGTGGGCCGCGCCATGGGACCGCTCGCCGCTCGACGTGGTCGCCTGGCACGGGCGCTACGCGCCGTACAAGTACGACCTCGCGCGCTTCATGGCGGTGAACACGGTGACGGTCGATCACTGCGACCCCTCGATCTTCACCGTCATGACCTCGCCCTCCGGGCAGCCCGGCGTGGCCAACTGCGACTTCGTGATCTTCCCGCCGCGCTGGGTGGTGGCCGAGCACACCTTCCGGCCGCCGTGGTTCCACCGCAACGTCATGAGCGAGCTGATGGGCCTGGTGCAGGGCGTGTACGACGCGAAGGCCGAGGGCTTCATCCCCGGCGGGGCATCGCTGCACAACTGCATGAGCGCGCACGGTCCGGACGCCGCCACCTTCGACCGGGCCACGCAGGCGGAGCTCGGGCCCGTGCGCTACCAGGACACGCTCGCGTTCATGTGGGAATCGCGCTACGTGTTCCGCCCGACCCGGTTCGCGCTCGAGACGCCCGCGCTGCAGAAGAATTACGACGCGGTCTGGAACGGCTTCAGGAAGCACTTCACATAGAACAAGCACCGGGCCGACACAGCGAGTAGCCGTTCCGCGCACCGCGCCTCGATTTACCGGGAGCCCGCCTCGGCGTCCGTAGTGCAGCGCTCATCGGAAAGCACGAATGGCTCGCGCCCGGTTTCGTTACCCAGCTCGTCGCGATAGATCAGCTCACGCCGCTCGAAGTCGTACTCCGGGTGCCGCGGGTCGTTCCACTTGTTGAGAAACATCACGTAGAAGGGAAGGAAAAGACCTTGCGCGGGAGTACGCGCATTGAGAGCGAATACGTAAGCGGGAGCATCATTCGGCTCCAGCCCGTCATGACAGTATTGCACCCAGGTGTGCTCCCCGAGAATGACCAGGTTCCAGAACGGCGCTTCGTCGTAGAGCTTGAGCGTAACCTTCTTGCCGCTGCGGCGCAGGCCGTCCAGGAAGCGGATGCTGGCTTCGATCTCCCTGCAGCGCGACGTCAGGTCCTCGGCCTGCCGCGGCGGGCCCACATGCGCCTGCCCGCCCTGTTTCATGGGGTGGATCAGCATCACCCGAATCTCGTATGCGCTCTTGAAGGCGGTGCCTACAAAGCCCTTGCTGTCGACGAAAGCATGAAAGCCCGTGACCGCCATCACGAACGCGTCGCGCGATACGGGCATCCTCCCCATGAAGCGGCGCTCACGCCAGGAATCGATCCATCCGCCGCGGCGCGCATACGCGAGGGATGCCAGTCTGGCGCTCTCCGCGTAGCGCCGGTTGTCCAGGCTCGTCAGCGCCAGATTGAGCAGCATCGCCAGCACTGCGGCAAACAGGATCTCGGTGGTCAGCAGCAAATGTGAATTGGCCTCGATTTGCGGCCACCAGTAGAACAGGACGTAACGAGCAAGCTCGGGCAGTCCGAATGCGGTACCGAGCGCAAGCAGCGTGATGACTGTGTGCGACAAGGCGAAGCGCAGGCCCTTCCCGACGCTTCGAGGGTTATGCCCGTTCATGGAATCACCCTCCTCGCTTCGGGACGCAAGTTCCGCCGCGCACGCGCCGACTGCCAAGGCGTGAAGGCCGGAACGAAAAAGCACCCGCCGGGCGCGCGCCCGGCGGGCGAGCGAATCGCCTCACGCCAGGGAAGGAGGAAGTGGATTGCGTGAGGCGATCATCGGGGCCAGAGGATTTGCGGCGTCTGCGCCCGGATGCAGCTTGCCGGCGGGCGGCGGGTCGGATTGCTCTTCTGCGCGACTCGCTGCCGGCCTGCCTACTTCTTGCAGCGTGGGTCTTTCGAATGCTTCGTGCAATCGAGCGCACGGGCATCGCTGCGGGCCTGCGCTGCCGCGATGACGGCGGCGAGTTGCTGCCGCCCTTTGGCCTGGTCGGGCGCGTTCGCCGCGCTGGCAGTCGCCGCGATCTCGACGACCGCGATCAGCGCCAGGACGAGCGGGAATATCTTCGTCAGTTGCATGGATATGATCCTCTGCGAAAGTTTGAATTCAGCGTAAGCCGCACGAACTCACTCAGGCGATCTCAGCGTGATTCGTGCCAGAAAAATTGAAGTGCCCCGGAATCAAGGCGTTGCAGGACCGTTGGCATCATATGGACGAGTCCAGCCGTCGTGCTCAGGCCACATGTTTTTCGCTCGCCGAGCCAGTGCCTTGTTTCTTGGCGATTTGCATTGTTGTGCCATGGCGACAGAGGCACCCCAGTGTGAAAGGAGTCACATTCGAGCCTAGAGCGCACAACGAGATGGCGCGCGGCGGCCGATAATTTCCACCGGCGCGGCACGTGCCCGGGTGCATGGCCACGGCGCATCGCAACCTCCCCGCGCCCGAAGGGAAACGCGATGCTCGACGTACTTGCGGATTTCCTCGCGACGCATGGGCCGTCCGCCGCAGGCGATTGCGCCGCCTGCTCTTCCCAGCTGCTATGGACGCTCGCAGCCTCCGAAGCGCTGATCAGCGTGTCCTGCTTCTCCATCGCCCTCGTCGTCACGCGCTATGCCGCGCAGCGCAGGCAGCTCGCTTCGCGCCGCCTGTTCATCATGTTCAGCATGTTCCTGTACGCGTGCGGGACCGTGCACTTCGTGCAGCTGGTCGACCTCTGGCAGCCGATCGCTCTGGTCACCGCCGCGGTAAAAGCCGCCACCGCCGTAGCCGCGCTCGCGACGGCCGGAGCGCTGCGCGCGCTGCTTCCACGCGCGCTCGCGCTCCCCAGCCACGAGGAGCTCGATCGCTCCAAGCAGACCCTCGTTCGCGAGGTGCAGGCGCGCATTGACACCGAGCAGGTCCTGCATGGCCGCGAGGAGCAGTACCGGCAGCTCTCGGAGACGCTCGAGCGCAGGGTGGTCGCGCGCACCCACGAGCTCCGGGCAGCCAATGCCGCCCTGCAGCGCGAGATCGTCGAGCGCACCCGGACCGAGCGCCAGCTGCACAGCGTCAATCAGAAGCTGTCCGAGTCGCTGAGCGCGCTCGAGGGGCGCACCGCCCAGCTCGAGCAGATCAACCAGATGAGCGACCTGCTGCAGGCCGCCTCGGGGGTGACCGATTCATGCGAGCTGGTGGCGCGCTTCGTGCGCAACCTGTTTGCCGCCGCCGGGGGCGGCATTTTGCTGCTCGACGCCGAGCGCCGCATCGTGGAGGCGCGCTCGACCTGGGGGACGATTCCGCCGGAAGACCTCGTGTTCGCGCCCGATGAGTGCTGGGCGATTCGCCGCAGCGCGCTGCACCCGGGCACCGACGAGCAGAGCGGCCTGCGTTGCATGCACGTGCACGGTCATTCCGCGGACTACGTGTGCGTGCCGATGGTCGCCAACGGCGAGACGCTCGGCCTGCTGCACCTGCGCGGCTGCGCCCAGCGCCTCGAACCGCATGCGCGGGCGATGCTGGGAACCGTGGCCGAACGGACCGCGCTCGCACTGGCGAACTTGCGCCGACGCGAGGATCTGCTCGCGCAGTCGGTTCGCGACGGGCTGACCGGCCTGTACAACCGGCGCTTTCTTGATAGCGCAATGCAGCTCGAAGAGCGCCGGGCGAAGCGCTCGAAGCGGCCGTTCGGAGTGCTGATGCTCGACCTGGATCACTTCAAGCACCTCAACGATCGCTTCGGCCACGACGCGGGAGACATGGTTCTGCGCGAGCTCGCGCGCATCCTCCAGTCCCAGACCCGCGGCGGCGACCTCGCCTGCCGCTATGGGGGTGAGGAATTCGTGATCGTCCTGCCCGGCGCCACGATCGAGTCGAGCCTGCAGCGCGCCGAGCAGCTGCATGCGGCCATCCTGGCCACCCGTTTCACGCACCTGGGGCGCTTCATCGGCCGGGTAACGGCGTCGATCGGGGTCGGCGCATTTCCCCTCAACGGCGAGACCTGGGCCGCGGTGCTGCGCGAGGCGGACCAGGCGCTTTTTCGTGCGAAGCGCGCCGGCCGCAACCGCCTCGAAGTGGCCGGCGCCGGAGAACGCACCCCCTGAGGCCGTCCCGGTCGTGGCCGTCCCGCCTAGCGGGTCCAGCGGGGTATGCGCTTGTCCAGGAAGGCGCGCATACCCTCGCGCGCCTCTTTCCCTGCGCGCACCTCCGCGAGCAGCGCCGCGGTGTCGGCCGCGAGCTGCGGCGTGAGCGGCGCGCCTTCGACCTTGTCGAGCAGCTTTTTCGCCCGCGCCAGCGCCTGCGGCCCGGCCTGCGCGAGTTGGTGCGCCAGCGTCTCGACGCGCGCGTCGAGCTCGGCCTGCGGTACGCACTCGTGGGCGAATCCGAGCCGGTGCGCTTCGCGCGCGGAGAGTCGCTCGGCGGTGAGGACGTAGCGACGCGCCTGCTGCGCGCCGAGCGCGCGCACCAGGTAGGGGCTGATCATCGCGGGCACCAGCCCGATGCGCGTCTCGGGCAGGCAGAACTCGGCCTCCTCCGCGGCGACGACCAGGTCGCATGCCGCGACCAGCCCCATGCCGCCGGCGAACGCGGCGCCGTGCACGCGCGCGATGGTCGGCTTCGGACAGGCATGCACGCGGTACAGCAGCTTGGCGAAGAGCTCGGCGTCGCGCCGCGCCTCGTCCCGGCCGAGCGTCGCGGCCTGCTCCATGCGCGCGAGATCGCCCCCGGCGCAGAATGCCCGGCCGCGCCCAGCGAGGACCAGCACGCGCACGCGCTCGTCGCGTTCGAGCGCGACGAGCGCCTCGCCGAGCGCGGCGGTGAGCGCCTCGTCGAGCGCGTTGCGCACCTCGGGGCGGTTGAGCCACAGCCAGGCGGCCGCGCCCCGGTGCTCGACCTGGAGGACCCGCGCCGCCTCGCCCACGGCCTCAGCCGAGCTGCAGGCGGCGCCGCGCCGCCGCGTACTCGGCCTCGAGCCGGTCCACCACCTCGCGCACCGGCATCACCGAGACGATCTGGCCCACGCCCTGCCCGGCGCTCCAGATGTCGCGCCAGACCTTCTTCTCGGCGCCGCTGCCGGAGCCGAAGTTCATCTTCGACGGGTCGGACTTGGGCAGGTTGTCCGGATCGAATCCGGCCGCCACCACGCTGTGACGCAGGTAATTGCCGCGCACGCCCGTGAAGAGGTCCGTGTACACGATGTCGGCCGCGGCGGCGCGCACCACCTCCTCCTTGTAGCGCTCCGGCACGTTCGCCTCTGAGGTAGCGAGAAAGCGCGTGCCGATGTAAGCGAGGTCCGCGCCCGCGGCCTGCGCGGCGAGGATCGCATCACCGCTGGCAATGGCGCCCGAGAGCGCGATCGGGCCGTCGAAGAAGCGCCGCACCTCGCCCACCAGGGCGAAGGGCGAGAGGGGGCCCGCGTGACCGCCGGCGCCCGCGCACACCAGAATCAGGCCGTCGACGCCCGCCTCGAGCGCCTTCTCGGCGTGGCGCACGCTGATCACGTCGTGCAGCACGATGCCGCCATAGGCGTGGATCGCCGGAATGACATCGTTCGGCGCGCGCAGGCTGGTGATCGTGATCGGCACCCGGTGCCGGATGCACACCTCGAGGTCATGCTCGAGCCGATCGTTGGACTTGTGCACGATCTGGTTCACCGCGAGCGGCCCCACGACCGCCGCGGGATTCGCCTTGCGGTGCGCGGCGAGCGCTGCCTCGATCTGCGCAAGCCAGTCGTCGAGCGCCTCCTTGGGGCGGGCATTGAGGGCCGGGAACGAGCCGACGATTCCCGCCTTGCACTGCTCGATGACGAGCGCCGGGCCGCCGGCGATGAACATCGGCGCCCCGATGACGGGCAGGCGGAGGTTGGCGAGGATGGGGGGGAGGGACATGGGCCTAGGGTCCAGAATGAATTTAGGGTTTTACCCGATCTCCCTGTTTTGCGTCACTCGCCGCCTTTGGCGAGCGACGCAAAACAGGGAGACACAGCGATGCCGAGCCTGCACGCGGACGGTCGTGAGTGAGCGACCACCGCCTGTCTCCGTCTTTTGCGTCACTCGCCATGAAACCGCGAGTGACGCAAAAGACGGAGATCGGATTAAGACCCAAAGTCCCGCCCGCCCAAGTTCGGCCCTCGCGCCTCAAACGAACAACTCCCCCTTCTGCGCCTTCTCCCGCACACTGCGCGGCGGCGCAAAGCGCTCGCCGTACTTCTTCGCCAGCGCCTCGGCGCGCGCGACGAACTTCGCCGGCCCGACGTGGTTGATGTACTGCAGCGCCCCGCCCGCCCAGGCCGGGAAGCCGATGCCGAAGATCGAGCCGATGTTGGCGTCGTGCACCGTCTCGAGCACGCCCTCCTCGAGGCAGCGCGCGCTCTCGAGCGCCTGGCGGTAGAGCAGACGCTCCTTCAGCTCCTCGAACTCGTAGGCGACGCCCGGCTTGGCGAAGTGCTGCTTCAGCCCGGGCCACAGGAACTTGCGCCCGTCCTTCGGATACTCGTAGAAGCCGGCGCCGCCCGCGCGCCCCGGGCGGCCGAGCTCCTTCACCATGCGCTCGATCACCCTCTGCCCGGGGGCCGGCGTCCAGCGCTTGCCCTCGGCCTCGAAGTCGGCCCGGGTCTGCTCCATGACGTGCAGCGAGAGCGACAGCGAGGTCTCGTCGACCACCGCGAGCGGGCCCACCGGCATCCCGGCGAGCTTGCCGGCGTTCTCGATCACCGCGGCCGGGATGCCCTCCTCCAGCATCGCGCAGCCTTCCATCACGAAGGTGCTGAAGGTGCGGCTGGTGAAGAACCCGCGCGAGTCGTTCACCACGATCGGCGTCTTGCCGATCGCAAGCACGAAGTCGTAGGCGCGCGCGACGGTCTCGGGCGCGGTTTTCGCGCCCTTGATGATCTCGACCAGCCGCATCTTGTCGACCGGCGAGAAGAAGTGCAGGCCGATGAAGCGCTCCGGATGCGCCGACGCCTGCGCCAGGCCGGTGATCGGCAGCGTCGAGGTGTTGGAGGCGAAAACGCCGCCCGCTGCCAGCATCGGCTCGGCTTCGCGGGTCACCTGCGCCTTGAGCTCGCGCTTCTCGAATACCGCCTCGATGATCAGGTCGCAGCCGGAGAGGTCCTGCGCGCGCGCGCTGGGCCGGATGAGCGCGAGGAGCTGGCCGGCCTCGCGCTCGCTCGTGCGCCCGTCCTTCACGCGCCTGGCGAGCAGCTTCTCGCTGTAGCCCTTGCCGGCCACAGCCGTGTCCTCGCTCACGTCCTTGAGCACGCAGGCGAAGCCGCGGCTCGCGCACGCCCAGGCGATGCCGCCGCCCATCATCCCGGCGCCGAGGATGCCGACCTTGCCGGGCTTCCAGCGCGGGAACTCCTTCGCACCCGACGCGCTCGAGGCCTTCGGCCTCGAGGCCCCCGACTTGATCGCGTTCAGGTTGAAGAAGAACGCGGTGATCATGTTCTTCGCCACCTGGCCGACGGCGAGCTTTGCGAGGTAGCGCGACTCGATGCGCAGCGCGGTGTCGAAATCGACCAGTGCGCCCTCGGCCATCGCGGCCATGATCGCCTCCGGCGCCGGGTACAGCCCGCGAGTCTTGTCGACCAGCATCGCGGGGGCGACGGCGAGCATCTGCTGGATCTGCGGCGAGGCCGGCGAGCCTCCGGGCATGCGGTAGTCCTTCGCATCCCAGGGTTGCAGCGGCGCGGGATGCGCGCGGATCCACTCGCGCGCCATGGGCATGAGTGCCTGCGCGTCCACCGCGAGGCCCTGGATCAGGCCGAGCTTGCCAGCCTCGCCCGGGCGCATCAGCTTGCCTTCCACCAGGAACGGGAACGCCGCCTGCAGGCCGAGCAGGCGCACCATCTTGGTCACGCCGCCGGCGCCCGGCAGCAGACCGAGCGTGACCTCGGGCAGTCCGAGCTGGATGCGCGGGTCGTCCACGCATACGCGGCAATGCGCGGCGAGCGCGATCTCCCAGCCGCCGCCGAGCGCGCTGCCGGCGAGCGCCGCCACGACCGGCTTGCCGAGCTTTTCCAGGCGGCGGAAATCGTGCTTGATCGACTCGATCTCGTGCAGCAACCGCGGACCGTCGGCCGTGGCGAGCTTGAGCACGTCCTGCAGCTCGGCGCCGGCGAAGAAAGTCTTCTTGGCCGAGGCGAGGATCACGCCGTCGTAAGTCTCGCGCTCCTTGTCCAGGCGCTGCACGGTCTCGGCGAAGGCCTGCTGCCAGGCCGCGGTCATGGTGTTGACCTGCGCGTCCGGGGCATCGAAGGTGACGGTGACGACGCGGTCGTTGAGCTCGTAGCGGATGGGGGAGGTCATGGACCTAAGTAGAAGAATCGAACCGGGAGCAGCGCGCTGGCATTCGGCAGCCGGCTGCTCCCGGGGGTTAAATCAATCTCCGTGTTTTGCGTCGGTTGCCGCATGAATCTCGCGGCAACCGACGCAAAACACGGAGACCATGGAAAACCCAAACCCGCGCCGCGAGCTCAATTCGCGCGATCCGACGCCTAAAGCCTCTCCACAATCGTCGCAATCCCCATCCCCCCGCCCACGCACAGCGTCGCCAGCCCGTAGCGCAGCTTGCGGCGCTCGAGCTCGTCGAGCAGCGTGCCGAGGATCATGGCACCGGTGGCGCCGAGCGGGTGGCCCATGGCGATCGCGCCGCCGTTCACGTTGACCTTTTCCTCGGGGACGCCCATCTCCTTCATGAACTTGAGCGGCACCGCGGCGAAGGCCTCGTTGATCTCGAACAGGTCGATCTGGTCGATCGTCATCTTGGCCTTGGCGAGGGCCTTCCGCGCCGCCGGCATCGGGCCGGTGAGCATGATCGTCGGATCGGCGCCGGAAAGCGCGGTCGCCACCACGCGCCCGCGCGGCGTCAGCCCGAGCGCTTTGCCCTTGTCCTCGCTGCCGATCAGCACCGCCGCGGCACCGTCCACGATGCCCGATGAGTTGCCGGCGGTGTGCACGTGGCGGATGCGCTCGACCTCGGGATAGCGCTTGAGCGCCACCGCGTCGTAGCCCATGCGGCCCATCTCCTCGAACGAGCTCTTGAGCGAGCCGAGGCCCTCCAGGGTCGAATGCGGCTTGATGAACTCGTCCTCGCCGAGGATCAGGTCGCCCAAGGCGTCGCTCACCGGCACCACCGATTTCGCGAAGCGGCCTGCGCCGCGCGCCTCGGCGGCGCGCTTCTGCGAGCGCAGCGCGAAGCGGTCGACGTCCTCGCGCGAGAACTCCTCCATGGTCGCGATCAGGTCGGCGCCGATGCCCTGCGGCACGAAGCCGAGGCCCAAGTTGGTCTCGGGGTCCGACATCCACGCGCCGCGATCGGTGCCCATCGGCACGCGCGACATCGACTCGACGCCGCCCGCAACCACCAGGTCCTCCCAGTCCGAGCGCACCTTCTGCGCCGCAATGTTCACCGCCTCCAGGCCCGAGGCGCAGAAACGGTTGAGCTGCACGCCCGCGGCGCGCCAGTCCCAGCCGGCCGCGAGCGCGGCGGTCTTGGCGATGCACGAGCCCTGCTCGCCTACCGGCGTGACGCAGCCCATCACCACGTCGTCCACCTGCCCGGTGTCGAGATCGTGGCGCTGCTGCAACTCACGCAGGATGCCCGAGAGCAGCGCGATCGGCTTCACCTCGTACAGCGAGCCGTCCTTCTTGCCCTTGCCGCGCGGCGTGCGCAGCGCGTCGAAAATCATCGCTTCCGCCATCTCAGCCTCCTAACCCGATCGAGCGGGTAATGAGCTCCTTCATGATCTCGTTGGTGCCCCCGTAGATGCGCTGCACGCGCGCGTCCACGAAGGCGCGCGCGATGGGAAACTCCCACATGTAGCCGTAGCCGCCATGCAGCTGCACGCACTCGTCGATCAGCTTGCACTCGAGGTCGGTGCACCAGTACTTGGCCATCGAGGCGGTCGCGGTGTCGAGCTTGCCCGCCAGGATGAGCTCGATGCACTTGTCGACGAACACGCGCGCGATCTGCGTCTCGCTCGCCAGCTCGGCCAGCTTGAAGCGCGTGTTCTGGTACGCGGCCACCGGCTGGCCGAAGACCTTGCGCTCCCGGACGTAGTCGATGGTCCAGCCGAGCGCGGCCTCGCACTTGGCCACCGCACCGATCGCGATCTGCAGCCGCTCCCACGGCAGCTCCTGCATGAGGTAGATGAAGCCGTTGTTCTCCTGGCCGAGCAGGTTCTCGGCCGGCACCTCGACGTTGTCGAAGAACAGCTCCGCCGTGTCCTGGCCCTTGAGACCGACCTTCTTCAGGCGCTTGCCCTTGGAGAAGCCCTTCATGGAAGTGTCGACGACCAGCAGGCTGGTGCCCTTGGCGCCCTTCGCCGGATCGGTCTTCGCGACCACGATCACCAGGTCCGCGTGCCAGCCGTTGGTGATGAAGGTCTTGGAGCCGTTGAGGACGTAGCGCTCGCCCTTCTTCACCGCGCTGGTCTTCACGCCCTGCAGGTCGGAGCCCGCGGCCGGCTCGCTCATCGCGATTGCCGCGATCCACTCGCCGCTCGCCATCTTCGGCAGGTACTTCTTCTTCAGATGGTCGCTGCCGTAGTGCAGCAGATAGGGCGCGACGATCTCGGAGTGCAGGCCGAAGCCGAGAGAAGAGTTGTTGGCGCGCGCCTGCTCCTCCATCAGCACCACGCTGTAGAGCTTGTCGGCGTCGGCGCCGCCGTATTGCTCGGGCATGCTCGCGCACAGGAAACCGTTGCGCCCCGCCTTCAGCCATACCTCGCGATCGACGTAGCCCTGCTCCTGCCAGCGCTCGTCGTGCGGCTTCACCTCCTGGTCCATGAAGCGGCGCACGCTGTCGCGGAACGCCTCGTGCTCGGGGGTGAACAGGGTGCGCGAAATCATGTCCGGTGCTGCCTGCGTGAATTGACGAATCATAGTCCAATGGGACACACTGCCCAAGCATTTGCTTGGTCGAATTCCCGCCTGCAAGCCCCACGATCATGGCCCGCGCCGACCGCAACGCTTTCCGCCCAGGACCGTTTCAAACGCGGGCCTAGCCCGGGCCATGCCCGCGATCGAATCCAGGCTCGATCCGCAAGGCGAAGCGTTCCAGCGCAACCGCGCGCACATGCTGCGGCTCGTCGAGCGGCTGCGCGCGCTCGAGGCGCGCGCCCGGGAAGCATCGGCCAGGGCGATGCCTCTGTTCGACAAGCGCGGGCAGCTGTTGCCGCGCGAGCGCATCGCGCGCCTGCTCGACGCCGGCGCGCCGTGGCTCGAGCTGTCCTCCATCGCCGGCTTCTGCCTCGACGACCCCGACCCGCAGAAATCGATCCCCGGCGGGGGCATGATTCTGGGCATCGGCTACGTGGCCGGCGTGCGCGCCATGGTGGTGGCGAGCGACTCGGGTATCGACGCCGGCGCCATCCAGCACATGGGGCGCGAGAAGCTGCTGCGCGCGCAGGAGCTCGCGCTGGCGAACAAGCTGCCGTTCGTGCACCTGGTCGAGTCGGCGGGTGCCAACCTGCTCAAGTACCGCGTCGAGGGCTTCGTCCACGGCGGTGCGATCTTCTACAACCTGGCGCGGCTCTCCGCGGCCGGCATTCCGGTCATCACCGTGGTGCACGGCTCCTCGACCGCCGGCGGAGCCTACATGCCCGGGCTCTCGGACTACGTGATCATGGTGCGCGGACGCGCCAGGGCGTTCCTCGCCGGTCCGC
>Ga0307373_10005598_pt1 | contig 20472 bp, 14 predicted proteins | sample OX2MG_FD_202534 | JGI IMG/M metagenome (GOLD analysis project Ga0307373, IMG submission 202534) | Soil microbial communities from Risofladan, Vaasa, Finland - OX-2 | ecosystem: Environmental > Terrestrial > Soil > Coastal area > Acid sulfate soil | place: Finland: Risofladan, Vaasa | collected...
CCAACCAGGCGGCCCGGTTCACTCGAGGCGACGGTTCCACGGCGCCGGTGGGAATGATGGGCAACAACGGCCTGGAAAGCCAAAGCGAGTTCAGCCGTCTCGAGCAGTTTGCCAAGGTGCAGGTGGCCCCGCCAGTGAAGTTTAAGGATCTGGAAGAGATCGTCAGCTCGCGAATTCTCCGCAACCAGATTTCGTTCGACTACCGGTACGATTTTTTGCGCATTGCAGGCGACACCGTCCTTGTCCCGATAACGGTGCAGATTCAGAACAAGCAATTGACATTTAAGGATCGCGACAGCGTATCTTCGGCAACGCTCAACCTTTTCGGGCGGATTACCACGCTGACCGGGCGCGTGGTGCAAACGTTTGAAGACACCATCCAGCGCGATTTCCCGGATTCCCTGCTGCAATCCTCGCTGAAGGGATATTCCATCTATCAGAAAGCGGTTCCGCTGCGTCCCGGCCTGTACAAGATGGATCTGGTCATCAAGGACGTAAACAGCGGAGACGTGGGCGTACTCAACGCGCGCCTGCCGGTTTCTCCCATTCCGGACGACAGACTGGGCGCCAGTTCGCTGATTCTTGCCGATGAGCTGGAACCGGTTTCCTCCAAGGACATCGGCATCGGGCAGTTCGTGCTGGGCGCAACCAAGGTTCGTCCCAAGCTGGATGGCAATTTTCACGTGAATCAGCCCCTCGGCATTTATATGCAGCTCTACAATTTGACGGTGGATAAAAAGACTAACAAGAATGATGTGTCACTCGACCTGAAAGTCACCCAGGGACAACGCACGGTGTCAGACCAGGTGGAAACGGGCGCGCAGCTCAAACAAAATGGCGATCAGATTACGTTCCAAAAAGTGATTGCCCTCAAAACGATGCCGCCGGGCAAATACACACTGGAAATCCTGGCGACCGATCACCTGAACAACCAGACGGTGTCCCGTACGGCGGACTTCACCGTGACGCCGCCGTCGGAGAATGATGTGGCTGTAAACGGAACCTCCGGGAGGTAGCCAGTCCCCATGAAGCGGATTTGTAAAACTCTGGGGTGCGTGTGGGTTATCATCCTGGCTCTCTCTGTGTCTGCAGCCGCAAAACAAAGAGATGGCACTCTTTCCGGCGTAATTCTGGACCCGTCGGGCCTGCCGCAGATGGGCGCCACGGTTCGGCTCATTTCCGAAGACGGCGGCGGCCGGATTGTCTCTCAACTGCTCTCCAACCAGCATGGCGCGTTTTATACCAATCACCTCAAACCGGGCAAGTATTCGGTGCGCGTATCCCTTACCGGGTTCCTGCCGGCCCTGGAACGCCACGTCGCCGTGATGGCCGATTTGACGACCGTGCTGCGCGTACAGATGGATTCGATATTCGCTTCGCTGGACTCGCTCCGCCGCAAGCCGGTTGCGCCCATCGAACCGGACGACTGGAAATGGGTTCTGCGATCTTCGACCGCCACACGCGCCATTCTGCAATGGCGTGACTCCGATTCAACCCTCACGGCCAGCGCAATGGGCTCCGAAATGCCCAGAACCAGGATCCCGCACGGCATGGTTCAGATTACGAATGGGTCGGTGCGGCCGGGCTTTTCATCGCAACTTCCCGACTCCCCTGCCACGGCATTGTCTTACGACCAGCAACTCGGAAGATTGGGGCGCATACTGCTTGCCGGTCAAATGAACTATGCACGGGGCACTTCGGGGACGTTTGCCAGCGTCTGGCTGCCCTCCGGCACGGCCGAAAACGGTCCGGAAACTGTTTTTGTGATGCAGCAATCCAAGGTCGGCGTGGATGGCCTGGCGTTTCAGGAGTTGCGCCTCGATCACACCGAGCAGCTTTCACTTAGTGATCGCCTGTCTTTGCTCGCCGGCGCCGAGTATTTGCGCGCCGGCATCGTTACATCGGTCTCGACGGTGCGTCCGCACGCCCAACTGGATGCCAAACTTCATCCCGGCTGGGCGGCATCCTTCATCGTTGCTGGAAATCCTCCGTCGGCCCAGTGGGGGCAGACAGGACCTCTGCAATCCGCCCTGGCGGAGCTGAACAGCCTTCCACCGGTCCTTTTTCATGATGGCGCCCCGGTCCTCGAAGGTGGCTGGCATGAGGAGTTGTCGCTCAAGCACAAGCTGACGAGCGGCGCGAAGCTGGAAATTGCCGCGTTTCACGACTCCGTGAGGCACCAGGCAATTCTCGGATCCGGCCCCGCGGCCAGCCCCGAATTCCTGCAGGACGCCTTCTCGAGCGCGTTTCTTTACGACGGCGGCAAAACAAGTTCCTGGGGCACGCGCCTCGCTTTTCAAAAGAAACTGTCCGACAACCTGGAATTTACCGCACTATATTCCTGGGCGGGCGCGCTTTCTCCAACCGGCGCGTTGAATGCCGCTTCTCCGGATCTTCGCGACAACATCGCCACGCAGAGTCACCACAGTGTCGCTGCCCGCATTTCCGGAAAGCTGCCTCGTACGAACACACAATTTACAGCGAGTTACAAGTGGGTCTCCGGCACAACGCTTTCGCGCATGGATGCATTCGGCGAGGCAATGTACCAGATCGATCCCAATCTTCGTCTTTCCATTCGCCAGCCTCTGCCCTGGATGAACGGGCGCTGGGAGGCGTTGGCGGATTTCAGCAATCTTTTGGCGCAAGGATACGTGACGACGACAGGCCAGGATTCTCAAGTCGTCTTTGTACCTGTTTTGAGGTCGTTCCGGGGTGGGGTTAGCTTTCTGTTCTAGGGGTGCGCACTTTATTAAAATCGGGAACATACCTTTCATAAATGGAAGGATGGTATTCCTGTCCCCTCTCCCCGCATTTATTTTCTTTGTATGCGCTAGTATTTCCGGCAGTTAAGATTTTTGGATAATCTAAACTATTTGGAAGCAGGGTTGCCTCGCACCGATGCATATGGGGCGTAGCAGGGGAATCGGTGAACGCTACAATCAATGACAGCCTGAAGATCCGGTTGGGAGCGGCCGTACTTGCCCTCACGACCCTGGCAGCCATTGTCTTTGGAATCATCAACTTCCAACAACGCGCCATTTTTGCAGTCCCCGACGATGGGGCGTCCTGGATTGACTCGGCCTCCGGAGTTATCGCCTGGCATATTTCTCCAAACTCTCCCGCAGCGAGTGCCGGGATTCGTACCGGGGACAATCTGCTGGCCATCAATGATGCGCCCATACACACTTCGATTGATGTAACCAAGCGCCTGTGGCGCATCGGATTGTGGTCCCAGGCGCATTACCGGATCAAGCGGGCCGGAAAGACATTTGAAGCCCAGCTCGTCATCCAGCCGGCCCAGCGGCCTGTCTCCATCGAAAATTATTTGCGCGTAGTGGGGCTGCTCTATCTGTTCATCGGGCTGTTCATTTTTGCGAGGCGTTGGAATGCCACTCGCGCCGTGCATTTCTATGTCTTTTGCCTGGTTTCCTTCATTCTGTATTCGTTCCAGTACACCGGGAAACTGAGCGTATTCGACTGGGAAATCTATTGGTCGGGAATTGTAGCCGGGCTCCTGCAGCCTGCGTTGCTGCTGCATTTCGCTCTGGTGTTTCCGGAACGCCGGCCTGCTTCCCGATGGAGGGCAGCGAAGCTGGCCGCGATTTACGGCATCCCGGGAGTCCTTCTGCTGGTTCGTGTCCTGGTCAGCCTGGGCGGGTTGGGTTTCATGCCCTCGGTGGGGGCGCGCATTCTCCTCGATCAGCTGGACCTGGCATGCCTGGGCATCTACTTCCTGCTGGCCGCCGTAGTGTTTGTGAATAGCTACCGCCGCGCGTCCTCGGGGATCCTGCGGCAACAGTTGAAATGGGTCACGGTGGGAGCGTTGGCGGGGATTCTTCCCTTCCTGCTGTTTTACGTGGTGCCGTATTTTCTGGGCGTCGTGCCCAGGCCGTGGATGAATTTCTCCGCAGTTTCCCTGGTATTCATCCCGCTGTGTTTCGGCTATGCCATCATCCGCTACCGCCTGATGGACGTGGACATCATATTCAAGCGAGGGCTGGCGTACACGGCGGCGAGCGGCGGGGTTGTGGCCGTGTATATCGCGCTGGTCGCGGTGATTGGGGCGCTGTTCCACACGGCGTGGCCCTCCGGGATGATGGGCGGGGTAATCGCGATCGTCGTCGCTGCGTTCCTGTTCCAGCCTTTTCGGGACTGGATTCAGGCGCGCCTGGACCGGTTCTTTTACAGGGACCGCCTCGACTATCGCCGGACCCTGATTGAGTTCGGGCGAACGCTGACCTCGGAAGTGCGCTTCGATCCGATGCTCGCCTCGGTGATGGATCGCATCTCGCAGGCGCTGCTGGTGGACCGCCTGGCGATTTTCATCGAGGACGAAGCCCGTCCGGGCGCCTACCGGCTGACGCGCTCGATGGGCGTGCGCTATGCCGGGCCGCTGGATCTGAGTTTTCTGAACGCGGAGAAAAACCCGTTCGAACATGGCGTATTGTTTTACGAATCGGCGCGCGCCGCCCGCGAATCCGCCCCTGCGGTCCGCCAGACGCTTGAGCAGCTGGATCTGAACTATTTTATTCCGTGCCAGATTCGCGATCATGCCGTGGCCGTGCTGGGCGTGGGCAAAACGGTCGACGGCGATTTCCTGTCCAGCGAGGACGTCGAACTTCTCTTCACCATTGCCGGATACCTGGCCATCGCGCTGGACAACGCGCAGCTCTATACCTCGCTCGAACAGAAGGCCGCGCAAATCGAGCGGCTCAAGGACTTCTCGGAAAATATCGTCGAATCGCTCAACGTGGGCGTGTTGGCCGTTGATCTGAATGACCAAGTGGAATCGTGGAACACGCAACTGGAGCGGCTGATTGGCGTGCCACGCCAGCAGGCCGCCGGCCGCAAACTGGAAGAGGTGCTTCCGCCCGAACTGATGGTCGAAATCGCGGCGCGCGCCGGCGATGAACGCGTTTCCAGCCTGTACAAATTCCGCATGCGCAACCGCGACGGGCAAAACCTGGTGGTGAACGTTTCGATCGCGCCGCTGGTTGGGAAATCGGGCGAGCGCATCGGGCGGCTGATCCTGGTGGATGACATCACGCAGAGAATCCGCCTGGAAGAGCAGATGGTGCAGACCGAAAAGCTGACTTCCCTGGGCCTGCTGGCCGCCGGGGTGGCCCACGAAGTGAACACGCCGCTTGCGGTGATCTCCAACTACATTCAGATACTGGCCAAGCAGCTGCCCAGCGGAGATCCGCGCCACCAGCTGATCGAGAAAGTGGTCAAGCAGACGTTCCGCGCCAGCGAGATCGTCAACAACCTGCTGAATTTTTCGCGCACCGGCGCGGCGGAATTCACCGAGGTGAACCTGAACGCCGTGGTCGAGGAAACGCTATCCCTGGTCGCGCATCCGTTTCGGACGGCGCATGTGCAGGTCGCGCGAAACCTGCAGCGGGAATTGCCGCCCGTCCTGGGCTCCAACAACAAGCTGCAGCAGGTTTTCCTGAACCTGTTCATGAATGCGCGCGACGCCATGCCCTCCGGCGGAATGATTCAGATCCGCACCGCGTCGCACAACGGCTCGGTCGAAATTGAGATTACGGACTCCGGTTCCGGCATCCCGCAGGAAAATCTGCACCGCATCTTCGATCCTTTTTTCACCACCAAATCGTCTGGCCGCGGCACAGGCCTTGGACTTTCCGTGAGTTATGGCATTATCAAGGAGCATGCCGGGAAAGTGGATGTGCGCTCGGCGCAGGGCAAAGGAACATCCTTCCGGCTGGAATTCCCGGTTGCACGGAAAGCGGTTCATGTCTAAAGGCTCCATACTGGTCGTCGATGACGAATCCGAAATTCGCGAGGGCCTGGAACTTCTGCTCAATACCGAGGGCTACACGACATCGAGCGCGGAAACCGGCGAGGCCGGCCTGGCGCTGCTCGAGGAAAAGCCGTTTGACCTGCTCCTGCTTGACGTCAGCCTGCCCGACCGCAACGGGCTGGACTTGCTTCGCGAAATTCATCGCCGCGATCCGAATCTTTCCGTCATTCTGATCACCGCCTACGGCTCGATTGACATGGCGCGGGCCGCCTTCAAAAGCGGCGCAGAGGACTACATCACCAAGCCGTGGTCGAACGATGAATTGATTTTGCAGGTTGCGCAAGCGATCGAGGGCCGGCGGCTGCGCGAAGAAAACGTCCAGCTCAAGCGCGCCCTGAAACAGCGCTACAACTTTCCCAATATCATCGGCAAGGGTGAAAAGATGCTGGCCGTGCTCGATCTGGTCAGCCAGGTCGCGCCTTCCCGCTCCACCGTGCTGATCCACGGGGAAAGCGGAACGGGAAAAGAGCTGATCGCCAAGGCCATTCATTCCGCGTCCACGCGGGCGGACAAAGCCTTCGTTCCGATCAATACCGGGTCGATCCCCGTCGATTTGCTGGAATCGCAGCTCTTCGGCCACGTGAAAGGCGCATTTACCAGCGCGGTGGCCTCCAAAAAAGGGCTGTTCGAGGTTGCCGATCAGGGCACGATTTTTTTTGACGAGATTTCCACGATTGGCCCGGAAACACAGGCCAAGCTGCTGCGCGTGATTCAGGAACGCGAATTCATGCGCCTGGGCGGCACGGAAACCATCAAAGTCGATGTCCGCATCATCGCTGCCTGCAACGTGCAACTGCTGAACCTGGTTCGCGAAGGCCGCTTCCGCGAAGACCTCTACCACCGCCTGAATGTGATCGCCATCCCGCTGCCTCCGCTGCGCGATCGCCGCGAGGATATTCCCCTGCTGCTGGAACATTTTCTGAAAAAATTCTGCGAGGAGAACGGCCGCGCGCTGGCGCGCTTCACTCCGGCGGCGCTGAAGCTGCTGGTCGATTACGACTGGCCGGGAAACGTGCGCGAGCTGGAAAACGTGGTCGAGCGCGCCGTGGTTCTTTCCTCGCAGCCGCTGCTGGATACCGACCTGTTGCCGGAAAGCGTGCGCATGAAGGAGTCGATCGGAGGCATACGCCTCCATCTTTCCGAATTCGTGCCGCCGCTGCCGGGCGAGCCCGGGGCGCGCGCCGGCGCTGACAGCGCCAAAACTTCGCTGTTTCAAATTATGGATGAAATCGAGCGCCGCGTGATTTGCGACATGATGGACCAGACGGACTGGAATCAGACCGAAGCCGCGGAACAATTTCAGATTCCGCTTTCGACGCTCAATCAGAAAATCAAGCGCCTGGGAATCGATGTGCGACGGCGGGGCGTGTTCCGGACGGGCACCGGAGAATCCTCGGCGTCCGTCACCGGAAAATAATCAGGATTTCCGATTATCCCGAACCACTGCGTCCTTCAGGTCGGCGCCATCCATTTTCACGTCGGTCAGATCGATTTCACGGAAGCTGGCGAGCGCCAGGTCCGAGCCGGAAAAATCCGCGCCACGAAGATTCGCCTGCCGGAGGACGGTTCCCCGCAGAATCGTTTTGTGCAATTTCGCCGAGCGCAAATCGCCGCGAAACAGTTCGGTGCCGCTCAGATCGGCCTCGCTGAGGTCCGCGCCTTCCAGCCTGGTTTCCGTAAAGTCGCAACTGCGCAGGTCCGCCTTCCGCAGGTCCGCTTTGCTCAAATCGGCAAAACTCAGCTTGCTCCCCCGCAGGTCGGCTTTCTGAAGGTTGCATCCCACCAGGATCGCCCCCGTCAAATCGCGTTTTCGTAGGTCTTGTTTGGAAAGGTCGGCGCCGGAAAGATCGGCGCGCTCGCCGCCCGGTTGCCCTTTATGGTATTTCGCGTGTGCATCCAGAATGTCGCTCAGCTGCTTGCCGTTGTGTCGAATGTTCGTCACCTTTCTCGATCCGCTTGCGTTGCCCGAAAATCATTCGGGCAGCCCCTTGCTCTGTCCTGGCACTGTGTTCCGGCCGGAATTGGCTCTTGGGAGCCTCTATTCTACCGGATTCAGGCAGGCGAGCAAACAGCGAGTGATGCCCTGGAAAAACACCGCATTGTGGCGGCTGGCGGCGCGGAATCCGTGGCGGTTGCCGGCCGAAAATCGCGCAGATACCTCGCCGCGCGAACCTGTGATAACTTGGGCCTGGCATGATTCTGACGGACAAATTCAAAATGCGCGCGCGCGCATGTCTCCAGCACATCGTATTGCCGGAGGGCGAAGATCCGCGCATCGTTTCCGCCGCCGCAGCAATTACCCGGGAAAATTTTGCGAAAATCACGCTGCTCGGCCGGAAAGAGAGGATCGAATCGGTCGCGGCGGATCTGGGTGTGGCCCTGCATGGCGTGGCGTGCATCGATCCAGCCGCGAGTCCAAGGATCGATGCGTATGCGCAGATGTATTACCAGCGCAGGCGGGCGCGCGGCGTCTCGCTGGAAGAATCGATTGAGGCGGCGCGGCGGCCATTGTACTTCGCCGCTCTGGCCGTGGCCGCCGGGGATGCGGACGCCACCGTGGGTGGCGCGGCCAGCACCACGGCCGAAACGGTGCGCGCGGCCCTGCACGCGATTGGCCTGGCGCCGGACGCGAAGCTCCTTTCCAGCTTTTTCGTCATGCTCATCCCGCAGCGGCCGGAACTGGATCTGGGGCCCTCCGGGGCGCTGCTGTTTGCCGATTGCGGGGTCGTGCCGGATCCCAATGCCGAGGAACTCGCGGAGATCGCGCAGGCCACGGCGGAAAATGCGCGCGCGCTGCTCGATGTGGAACCCCGAGTCGCGCTGCTTTCGTTTTCCACCAAAGGTTCGGCCGGCGGCACGCGCGTCGAAAAGGTTCGCGAGGCCTTGCGCATATTGAAAGCCCGCGCGCCGGAGATCGCCGCGGACGGCGAACTGCAGGCCGACGCCGCCCTGATACCGCAAATCGGCCGTTGCAAGGCTCCTGGCTCCGAGGTCGCGGGCCGCGCCAACGTACTGATCTTCCCCGATCTGGATTCCGGCAATATCAGCTACAAGCTGGTCGAAAGGCTGGGAGGCGCGCAGGCTCTTGGCCCGATCCTTCAGGGGTTGGACAGGCCGTCCAACGATCTTTCGCGCGGGTGCTCGGCCGAGGACGTTGCCAACGTTGTGGCGATCACGGCGCTGCAAGCCATCGCGCGGCGGGAACAATCCATGGAACCGCGGGTGCCCGCGGATTCACACGGATAAATAGAAAAAGAAACGCACGGCATTTCCGGGAATAAAAATGACGGCAACGCGGCATCGCGATCGCAGTTTTTCCTTCCAGCCATTCCTTCACGGATTCTTCGTCCTGCTGTGCGCGGTTGCGTGGTTGCTCCCACCTGCAGTTCATGCACAGGATGAGGCGGCACAGGAAATCGCGGTGAATCTGGCCGAGGGGCGCGTCGTCATTTGCCCCGCGAAGAACGGTATCATCGTGGCCACAATCGATCAGCACAGCGAACCCGGCTCCCGGCCTCCCGCCGTGGCGATGCTCTCCTCGCTTCGCGCGGGCGTGATGCTGGGCGCGGTCGAGTGGGTGCATCCCGATTCCCCTGATTCCAAAGATCAGCCTATTCGCCTCGATCAGGAATTCCCAAACCTTGCCGCCGCGGCACTAAGGATTCCCCGAGGCCAAAGCGATTCCAACACCGCGAGCGACCTTGAGGCCATCGGCGTCTCCGTGCTCGAACGCCTTCGCCAGGTTGCCGCCGAGCTGCATCACAAGATCAATCTTGGAGAGGATGAGCCCTTGCTTCGCCTCGTGCTCGCCGACTATGTGCAGAATTACGGTCCCGAGGTCTGGGTGCTGGACTACCGCGTCCGTCAGGACTCGCTCGGCAACGACTACTGGAGGACGCGCATTCTGCGCCCGAGCTATAACCAGCTCTATCCTCCCGTGAAGGGCCAGCCGCACACGCTCATCGAGGTGCGCTATCCCCCGGAGAACCGGGCCCAGGGCGCGCCGGAACTGCTTGACCTGTTGCGGCAGAATGATCCGCGCCTGGCGAGCATTCGCTCCGCAAATAAGGAATTGGAGAAGTCCGTGACGCTCGTCGCCGAAGGACGCAGCCAGAAATCCTCCGCCGCAAGCGATATTGATTTTCTGAAGGCGGCTCTCCCGGCGGTGATCCCTGCAAAAACGAAGATCACCATGGCGCTGGTGGATTTTGATCGAGGTTTTCAGTGGGTCCTGCGGCCGCCGAAGCCTGCCGCTCCGGCTCCCAACAGTCAGACGCCGCAGGAGCCCGAGAGGCCCACATTGATGCGAAAATAGGGCCTTGACGGTTGCAGAAGCATTTCCATGCGCCTGATTTTCCAACATCCATGCCACAGGCCAAAACATCCGGGAACCGCAATTCGCTCCCTGCGTGAGGATGATCTTCCCGTTGCGGACCGCATCCTGCGGGATGCAAACTATGGCGTTCCTTTGCTACTCCCGGATTCCCCGGACGGAGACGGCGCTGCCGCCGGCGCTTTCGCCATCGGTGTAAAGCCAGTCCAGCGGATAATCATGCGCACCGGCACGGGAATGTTTCCCGCATCGATGGTTTCATCCGAACTCGCGTACGCCGGGAACCACAGGTCTTTGCCGACGGGCTGGCGGTACGTTTCGAAGATGGTGAACGGGAGGGAGGGAGAAGTGACGTCACCGGTTTCGGTGACCCACTTGCCGATGGATTTCACAATGACCAGATCCCGCGTATCCACCCATACCACGCCGGAAAAATAGGCGTGCTCGCGGTTCAGGGCCCGCGGCTTGACCGAAAAATAATAGGCCGTCAGCTCGTCCAGCGGCTGCTTGCCACCATAGGTGATCATGTAGTTCGGAAGCTGCGCCGTGGTGAGCGGAAACATCGGCGTGGAGACCAGCTTTTCGTCGTCCCCGCGCTCGATATCCAGATATTGTAGCGTGGAGGCGGAGCGGTGCACCATCCTCTCATAAACTCTGCCGTCCGGCGTAATCATCCGCTGCGTGATGATTTCAAGATGCCCGGAGGGTTTATTGTCGGGACCGATTTCTTCGATGCGCACGCTTTTCTGAAAGGTATAGCCCAAGATCGCGTGAAACATCTCGTCTTCTTTCGCCGCGAATCGCCGGATGATTTCTTCGGGAGGGATGGCAGGCGGCGCAGGCTTGGCCGCCGGCGGAGGCGTCGGAAACCTCTCGGATGCGGGCGGCGTCATCGGGCCGGCATCCTGCGCGCGCGCCGAATACGCCCCCGCGGCCAAGACCATCGCGAGAACACAGGTTGCCGCCGATTGGATCGAACGAGTATTCATAGGGTCCGCTTCAAACGTTTTGGATGCAATCCACGCGCATTATGTAGCACGCGTTTTTGAAAATTGCTGGCGCTACGGCCCCTTCCCGACGGTGTACCGCAGAGTGAATCCGCCGGACGCTTCCGGCAGTGCCGGAACGGGAACCGTAAAATACACCTGCGCGGAAAACGCCCTGGGGACAATCACCGTCCGCCCTGCAGTCCATTCGACCGCCAGGGGGCTGCGCCCGGGGTAAAGGATCTCCAAACGAGCGACGCCTTCGGGAAGGGTAATCGGCGCGCCCGACGAAACAAAATTTTCACAGTGCGGTTTGGAAGCGGCCCTAGCCGCCGATGGCTCCCCGGTAGCGATTGTGGAGGAACCCGTGCTCCAGCAAAACCGCGTGTTCCCTTCCTCCGGGTCGGACACGGGAACCGAAAGCATGGAGATAAACGACATTCCCGTCCGGCCGCTTTTCGCCGGCTTCGCCGCGCGCGGCGCGGCAACCGAAAACCGATAGTCCGCCTCGACGGTTCCCTGCTCCGCAAGACGCACAGTTTTTTCCACATGAACCCCCGCGGCAGATCTATCGTGTTCGCTGTACGTAAGCTGCAGACCCGCGTCCGGCTTCTCTTCGATCCACTTCGCGCGATAGGCGCGGTTGAACGAAAAATCCCCCAACCTCCACACATCCCGCGGCGCAGTCCCCGCAGGAACCAGAAAATCGTGCAGCGCGCCACCCAGCGTGATCAGATCTTCGTTCGTAGATTTATCCACCAGGGCAAGGGCCTGGCCGCTGCTGGCGGGTGAAACGATCAGTCGCAAGCGGCTGTTTTCCAGCGCCCATTCGTTCGCCCCATCCTGGTCAAAATCGTACTGGTAATGCGCATTGCCGTCCTTGTTGGGCGCCAGAAACAGCACGTCGCCGGTTGCCTGCCGGCGGCCGGATCGGATCGTAAGGTTGCCGCGAAGCAAACCGTCCGGCGGCGCGGCATGAGTTTCCGCGCCGGGCGTGGGGGCCGGGTTATGAACCGGCTGGAATCGAATGCGCGTGAACTCCGTATCCACGCCGTACATTCTTGCGCTGCCAGAACCATGGAATGCGCCATCGAGCGTGAAATTTGAAAACCGCAGAGTATGGGAATAATTCTGGGAAGACATAACCAGATAGCCCCCTGAATCCGCGTCGGCGGCAATCAGGGGAGGGCTGGTGGGAATCGTCACTCCCGCACCCAGAGGGAACCGGATTCCATTAAACACTTCATATTCCGAACCACCGAGGCGATAGTTTTCTCGATCCGGCGTTTCCGAAACGTGCGGCGTATAACGCAAATACACGCGCAGAACCCGCAGAAAATCCGGTACCGCGCCGCGCATTATATGGACCTCCAGGTCGCCGGTTTCCTGATTCCAGTCACTATCCAGCCGAATATTTTCATCCAGCATGACCTTCGACGGCGCCCTTTCCAGATGCAGGCGCACCACCGCGCGCGATGGCGTGTAAAACGTCAATTCCAGAGTCTTTTTGTTGCGCTGTGCGCTCAGCAGTTCCGCTCCGGCCACGACAACTTCGTCCGAACACCGCTCTCCCGGCTTCGCCGCGGAGCAGAGCGGGGCATGCACAGGAAGCAAAAGAGATTCACGCGCCGGAACGGAAACATCGAATGCGATCTTTGGCTCGGGCCGGACAGAAGCTGCCGTGCGGGGGTCGGACCATTCGAACGACTCGTGCACGGGTTGATCGGGATTCAAGTTGGTGACGCTGATCAAGGCAGCGGCGCATAGCTGGCCCTCGGCGCATTTTTGCGCACGGCCCGGCGAACCGGGAGCAGAGTTCGAAACAATTTCCCCCGCAATCAAGCTCGGATCGGACTCTCCGGTTCCCATGCGCCGCAAACCCCGCCGCGCTCCCGACCGTTCCAACAGGGCGGCAAAAGATTCGGCGGCTTTGCTTTTCGGCTGCGCCAGGGTGTTGTTAAGGTTTTCGCCGGGCGGACTCCACGAAAAGAAATCGCTTGAAGCGGCGATGACGCGGCCTCGTTCGAATGCCCAACCGTTAACATTTTGACCGGGAACCGCGCTGGACGCCGCGCCATGCCACAACGGTTCGAGCAAAGCCCCCTGCGGCCGCACCGGAAAATACACCAGCGCCCCGCCTTGCCTGACGAACTCCACCAGAGCCGCCTGCGCCTTCTCCGACAACCGGAAATCGCTTCCCCTTCCCGGGGGCACGGGAAGGACAATCACGTGATCGCGCAGCAGCCGCGCGGCTGATTGCGCAGCGGGATTGACCAGTTCCGGCACGTAGCCCGCCAGGCTCGCCGCGCGGAACATCTGCTCCATTTCTCCCGCATATCGCGAATTTGCAGCCGCGTCCGTCTTCTCCGCGGACACGCGCAGGTCCATGATCCCGAAATCGGCATGGGCGTGGGAACCGGCAAGCATGGCGCCCCATTCGGAAATGAATTGGCCGTTTCGCGTTACGCCCCTGGCACGAGGCCCTTTGTTCCCGGCAATATCCAGCGGGGCATCCCAGCGGAAATACGGCGCGACCGATTGCGTTCCCCAGCCCGCGGGTGTGAGCGTATCCTGCAGCGGCGAATAAACCAGGCCTCGGATGCCGCTCCCGATCAGCAGGCGCGATGCGAGGAACAGGTCCTCCGGAGGGGGTTGCGCCGCGCGAATGTCTCCAGCGGGAGTAAACGTTGTCTCCGCGAAGCCGGAAAGAAACGGCGGAAAATTTGGCTGCGTGCCGAGTGTGCGCGCTAGAAAGGAAAGAGAAAACGCGTCCGCCGTCTTCAGCAGCGTCATTTGCGAAGATGGCGCGGCACTGGCGGATACCGGCCGAGCCGACATAGCCTGTTTGGGCGGATTGAAATACCACTGCCCCGCAAGCGAAATCTGCGACGCACCATCCGCCGAAGCGTTTCCGAAAATTGGCGACAGGCCCTGAATTCCGGCGTTCGGCACACTCAGGAAAATGGGACCGTCGAGCCCTCCCGCGGCCAGCGCACCGCGCAACTCGGCAAGGTAGCGCTTTAATTCCGAAGTGTCCGCGCCGGGCTGGATTCCCTCGGCATCATCCAGCGCCACAAACAGGAGCGGGCCGGGAATCTTCTTTTCCTGAGTTTCGCCATCACGGCCGACAGGCTCAATGACGGAGATCAGGTTTTTTGCGCTGTACGGCGCCAGGACGCGCGCCACGGCGGTCATCCAGCGCCGCGCATAGGTCATGTGAGTCGGATTTGCCAGCCATCCGCGCGCGGCCGCGTTGGCATCCCGCGCGGCAAGCCGCGCCAGCGGCGGCGCAATGCCTTGCTGGATGTTCGCGGCGCTCATTTTATAATCCGAGTACGCGAGCAGCCACGCAGGAATCCCGTCATTGCGCCAGTGGTCGCCAGTCAGCGGGCCGGGCCGGACGATCAGCTTGAAGCCCATCTGCGCAATCTGCTGCACGAGGCCGCGCAAATCACGCCGCAGGTCCGTGTGGCCGTTAAAATCGAATTGCGCGTCGCTCAATTCATGCCAGTTCCAGGGAATGCGGAGATCGATCGTGTTGATGCCAAGTTCGTGATAGCGGGCCAGCGACCGGAACCATAAGCCCGGCGGAATCCGAAAATAATCAAATTGCGCGGCATGCACGAAAAAAGGCACGCCGTCGACGCGCAACTCGGGCTCGCCGCCGCTGGAAACGATCTGCACGCCAAGGGGCCGGGCGGCGGGTTCCGGCGGCGTCCTTTGCGCAAAGGCAGGGCCGCAAAGGAACACGAGCGCCGTTGCGGCCACGAGACGGAGCCGGAGACCGCGGAAATCACGCCCCGCCGGGCTTGCTTTCACCGGAATCATCGCGCATGGAATCATCCCGCCTGAATGTTACCTGACCCGCCGCGACTTTTCGATGCCCGCATGCGCCCCGGACCGAGTCGAAACCCCGGAACGTTTTCCGCACCGCCAGGCGCGCGACCTCTGCTACAATCGCGCGTCTGCAGGAAACAATTCAGGGCATGGCGCAAGACCGTGGAATTTCTCGCAAAGCGATTTTATGTGTCGGGAACCGTGCAGGGCGTGGGGTTTCGTTTTTTTGCGGAGCGTGCGGCGGCGCGGCTGGGCGTTTCCGGGTACGTGAAAAACGTGTTTGACGGGCGCGTGGAAATCTACGCCATTGCCGCGCAGGCGCAACTCGACGCGCTCAAAAGCGAATTAAGGCGCGGCCCGCGCATGGCCAACGTCGATCGCATCGAGGAATCCGACGCGGAGATTTTGCAGGAATATGCGCATGGATTCACCATCGAGCGGGAATTTTAAATTCTGAAAAGCGGAGCGAACCGAATGAACCATCTGAAGAAGCTGATTCGAGAAGTCCCGGATTATCCGAAGCCGGGCATCCTGTTCTACGATCTGACCACGCTGTTGCAGGATGCCGCCGGATTTCACAGCCTGGTCGATGCGCTCTGCGCGCACTATGAGGGAAAACAGGTGGACGCCGTCGTGGGAATCGAGGCGCGAGGATTCATTCTTGCGCCAGCCCTGGCCTATCGTCTCGACGCGGGGTTCGTCCCCGTGCGCAAGCCGAAGAAGCTGCCCTGGAAAACCACATCGGTTACCTACCAGCTGGAGTACGGCACGGACACCCTGGAAATTCACGAAGACGCCATCAAGCCCGGCTCTCGCGTTCTGATCAGCGATGATTTGCTCGCCACCGGCGGCACCGCCGCGGCCACCGTTGCGCTGGTGCGCAAGCTGGGCGGCGAAGTGGTCGGCGCATCGTTTGCTGTCGAGCTTACCTTCCTGAATGGCCGCAAGAAATTGCCGGGCGTCGACGTTTTCTCGATGATTCAATACGACAGTTAGGCCGGGAAGATTTGCGGGGCCCTCCACGTGAAGGGACGGGTTTTCAGGCCTGGCCGGCACCTGTGTTCGCTGGTTGGGAAGACGCCCCGCGCTGGCGAACCACTTCAAAGAGCATGACCCCGGCGGCGACGGAAACGTTGAGGGCGCGCACCGGCCCGGTGGTCGGAATCGAAACCAGGAAATCGCACCGTTCGCGAGTCAGGGCGTGCAATCCTTTGCCCTCGCCGCCCAGAACGATGCCCACGGGAACCTTTAAGTCCACTCCCGTGTAGCACTGTTCAGCGCGTTCGTCCAGCCCCACCAGCCAGTAGCCCGCCTCTTTCATTTCTTCCATCGCGCGAGCGAGATTTTTGACGCGCGCCACAGGCAGATGCGCCAGCGCTCCGGCCGATGCGCGCGCCACCGTTTCGGTGAGCCCCGCGGCGCGTCGTTCGGGAATCACAACACCGCGCGCGCCGGCGGTGAGCGCCGTTCGAACGATTGCGCCAAGATTTTGCGGATCTTCCACGCCATCGAGAAGCACCACCAGGCCGGGAGCGCCGTGGGCGTCGCGCGGCTTCAGCAAATCCTCAAAACTTGCCATCGGGGACGCGGCCACAAAAGCCACAACGCCCTGGTGCTCGCGCGTGCCTGCCGTGCGGTCCAGCTGCATGCGTTCCTCGAAGCGCACGGGAATATCCAGCTTCCGCGCCAGACGGACCAGTTCTTCAATGCGGTTGCCGTGGCTGCCTTTCGCCACGATCAGCGTATCGAGCGGCCGGTTGGCTTCGAGCGCTTCGCGTACGGCGTGAATGCCGGTAAGTCGATTCATAAACTGCGGAGCCCTCAAACTTTCCCGTCTATTTCCTGCCGACCAGAATGATTGGTCGGCGGCACTTCAGGAATTAAAGAATATGCGTGAAATTTTGCCATTTCACCCGGCAGCGGCGGAAGAGTCTGCTTGGAAACTCGGACGTGGCCTACGTAGACCGCGTGCGCCGCGGCGGACGGGCCTCTGCCTGACTCTAAATTGCTACCCTGAAGGGTGGCGCTACAAAGCCCTCAATTTCGAGTTCCTACACATACTCTAAAGCCGTGACCTGCACGAAATCTACGGCGGGGTACCGCAGGCTCACTGCTCCAGGGTGACGATCGCCTGCGCGGCAATCGCTTCCCCGCGCCCGATCGCATCCACTGCTTCGTTCGTCTTGGCCTTCAGATTGATTGTGGAAGCGGGAATTCCCAACGATTTCGCCAGCGCCTCACGCATCGCGGGAAAGTGCGGGCCAAGTTTCGGCTTCTCGGTGATGACGATCGCGTCGATGTGCGCGATGCGGAGTTGGCGCGCGGCCAGCAAGTCGCGAACGCGCTCCAGAAATCGCAGGCTCGATACGTCCTTCCACTGCGGATCGCTGTCCGGGAAATGCGTTCCGATATCGCCCAAGCCCGCAGCGCCCAGCAGCGCGTCGCATAAGGCGTGCGCCAGCGCGTCGCCGTCGGAGTGGCCGACCGGCCCTTTGTGAAAGGGGAGTTCGATGCCGCCGAGAATCAATTTTCGCCCTTCGGCGAGGCGGTGCAGGTCGTAGCCGATTCCTACTCGTGTCATTGGGCCGCGCGCTCCTGGCGGAGAAAAAATTCGGCCAGCTCCATGTCGCCGGGGCGCGTAATTTTCAGGTTGCGATCGGATCCGGCCACCACATGAACGTCGTGCCCGATCCGCTCAATCAGTCCAGCTTCGTCCGAAGCCGTCACGCCATCCGCGCGCGCGCGGCCAAACGCCTCCAGCAACAGCGAAGCGCGGAACACCTGCGGTGTTTGCGCCAGAACCACGCGTTCGCGCGGAATCGTGGCCGTAATCAAGGCCACGTCCCCGGGCAGGCTCGCGCGCTTCACTTCCTTCACCGTGTCCATCGCCGGAATCCCCAGGATCGCCGCGTCGCACGCCGCCGCCTCCGCGATCACGCGCTCAATTTGATCGCGCGTCACCAATGGGCGGACCGCATCGTGCACCAGAATCAAATCGGTGTCGGGCTGGATTTTCGCCAGGGCGTTTCCGACCGAATCCTGCCGCGTGTCGCCGCCGCGAACCACGTGTACGGGGCGGCTCAGATTTGCCGATGCCACGCTGGCAGCCACCGATTCCACTTCCTCGCCGCGCGTCGCGATAATGAATTCAGTGATGGCAGGGCAGACGGCCAGCCGCCGCAGCGTGAACAGCAGCAGGGGCACGCCATCCAGCGAAAGAAATTGTTTCGGCATCTCGGCACCCATTCGGGTGCCAAGTCCAGCCGCGGGCAGAATTGCGGTTACACGGTTCATTATGGCCTCTATGGAAGGGCAAAAAAGCTTACACCAATTGGGGACACATATAAACAGGCGTCGGAGGACGCGGGTCAATCCGTTCGGCTGGGGGTGGACCGGCCTTCTGCCGCCCAAATGGCGGACGGCTCACCGAGAACATTCTCCGTGAAAAGCTGTTACAAAACCTGCCGCCCACTGTCGTGGAAGACCTGATTTCATTCCGGTTCGTCCGCGCTGTCCGGAACCACCGAACGCGGCATACGCTCGCCGGCGGCGGCTTCACCCTGGCGGCCGCCATGCTCGGCATTGCGCGGCCCCTCGTTGATGGCATGCGCGTGGGAAGGGCGAGTCGGTTGCGATTCCGTGCGCTCGTCAATCCGCCCAAAAATCATTTTGCCGGCCGTGGTCTGATGCACGGAGGTCACCGTAATATCCACGGTTTTATTGATCATGCGGCGCGCGCCATCGACCACAACCATGGTTCCATCGTCCAGGTAGGCCACACCCTGATTGTATTCCTTGCCCTCGCGCAGGATAAATACCCGCATGATTTCCCCGGGCAGCACGACGGGCTTCAGCGCATTGGCCAACTGGTTGACGTTCAGGATTTCAATGCCCTGCAGGGTGGCCACTTTATTCAGATTGTAATCGTTGGTGATAATTTTCCCGTCGTAGCGTTTCGCCATCTCGATCAGTTTCAGGTCCACGTCCGGGATGCTCGGGAAATCATCCTCGGCAATTTCAACCTCAAGATGCCCCATTTTCTGGATGCGCTGCAATACTTCCAGGCCGCGGCGGCCTCGCTGGCGCTTGGTGGAATCGGCCGAATCGGCGACCAGCTGCAATTCACGCAGGACGAATTGGGGAATGAGCAGAACGCCGTCGAGGAAATGGGCCTCGCAGATGTCGGCGATCCGGCCATCGATGATCACGCTCGTATCGAGCACCTTGGGCATGCGCCGTGTGCTGCGTTCGCTGCCGAACAGCCCGCCGAGCGCCTGCAGGTTCAGCATGTCTCCCTTATTCGCCCCGACCACCAGCCCGATGTAGGTCATCACAAGGAGCAAGGCAACGTCCAGAAACGACCGCGATCCTTCCGGGATCGACGTGCGCGCCAGCACCAGACCCATCAAATACGAGCCCAGAATGCCAAGGATCGAGCCCGTCGCGGCGCCGATCAACCGGCGCATGCTGGCTCGCTGCAGCCGAATCTCAAACAAAAAAACCGATATGGAAAATCCCAGTCCCACCCCGGCAGCCACCAGGTTCGACAGCCCAAACGGGTGAAAATGGTAACCTGCGGAAATGCAGGCAAAGGAAAAAATCAGGCGCACCAGCAGGTGATCCCACCAGCTTCCGAATTCAGGGCGGGTGTGCGACGGTGATGCAGAACGCATGGAGATCGGCGCAGAAGTGGCTGGGGGGACAGAATTTCCAGGCCTGGTATTAGGACGGGTCATAAAACCTCAGTTCTATAAATTCTAATATATATGAGGGTACAGAAAAACGTTTCAACTACTCATTCTGATTGATTCTTGATCATTTGGGGCTGCCCTGGGACACTTGGCAGGAATTCAGCCCGATTCGCTACTTCCAGATATCGCATTTCCTCTGCAGGAGTCAAGGCTTTATAAAGAAGTTGTAAAAATTCCGGTCTTACTCGGCACGATCATTCGCATTGCCAAGCGCGCTATAAAGCAGGCGAATCGTTCCGAACTTCCGGCAATTTCTTCCACCAGCCGCGCCGCGCCTGCCGTAAAGGCTCGTAGGATCCGTGCATTCCTCGCGGCGTCTTCTTTCTTCTTCACGGCGAGCCGTCTCATGTAGATTGGCCAAGCGGCTTGGGAAACTCTTCGCTTCGGTCAGGGCAGATAAAATCTGGGCACGCGCTTACCGAGGGCGCAAAGCAGCTCGGCGCTGGCGGTGTTGGCGATGCGGGCAACGTCGGGGACGGATTGCGTGGTACCACCGTCGGTGCCATAGATTGTGGCGATATCACCAACGCGCGCCGAAGCGATTCCCGTGATGTCGGCGGCGGTAAGGTCCATGGAAACCGTTCCGATGATCGGCGCGAGCTGTCCACGAACGATCACGCGGCCTTTGTTCGACAGCACGCGGACCAGTCCATCCGCATAGCCTGCCGCCAGCACCGCGACGCGCGAAGGGCTTGCCGCGGTCCAGCGGCCGTTGTAGCCGACGCGCGAGCCGGGAGCAAC
>Ga0307373_10005600_pt1 | contig 20467 bp, 20 predicted proteins | sample OX2MG_FD_202534 | JGI IMG/M metagenome (GOLD analysis project Ga0307373, IMG submission 202534) | Soil microbial communities from Risofladan, Vaasa, Finland - OX-2 | ecosystem: Environmental > Terrestrial > Soil > Coastal area > Acid sulfate soil | place: Finland: Risofladan, Vaasa | collected...
TATTGATACGCAGCTCACAGCCTTGCGATCGAGTTGTTGAAGTTGGCACCCCAGAACTGGATTTCCGCAGTTCACGCCATCGCGACCATTGCGAATCCTTCATCAGCCGAAATTCAAGAGGGTTGCTGAACAACGTGCTGCTCATCCACCACCAGATGCCAGACGCGACCCGCGTCGCGGGATACCGCGCCTGGCAGGCTCTCGGCCATCAGGTTCGTCGTGGCGAGCATGGCCTTGCGATCCTCGCTCCGGTGGTGCGGCGCGTGGCGCTTGGCGAGGCCGATGAGCGCCGCCCCACCGACTCGAGGGACAGCGAGCACCACCCCACCGACTCGAAGGACGCCGCGGCGACGCGGAAGATGGTCGCCGGCTTCAAAGTCGCGAAGGTCTTCGACGTCTCCCAGACCGACGGCCCGCCCATTCCCGATGTCGTGCCGATCGAGCTCACCGGTGAGGCACCCGACGCCCTCTACGACGGCCTCGCCGCCGAAGTCGCTGCTGCCGGCTTCACGCTCTATCGCGAGGACTGTTCGTCGGCGAACGGTCGGACCGACTTTCTGGCGCGGACGGTCACCGTCCGCCCCGACTGCTCGCCCGCCCAGGCCGCGAAGACGCTCGCGCACGAGCTCGGCCACGTTCGTCTCCACGACGATCCGAAGTTCCTCCTCGGAGGCTTCTCCTGCCGCGGTCTCGCCGAGATCGAGGCGGAGTCGGTCGCCTACCTCGTCTGCTCGAGCGCGGGAATGCCGACCGGGGAGTACTCCTTCCCCTACGTCGCGCGCTGGGCGAACGGCGACGTCGCCCTCGTCCGCTCTGCCGCGGAGCGCTCACTCAACGCAGCTCGCGCGATCACGACCTCGCTCGGGCTCAGCCCGACCCCAGGCGACCCGGCGGACGAGAGGGTGGTCGCGCGCGCCGTCGCCACCGAGGCCAAGCGCGCAACAACGCCGGCACCGTCGCTGTCAGCACAGCGGAGCATCGCCCGATGATGGCGAGCTCACGGCCGATCGGCCACAACCGGCCCGCCGCGAGCGGTGGCGGCGAGCTCGTCGCGCTCGGGGTAGCGCTGCTCCTCGTCCTCCCTGGGCTCTGCTGTTACCTCGCCGGCGGCCTCGGCGCTCTCGTCCTCCACGGCCACTTCGCGACCGCGCCAGCCAGAACCGTCATCAGCCTCGCGGTCGGGATCGCCCGCCACCCGCATGACCCCGCGCTCGCCTGGCCTGTCGCCACGCGGCATCTCGTGCCAGGACCGTTCGTCGTCTACCCGCTGTGTATCGCGCTCTTCGCCGGCGCCGGCGCGCTCGGACTCACCGCCATCCGCCGGATGACACGAGCGCGCCGGCGCGCCGGGTTCGCCTCCTCGCGTGAGGTGCGCGCCAACCTCTCGGTCGCCGCAGCTCGTGGGCGCGCCCCGCAAGTCCGGCCGGGCCTCACTCCTCGCCGCGCGGACCCTGCCCAGCTCGGGCTTCACCTTGGTCGCGAGCTCGCGTCGAAGGCCCCGCTGTGGGCGAGCCTCGAGGACAGCTTCTTGGTCCTCGGACCGCCTCGCTCGGGGAAGGGCGTGAGCCTGATCATCCCCGGCGTCCTCGACGCGCCCGGCGCGGCGATCGTCACTTCGACGCGTCCCGACGTGCTCCGCCACACCGCAGCGGCACGACACAGCCCCGTCGAGGTCTTCGACCCGCAGGGCTCTTCGGGCTGGCCGACGCGGCTTCGCTGGTCGCCGGTCGCCGGCTGCGAGGATCCCCTTACCGCGATCCTCCGCGCCCGGGGCTTCGCCGCCGGTGCGGGCTTCGAGCACACGACAAGCGACGCGGACTTCTGGGCCGCCTCCGCGGCCGCTGTCATCCGCGCTTACCTGCATGCCGCGGCACTCGCTGATCGCAGCATCAGCGACGTCGTCGCCTGGGCCGGACGTCCTGGCGACGCCGAGCCGGTCCGCATCCTTCGGGGATCACCGGATGCCGCCGCGGGGTGGGCAAACGACCTCGCGAGCCAGGCTGCCGCCGATCCCCGGACCCGCGACGGTGTGTGGGCCGGGGTTCGCCGCGCCTTTGACTGCTTCGCCGATCCCCGCGTCCTCGACGCGTGCTCGCCCGATCGCGCCGGCGCTTTCGACCCCGATGCCTTCCTTGCAAACTGCGGCACGCTGTACGTCGTCGGCTCATCCGGCGCGCAGCTCTCGGTGGCACCGCTCATCACGGCGCTCATTGAGGACCTAGCGGAGCGCGCGCTCGCCATCGCGGCGCGCTCCCCGCACGGGCGGATCGACCCACCGCTCACCTTGTTCCTGGACGAGGCGGCGAACATCGCTCCGCTGGCGTCACTCCCGAATCTGCTCTCCGCGGGAGGCGGGTCGGGTATCTGCACGCTCGTCGTCCTCCAGTCCCTCGCCCAGGCCCGAGCTCGCTGGGGCACCGACCGCGCCGACGCGATCTGGGACGCGTCGACGGTTCGTGTCGTCCTCGGCGGACTCGGCCACGCCGACGACCTGACGCGGATTAGCCGCCTCGCCGGCGAGATCGACGAGGAGGTCGGCAGTGCCAGTCGCGGTGCGGGTGGGACGACCTGGTCGACGTCACTCCGCCAACGAGCCGTCCTTCCCTTGGAGCGCATCCGGTCGCTGGAACCGGGTCGCGCTCTCGTTCTTCATCGCCGGACGCCGCCCGTAGAGGCGGTGCTCGACCCTTGGTGGCGCCAACCCTGCGCGAAGCGCGTCACCGCCGCGCTCGCCGAAGCCGACCGGCGCTGTCGACTCGTGGTGCCGCCGACGAACGACGACGCAACTTCTGACAACGACGAGACAAGGAGCACGCCGTGAGCGAGGAGGTCGCTCCATGGACTTGGCGCGAGCTCGACTCTGACGGCGCGCTCGCGACGTGGACGGCGCTCTCGTCGTACGTCGATTGGCTCGTCGGCCGCTACGACCTCGGCGACACCATCCCACGCTGCTGGTACCTACACGGGGCGCTCACCGAAGAGCTCACTGCACTGTGGGCATCGTGGACCGCTGCCTACCTTGACCCCGAGGCCGAGCCGGACGCGCCGATCACCTGGCACGAGCGATTCGCAACGTGTCGCGTGCGCCTCGGTGAGTGGGACCGACTCGGCTGCGCGCAACGCGGGCACCGTGACGGCGCACCCGCGGTGTGGGAGCTCGACGTAGAGACCTTCACCGGCTTCGTCGCGGCCGACCGCGCGAGCCGACCAGGTGCGCAACGACTCGCCGTCGTGCACCGCCCGAACGACGGCCCGCATTCGCCCGACCGCCCACCTCGTCGCCCGAAGGATGCGTGATGCTCAGCGCACACAAGATCCGCGGCAGCCAGATCGAGTACTACGTCCGCTACGCGGCACGAGGCGCCGAGACCTTCTGGCTCGGGCGGGGTGCGGCTGACCTCGGGCTCACCGGACACGTCGATCCGGAGGTCTTCCTAGCGCTCTCCCGCGGCGAGGCGCCGGATGGCGGTCGACTGCTCGAACGCGTCGCTGCGGACCGCACGCCGGGCTGGGACCTCACGCTCTCCGCGCCGAAGTCGGTCTCACTCGCCTGGGCACTCGCAGACGAACCGCTCCGCGAGCGCCTCGCTGCGGCGCACCGAGAGGCCGCTGCCGCCGCCTTCCGGTTCCTCGAGCGCGAGGGTGGCCGGGCGCGACGAGGCCTCGGCGGAAGGGACGGTCACGTCGAGGCCGGCCTCGCGGTCGCGTGCTTCACCCATCCGGCCTCGCGCGAGCTCGATCCGCAGCTCCATACGCATGGGATCGTGCTCAACGTGGCGCACGGCAAAGATGCTCGCTGGACTGCGCTCGACTCTCGCACGATATATCTCCACCGCCGCGCCGCGGGCGCCATCTACCGCGCGGAGCTACGCGAGCGAGTGGCCGAGCTCGGTGGTCAGTGGCAGGCACTCGACCGGCGCGGCCTCGCGGAGCTCGAGGGCTTCGCTCCAGAGACGCTTCGGGCGTTCTCGCAGCGTCGCTCGGAAATCGAGGCAATGCTCGACGCGAGCGGCCTGTCCGGGCGCGCGGCGAGCGAAGCAGCCTGCCTCGCCACCCGACACGACAAGGTCGAGGTCGAACTGGAGGAGCTGCGGAACACCTGGTCCGGGCGCGCCGCCGAGCTCGGCTGGGACACGAATCGCGTCCACGCGCTGCTCGACGGCGAGGACCGCCGGGCACCGTTCGACACCGACGGGGAGCGTCGCGAACAGGACCGCCTCGTCGGACCGCGCGGGCTCACCCAACACGAGTCCGCCTTCACCCGAGACGACGCAGTCGTCGCCTGGGCCGAGACCCACTCCCAGGGCGCGCGACTCGACACGCTCGACCGCCTGACCGACGCCACGCTCTCGCGCCCCGAGATCGTGCCGCTCGTCGTCGCCGACGAGGAGGGGCGACCGATCACCACCTCCTCCGGCCCGGTGCGCTCCGGCATCGTCCGCCTCGTCCGCTCACCGGCGTCGGGGATCGAGATGCTGGTCTGCGAGCCTCGGTATTCGACGACGGAGCTGCTCGCGACCGAATCACACGTCCTCGACCTTGCGCACGCGGGGAGAGCCACGAGCGTCGGTCGAGTACGGAAAGAACGCCTCGACGCGGTGCTCGCGGCGCGGTCGTACCTGTCAGAAGAGCAGGCGGCGATGGTGCGCGCGATCTGCGGATCGGGCGACGCGGTCAGCCTCGTCGTCGGCGTCCCGGGCTCTGGGAAGACCTTCGCGCTGGAAGCCGCACGCGCGGCCTGGCTCGCCGACGGCTACCGCGTGCTCGGCGCCGCACTCGCGGCGGAGGCCGCGACCCAGCTCGAAGCGGGCTCGAAGATTGCGGCGACGACCCTCGACCGACTGCTCTACGAGCTGGTACTCCCTGAAGGCCTCGCCGGCAGCACGAGGCTCGATCAGAAGACCGTCGTCCTGGTCGACGAGGCGAGCATGGTCGACACGCGCCGCCTCGCCCGGCTCCTCGATCACTCGGCACGGGCCGGTGCGAAGGTCGTCCTCACTGGTGACGATCGGCAACTCCCTTCGATCGAAGCTGGCGGCGCCTTCTCCGCGCTTGCCCGCCAGCTCGGCGCGAGTCGTCTCACCGACAACGCCCGCCAGGTCGAGTCGTGGGAGCGCGAGGCGCTGCACGCACTGCGTGAAGGACGTACCGGTGAAGCTGCCGGTGATTACCGCCGCCACGGGCGAATCCACCTTTCCGAGGAGCCTGGCACCTTGCTCTCGACGATGGTCGAGTCGTGGTGGGCGGCACGCAAATCGGGCGACGACGCCGTCCTTTACGCCTACGCGCGCGAAGCCGCTCGGGTCCTGAACCGCATGGCTCGCACCCGTGTTGAAGAAGAGGGTTTCCTATCGGGAACGGAGCTCGTCGTCGCGGAGTGGGCGCAAGCCGATCTTGCCGAACGCGCCTACCGGATCGGCGACGAACTGTGCTGTCTTCGTAACCGGACACGCCTCGGTGCAAAGCGCGATGCATCTGGCCGCGGCGTGCGCAACGGGACGCGCGGGGTGGTGGTCGCGATTAACCAGATAGACGGCGAGCTCACACTCGCGATGAACGACGCTCGACGTGTCGTATTGCCAGAGGAATATGTGCGACGGTTCACCGACTATGGCTATGCGTGGACATTGCACAAGGGCCAAGGGCAAACGGTCGGCGAGACCAATCGCGGCGCAGGTGAAGGAGAGCTCCGGCGTCACGGTCGGGCGTTCATTTTCGGCGCCGAGTCGCTTACCGCCGAAGCGGCGCTCGTCGCCGCAAGTCGCGCCACGGACTCGACCGAGCTCTTCGTGCTCGTCGACCCCGATGAGGTGCCAGAGAGTCCGGCGGCGGAAGCCGAAGGACTTGGGCGTTCATGGGCACGAAGCGAACACCAGCGACTCGCGCGCGAGGAACTCGAGACGGCCGCGGAGATCGCTCGCCTTGCAAGGACCCCACGCTCCGACCTCGCCGCTGAACGCGACGCCCTCGTTGCATTGATCGGACCTGGACCGGCCGCGGACTTGCGATGGCGCGAGGACGACGCGCTTCGACGTCTTGGCGCAGCACTAGTGCATCGCGACGAAGCGACCGACACCGAGAACGCACTTCAGCGCGCAGCATCGGACGTCGCGGAATCGGAACACTCGGCCGCACAGGAGCAACTGCGGTCGGCACGTCGCGTGCGCGCGTCGACCGAGCGCGAAACACGCGACGCCTCCGAAGACACGAGCGCAATCGAGCTCGCTATCACAGAGCAAGCGCGCGTCCGACGATCCAACGGATCCGACGTCCGGACAGCGCTCGAGCGTCTTGAGGTTGTCGATTCCGCCCTGTCGTCGAAGCGACAGGACGGGATTGCTAGCTTCGCTGATTCCCCTCCGGCGTATGTGACTGCCTTGTTGGGACCGCAGCCACACGAACCGGGACGCGCACTTCGATGGCGACAGGGTCTCGTTGAAGTTGAGGATTGGCGTCGTTCGGTTGGGGTGCTCTCGCAGACAAACGAGACCAATCCGTGGAGAGCGGCGCTCGGACCGCCGCTCGAAGGATGGGACGAACGTCGGCGACGTCGTCTCGTATCAGGTCTCCGATTGGTACGACGCGACCTCGGAATTGAGACCGAGGATATCGGCGCCGTCATTGGCGGTGCGAGCCCAGACCGAGCAAGTGCCGCGGTGCTCGCCCGCAATCGCGAGCCAAGTCGAAGTCGCGCGGCCGCATCGCCAACGTCGTCCACGCGAGCGCGCGGACCGGAACCTCCTGACCGATCCAGGTCGAGATGAGTATCGAACGAGGAGAAGTGATGGCAAACAGTCCGGTAGTCTCAAAGACGATCTCACGAGCTGACCAGAGCTCTGAACGCGAGCCGCTCGCGGTAAGCGTTACCGAGGCGGCCGTTCTCCTCGGAATCTCACGGGCACTCGCCTACGAGTTGGTTGCGCGTGGTGATCTGCCGTCGCTACGTCTCGGTCGACGCGTGGTGGTTCCGCGTCAAGCGCTCGTGGCACTCGTTGAGGACCCGGAGTGGGTGCACCGAGATGGAACACATTGAAAACCGGCGGGCGGTACCCGCATTGACGAAGTCACATGAGTCGAAGCTCCGCGCGCAGAAGTTCGCCAGCATGTCGAGGATCTCGTCGATGCTCCTGTGTCAGACGAAGGGCTCGGGCCTTTCGTTCCAGTTGTCGATCCAATCGGCGATCGCAGACTCGAGCTCTTTGGTGAATCGATGCGTGCCACGGCGGCTGTGAGCTCCGGGTCGTTACTGCGTCACATCGGTAAGGCAGGCAAGGAAGGAGTTGAGAATGGCAAATGAAGAGGAGGAATCCCTAGCACGGCTGATCGAGTCGCTCTCGCTCGGCGGTTCGCGGGGCGACGAGCAAGAACCCTGGGAAGCTCGCCATCACGCGGATGCAAACCTCGACAACGCGCGATTCCGCGTGTCGCACATAACTGATCAGCTCCAGTCACGGGCCAATCTGTTCGCCGAGAAAGGCCTCTTCCCCGAAGCGGCACGGCTGAAGGAAGAGGCAGACCGCTTCGAGGAGTTGTCACGCGACGAGGTCGCATCAAAGGACTACCTCTCATCGATCTACCTCTGGATGACCTACGCCGAGGGAATCGAGGGCATCGAACGGGAACTAGGCGAACACGGCGTCGACCTCCTCGAGGTCGCCGCAACGCTGCGGAACGGACAAGGTACAGTCCCGGCCTCGGTGGAGCCGTACCTGTGGTCGGTGTTCCTCGGTACCGCGTACGTCGAGGGCCTTGCGCAAGTTCAGCAGGAATTGCGAGAGAAGGGCCTCAGTCTCGCAGCGGTGCGGGAGCTTCTGACCGATTGAAGTGACATCCGCAAGGTCGCGGAGATGACCCGCCGTAAACGAACAGTCGAGCTGGCGCCGGCCTAATCGCCGCCACCGACGTTTCGGCGTGCCGGTCTGATCTCTATCAGCGAGGAATGTCACAACGCCATGGCACCATGACAGTGGTGTGACTCGCTCCGAACACCTATCGCCGACGGCGGCGATCGGGCCGGCGCCGCGGGCGCGTCGGGAGGTCCAGTGGCCGAGAAGAAGACACCACGCAGGGCGCTGTCGCCAGACGTGCGGTTGAAGGTATGGGTGCGGTCCGGCGGTCGGTGTGTCGTCTGCAACCGCTATCTGCTCGAAGGCAAGTTGTCGGGTCGTGAGGTCACCTTCGGCGAGCTCGCGCACATCGTCGGCCAGGCTCCGACCGCTGAGTCCCCGCGCGCGCTCGACGACCTCGATCCCGCGGAGCGTGACGACCCAGAAAATTTGGTCCTGATCTGCGAAGACGAACATGAGGAGATCGATAAGCGCGGGACCCGCGACCTATTCGCTGTGGACCTACTCAGGGAGATGAAGCGCGCTCATGAAGAGCGGATCCGACACGTCACGAGCTTCGCTGCGGATCGCTCAACGGTGGTGCTGAGGGTCATCGGGCAGCTCCGCGGCACTTCCGTCGAGGTCGACACGGAGGCCACCGCCTCCGCCGTCATCAGGTCGGCTGGGCGATTCCCGCGCTTCGACCTCGCCTTCGACCGTCGGAGTGTAGAGATCGACCTTCGGGATGTACCCGGCGAACCGGAGGCAGACAGCTCCTACTACGCGCAGGCCACGGCGACGATCGACCAGGTGATCGAACACAAGCTTCACGAGGGCGTCCAGCGAGACGCCGTCCAGCACCTCTCCGTCTTCGCATTCGCTCGGGTTCCGCTGCTTGTGTACCTCGGTAGCCGCCTCGACGACACCGTGCCCACCGACATTTACCAGCGTCACCGTTCGACCGGTAACTGGGAATGGCCGGGCGGAGATTCCGTCCATTTTGAGGTGGAGAAGCCGAAATCGCGCACAGCGGTTACCGCGGCGGCGCTCGTGCTCAACGTGAGCGGATCCATCGCCTCCGACGAGCTGCCTGGCGAGGTCGGCTCACTCCCTCGTTTTGTCCTCGCGCCGTCATCAGCGGTACCCAGCCCCGACCTCGTGAACAGCGCAGAAGCTCTCGCCGCATTCGAGTCGAGCTTGCGGGAGCTGCTTGCCTGGATCGAAGCGAACCACAAGTCGATCCGGCGTCTCCACGTTTTTGCCGCCGTGCCTCTGTCCGCCGCCGTGACCCTGGGCCGCGTACGGGCTGACGAAGTCCATCCCGCTCTCCTGCTCTACGACCGCGGAGAGAACGGCTACCACCCGGCGCTCGAGATTGGAGAGCCATGAAGTTACTTGAGTACTTCACCCAGCTGCTGAACGACACGGTCAACCTGAACGATTCGCGGCTCGAGGACCTTGACAATCGCGTCGTGGCCCTCACGGAAGTGCTGAAGGTGGCAACGACGCTTGACGGGCGGGTGCTCGACACCGTCCCGCAGGGCTCGTGGGCCCATAAGACAATCATTCGCCCGACCGCGGGCGGCCAATTCGACGCCGACTTCCTCGTGCAACTCTCCGAGGACCTCGCGTGGAACGCCGACCCACAGAAGTACAACGACGCGATCTGGGAGGCGCTCAGAGCAAACGGCACCTATCTCTCGATGACCACGCGCAAGAACCGCTGCGTACGGGTGAGCTACGCGAACTTCTGCCATGTCGACGTCGTCCCTTACGTGGTGTCGAGCAACGGGCGGCAGGTCATCGTCAACCGCACCGAGAACACGTTCGAGGACACGAACCCGCTCGGTTTCACCGCATGGCTTCAGGACAAGGACGACCTCACGAACGGGAATCTTCGAAAGGTCATCCGACTGCTGAAGTTCCTGCGCGACCGGCGGGGTGCCTTCTCGATCAGGTCGGTCCTGCTCACAACGCTCGTGGGTGAGCGAGTCAATGCATGGCGAGCCGCCGATGAAATCCGTTACCAAGACGTGCCGGCCACGCTCGTGAACGTGATCGAAGATCTCGACTCGTGGTTACAGGCCAATCCTTGGAAACCACACGTAGCCGACCCGAGCTGTCCGGCGACGAGCTTCGACCACCGCTGGACCGACGAGCAGTACGCAGCATTCCGCGACGACGTTCACAAGTTGGCGCCGAACGTGCGACGCGCCTACGACGCCAGCGCGATCGCCGAAAGCGTCACCGGGTGGCGTGAGGTGTTCGGTAGCGCCTTCCCCCAGTCTCTGTCTACAAAGGGCCTATCGCTTTCGGGAGCGGTGAAGGCACTCCTCTCCCCGGGTCCGACTCGCGCCCCCAGAGAGGAGTTCGTCGAGGACAAGTTCCCCGTGGACCTCACGCACCATGTGTCGATCACGTGCGAGGTTTCCGACCCCCGGCCACTTAACCGTGCTGCTCGCCGGGCGCTCCGGCAGAGGGGCAGCTGGGTGCCGAAGCACCGGGATTTGCTGTTCCAAGTGGTGACAACGGACGTACCGCCGCCCTACCAAGTGCACTGGAAGGTCCGCAACCAGGGAGAAGAGGCGCGCCGACTCAATGCCCTCCGGGGAGAGATTGTGCTTGACGCCGGTCGCGGCGAGAAGAAGGAAAGCACGCTTTATAGCGGGCATCACTGGGTCGAGTGTTACGTCGTGAAGAACGGCACATGCCTCGCAAGAACCCGCGAGCCCGTCATCATCCCTTAAGTGCATGCACGGATAGGCGGCCGAGCACCGAACCGTCTGATCTGCGCTGCCATCTCGTGACGGTCGACTGTAATTCGGGCGCGCAATCTATGTTCGCGACCACTCTGCATATTGCCATCATGGATCGGAACGTTCGACCCTGCCGGAACAACGCCTGTTCTGAAACGCGAAACTGAGCTAATGGCCCGCCGTGAGCTCCCTCACCCCATGTCTTCATTGCGAATCGACATTCCGTTCGACCAGGGGCCTAAAACGCCATCGCCGGATCGTCTCTTCGGCGATTTGGGTTTCGTCGGCGATGTCTCCGATCGAACCGGGTGGGACAAGCTGTCTCAGGCCGAAGTCTTGCAACGGCTTCGTGCGTGCGCGATCCGCGCGGATGCTCTGCGCGAATTGGTCCGCGCCACTCCGTCGACGAACGCTGGCTATATGCCAGGCGACGCTGCCGCAGTCCTTCTTTCGTTCGCCGGACCGATGCTTCGAGGGCTCTTCAATGACAAACCTGACGATGAGATGGTGCGGATCTGGGGAGCACTCATGGAGTACGCCTTCTTTGCTGTTCCCTACTACCTACCGCCGCAGGCTGGCGTCGTGCTCGCGGGTAGCCATCCGCCAGATCAGGGATTACTTCCAGAAGTCCGGCTGCCATTTCCATCCGTGCTGCTTCTCTTTGGCGCCCCGCTGCAGTTCGGGCCGGCCTCAGGGTGGGTCACGAGCTCGACGAATGGGATGACGCAGTGGGAGTCCCTTCATAACGAAGGAGGGGCACTCCACGGAGTTGTCCTCTGCGGGGATGGCATAGGGGTTCCACTGAATCTCGCTGTTTATCTAGTGTCCGTGGGGCTAGATCCGGACGCACAAAGGGCGTTCATTCCAGGGGAGCTGCGATTCGGGGCGTTCGCCTCCGTGGCTTCGAACGCGGCGAGCATTGTCAGTTGGGGGAAAGTGGTCCGCGCCGAATATCGACGAGGTTGTAGACCTGGATCGACCCGTTTCCGCGGTCCGCGACGACGTTAGGCGTGGAGCCTTTCGTCGACGGGCCGCTTCGGGCGCTCCGCTTGGGGCGCACGTAATCGACCTCGGTCGCACTTTCGAAGGCCGCGCCGGAGCGGAGACAGGCTCAACCGTTGCTCCGCACATGCGTCGAGCCCACTGGCGCCGTGCCCGCGTCGGCCCGCGACGCGATTGGCACTACGAGGGAAGGTGGATCGCGCCAACTCTCGTGAACGCTGACGCCCTAACAGAAATGCCGACTGTGCTTTACCGGTTGCCAGACCCACCGAGCGGGCCACCGCCAGCCGACATCGAAGAGGACCTGACCACATGAACACACTTTGCACCCATACCGTTTCCCTGGGCTCGCTGAACAGGAATGCCCCAGTACGTTCCCATACGACGCGGGCAGAAAGACCGTTGCTCCTGTCAAATGCAAGGAAGACGTGTTCTATTCTTCGAGACCATCGTTCTCGAGAACGCTCATCGCTTCGCGCTTGCCAAGATTCGTCCGGCCGTCGTAGTGGAGCCGCAACGTGACTTCGCTGTTTCCAAGAAGATCGGCCACGACCCGATACGGCACGCCGCCATCGAGCATCTTGGTCGCAACGTAGTGACGCAAGTCCAAAAACGTGAGCTTCGATGCACCGCGCGCTTCTGAAAGACGGTCGCTAAAAGAGTCCGGCCGGATTGGTTCGGTACCGTCCAGATTTCTCGGAAAGACGTACTCATTGTCCCGAGGATCGTCGCCCCTCAGTTGACGCCGGCGATCCAGCTGTCGCTCGATCGCCTGACGTACCGGTCCAACCATCGGCACATCGCGCCAATCGGCCTTCTTCGTCGGCATGCGAACAATTCCGACTCCGGGTCCGCCATCCTCCACTGCCCACGCGACATGAATCTCCGATTTCCGGAGATCGATGTTTCCGACCCAGAGAGCGAGGAACTCCCCCTTCCGCATACCGGTGCCTTTGATCACCTCCAAAGCATCGGCGAGCTCTTCGTCCTTCACCCCATCCTTCTCGTAGGCGCGGACCGTTGCCATCAACCGATCGACGTCTTTTCGAGAAGGCGAGTATGGCTTCGTGCGGACGGTGCGCGGTCGAGCTGCATCGCTGCAGGGATTCGCATCGACAACCTTGTGCTTCTTCGCGTAGTCGAGCGTGCGGTTCAAGACGGTCGCGCACCGTCGAATCCAGTCCGCGCCGAGACCACTGCTCTTCATCGTGGCGTAGAGGTCTTCTACGTCCTCCCACGTGAGCCGCTCCGGCCGGATGTCAGCGAACAGTCGGCCATCGGCGAGCCGTTGCTTGCACATTGTGTTCGCCGCCGACCGCGAGGTGACCAAAGTCTTCGGCGCCAGCTGAACCTTCCCCGCTTGCGCGTCGCCGAGGTACAGCTCGAAGACGGTCCGCATTGACCGGCGCTTGGAGCGTGGGACGGGTCGACGTTGTTGCGACGCGTTGACCCTCAAGTTCGCGAGCGCGAGCTCCGCGTCCTCGCGACTGCCGTAGACGTACTTGGACGAGCGGCGGCGGCGGCCAGTTTCAGGATCGCGCCGTGCCTCTACGTCCACGCGCCAAACGTCGTCACGTACCGGATAGACGCCGCCACTTCCGCGAGGGCGCAGGCGTCGATCGTTCTTTGCCTTCGCTCCCGGGCGCGCTCTGACTGCATCCGCCGTGGTGGTCACGACACCCGCCTCGTGATGCGGCCGGCGCCCCTGGGGAGCGGAGGGGATGAGATGACATCGACGCGCGGGACCGCTTCTTGGACGCGAAAAATCCGGTCTGGACCCCTTCGCGAAACCTGATTCGATGCCATCAACCGTGCCCTCCCCGTGGTAGAGCGGGGCGTTCCTACAGGCTCCATGGTATCGCACGTGGTATAGCGCAGCTGTACAGACGCGAATCATGGGCCTCCGAAAAGGCCTCTGACCTGGTACTCTCTGGAGCGGACGACGGGATTCGAACCCGCGACCCTCACCTTGGCAAGGTGATGCTCTACCACTGAGCCACGTCCGCGCGACAGCGTTGACATGGTACCAATATCTTGACTCCCCCACGTCACGAAAGATCGCTCGTTAGCCCGAAAAGCACGGTCGTCATGGTTACCGATAAGAAAACTCTCGACCAGTAATTACTCATTCCAGAGGGATCTCGCGACCGATTCGAACCGACGGCTTCAACGCCCCGTATGACCAAATCCACTTTCGCCACGCTCCGTTGTTTCAAGCTGATCGACACGGCAAAATCGCATCTGGTCGGCAGGCATCACGATGAGCTGAGCAATCCGGTCGCCGCGATGTACCTCATATGGCTCTGTTGGATCCGTATTGAGCAAAACCACGAAGATCTCACCGCGGTATCCCGAATCAATCAAACCCGGGGCATTGAGACAACACACTCCATGGCGCATCGCGAGACCGCTTCGAGAAAGGACGAGTGCAGCGAATCCATCAGGTAGCGCGATCGCAACTCCCGTCGGAACGAGCACACGACCGCCGCCCGGGGCAAGCACAACATGATTGCGCGCAACAAGGTCGACCGCTGCGTCACCGGGTTTCGCATAGGCGGGCATGGGCGCGAGTTCTTCATCAAGGATCACTATTGGTATCTCGAGCACATCCGTACGGTAGCGGAATACACGGGCGATTCCACTTGATTAACATCACAACATGCTTGCTTGGATGGACCTTGAGATGACCGGCCTCGATCCCAAGAAAAACACCATCGTGGAGATCGCCACATTAATCACACGTGATGATCTCGAGATTGTCGCCGAGGGGCCCGACCTCATTATCCACGCAAGTGACGCAGAGCTCGCACAGATGGACGACTACGTCACCGATATGCATACCTCCTCTGGCCTTCTCGAGAAGATCAAGCAGTCGACACTGTCCCTTGAAGAGGCCGGTAGATTGACGCTCGATTTCCTCAAAGCCCACATTCCCGAGGCCCGTCGCGTGCCGCTGTGTGGGAACTCGATTGCCATGGACCGGAGATTTCTCGATCATCATCTTCCAGAGATCGAGAACTTTCTCCACTACCGTTCTATTGATGTCACAACGCTCAAGGAGCTGTGCAAGCGCTGGCATCCATCGATCTACGGCAAAGCTCCAGTGAAATCGGGAAACCATCGAGCACTTGAGGACATCCGCGAGAGTGTTGCGGAACTCGCCTACTACCGAGACAACTTCCTCATCCTTTCGACGAAACAGATCGTCACGGACGCACCCTGACCACGGTTCTGCCGCGAATCTCTCCCCGAAGTATCCTCGGTGCGGCCTCTATTACCTCATCGAGCGCGATGACTGAGACAATCGAAGAAAGGTCGTCATCTCGGATAATCTCCGCAATCCGTCTCCACGCTGACTCGCGGTCTCCCGGGTAGGGGTGCACCGAATTGATCCCCGCAAGCGTCACACCACGCAGAATGAATGGATGCACGGTGAGTTCAAGATCCGAACCTCCTGCGAGTCCACAGGCCGCGACCGTGCCTCCCGGACGGGTCGATCGCAGAATATTCGCGAGCGTGGAGCCCCCGACGCTGTCGATCGCAGCACCAAAACGGACCTTTGCGAGCGCCGTGCTGGCAATCTCGCCGACCTCGCCTCGGTCGATCACCTCACTCGCGCCAAGCGCGACGAGGAACTCGCGCTCTTGAAGACGTCCCGTCGACGCGATGACGCGATAGCCCGAGCGCGCGCCAAGCAGCACCGCCAAAGAGCCGACTCCACCGCTCGCGCCGGTGACGAGAAGTGGGAGATCTCCAAGATCATCGGGACATGACCGGTTCCGTTCAAGGGCCATCAACGAGAGCATCGCGGTCAGCCCTGCAGTTCCAAGCGCCGCTGCGGATCTCGTCGACAACGATGCAGGAATACCGACGCACCAGTCGCCGGGTACCCTCGCATAGGTGCTGAACCCACCGGGATGAACCTCGCCGAGGCCACCTCCGGTCACGACCACCTCCGCGCCTGGATGCAGACGATCATCTGCGCTTGCAATCACCCGCCCAGCAAGATCGATCCCGCCGATCATCGGAAAACTGCGGACGACGGGAGCTGTACCGGTGAGGGCGAGCCCGTCTTTGTAGTTCAGACTCGAATAATCCACCTTGATGAGGACATCACCCTCACCGAGATCTCCACCAGTTGCATCGATCAGCCGCGCGGGACTCACCTGCGGCTGCGCGACCAAAACCGCGCGAAAGCGTTCCGGCACCAAGGACATGTCGAGCGAGTTGCCCATCTAGATTCCAGATACCCCTGGCGCAAGTTCCGCGCCAATCAACGCGACCTGTTCAAGGTCTTCGAGATCGAGCAGCTGAAGATAGACACGACTCACTCCGGCGTGCGCGTATTGCCCAAGTCTTTCCGTGATCTCCATCGGCGTACCGGCAAGGCCCTGCACCCGAACATCGTCAAACGCTCTCCCGATCCGAACAGAGCGCCTTTCACATTCATCTCGATCTGTGCCAATCACTGTTGTCAGCGCGACCGACCGTACGATCTCGCCTGGATCGCGTCCGCATTCCGCACAGGCCCGGTCAAGCGCGTCAAATGCCTTGATCGCAAACTCCACGCTTTGGAAGGGAAGGTTGAACTCGTCGGCAAATCGCGCCGCGAGCGCGGGTGTTCGCTTGGGTCCCTTTCCCCCGACAATGATCGGCACCTTTGTCTGGAAAGGCTTTGGAAAACAAGGACAGTCCTCGAGCTCGTAGTACGACCCTTTGAATCGATAGCGCTCGCCCTGTCGAGTCGACCAGATGCCCGTGACGATCTCAAGCTGCTCTTCGAGGCGCGAGAACCGTTCGGAGAACGAGGTGCGAAAGGGAATCCCGTAGGCGATGTGCTCGTCCTCGTACCACCCGGCCCCGAGACCGAACTCAACCCTTCCCTTGCTCATCGCATCGACCTGTGCAACCGTGACCGCGAGGGGACCTGGATAACGAAACGTCGCCGCGCTCAACAGCACACCGAGACGGATGCGAGAGGTCTCGCGCGCGATCGCTCCAAGGGTGACCCACGCATCGGTCGGTCCAATCGCGGCCCGGGCGCCCTTTCCCATGGAGAGGAAATGATCGGAGCGGAAAAATCCGTCGAGGCCCGCCTGTTCGACCGCGACGGCAAAGCGCGCCTGTTCCTCATAGGTCGCACCCTGCTGTGGCTCGATGAAGATCCGCACATCCATGACTACTCCCTCTTATGCCAACACAGCCGGGTCCATATCGACTTCCTAGAACTGATATCGCCGCAGACCGCCGTCCACGGGGATCACGGTACCCGTCAGATAACGCGCCCGCGACGACGCGAGGAAGGTGACGAGCGCGGCAACATCTTCGGGTTGGCCATATTCGCCGACCGGAATCTCGTGCTCACTCTGCCACTCGCGATGTTCAGGGGTGAAGTTCCGCAGGATCTGCTCGCTGACGATCCGCCCCGGAGGAACCGAGTTCACCGTGATTCCAAACTTTCCGACCTCGCGTGATAGGCCCTTGGCCCACGAATGCATCGCTGCCTTTGCCGCATAGGCGCCATTGATCCCCTCTGGTTCGGATTTACCGGTGATATTGATGATCCTGCCGTAACCGTGTGCGATCATCGCCGGCAACAGAGCAGAGGTGAGCTGTCGATGGCGCACAAAGTTCAGCGTCATCGCCTCCTCCCATTCAGCGTCACCCGTCGAGATGGAAAAGCTTCGCGAACCACCCGCGTTGTTGACGAGAATCTCAATGACCCCGAGCGCATCCGCTGCTGTCGTCGCGATCACCAATGGAGAGGTCGGATCGAGAAAGTCGGCACCGATGATCGTCGGTCGCACCCCACCGGCCGCAGCGATCTCGTTCGCGACCTCCTCGAGGCGCTCAACTCTGCGTGCGACAAGTGCCAGACGTACACCCTCTTTGGCGAGCCCGAGGGCGATACCACGACCGATGCCGCTGCTGGCGCCGGTCACCAATCCGGTCTTGCCATCTAGCTCGAGATCCACGCCAGGCCCTTCCAATCAGCTCGACACTGTCTTCGAAATCGTCAGTGGTTTTCTTTGTCCCGGTCAGCCACGACCAACATAGGGCATCGTGTTCGCCATGACCGTCATAAACAAGACGTTCGCATCGAGCGGGAGGCTCGCCATGTAGACCACAGCTCGGGCGACGTCGCCGACATCCATGCGGTCCTCGGTCGCGATCGCCCCATGGGGCTGGAGTACCCCCCTCTCCATCTGTTCGGTGAACCTCGTCGCCGCATTTCCGATGTCGATCTGCCCGCACGCGATGCGAAACGCCCGACCATCGAGCGAGGTCGACTTCGTCAGGCCGGTCATCGCGTGTTTGGTCGCGGTATATGGCGCAGAGTTCGGTCGCGGCGTGTGCGCGGAGATCGACCCGTTGTTGATGATCCGGCCGCCGATTGGCTCTTGATGTTTCATGATGCGAAAGGCCTGCCGGGTGCAGAGGAACGCTCCCGTCAGATTCGTATCGACGACACGTTGCCACTGTTCGAGCGATAACTCCTCGAGCGGCACCCCCGGCGCGGCGACCCCGGCGTTGTTGACGAGAAGGTCGACGCGAGAAAATGAACCGACCGCTCGCTCGAAGAGTTCGACGACATCGCCCTCTCGTCCCACGTCACCATCGACAACCTCGACCGGCGCGACGTTCCCGATCATTTCGCGCGTCTCGTCGAGCGTTGCTCGATGACGCCCCGAGAGCACCAAGCAATAGTGCTCCTCGCCGAGTGCGACCGCGATCGCCCGACCAATCCCCGAACCCGCTCCCGTCACCACGGCAACTCGCTCGCCAGTCATGTGCGCTCCTCCCCGTCAGACGATGCGCGATCGTGGATGAAAAACGTCGCGTCAATCTTTCCAATCTTTGCATGGTCGGCGCGGATCTCTCCCGAGACAAAGATCATCGACCTACCGCTGCGGTCGAGCTTTGGATGAACCTCGATCCACTGCCCGATCCGGGCACCGGCCATGAACGACGCGTGCAGGTCTACCGTGAGCGCGAGCGCGTGCTCGGAGACCAACGACCGCACAAAGTTTCCGAGCGCAGTATCTCCGAGCGCGAGCAGGAGACCTCCGTGCACCTGGCCCATCGAATTGGCGTGGCGCGGCGCGGCCCAGACTCCAAGTACGCGCACCGGTTCGGCGTTTGATACAAAGACTGGACCGAAGGTCGAGGCGAAGGCACTTGCACGATAGGGCTCGAATCCGAGGGGGATGTCCACCCCCACAGATTAGAAAGCCCAGGCGGCGATTACCTATTCGACATTCAAATCGCAGTGACCGGCATCGATGCCCGCACCCGCGAGACTCAAGACTCGCTTTGGCGCGCATCCTCAGCACCAATGGGCGTTGGCGACACCGGGTCGTCCCTGCAAGGATGGGCGCATGCGTGACGCGTACACCCACGGCCATCACGATTCGGTTCTGCGAAGTCACCGCTGGCGCACCGCGGAGAACTCGGCTGGCTATCTTCTGCCCCACCTTCGCGACAAGATGACGCTGCTCGATGTCGGATGTGGTCCCGGTACGATCACCGCGGACCTCGCCACACACCTTTCCAAGGGCAGTGTCATCGGCATCGACGCTGCGACCGAGATCATCGAACAGGCGAACCGGCAGTACGCGGACAAGAACAACCTCTCTTTCCAACCCGGAGACGTTTACCACCTTCGGTTCGACGATGACACCTTCGACGTCGTCCACGCACATCAGGTTCTCCAGCACCTCAGCGACCCGGTCGCGGCGCTCGTCGAGATGCGACGGGTGCTTCGACCCTCGGGGATCCTCGCCGTCAGAGAGTGTGACTACGCGGGCTTCACCTGGGCGCCTAAAGACGCCCGGCTCGACCGCTGGATGACGCTCTATCACCGCGTCACCCTCGCCAACAACGCCGAGGCCGATGCAGGCCGCTACCTGCTCGGCTGGGTCCAACGCGCCGGACTGTCGGGTATCGAGGTGAGCGGCTCCCTGTGGACCTACGCCGATGATGAATCGCGCGCCTGGTGGGGTGGTCTTTGGGCTGAGCGCGTCTGTCAGTCGAGCTTTGCCGAGCAGGCGATCGCCTACCAACTCGCCACCATCGAGGAGTTGGGCGAGATCGCCGATGCCTGGAACTCCTGGATGGCACAGCAGGACGGGTTTTTCTCGATCCCGAGTGTCGAGGTGCTCGCCAGCAAGTGAATTCGAAGCGCACCGGACTCGATCGCTGGCTGACGGTTCCGAACCTCCTGTCGAGCTCGCGGATCCTCCTCGTCGCGCTCTATCTCTATCTGCTGTTTGGACGAGATGACCGGATCCTTGCCACCTATGTGCTCGCGATCGCCGGAACCACCGACTTTCTCGACGGTGCCATTGCGCGACGTTTCGATCAGGTGACCTCGCTCGGTATCGCTCTCGATCCCACCGCCGACCGGATTCTGCTCGCCGCGGCGATCACCTCGATGATCAGTTACGGCGCGATTCCACTGTGGATCGCGGTCATTGTCATCGCACGAGAGTTCGCGGTCGCCGTGGCGGTGATCTACCTCGAACACCAGCACGAGCCCCGCCTCGAGGTGACGCTCACCGGCAAGGCGGCGGCATTCGGCCTGATGGTCGGCTTTCCGCTGCTCCTCCTCGGTCACGGACCGGGCGGCTGGACCCATCCGCTGACGATCGCGACGGAGATCGCCCTGATCCCAGCGCTGGGACTCTCGTGCATCTCGGGAATCTCCTATCTTCGCCCAGCTCACCGGATATTTCTCGAACGCCGCGCGCGCTAGGCCGAACTTACCCTCACTTCGCAGTCTGAATTGATCCCTTGAGCTGGATGAAGGGGTGAAAAACGTAACACAATTGTAGCCAAGATAATACTTGACATCGAATGACATCGATGTCATACTTGGGTTAT
>Ga0307373_10005602_pt1 | contig 20464 bp, 17 predicted proteins | sample OX2MG_FD_202534 | JGI IMG/M metagenome (GOLD analysis project Ga0307373, IMG submission 202534) | Soil microbial communities from Risofladan, Vaasa, Finland - OX-2 | ecosystem: Environmental > Terrestrial > Soil > Coastal area > Acid sulfate soil | place: Finland: Risofladan, Vaasa | collected...
CGACACTCGGTATGGTGAAGAATTCGGCTGCTTCGTAGCTGATGGGGGCGACGAGCATGGCATGACAGGCGCGCGCAACCTCGAGGCCCAGACCGGTCGTGCGCGTACAGACCACCACCACGAATTCATCGCCGCCGAAGCGCGACAGCACGACCTGGTTGTTGGCGGTCTGATGGGTAGCGATCGCCTGCGTCAGTTTCTGAGCGACGATGCGCAGCACGTCATCGCCGACGGTGTGACCGAAGGTATCGTTGATGCGCTTGAAACCATTCAGATCCAGATAGACGAAAGACACCGTCTCGCCTGCCGCGGCAGCGCGCGAGATCATCTCGCCCGCAGTATCGAGACATTGCTGGCGGTTCGGCAGCCCGGTCAGCGGGTCGTAGTAGGCCAGCCGCTTGATGTGTTCGGCCTGCGCTCGCCGCCGTATCCGCATCCGCCACGCGGCGGCCGCGAGCGCGAGTACCAGCACCAAATAGGCGAGCTCGGCCGGAAGCGACGCCCACAGCGGCGGGTCCTTGTCAATTGTGATCCGCAGTGGGCTGGTTCCCCAACCCGAATCGGCGCTCGCGGCCCGCACTTCCAGGACATGATCACCCGCCCCGAGATTCGTGAGAGTAACGACGTGTTCGGTGCCGAGATCAATCCAGTGGTCGCTGAAATTCGGCAGCCGATACGACAGGCGATTGTGCGCCGGCGAGATGAAATCGAGTGCTGCGAACTCGAGAGTGATGATACGCGCACTGGCATGCACATGGATTTGATCGAGCAGCCAATAAGGTTTTGAGCTCCGCAGTGGGACACCGACTACGTCGACGTGCGTCAAGACGACGCGCGGCGGGGTGCTCGAATCCTCTATCGATTGCGGATCGAAGAAATTGAACCCGCCCGGGCCGCCGAACGCCAGGCGCCCGTCGCGCAACCGCCGATAGGCGCCCTCGTCGAATTCCTCGCCCTGAAGTCCGTTCTGAACGTGGTAGGTACGGAAACTGCCGGTGGTGGGGTCATAGCGTGTCAGCCCCGAGTTTCCGCTCATCCAGAGGCTGCCCGACGCGTCGGGCACGACACCGTAGACGACGTCGTCTGCGAGCCCCTCTGCCCGCCCAAAGGCCTGGAAATGGATGCCCTCGGGGCGTGCGGCACTCCCGAGTACCCGCGCGAGACCGCGGCTGGTCGCCGCCCACACCCGGTCGCTCCGATCGACCGTCACGCCTAAAACGGTATTGCCGGGCAACGACTTCGGGTCCTGGTCCGCGTGACGGAACACTCGTAACACGTGGCCGGCGGAGTCGGCCAGATCCAGGCCTCCTCCGTACGTCGCAATCCACATGGCTCCGGATGGCTCTTCGGCGAAGCCCGTGACGTTGCGCGAGCTCACCGCACCGGCGTCGTTCGACTCGAACGGCAGCTGCACGACCTGGCCGCTGCGCGGATCGAGCACGTTCACCCCGCCGCCGTGAGTGCCGATCCAGATGCGCCCGTCGCGCGCGGCGTACAGACTCATGATGCCGGGGGCGCTGAGCGCCCGATCGCTCCCGGGGGCCACCCCGAAAGTCCTGAGGTGACCATCCGGGGACAGGCTGCGGACACCCGCCGTCATGGTTCCAATCCACAGCGTTCCCGCCGCATCGAGGTCGAGCGCGATCACGCGCGAGTCGCCCAGGGCATCATGTCGGCCGAGGATCCGATCGATGTCCTCGTGCTCTCCGGTGCGCGGATCGAAGCGCACCAGTCCGGCCATCGATGCCACCCAGATGCGATCGCCGCCGGCATCGGCGAACGCGGTCACCAGCCGATTCTCCAGCCACTTGGGCCGGTAGCTGCCGAAGTCCCAGTTGCGAGGATTCCAGCGGTTGACCCCGCCCTCCGCCGTACCCACCCACAGCAGACCATGGGTATCTTGGTAGAGCGACACGATGTAGGAATCGGTGAGCGAACCCGCATCGTCGTCCTGGTGGCGGTAGTGCGCGAATTGCTCGGTCGTCGGCTCGAACATATCGAGCCCGGCCTCTGTGCCCACCCACAGATGACCCTCACTATCCTGAAGGATGGCGTGCACGTTGTCGTTCGCGAGCGAGCTCGGCGAGCCTGCAATGTGTCGGAAATGCGCGGTGATCCTGCCGCTGCTGTCCCGGCGCAGCAGTCCGTCATTGGGGACGCCCTGCCAAACCGCACCGCTCGGGTCGGCGTAGAGGGAAAGCACCTGCGATGAGGATTTGCGTTGATCAGGGACTGCAGGGCAGTGCAGGAACGAGCGCGATCCTGGCGAGAGCCTGTCGACCCCGCGATCCGTTCCCACCCAGATGACTCCCCCAGGCCCGCGCACAAGCGCTTTGATGTGATCGTCGCTGAGCGAGTCCGCACGCATCGGATCGTGGCGTAGATGCTCGATGTGCCCGGTACGCGGATCGAGGATGTCGAGTCCTGAGTCGCGGGTCCCGACCCAGACACGGCCCGCATCATCGATCAGCAGCGCGACGACCGCATCGCTCGAGAGTGAGCCTGGATCGCCCGCTTCGTGCCGGAATACCGCGAATCGGTCGGTATCGCGGTTCCATCGTGCCAGCCCGCCGTCGTAGACGGCGATCCATAGATCGTGATGAGCATCCTCGGCTATGGCCTGGATCCAGTTGCCGGGAAGCGCATCGGCGGCGCCGCGCCGATACCCATACCGGACCAGCTGATGCCCGTCGTAGCGCACCAGGCCGTCCTGGGTGCCGATCCAGACGAATCCCTGGCTGTCCTGCAGGACGGCATCGACGGTGCCCTGTGGCAACCCATCGGCGGTGGTCAGATGCTCGAAGACCGCCGGAGACGGCTCAGCGACGCCCCCGGCGGCCGGCTGCACGAAGGCAAGTCCTACCAGCAAAATCTTGCAGGGACGCAAAATGGACGTGACGCGCATGCACCGACTTTGCATCAGCGTCCCACCTGTTGCGTTGACGCATTTCGAGGGTGGAACGGTCCAAGCACAGCCTGAATCAGACGCGCGTCACAATTTGCGATGCAGAAAACCGTCCTGGGATCGGGGTCCGTCGCGCGCTCGCCAGTGCACGGGTGTGCGCGAATAGGACGCTGCGCGCCGCCCCTCCGGACGCGAGCAGACGCGAGCGAACGTCCTGTAACGCTGTGACGGCAGTGCGGCTGTGGGCACCGGTCACATAAAGATATCCATCAAGCGATAGCCAAGTCTCGTTTCCGTACCTTAGTCACCGCCTTTGTTGCTGCAGCCCATACATCTACATTTAAACTAAATATGAGAGTCGTGCGCAGACTTGTCCTGGCCTGCTGCTGCGAAGTAACTGGCCATGCACTGCGCGGTCGCACACTCAGACCTCAATTTCGAAGAAAAAGCCAGTAACCCACGAAGAGAGAAGTCATGGCAGACCTTTCGCAACATCACCCTACCCTGCATAGGGTAGGACCCCTATGGATGGGAGTTGGGCTCGCCGTCGTGGCCGCCAGTTTGACTGTCCTGAGCTCCCAGGCCGAAGCGCAGCCTGTTGGCGGCGCGACGGCGGACCAGGCGACGACCGAGCGCAACCAGAACCTCCAGGAAGTCATCGTTACCGGCTCGATCATTCCACGTACCGATTTGGAGACGCCAAGCCCGCTACAGGTCATCACTTCCACTGAGTTGACGCAATCGGGTTACACCAGCGTCCAGCAAGTGCTCAACGCCTTGCCAGCAAACGGCCAGGGGACACTGTCCCAGGCGTTTACCGGCGGCTTCGCCGGCGGCGCCTCGGGTGTCGCGCTGCGCGGCATGACGGTGGGTGAAACTTTGACGCTGGTCGACGGCGAGCGCATGGTCGATTATCCGATTCCGGATGATGACGAGCGCGGCTTCGTCGATACCGCCTCCATCCCGATGCTTGCGGTCGATCGCATTGAAGTCCTCAGGGACGGTGCCTCCTCCGAGTACGGCTCGGATGCGATTGCGGGCGTGGTCAATGTCATCCTCAAGAAGACTTACACCGGGGCGGAATTCTCAGCCGAGGGTGGCACGACCGGCCACGGCGATGGCACCACCGAACGCCTGACCGGCATCGCCGGCATCGGTGACCTCCCCTCGGACGGCTACAACGGCTGGATAGCGGTGGAATGGCGCCACCAGGATGAAATCTTCAATGACGCCCGCAGTGGCGCCTGGAATGCCCTCAACTGGACTCCGTACGGTGGCACCAACGACACCCCGGGGGCCGGGTCACTCTACAACCTCTACGGAGCCGGCAGTCCCTTTCCGTTCGCAAGTGCCCCGTACTATGCGAACTCGAGCGCGACCTCGTTTACTTCCCCGGGCGTGACCTATAACGCAGGCTCGGCCTGCCCGACTGCGGCGGCCTTGGCCGCAGACGAGTGCACTGACTTCCCCGCGCGCGACGAGATCCAGCCGCAGACGGGCAACCTCAATCTGCTGGGGCGCTTCACCGTGACGATGGGTGACAACTGGCAGGGAACCACTACCGCTTCCCTGTTCCGCAGCGAGTCCGAGCAGGTGGCCCCCTATCCAAACACCGGCGGCCTGCTGGGCGTCACCCCCGGCAGTCCGATCGAGTATCCCGTCTACGGACCGCACTTTGCGACGTATATTTCGACTCCCGTTACGCTCACAATGCCGGACGGCACCTACCCCGTTGCCACGTTGTCCGAATTTGGCCAGCAGACCAACGAGTTCGTGACCAGCACCTATCGCGCATTCTTCGACCTCGCCGGGAAGGAAGGCGGCTGGGACATCAACGCCAATGCCGGCATGATGTATGCGTTGACCGACGAGCACCATTACGGGTACGTCAACTATGCAGCGCTACAGACAGCGCTGACCGACGGTTATGCCCTGGGCTCGGGCGGGCCCATGGCGGCCAACGTTGCGCCGAATATTCACAGTGATGTTTCCAACTCGCTGCAGGTGGTGGACGTACACGCCACGCGCAACCTGGTCACGCTGCCTGGCGGTCCGCTCGCCCTGGGTGTAGGCGCCGGGTACTACCATAGCTACCTCGACGACACGCCGTCGCCGGCAATCTACAGCGGAAATTTCCCGACGCTGACCCTCGCTTATGCCTATGGCGGCCAGACCAACATGAACTCCTATGTGGAGCTCAATGCGCCCATCGTCAGGGGAATTGAGATCGACGCCGCGGAACGTTGGGACCACTACGCGACCACCGGCGGCGTGACCGTGCCGAAGTTCGGTGTCAAGTACTCGCCGATCGATCAGATCACGTTCCGGGGCACCTACGGCCAAGGATTCCGCGCGCCGACGGCAGCGGAGGCAGGACATTCGGGGGACCTCTATTTTACCGGATTCAATGCTGACGGAGATCTGTGTCCAACTCAGGCCACACCCGCCAACTACACCGGTACTGCCAGTCTTTATCTACCCGGGCCGCCTGCCGCGGGGGACGTGCCCTACTACTGCGTCTATCCAGGCGCCCAGCTGCAGGTCGGCAATCCGAATCTCGAGCCCCAGCGCTCGACCAACTACACCTACGGCGTTCTTTTTCAACCGATACAGCAGACCGCCTTGTCTGTCGACTTCTGGCGCATCGTCATTTCAGACCCCATCATCGATAATCTCGAGTTCCCGGCATTGAATGCCTACCTGCCTCCCACGAACGTCAGCGCGCCGCGCACCGGCCCAGTCACATTGCCGGTGCTGCAATCCGATGGCAGCTACGCCAATACAAACTTTCCCGAGGGCGAGCCGCTTTATACCGAGGCGACCTATGTAAACGCAGGCAAGATCAGCGTCGACGGCATCGACTTCGATCTGGCGGCGCATTTCGACCTCGGCGCATTCGGCCACTTCAGCCCGCAGCTGCACTGGGCGCATCAGATGGTGTGGAATGTCGGCAGCTGCTATGCAGGCGCGTGCGAGACGCTGCATTTCGCAGGCACGCATGGACCTTCAGGAATCTCCGGAGACACCGGCAATCCCAAGGATCGAGCCGTCCTGACGCTGGCCTGGGATCGAGGCCCGTTGAATGTGACAGCCACTGTCAATTACACCGGCCCTTATTCGAACACGGATCCCTCTTACGGGCTCCTTACCTGCACCCAGATGCTCGATGAATTCTACGCGTATTCCAAATTGGCTAACGGCTACGTCCCGGCGAGCAATTGCGTGGTCAGAGCGTTCACGGACGTGAATCTCTACGGTCATTACTCTGTCAACGAGCATCTGCTCGTGTTCGGCTCCGTTCAGAACCTGTTCAATTCGCCGCCTTCGGTCGACCTGGGCACGTACGCCAGCAATACATCGTATAACCCCTCCCTGGCACAGGCGGGTGCCGTCGGCATATTCCTCGACGCTGGCTTCAGGTACCGACTCTGATCTGCTGCGAACCCCCGTCCTGACTGACCCCCGGCCAAATCATCCCGCCTTCCGCCGCATCACAAGCGGCGCGTCCATGGACTGTTCTATTGGCTGATCCGGGGCACCGCTCAATACGGGAGATTTACGGAAGTGACGCGGCCCGGCAGGCTGAAATACACGTGGATGTCTCCCGATACGCACGGCCTTGAGTCCCTCGTGACCGTGACCGTCGCGCAGCTTCGCCACCGCACGGCGCCGTACTCACCTCGCAGAATCTCCAGCAAAGGATGATGTATGAACAGCGCACGCTTCGGAAACCATTCCGCCGTTCCGGTGCGGCGCAGTGACCGCGAGAGAATCCGGGCATTCTATCGCGATGTCATGGACTGCGGGCTAACCCGGGAATTCGACGACAAGGATGACTTTCGAATCGGCGACGACTTCCACATCGCACTCATCTGGCACAGGACGTTGAGGACTTGAGGCAGCGAATTGTCGACTTCGGAGTGAAGGTTCTCGAGCCACCGGATCCCCGTCTGTTTCGGCCGCGCCTCATCAGGTAGGTTGCCCGCTGCGGCAAAGTCTTCGGCAATGGCGATACGAACGTGATGCCAAATGCGTCGTCGGGCTATAATGCCGGCGGATCGCGCAGTTCACGACAGTGGCGGGGGGATCTCCATTGACCTGGTGGACGTGGATGATTGGTGGCGTCATCTTGTTTGGTGCCGAGCTGACATTTATCGACGCGCAGTTCTATCTCGTTTTCGTTGGCTCCGCGTCCATTATCGTCGGTTTGATCGTCGCGACCGTGGCGGTCGAGAACTGGGCGCAGTGGGCGCTGTTTGCGCTGCTGTCGATCGGCTCGATGGCGCTCTTCCGGGGTCGCATCTACCGCAGGCTGCGCGGCCACCCGCCTGAGGTTCACACCGGACCTGGTGGCGGTGCACTGACTCTGCCCATGGCGCTGGTCCCCGGGGAGAGCTGCCAGGCCGAGCACGCTGGCAGCTTCTGGACGGTGCAGAATGACAGCGCAGTGCCACTTCCGTCCGGCGCCCGTGTGCGCATCGTGCGCGTCCAAGGCCTCACGCTTCTGGTCCGGCCGGTCGGTTAGTCACTCAAGGAATCCTCATGCTCGCGACCTACCTGTTTCTCGCAATCGCCATCGTGGTGGTCATTGTAATTGCCCGTACCGCAACTGTAGTCCCCCAGCAGAGCGCCTACGTGATCGAGAGTCTGGGCAAGTACAGCCGCACCCTGGACGCCGGCTTTCACATCCTCGTACCATTCGTGGAGCGCGTTGCCTACAAGCACAGCCTGAAGGAACAGGCCCTCGACGTGCCTGAGCAGGTGTGCATTACCCGCGACAACGTCCAGGTTGGTGTTGATGCGGTCCTGTACATGCAGGTGCTCGATCCGCACCTGGCGTCCTACGGCATCACAAATTATGGCTTTGCGATCGCACAGCTCGCGCAGACCACACTGCGCAGCGAGATTGGCAAGATCGAACTCGACCGGACCTTCGAGGCCCGAGGGATCATCAATGCGAACGTTGTGGCCGAGCTGGATAAAGCCTCGGTCGCCTGGGGTGTCAAAGTGATGCGCTACGAGATCAAGAACATCACGCCGCCGAAGGACGTCTTGTCGGCGATGGAGAAACAGATGCGGGCCGAGCGCGAGAAGCGTGCGGTAGTGCTCGCCTCAGAGGGCGAGCGGGACGCCAAGATCAATCAGGCAGAGGGCGACAAGCAGCGTGTCATCAAAGCGTCCGAAGCCAATCGCCAGCAGCAGGTCAATGAGGCAGAAGGTCAGGCCGCAGCGATCCTCGCGGTGGCTACCGCCACCGCAGAGGGTCTACGTCGGGTCGGCGGGGCTCTGAGCGAGCGCGGTGGCATCGAGGCGATGCAGTTGCGCATCGGCGAGGAGTACGTGCGCCAGTTCGGAAAGCTCGCAAAAGAAAGCACGACGCTGGTGGTCCCAGGGGACCTGAGCGATTTGGCTTCCGTCGTTACAATGGCGACGAGCATCATTCGCCGGGTCGCACCCGCTCAGGCGTAGCTCAAACACCGGTGTACCGCTCGCGGATTCATCCATTGCGCGGGATGGACCAGCAACTCGACAAGTGCTTCATCCCAATCTTGGGATAGTACCCTTCTGCGGTGGGGGCCGCGACAAGGATTAGAGTTGTGTTCAGCCCGGCGGCCAGACGTGTTTCGTCGATCAGCCGCTTGCCGATGCCGCGCCGCTGGTACTGCACGTCGACAGCAAGGTCGGAGAGGTAGCAGCAGTAGGAAAAGTCGGTGATTGCCCGTGAGACGCCGACGAGTCTTCCGGTGTCGCGCGCGGTCACGATCAAGTCGGCGTGCCGTAACATCGTATCGAGGCGTTCCAAGTCCTCAAAGGGACGTCGCTGCGCCAGCGTCGATGCTACCAGGATGGCCTGGAACTCTTCCGCTGACAGCGCGGGTTCGATAGAGAATTCCACGCTCACGAGAAGTCCAGAAGTTTTGGCATCGCCGTGGATCGATCACATAAAGTGTCTTGCATGATGGAGTGGTCTCGAATTTCCAAGGATCATTCCCGATCTCGAGCCTCACGTCGCCGGACGGCGCAAGATTCTTGACGTTGAGCGCGGCGCCACCCTTCAAGGCGATCCGCGGCCCGATCAGCGTGTCGGCGCCGAACGCATCGAGAATGTCGATCAGCAGGATCACCCGCTCCAGTATCGCGGGCTGAAGCTGCCGTTCGGCCGCAATGTCCTGAAGGGGCCTTACGACGCATATTAGTCAACTGCACGCACCGCCTCGATCGCAGATCTTGCTAAGGTCTCGCCAGGCTCGGCCGCTGCGATGAGGCAGATGGTCGACCGTCTCGTTCGGCAAAGCTGGCTCGCGCGAGGCGAGAACCCAACCGACCGGCGCCGGAAGGCTGTCTCGCTTACATCAGCGGGGGGGCTGCGCGTCTGCGTGCTCTGCAGCGGCACGGACGATGGACTATGCAACCGGTGTCAAAGCGGATAGCTCGAGAGTTGAACCAGCCAGCGTGCGTTCACGGCGAACCACCGCGCTCGATCTCGGCTAAGGCGCGCGCGAGTCATTCATGCAGCTCGGCCTAGCACGTGAAGAGACTATCGGACCGCCTCCCCTCCACCATTTCACGTATTCTACAGCAAACACGTGAAACACGCTTTACGCTCTGTCGGAGCCGAGGAGGTTGCCTGGTGACGAAAGTGACTTCTGGTCAATTTACGCGCGAGTTCGGGCGTTACCGGGTCCTCGCCCGTCGCGAGCCGGTGGTGGTTACCCATCATGGCCGCGACGACGTGGTGCTGATCGCTGCCGATGACTATGCTCAACTGCACCGGTACCGGCAGAGAGCCTTCCACGTTACGCAACTTCCGCTGGACGTTGTCGACGAGCTCGGCAGGGTTTCCATTCCGGAAGCTGCCTCGCAATTCGACGACGAATACAAGCCCTGACCCATGGCGGAGGCTGGGCCGCTGATCGGCCTTGTTATTCGCCACGCCTATCTATGGTGGAACGAAGCCAGAGCGGGGCGCGAAGAGGCTCGCAAGGACCGCCCTTGCGTGATCGTGCGCCTTGGCCTCGATGAGGCGCGCTCTTGGATTCTCACCTCGGAAGTGAACCGCTTTGTCTGGCCTGGACCGGATCTACGTCCTGTTCCGGGTGGCGGGCGCTCCTATGGACCGCTGCCCGCCAGGATGACGCGAGATCTCATCGCGCAGATCAAAGCCAATGCGCAGAATAAAGCTCTGGCAGTCATTGGCCGCACGAAGTAAGTCTCAGGCGAAGGAACAATAAGATGAGACTCTTGCCCGTGAGATCGCTCATGACTAGTTTGGCGACGCAACCCTTGTCGAACATCTCGCTCCCGAGATTCTTGCGACTACTCTCGATCGTCTGGATGATTGGAACGTCCGGCCTTACGAGATCCTTCAGCTTCTTGCCACGGAGCTTCTCGCCATAGGCCACATCGGCCTTGGAGAGGTAGTAGTCTGGCGCCCTGGATGAAAGCAGCAAGGGATATTTGCTGGCGATCGAGGAGATCGCGGCGCGCATGGATGCGATGACTCTCTGAGCCAGCTCGACAGTGTCATTGCGCCCCGCGGGTGCCTGCCTGTTTCTTCAGCTAGAGCGGGCGGATCCGGTGGTAGGCAGTGCCCTCGCGCGCCCCAGCCGCTACTATGGCCGAGAGCGGGGCAATGTACGGAGCACGCCGCTGCAACAGCGCATGGTAAGAGGTCGAAACAGCCGACCGTCGGCTCGCCCGGAGGACCCAACGGACACGCGGCACATCGCTGAGAGTCGGCAGTCGATCCGGGCTGCCCCACCGCGGATCGTGATCGTCGGTGCGGGTTTCGGCGGGCTGACATGCGCCCTGGCCTTGCATCGTGCCGCGGCGGCGCTGACTCTCATTGATCGGCGGAACTTCCATCTGTTCCAGCCATTGCTGTATCAGGTCGCCACGGCCGCACTGTCGCCGGCCGACATCGTTATGCCGATCCGGCGCATTCTGCACCGTCAGCCCAATGCGCGCGTGATCATGGGCCAGGTCGAGACCATCGACCGCCTGTCGCAACGGGTTTACCTGAGCGGCTGCGATCAGGAATTTCCCTACGACTATCTGGTCGTGGCCACCGGCGCGCGTCACGCCTACTTCGGTCGCGACGACTGGGAGCCGTTTGCGCCCGGCCTCAAGCAGATCGAGGACGCCACCGCCATTCGCGGCCGCGTGCTGGAGGCTTTCGAGAGAGCCGAGGCGGAAACCAACCCGGACGAGCGGCGGCGGCTGCTCAGCTTCGCCGTCATCGGCGCCGGACCGACCGGCGTGGAAATGGCCGGAGCGATCGCCGAGCTAGCCGGAAGTTCCTATTGTGTTCTGACAGTTTCGCGATTTGCATCAATGAGATAGCGGCGTTCGGTGGCGTGGTTTCTGTCTACACGGTGATGTGATCGAGCAATTCGAGGGCGTGGCGCTGAAGTGTGCTGGGCATGGTAAGCAGCTCGAAGCTCGCAGCGCTTTGGGCCGATGCGGATGCGCGGCAGGTGTTGCGTACGATGGTGGACAGATCCGCGAGCAGAGTGCGAAAGCTGTGCACCGGTGAGCCGTCTTTGAGCGTGCGGGTGGCGACTTTCTCGAGGCACGCCTCGGAGCGCTTGGCGGCGGCGACCGGGTCGCGCTGTTTCTTGGCCTGCAGGTCCTCGTCGGCGAACATCAACTCGCGCCACGCCTCGCGCATGTGCCATTCGACATAGTAGGCGAGCATGCACAGGAAGATGTGCGCGCGCACGCGCCCCTCCAGATGATGGTGGATGGGACGCACGTGCAGATCGATGGTTTTCATCGAACGGAACGCCCGCTCCACTTGCGCCAGGGCTTTGTAACTGCGTACCGCCTCGGCTGAGTCCATCTGCGTCTTGGTGAGGCTGGTGCGGATCACATAGAGCCCATCGAGCGCGGCTTCGGCGGCGATTTGCGGCTCGAGGCGCTTGAACTCGAAGTGAGCCTGCTCGATGCTGAGGGCAAAGTGTTTGCCGACCTTGTACTGGTTGACGACCTTGCCGACCTTGAGGCCGATGTTGTCGCGACCAGCGAGACGGCCCTTCTGGATGCGGGCGCGGAGCTTATCCAGTTGCTTCTCGGTCGCCAGGAGCAGCGCCTCGCGCTTGTGCGCGCGCAGCCTGCCTAACTCGACATTGCGACAGGCCATGAGGCGCTCGCCGGGAAAATCCGGATGCGAGAACTCGAAGAGATTGCGCTCATCGAACAAACCGAACTGCAGCGTGCCACCCTCAACGAGGGTACGGATCTGCGAGCTCTTCAGCGCGGTGATCCAGGCGAGCCCGTCGAGCGTGCGCAAGGTGCCGATCGCTTTGTGCGAGATCATCCCGCGGTCCCCCACCAGCACCAGGCGCTCGAGCCCAAACTGCTCGCGCAGCTGCTGCACTTGTGGCATGAGCGTGCTCGCATCCGCCGTGTTGCCCGCATACACCGAGATCGCCACCGGACAGCCCGCACGCGTGGTGAGCAGTCCGTAGTTGACCTGCGGGGTGTTGCGCTTGCCGTCGCGGCTGTGGCCGATCTTGGCCAGCGGACAGCAGCTGCCTTCGAAGTAGCTGGAGCTCAAGTCATACAGTGCGAGAGCGCCCTCGGATAAGTGTCGAGCGGCGAGCTTCTTCTGGATCGCCCCTTGGCGTTCGAGCAACCAGTCCATCGCCGCGTACAGATCATCTTCATCCGCCTGGCTTACCCCGTACTCCTCCGCCAGCGTCGTGGTGTGCCACCAGCGCGTGGTTGCCAGCTTCGTGTGTGGCGAGAGCACGCGCGCGGCCACCATCGCGCAGACCCGATCGCGCTCGGGGCTGCTGCGGGAGGCGAGCAGCGAGTCGAACCCCAAGCGCTGCATGGCGCGGCACACCGCCTGCACGTGCCCGTGAGCGCGCGAGCGCACGATCTGCAGCGTATCGGTGACCGCCGCGATGGCCTCCCCGCGCAAGCCGCGGCGGATCAGCTCGATCAACGCGGCAGGCAGGTGCGAGAGATTACCGAGGGTCTGGTTCTTGACGCGCCCGTCCTGCCGATAGGAGCGGCGCAGCAGATGCGTGGCATACACGCGGCCCTTGTAGCGGCGGCGGGTAGTGACGACATGAACGGCGCCTCCACGCTGCGACATGGCCGAAGTGTAGCCAGAAGCCAGATATAAGTCAATTATTTAGTGACTACATATAGAACCGCAAAACGCCTCAACACGAACTCCCGAACCCTACAAAACACGCTATCTGCTGACTACGAACGCGCCAGCAGTGCCTGGAACTTCCGGCTAGCCAAGGCCGAGCTGACGATGCCTCATCGCAGCATCCATGCACAGCGCGCGCGTATCATGCTGGTCGAGGCCGGCAAGCAGATCCTGCCCGCGTTTGCGCCGTCTTTGGCCGTCAAGGCGGCCCGCTCGCTGGAGCGGCTCGGCGTCGAGGTGCGCACCGGCACCAAGGTCGAAAGCTGCGATGCCGGCGGCATCATTGCCGCCGGCCAGCGTATCGAAGCGCGTACGCTGATATGGGCCGCAGGCGTGCAGGCTTCTGCCGCGGCGCGGTGGCTGGGAGTCGCTGCGGACCACGCCGGACGCGTGCACGTCGAGTCCGATCTGTCGCTGGCCGGCGCTGCAAATGTTTTCGTGATCGGCGACACCGCGGCCGTGCCGTGGAGAGACGGCAAAGACGTGCCCGGCATTGCGCCGGCTGCCAAGCAGGAAGGCGCCTATGTCGCGAACCTGCTGTTACGCCGGCTCGGCGGCAAGCCCGTACCGCCCCCGTTCAGCTACCGCCACCAGGGTGATCTGGCGACCATTGGGCGCAAATCGGCGGTGGTCGATTTGAGCGGACTTCGACTGAGCGGGTGGCTCGCGTGGCTGCTGTGGGGAGCGGTGCACATCTTCTTCCTGATCGGCTTTCGCAATCGCGTGATGGTCGCAATGAACTGGTTATGGGCCTATTGGACGCATGAGCGCGGCGCGGGGCTGATCACCGGCTCACCGCCGCCATAGGAGAATCATGGACATGGATATACCGTATCAGCCAACGCGTCTTGCGCCCAGCGGCCCCGGTATTGCTGCGCGCTGGACGCCCAGCGCCAGGGCCGGCGTGTGCACGGCGCTCAGTCCCGACGGTCACGTCTGGTTCACGCGCAGCCACGGCATCTTCAACGAGATCTATTAGGCGCGCATCGACTCGATCTGCGTGCGCGAGACGTCAAGGTACCCACGTGTTTAAGTCCGTCCAGACCCAGTTGCGGACTGCCTGCATGTCCTCGAAATGCTCGCGAGCGTAGGTTCGGTGTTCGGTCAGCAGTTTTTGATGATGCGCGGCACGATGAGCGGCCACGCCGCGAATGGGCAGCACGGCTCCGTCTCGCGCCGGGTTGAGGAAGTCGACGCTTTGCCACGAGCCTGCGAGGGGCCCCGTCTGCGCCTCGCCGTCCCCAACGACGGCGACGGCGATGAGGTCCGGATTGTCGAACACTGCGCCGAACGCATGCGCTAGGACGTAGCCGAGCTCCCCGCCCTCATGGATGGAACCCTGCAGGCCGCCGTGTTCGCGAGTATTGACCTCGACCTTGAGTTTCAGAGTTGTCCGCGGAGCGATTTCAGGCTCGAGCTTGAACACAAGGTGCATCGAGTGCCCGGCCGGCGCGCGATTGCATTGTCCGAGCCAAGATAGAGCGCCGCGTATCGCATCGACGGTCGCGCCGATGGGTTCGGCGCGCGTTTGCACGAGGTCAATGTCTTCGGATTATCGCAGCGGTCGCTGGAACAGCAGTTTGTGAATCGCCCACGGCGCCCTCGTACTCCACGCCTGAATATACGCCCGGGGGATCAGGAGTCGACTTCCACCGGCTCGTTGATCAGGAGTTTCCACTTGGAATTTTTCTCACCGGGCCCGGCGAGAGACGAAACCAGCGGCTTCGCGGCAGGATTCAACGGTACAAGGGTCTTCGCCTTCTTGAGGAAGGGCTGCAGCGACCTGGCCTGGCGCGAGTGGTTTGCCAGATCGAGCACATAGCCAAGGCGGCGCACAGCTGAGTTCTCATAGTCTTCGGCCGCGTCCGCGAGCGCGCGCGCATTCGCTTTGCCACCGATGTCCTTGGCGATCTGCGCGATGCCGTTGATACCTCCGGCCTTGTGAAAGTAACGCGCACAGTCGAGCAGCGTCAGCTCGACACCCGCCACTTGCGCAAAACCTTCATCTCTCTTCATCTGATCGAGTCGAGTTGGCAGATTGACGTGTGCAAAGGCTCGGGGCGCCTGGTAAAGGAATTGGAGGCGATGCCTGCCGATCTCGAAGTCGCGCAACTGTTTGGGGACGATGACTTGGAAGACCATCGCCGCCTGATGCGATGAGCCGTGGAACGCTGCGGCTCGTAACAGTGAGGCTCGGTAGGCGAGCCCCTGGTGTTTCATCAAAGGATCGATCCATCGCACCGGGTCGGGAGCACCAGTAATCCGGTCTTCAGGACGCAAGATGAGAAAAAAGCCGTGGCGAGGATTCGCCAACCGTCCCTTGTTGATCAGCCTCGTGACTGCGGCGGCAAAATTGCGCTGCGAGACACCGAGCGCGGAGCGAGCCTCATTGCCCGCAAAGTAGCTTCGCCCGTGGACAAGGCGTTCATCGAGATACTGCTCCAGCGAGGCCATGCCAAATCATACGCAAAAATCTACATAAATACAAGAGTTTTGCATATGAGTTGGGTCACTCCCATTCGATCGTCGCCGGCGGCTTGCCCGAAATATCGTAGACCACGCGCGAGATGCCCGGCACCTCGTTGACGATCCGGCGTGATACCAGGTCGAGAAATTCGTACGGCAGGTGCGCCCACTGCGCGGTCATGAAGTCGATCGTCTCGACCGCGCGCAACGCAATTACCGGCTCGTAGCGGCGGCCATCGCCCATGACGCCGACCGAGCGCACCGGCAGGAACACCGCGAACGCCTGGCTGGTGCGCTGGTACAGCCCATGGCGACGCAGCTCCTCGATGAAAATGTGATCCGCACGGCGCAGCAGCTCGGCCGACTCGCGTCTCACCTCGCCGAGAATTCGCACCGCCAGCCCGGGGCCCGGGAACGGATGGCGCTCGATCAGCTCGCGCGGCAGGCCCAGCTCGATGCCGATGCGTCGCACTTCATCCTTGAACAGCTCGCGCAGCGGTTCCACCAGCTCGAAGCGCAGGTCTGCCGGCAGGCCGCCGACGTTGTGATGCGACTTGATGACGTGCGCCTTGCCGGTGCGCGCGCCCGCCGATTCGATCACGTCCGGATAAATCGTGCCCTGTGCCAGGAAGCGAACATCGGTAAGCGCCCGCGCCTGCTGCTCGAACACTTCGATGAACAGCGCGCCGATCCGTTTGCGCTTGGCTTCCGGGTCGGTCACGCCCGCGAGCGCCGCGAGGAAGCGTTCGGCGGCATCCACTCGCACCACCCGCACCCCGAGCGCGCCGGCGAACAGCGCCATCACCTGCTCGCCCTCGTTCAGCCGCAGCAGGCCGTGATCGACGAACACGCAGGTCAGCTGTGCGCCGATCGAGCGATGCAGCAACGCCGCGACCACCGCAGAGTCCACGCCACCGGACAGGCCCAGCAGCACCTCACCGTCGCCGACCTGCGCGCGCACGCGCCCGCTCAAATCCTCGATGATGTTGCCGGCGGTCCAGCGCGCCTCGCAGGCGCAGATCCCGCGCACGAAGCGCTCGAGCAGGGCCGTGCCCTGGGTCGTGTGCGTGACCTCGGGATGGAACTGCACGCCATAGAAGCGGCGCTGCTCGTCGGCCATCGCCGCCAGCGGCGCGTCGGCGGTATGCGCGACCGCGGCAAAGCCCGGCGGCAGCGCCTCGACCCGATCGCCATGACTCATCCACACGTCCAGCACCGCCGCGCCGCCATGGCCGCGGTCATCCTCGCGGTCGCGGATTCCGTCGAACAGCCGGCACGGCGTATCGACCTGAACCTCGGCGTATCCGAACTCACGCGTGCTCGCGCCGGCCACCCGGCCGCCGAGCTGCTGCGCCATGGTCTGCATGCCATAGCAGATGCCCAGCACGGGCCTACCCAGCCCGAACACCGCCTGCGGGGCGCGCGGCGCGGCCGCCTCGGTTACCGATTCGGGGCCACCCGAGAGGATTACGCCGCGGGCGCCGAACGCGCGCACGGCCGCCTCATCGATGTCCCAGGGATGGATCTCGCAGTAGACCCCGAGCTCGCGGATGCGCCGCGCGATCAGCTGCGTGTACTGTGCACCGAAGTCGAGGATCAGGATCCGGTGCGCATGGATGTCGGCGGCGGAGGCGGCCTCACGAGATGCGGTAATTGGGCGCTTCCTTGGTGATCGTGACATCGTGGACGTGGCTCTCGCGTACCCCGGCGCTGGTGATGCGCACGAAGTGCGGGCGCGTGCGCATCTGCTCGATGTTGCCGCTGCCGGTGTAGCCCATCGCCGCGCGCAGACCGCCGGCGAGCTGGTACAGGATGGTCACCAGGCTGCCCTTGTACGGCACGCGGCCCTCGATGCCCTCGGGCACCAGCTTGTCGAGCTCGGTGGCGGTGTCCTGAAAATAGCGGTCGGCCGAGCCGTGCCGATCCGACATCGCCCCGAGTGATCCCATGCCCCGGTAGGCCTTGTAGGAGGCACCCTGGTAGAGCTCGACCTCGCCGGGCGACTCCTCGGTGCCGGCGAACATGCCACCGATCATGACCGCGTGCGCGCCGGCGACGATCGCCTTGGCCAGATCGCCCGAGTAGCGGATACCGCCGTCGGCGATCAGCGGCACACCGCTGCCCTCCAGCGCCGCGGCGACATTGGCCACCGCGCTGATCTGCGGCACGCCGACCCCGGCGATCACGCGCGTGGTGCAGATCGAACCGGGACCGATGCCGACCTTGATAGCATCGGCGCCGGCGCCGACCAGGTCGAGCGCCCCCTCGCGGGTGACCACGTTGCCGGCCATCAGCTCCAGCTCCGGCCATCGCGACTTCAGCCGCGCGACCATTTCAAGCACGCCGCGGGAATGCCCGTGCGAGGTATCCACCACCACGACATCGACTCCGGCCTCGCACAGCGCGGCGACGCGCTCAGGCGTATCGGGCGTGGTGCCCACCGCGGCCCCGACCCGCAGCCGCCCGCCCTGGTCCTTGCTGGCACGCGGGAACTCGGTCGCCTTCTGAAAATCTTTCACCGTGATCATGCCGCGCAGCTCGCCATCGTCATTGACCACGAGCACCTTCTCGATGCGATGCTTGTGCAACAGGCGCTGCACCTCTTCCTTCGGCGCGTTCTCGCGCACCGTGACCAGGCGCGATTTCGGCGTCATGACCGAGCTGACCGGGGCGTCGAGCTGACGCTCGAAACGCAGATCGCGATGAGTGACGATGCCGAGAACCTTGGACTCGCTGACCACCGGAACGCCCGAGATGCCGCGCGCGCGCGTCAGCTCGATCACCTCGCGGATGGTCGTCTCGGGCGGTACGGTGATCGGATCGATGATCACGCCACTCTCGAACTTCTTCACGCGCGCCACCTCGCGCGCCTGCGCCTCGATCGGCATGTTCTTGTGCACGATGCCGATGCCGCCTTCCTGCGCCATCGTGATCGCCAGGCGCGCCTCGGTCACGGTGTCCATCGCCGCAGACAGCACCGGCAGGCCGAGGCGGATCTTGCGCGTCAACTGGGTGGATAGATCGACTTCGCGCGGCAGGACGTCGGAGTGCGCCGGGACCAGCAGGACGTCGTCGAAGGTCAGCGCTTCCTCGAGGATTCGCATGCAGCCTCTGATAAGCCCTTCGAGAAGAAGCGGCCCATTGTAGGGCCTTGGCGCCGAAGCGTAAACCTTGGCGCGGCCTGTGCGCAGTCTTGGCCGCGGCGGGGTCTTGGCGGCGGCGCGTCGCGTCGCGGCGCGGTATCGTGGATACCAACCGCAATCCGGCAGCCGTCCCGTGAATGAGTCCACAGCCCTGCAAAACCGTATCGCTGCCGGCACGCAGCGCACCGTGTACTCGGTATCGCGGCTGAACCGAGAGGTGCGTGCGCTGCTGGAGTCGGGGATCGGGCAGCTCTGGGTCGAGGGGGAAATCTCCAACCTGTCGCGGCCGGGCTCCGGACACTGGTACTTCTCGCTCAAGGACCGCAATGCGCAGCTGCGCTGTGCGATGTTCCGGGCCCGCAATACGCGGGCACAATTCACGCCCGCCGAGGGCCAGCTGGTGCTGGCGCGCGGCCGCGTGAGCCTGTACGAGCCGCGCGGGGACTACCAGCTGCTGGTCGAGCAGCTCGAGGATGCCGGGCTCGGCGCCCTGCAACGCGCCTTCGAGGAGCTCAAGGCACGCCTGGCGGCGGAGGGGCTGTTCGCGCCCGAGCGCAAGCGCTCACTGCCGGCCTGCCCGCGCCGGATCGGAGTGATCACCTCGCCGACCGGGGCGGCGATCCGCGACATCCTGCACATTCTCGCGCGCCGCTTCCCGGCCACCGCCGTGCTCATCTACGCTGTCCCGGTGCAGGGCGCGGCCGCCGCCCCCGCGATTGTGGCGGCACTGGATCTGGCATGCGCGCGCGCCGATTGCGATGTACTGATCCTCGCCCGCGGCGGCGGCTCGCTCGAGGACCTGTGGGCCTTCAACGACGAACGCGTCGCGCGTGCCATCTACCGTGCCGGCATCCCGGTCGTGACCGGCATCGGTCACGAAATCGATTTCACCATTGCCGACTTCGCGGCCGATGTGCGTGCGCCGACCCCGTCTGGTGCCGCGGAGCTGGTGGTCCCCGATGCCGGCGCTTGGCGGCAGCGCCTGGTGCAGCTGCAGGAGCGCTTCGCCGCGGCAATGCGCCGCACACTGCAGGGCGAGCGCGCGCGGCTGGAAGGGTTGCGGCGGCGCCTGCAGAACTCCCACCCTGGCGCACGTCTGCGCGCCGCGAGCCAGCGGCTCGATGAACTCGAAGGGCGCCTGCAGTTCGCGCTGCAGGCACGGCTCGCGAGCGACGCCTCGCGCCTGCAGGCGCTCGCGCGCGCGCTGCAGGCGGTCAGTCCGTTGGCCACGCTCGAGCGTGGCTTTGCCGTCATCACCCGCAGCGCCGATGGCGCCCTGGTAACCGATGCGCAGCAGCTGGCCGTGGGCGAGCGTTTCGACGCGCGGCTCGCCAGAGGCCAGCTGCACGCCGCGGTGCTCGAGCCCATCGGCGCCGAGGGCGAAGTGCCGCCCCTTAAACCATGAGATGCGCCCTGCGGACCGGCGGCATGACCGCCCTGTACGCGGTTGCCTGTGCCGCGACGCTGGCCGCGACCGTGCTGGCCGCCGCCGTGCCAGCTGCCGCGGCCACGCCGACGCTGCCGCTGGCAAGTCTGGTGCCTGGTGGGATCGCGCTGCTGCCGATCGCGCCCAACCGCGCTGACCACGGCGTCGCCCCTGATGTGCGCTACGACGGCAACCGGGTGATGGTGCTGCGCCAGGGCGACCATTGGCTGGCGGTGGTCGGCATCGCGCTCGATGCCAAGCCGGGACCCGCCTCGATCCGGATCCGCCACGCGTATGGCGCTCAGGCCGGGACGCTGAGGTTCGACATCCTGCCGAAGCAGTACGTGGTACAACGC
>Ga0307373_10005603_pt1 | contig 20463 bp, 15 predicted proteins | sample OX2MG_FD_202534 | JGI IMG/M metagenome (GOLD analysis project Ga0307373, IMG submission 202534) | Soil microbial communities from Risofladan, Vaasa, Finland - OX-2 | ecosystem: Environmental > Terrestrial > Soil > Coastal area > Acid sulfate soil | place: Finland: Risofladan, Vaasa | collected...
TGTGATCAACCGCGGAAAACGAAGTAGACTGCCCCGCACAGGCAGAATGCCGCCCACAGTTAGTCAAGCTGCGACCGCGGGAAAACGTTCCGCCTGCGCCCCCTTTAGCCTCTCGCGTCGATCCGTTAGACTGTGCGGGGGGTGGAACACGAGGGGTGCCGACCCCAAGAGACGAATCAAGGAGGGGAAAACGATGGAAAGCGTGTTGGCCGTGGTCTTGGCGGGCGGGAAGGGATCGCGGCTCGAGCCTTTGACGCGCGACCGGGCCAAGCCCGCGGTGCCCTTCGGCGGGGCTTACCGGATCATCGACTTCACGCTCTCGAACTGCATCAACAGCGGTTTCCGCAAGATTCTGATTCTCACACAGTACAAGGCGATGAGCCTCGACAGGCACATCAACCTCGGCTGGCGGCGGTTGTTGAGCCGCGAGCTGGGCGAGTTCATCGACATTGTCCCGCCGCAACAACGGATCGACGAGCACTGGTACAAGGGGACGGCCGACGCCGCGTACCAGAACATCTACACCCTGGAAAAGGAGCACCCTGAATACGTGGTGATCCTGGCCGGCGACCACATTTACAAGATGGATTACTTCAAGCTGGTCGAATCTCACAAGGCGAACCGCGCTGACCTGACGATCGCCGCCTTGCGCGTGCCGGTGGCCGAGGCCACGCAGTTCGGCGTGATGCAAATCGAACGGGACCACCGCATCGTCGGGTTCCAGGAAAAGCCGGAGCAGCCCAAACCGATTCCCGGCGACGACGGCCACGCGCTGGCGTCGATGGGTATCTACGTATTCACGGCCCGCTTCTTGTTCGAGCAGCTCTGCCAGGACGCCACTCGCAAGAACAGCGCCCACGACTTCGGCCGGAACATCATTCCCGCGATCATCGACACGCACCGGGTATTCGCCTTTCCCTTCCGTGACGAAAACCGCAAGAGCGACGCCTACTGGCGCGACGTGGGAACGATCGACGCCTACTACGAGGCGAACATGGACCTGGTGGCCGTCGATCCTCTGTTGAACATGTACGACGAACACTGGCCGATCCGCACGTACCACCCGACCTATCCGCCCCCGAAATTCGTGTTCGCCGAGGAGGGCCCCAACGCCCGCCGCGGGCGAGCGTTGGACAGCATCGTCTGCCAGGGATCGATCGTTTCGGGCGGCCGGGTCGAGCGTTCGATCCTGGGCAGCAACACGCGCGTCAACAGCTTCGCCCAAGTCTCCGGCTCGATCCTCTTCGACGGGGTCGACATCGGGCGGCACGCGAAGGTCTCGCGAGCGATCATCGACAAAGGGGTGCATATTCCGCCGCACACCGAAGTGGGTTACGACCACGAGCACGACCGGGCGCGCGGGTTCACGGTGAGCGAGGGGGGCATCGTCGTCATCGCCAAGGCCTACGGCGCCGAACACTTCCTCGAGGTCGAGCCCGCACGCGTCTGAGGCGCGACGTCCAAAGAATTGGAGAACATAACCGTTCCATTCGTGCAACGCCGCGCGCGCAAAAAAACTCCCGGAAAGAACGGGTCCCAGGGGGGCAAAGGACCTCGTCCGTTTCCGGGAGCGATTGGACGTGATGTGCGAAACCGGCCGCCGGCATCCGTGCCAACGTTGCCAAGTTTCGTGGTCCGCAGAAAGGCTTGCGCCTTTCCGGGTGCGGACCCAACCACGTGGTTCTCCTTCGAACGTCACCAGTGCCTCGCCTTCCTGCTTGGCACTCGTGAGGCGGGGAGAATAGGCGAATCGTTTTTTCGGGTCAAGGCCGGTTTCCAGGGGATTCCATGAGCAATTTTCCAGGGACCTGGGACCGGCTGACCCTCGGCGGCCATCCTTGCGACGTCTACGAGCCGCCGCGACGCAACGAACATGGATACGTCGTCGTCTACTTGCACGGCGTCCGCCTGGTCGGCCTGCGCGAAAACGCGGTCTACCGCGGCGAGTTCGCGCGGCACGGCTTGCCGGTCGTCGCCCCGGTGACGGGCCGCAGTTGGTGGACCGACAAGATCTGCCCCGAGTTCGATCCGAACGTCACGGCCGAACGGCACGTGCTCGACCGTGTGTTGCCGTTCGTCTCCGAACGCTGGGGCGCGGCGCCTCCGCGCGTGGCGCTGTTGGGCACGAGCATGGGCGGCCAGGGGGCGTTGCGACTGGCGCTTAGGCACCCGAACACGTTTCCGGTCGCCGCGGCGATCGCGCCGGCGATCGACTTCCACCAACGGTTCTACGACGATGACGAAGAGACGCTGCCGCAAATGTACCCCGACGCCGAATCGGCCCGGCAAGACACCGCTATCCTGCACGTCCATCCCTTGAACTGGCCGCGGAACCTTTATTTCGCCTCCGATCCGGCCGACGCGCGTTGGCACGACAGCGCCCAGAAACTGCGAATGAAGCTCTCGGCACTGGGCATCCCGCACGAGTGCGATCTCGAGACGACCGGCGGCGGGCACAGTTGGGAGTACTACGACCGCGTCGGTCCCCTGGCGATCGAATTCATCGTGCGCAGGCTGGAGCACGAGCGGCTCCGGGTGCTGTAGCCCTTGGCGGAATCAGTAAGAGTTTATTCCATCTCTTCGTTCTCGTCGGCCGTCAGCTCCAGGTTTTCCTCGCCGGCCGGTTCCAATCCCATTTGCACCAGGCGGCGGTGGACCCGCGTCCGCGTCATCCCCAGCAGCCTTGCGGCCTTGGCTTTGTTCCTTTTTGAGCGCTCGAAGGCCCGCTTGATCAGCTCCTGCTCGACCGAGGCGAGAAACTGGTCCAGCACGATCGTTTCTTCCGGTTTGCGGGGGTAGGCCGCCGCGTCGGCGGCCAACTCCAGCCGCGGCGGCAAATCGCGCGGGCGGATCTCGGGCGTTTCGGCTCGCGCGTGCGACTCGCGTACCACCGCTTCCAACTCGTCGACGTCGCCGGGCCACTCGTAGGCCGCCAGGCGGTCCAACGCGACCGACGAAAAACCACTCACCTGTTTCGTACCCAGGGCGTTGGCCTGTTCCAGAAAGCCCTGGGCCACAAGGGGCAAGTCCGCGGGCCGAGTATTCAACGGCGGCAAATCGATCACGATCGTACTCAGCCGGCAAGCCAGGTCGTGGCGAAAGTCGTCGCGCGCCGCCAGTGGCCCGCGTGCGGTCGCGATGATTCGAAACGGCAAGTCGGCCGGCGCGAGCAGCCGGGCCAGCTCGACCTGGGCCGCCGGGGGCAGTTCGTCGGCGTCGTCGAGGAGCAAGCTGGCGGGTCGCGGAGGCGCGGGCATTTTTGGCTTCAATAGCGCACGAACGGTGGCCCCGAGCAATTCGACGTCCAACAATGCGCACGCCAAGGGCACGAACGGACCGCAGGCCGCCGCGCCTGACGCATAGTGAACCGCGCGCGCGACGTGCTGCCGCCCGCCGCCCCGCGGACCCACCACCAACACGCTCGCCGCGCCGACCGACGCCGCCTGGACCTGCGCGCGCACACGGCGCATCGCGGGGCTTTCTCCCAGCAGCCGGTCGACATGGAAGAGCAGCGCAAACTGGCGGCGAAAACGCTGGATGCGCGTGTGCAGCTCAGCCGCCGGGGCGTCGTCGTGCGCCGTTTTCACCGCGGACGCCGGCAGCACGAACGCCATCGCGCCGACCGCACTGCCCTGATCGGCGCCCAAAGGGACAAAATCCACACGCCGCTCGGCGCTCGCATGATCGCCCGACGGCAATACGACGTTGGCCGTGATCCGCCGGCCATGAAACACCTCCGGCGGCGGACAGAGCGCGGCGGCCACGGCCACGGCACCGGTCGCCTCGGGGCTGGAATGGTAGCGGCATTCCCGCCCCAGCAACTCCTCGGCCGCGCAGCCGGTCCATTCGCGGCATGCCCGGTTGCAGTAGACGATCCGCCGCTCGTCGTCGAGCACATAGACCGGCTCGGTCAAGGAGTCGAGCAGTTTGGCCAGTTCGTTCACGCTGGCTCGTGGAGAAGGCATGACAAGGATTCCGAAGGACGTGAACGAAACGCGAACAAGGCGACTAAGCTGGTCGCTTCATGGCGACAACGACCAAACCGTACTCGATTCCCTCTAGATCGCGAAGTGAGTGCTCGATGCGTTCGAGTTGACCAATCTTGCTCGTCCAGCGGCCATTTTCCAACTGACGTGCCGCGTGAGTGGGAAAACTCGCTGCATTGGCGAACAGGGCCACTTTTTCGTAGCCGGGTTCCGGTTCCGCGTGGTCGCATACGGTGTAGCCCAACGTGCCGAAGGCGGCTTGTACCGCCTCGAGCGTCTCCTCCCGCGGCGCATCGGTCGGCCAGTGAACCTTCCGCAGGTCTCCGACCGGCCACCACCAATCGTCCGTCGCCCCGGCCGCCCAAGCGATGCAATTATAGACCGGATCGGGCGGGCCCGTGATCTTGTACTCGCTGCCGCGAAGTCCGGGGAAGATATCGTCAATCCGCCTTACCATCGGTAGCCTTGCTCGCGCCCCCAGCGGAGCCAGGCCTCACTCATCTTAGCGATCTTCCCTCCGTCCCCGGGCGGCACGGGGTCAGCCCCGGTGATCTCGGGGAGCGCCCAGACCCAGAGCCTCGGCCGCTCGTCCAACTCGCGCAGCATCAAGGGTACGACCGCTTCCCCCATTCCAACAATCTCGCGAAAGGCTGGGTGGTTGACGATTGCCGTAAACGAAGAGAGATGGCCGACTTCCGCCATCCACGTGGCCTCCAACCTCTGGAAGCGTTCTTCGACCGACTCCGCCGGCTGCCGGGCGGGCACCTGATTGAGCGGGATGGAAGCCATGAATTTGCCTTCAACAGGTTCTGTGCGATTTCTTGCGAAACCAGTGTTTCGTCCCTTATTATACTCCAATTCACGTTGTGGGCGCTACCCGCCATTTATCAGTCATCGCCCGATTCGGTGTTTTCTTGCGCCAGCCATCCGTGGAATCCGTGTCGTTTTTCTAGCCTCGAACGGTTGTGGCACGGGCCTTCAAGCGAGAATCTCCCTCACCACCCGGCCATGCACGTCGGTCAACCGGAAATCGCGGCCGGCGTGGCGGTAGGTCAGCCGGGTGTGGTCGAGCCCGAGCAAGTGCAACAGTGTGGCGTGCAGGTCGTGGAAGTGGACCTTGTTCTCGACGGCGAAGTAGCCGTAGTCGTCGGTGGCGCCCAGCCTGAAGCCCGACTTCACGCCACCTCCGGCCAGCCAGATCGTAAACCCGTGCGGGTTGTGGTCGCGGCCGTCGTCCCCCTGGGCGGTCGGCGTGCGGCCGAACTCGCCGGCCCACAGCACCAGCGTATCCTCCAGCAGCCCGCGGGCCTTGAGATCCTGGATCAACCCGGCGATCGGCCGATCGACCTCCAGGGCGTTCTTGGCGTGGTCGTTCTTGAGGTTGCCGTGCTGATCCCACTTGTAACTGTGCGTGACCTGCACGAACCGCACTCCGCGCTCGGCGAACCGCCTGGCCATCAGGCATTGGCGGCCGAAGTTGCGTGTCGTGGGGTCGTCGAGCCCATAGAGCTTGTGCGTCGCCCCCGTTTCGCCGCTGATGTCTTGCAGATGGGGCGCCGTCGCCTGCATGCGGAAGGCCAATTCGAACGATTCGATACGCCCTTCCAGCGCCTGGTCGGGACCGGCGCGGTCGAGTTGCTCCTGGTTGATCGTTCGCAGCAAGTCGAGTTCGGCCCGCTGCACTTCGCCGGGTGTCTCACGGTTGTCGATGAAGGGAATCCGGGCCTGGTCCGACGCGACGCTGGCGTTGCCCAAGGGCGTGCCCTGGTAAACCGCCGGCAGAAACGCGGAGCTCCAGTTGTTCACGCCGCCGTGCGTGAGCGTGGGGCAAATCGTGACATAGCCGGGCAAGTCCTGGTTTTCCGTGCCCAGCCCGTATGTGATCCACGAGCCCATGCTCGGCCGCACGAACGTGTCGCTGCCCGTGTGCAGCTCCAAAAGCGCCCCGCCGTGGCGCGAGTTCGATCCGTGCATGGAATGGATGAAGCAGAGATCGTCGGCCACGTTGGCCACGTGGGGAAACAGCTCGCTGACCCACACGCCGGACTGCCCGAATTGTCTGAACGAAAAAGGGCTTTTCAACAGGTTGCCGGTGGGGGCCGAGACGACTCGCGGCTTGGCGAACGGCAACGGTTTGCCGTGGTCGCGTTCCAGGAGTGGTTTGTAATCGAACGTATCGACCTGCGACGGTCCGCCGTGCATGAACAGGAAAATCAGCCGCTTGGCCTTGGCCGCGAAGTGCCCTGGGCGGTGAGCGAGGGGGGAGGAAATCGCCGATTGCGGATTGCGGATTGCGGATGGGTCGTCGGCGGCCGTCTCGTCGGCGAGCATGGCCGCCAGGGCGAGTCCGCCGAAGCCGGCGGCCGAAACGCGGAGCAGCTCGCGGCGGGTGTAGACGGGCGTGAAGCGGTTGCAGGGACAGGTCATGCGGATGGTCGCCCTCAAATAAACGGTGCTCTATTTGAAAATCGAATCCTTTTCCGTAATAACCATCCCTGGCTCCTGCTCGATAGCGCGGATCAATCCGGATACTTCCTGCTTCTTGCATGTATCTTCCCGCCAAAGAGCTCGCAAGATCCTCGGCAAGTCCAGGTATGGGACACGGTTCTGGCGGCAGAAATTCTTCGCGCGTTTGTCATTGGTCAGCAGCCGCCCGCCTTTTCGGGCGCGACACACGGCCACTGATTCCGATTCACCGGCTCCGAAGGAGATCGGCAAATCCAACGTTGAAACGATCTCGTCTTGCGTTGGGAGAATGAGGTGCAAGTCGCCTCCAACAGCAATCGACATGAGAACTGGTTCCAAGAACACGTTGCCAACGCGGACCGCGCCCCGAAGCTCGTGAAAAGTTGCCGGAGTCACGTCAAGATGAGCGCCCTTGAAGTGGCGACGCAGGATTCCAATCGCCTCGATTCTTGCAAAAGTCGAAACGATGTTCGTATCGGCGACGATCACTCTTCACCCGCCGCGTTGAATTCTCTGATCGAGCGGTCCATCTCCTCCGCGCTATCGGTCTCGATGACGATCGGTATCTCACGATCGGCCAGAAGCTTACGGAACGACTCAAAATCCATTCCAGCGATCTCGGCGCCGCGCAAAAGAGAAACCTCGTCATTGCGAAACAGCTCGATCGCTGCCTCGAGCCGAAGATGTGGCCGCACCGCGAACATCGTCGCCATCGCCTCATCCATTGCCGCCTGCCGGTCACGAAAAACCCCAGCGCGGATCACCGCGTCGATTTCTTGTTCGAGAATCATCATTGTCCCTTTGTCACGATTGGCCTTTTCCCAGCGGCTGCCACTGACAGCGGGTTCACTATACCACCGTCACTCCACATAGATAAACTCACTCGACGACATCACCACCCGGCACAGGCTCTGCAAGGCGCGCAAACGGCGCTCGGCCGGCTCAAGAGACTGCCAGGCCGCACTGGCTTCCATCTGCCCGACGAATGCGAGCGCTCGCGACAGCTCAACCGCGCTGGGCGGCCGGCCCAGGTCACGGGCATAAAGCACGCCGACGCGCGCGGCGTCGTCCGCCGGGAATTCAGCCAATAATGTGGCGGCCAGGTGGCGGGATTCCGCGGCAACGATCGGGCTGTTCATCATGAACAGCGCTTGCGGGGCGACCGTCGTGCTGGCCCGGCCGCCATTGGCCACGCTCGGTTCGGCGAAGTCGAACGCCTGGAACACGTCGTACAGCGCGCTGCGCACCACCGGCAGGTAGAGACTGCGGCGGAACGATTCATATTGCGCGATATCGACCGAATTGGTGCTGGCCACGTACTGCCGCGGACTGGCTTTGAGCAGCGATCCGCCCAAGCTCAGCTCGAGCCGGCCGCTGGTCGCCAGGATCGTGTCGCGAATCGCCTCAGCCTCCAGCCGCCTCCGGTCCTTCCGCCACAGAAGCCGGTTATCGGGATCGGCCGCCGCCGCGGCGGCGCTATAGGCCGCGCTCATCTGATAGGTGGCCGAGTGCATGATCAGCCGGTGCAACGACTTGAGCGACCAGTCCTGTTCGACAAACCGCCGCGCGAGCCAGTCGAGTAGTTCCGGGTGCGTCGGCCGTTCGCCCAGCCGGCCGAAATTGTCGGGCGTGCGGACCAGTCCCTCGCCGAAATGTCCGCGCCAAACGCGATTCACCATCACCCGGCTCGTGAGCGGATGGTCGGGCCGGACGAGCCACCGCGCCAGTTCCAGCCGCCCGCTCGCGGAAGGGGGCAACGGCGGTTGATCGTCGCCGGCGATGATCCTGGGGAAACGCCGCGGCACTTGCTCACCTTGTGTCAGGTGGTTGCCGCGGATGTGGACTCGCACGTCCGTCACCGCCCGGTCCTCGACGGCCATTGCCAAAGGCAGGGGTGGTGGGGCGGCCTTTTCCAAGGCCGTCAACTCGTCGCGCAACCGCGCCAATTCGTCCTGTGCCGCTGTCGCGTTATCGGCCTTCGGCTGGGCCGGCAACGCAGAGGCATCGCGGCGAATGTCGGCCATGCTCGCGTCGTTAGCCGCCTTCACGCGGCCATCGATCTCGCCTTTCTTCCGCGCAACGTGCTCCCTGTGCGCCTCGACCGCCGCAATCTGTTCCGGCGCCGCCAACGGCCGTTCGTGCCAGACCGCGACGACGTTGAAATTGTCCATCGTCTTGGTGCTCTTAAAGATTCCGGCCAGCGAGTAGTAATCGGCCGTGGGGATCGGGTCGAACTTGTGGTCGTGGCAGCGGGCACAACCTAGGGTCAGCCCCATGAACGTCGTTCCGATGGTGTCGATCTGCTCGTCGATAATGTCCATTTCCATCTTCACCGGGTCGTCCTCGGCGAGCATCTTCGCACCCAGTGTCAAAAACCCGGTCGCGACCAGCCGCTCGTGGCGTATCGCCTCGTCGGCGTCCGGCGGCAACAGGTCGCCGGCCAATTGCTCGATGACGAACTGGTCGAACGGCAAATCGCGGTTAAACGCCGAGACAACGTAATCGCGGTAGCGGAAGGCGTTTACGTAGGCCAGGTTCTCGTCGAGGCCATTGGAGTCGGCATAACGGGTGACGTCGAGCCAATGTCGCCCCCAGCGCTCACCATATTGGGGCGAATCCAGCAATCGATCGACGACGCGGCCGAAGGCGTCGGGCGACTCGTCGGCCAGAAACGACTCGACTTCGTCGGGAGTGGGTGGCAAGCCGATCAAGTCGAAGGTCGCCCGGCGGATCAAGGTCCTTTTGTCGGCGGGCGGGGCGGGCGACAGGCCACGCGCTTCCAGCCCGGCCAAAATGAATACGTCGAGCGGATTCTTGGGCCAGGCCGAATTCATGACCGGTGGTGACGGCGGATCGACCGGCGGTTGAAAGGCCCAGAAGGCTCGCTCGTCGACGGTAAACGACGGCACTCCCTCAACCGCGATGGGCCGCTCGAGCGACTCGGCACCAGCTCCGTCTTTCGGCCAGGGCGCGCCCAACCGCACCCACGCGACCAGGGCCGCCACCTCGGCGTCGGGCAATTTTCCCTTGGGTGGCATCTGGAACACCTGACCGTACCGCACCGCGTCGATCAGCGTGCTCTCATCGGGCTTGCCCGGCACGACGGCCGGCCCCGAGTCGCCGCCGGCCAACGCGGCCGCCAGCGAGTCGAGCCGCAGCCCGCCCTTTTGCCGCAGCGGACCGTGGCACTCGTGGCAGCGGGTGGCCAAGAGCGGCCGGACCTGTTTCTCGAAGAATTCGAGCTTGGCCGGCTCAGGCATTACCGCATTTGCTTGCGGCTCGTCGGCGGCAAGCGGCGGAACATGAATCAGCCAGCAGACGAAGCCAACGAGCACGCCTTGCGTCGAGCGGCGGGCAGATCGGTTCTCGTCGGGCGGCATGCTGGAGATTATAGCAGAAAGCGGCCGCGCCGCGGTATATATGGCCGTAGCACGGAATTCATTCCGTGGTTCTCGAACGGAATGGATTTCGTGCTACTGCGAAAAAGTACGCCCGGCAGGATTCGAACCTGCAACCCTCGGTTCCGAAGACCGATGCGCTATCCTGTTGCGCCACGGGCGCGGCCTTGAGTATCGTAGAATAAGGTTTCGGACGTGGTTCTTCAAGTTGACCCCAAGCGATCAATCGGTTTGCGGCGCCGAAAGGTTGTCTTGCGGGGCACGGGATGTTATAAGCGAAATACCGGTCCTGGCCGGTTTCCGCACGCCACTCGTCCGCTGTTGAGCTTCGCCAGATGGCCTTGATTACTTTGCGGGTTCTCGACGGCGCGGACCGAGGTCGCACCTATGAGCTTCTCTCCACCCCCGTCACGATCGGGCGCGAGGAAGGGAACTCCGTTCAGCTCAATGACGAACGGGTCAGCCGGTTCCACCTCAAGATTCAGGAAGACCAGGACAAGCTGGTGCTAACCGACCTGGAGAGCACCAACGGCACCAAGGTCAACGGCGAGGACATCCAGCTTCGCATTTTGCGCGTCGGCGACATGATCAGCGTCGGCCGTTCGGTATTACTGGTCGGTTCGAGGGAACAAATCGCCCAGCGGCTGGCCAGCCTTCGGGCGAGCGATCTGAAGGGCACCGGTACGATCAGCCCTGAATTTGCCGCCGCTTCACCGCGGGCGGGGAGTCTCGACTACGAGCTGAATTGGAGCGAGAACCCCGACATCCAGACCACGTTCCACACGTTGGTCCCTCCCGACCTGCCCGAGCGGCTCAGCCCCGGCCAGGCCGCCCAGCTCTCCGAACTGCTCGAGTACCTGCATATCCGGCTGCGCGACTTGTTGGCATCGGTTCGCCCGGAAGCGACGGGGAAACGGGTCACACTCGAAGAGCGCCGCTGGCAGAACCTGCTCGATCTGCAAGCCCTGCTGGCGGATTACCTGCGAAGCATCGGTGAACCGCCGGATGATTGATGGCCAAGCGAAGGAGCCTAAATCCCCGATACTGCCAGCATTCGCACCCCCGCGCATCCTATTGAAGGGGATAAGGGGATACGGAGGAGATGTGGGGAACGTTTTTCTTCAACGGCCCGCTTAAGGGCTAGGATCGTCGTATCGGGTTCTGTAGGGAACGCCCCATCTTCACATCCTAGCCTTTGAGCGGGCCGTTGTTGTTCTCAACGCGCTGGAATTCCTCTGGACTGTCGCTGGGCTTTTTGCGACACTTCGCCGCGCACGACCCTTCCGAGTATCTCATCCTCGGCCGCGAGCAGTTTGCTTCCTGTCAGCCTGGAAAGGCTAACCTACGTGGGGTGGGCACCGCTCACCAACCCAACTGATATGGGAAATCCTGTGAAATCCAACGCTTGCTCCTTGCCGCCTCGGCTTGGCCACGTCATTCTGGGGTGCCTGGCGGCGGCTTTGCTCGCAGCGACTCTCGGCGGCTGCGCCCGCGACAACAACCGTTCGCAAACGCCGAAAGGATTGGGTTCCTGGTTCAAGCCCGAGGAGCCCAAACAATCCAAGACGATGGCCGATTTCATGAAGCAACCTCGGCCCGATTTTTGATGCGCATGTTTCGACCTCCACGCGCAGTATTCTTGGCCGTGCTCGCCACACCGGTGGTGTTGGCCGTCATGGGGTGCGGCGGCAAGTCTTCAATTGTCAGCCCTTCCGGCGACCGTTTTCGGCTGCTGCCCGGCCTGGCCAAGGGCCCAGGGCGGACGCCGCTTCCCAAATCGTTCGGGACGATGGTTGAGAAAGACCCTTTCCCCACCGCGGCCGAGCGCGGGCTGATAGGACAATGATTCGGCAATGGCATCCTGAGCGAAGCGGAGGCATACTAGGCTCATGCGATGACACCCGCCTATTCTTCGGCCCTTGATGAACCTCTCGCTCCCCCGACACGACGTCGTGCTGCTCGGCGTCGGCCATACCAACGCCCACGTATTGCGGATGTGGCGAATGGCGCCCTTGGCCGATTGCCGGCTGTCGTGCATTTCGGACCACGCCTTGGCGACCTATTCGGGCATGCTCCCCGGAACACTCGCCGGACTCTACCCGCCGGAAAGGATGCAGATCGACCTGGTGCGACTCTGCGCCGCCGCGGGGGCGAGGCTGATCCGCGGCCGTGTCACCGGACTCGACCGCGAAGAACGGCAGGTACACTTCGATGACCGGCCGCCGGTCCCCTACGACGTGCTTTCGATCGGCATCGGCTCGGTGCCCTGCCGTGACGGCCATGCCGCAAGCGACGCGACGCTGTTGCCGATCAAGCCAATGCAATCGTTTCTCGATCGGCTGGGGGCGCGGCTCGAGGCGCTGCGGCAGACGGCGATTGGGCGGCCGCTGAGACTGGCGGTCGTGGGCGCCGGCGCGGGGGGCGTCGAAATCTGCTTCTGTCTGCCCCACTACCTGCGGCGAAATTGGCCTGAACTGGCATTCGAACTGCGGCTGATCGACCGGCACCCTGAAATCCTCGACGGCGCGCCCCCGCGTACGGTGGCAGGCGCGCGGCGCGAGCTCGCGGAGCGTGGAGTCGCGCTGGTGCTTGAGCGCGACGTCCGGGCCGCCGCCGACGGGCGGCTCGTGCTGGACGACGGTGCGGAGTTGAAAATCGACCTGGCACTCTGGGCCACTTCCGCCGCCGCCCCGCCGCTCTTGGCCGACTTTGGGCTTCCCACCGACGATCAAGGTTTTTTGCTGACCCGGCCGACGTTGCAATCGATCGTCGACGAGCGCATTTTCGTCGTTGGCGATTCGGGCACGTGTTTGCGGCGACCCACACCCAAGGCTGGTGTCTACGCGGTCCGCCAGGGACCGGTGCTTTGGCGGAACATCCAGCGGATGCTCGACGGAACGCCCTGCGTCGAATACCGGCCGCAACGCGGCTTCCTGTCGCTTTTGGCGACCGGCGACCGCCGGGCGATCCTGAGCTATAAGGGGATGAGCTTTCACGCGGGCTGGTGCTGGAGGCTGAAAAACTACATCGATAGCCGGTTCATGGATATGTACCAGGATTACCTCCCCATGCCGCCTTCGGCCGTGAAATCAGCCGCCGCCGCCACGGCGATGCGCTGCGCCGGCTGCGGCGGCAAAGTGGGCGGTTCGGTGCTCGGCCGGGTGCTTGCCCGGCTCGACATTCCACCGTCGCCGCACGTCGTGCTCGGACTCGACCATCCCGACGACGCAGCCATCCTTTGCCCGCCGCGGGGCGGGAACATCGTCGCCACGGTCGACTTCTTCGCTGCCTTCCTCGACGATCCGTACCTCGTCGGCCGCGTCGCGGCGCTGAACGCGCTGAGCGACGTATTCGCGTTGGGCGCCACTCCGCTGGCGGCGCTGGCGATGGCCACCGTGCCTGTGGGCCCGGAACGGCAGCAAGAACAGTTGATCTATGAACTGCTGGCCGGCGGCATCGAGGAGCTCCGCAAGGCGGGCGCGACGTTGGTCGGCGGCCACACGATCGAAGGAGAAAACGTGACGATCGGCTTTACCGTGCTTGCCGACGCGGGCGATGGACCGCCGCGGCTCAAGGGCAACCTGCGCGCCGGCGACAGGTTGGTGCTCACTAAGCCGCTTGGCACTGGAATTCTGTTGGCGGCGCACAAACAGGCCAGGCTCCGGGCGCCGTGGTTCGACTCATTGTTACCGGTGCTGCTGGCCGGCAACCAGCGGGCTTCCGTGACCGCTCGCGAATTCGGCGTGCAAGCGATCACCGACGTGACCGGTTTCGGCCTGGCTGGTCATCTGCTGGAAATGCTCCGCGCCAGCGGCGTCGGGTGCGAGTTGGCAATCGATCGATTGCCGCTCTTGCCGGGAGTCGCCGAGCTTGTGGCTGAAGGCATTGAGAGTACGCTTGCCCCGGCCAATCGCGCCGTGGAAGCCGAGATTGACGATCGTCGTTCAACCGCGCTCTCTCAGGCCGCCCATGCCGCGATCTTCGATCCTCAAACTTCGGGCGGGCTGTTGCTGAGCGCCGCGCCGCAAAACGCCGATGCGCTCGTTTCGCGTCTGCGCGAGGGGGATTGTCCGGACGCGGCAATCGTAGGTGACGTCATCGCTTACCGGGACGATCAACGGCGGCTGCGGATCGTTTGAGCCGACGATAATACTGCGCGCGGGCAGGAATGAGACGTGCAAGTGTCCGCCGCACGCGGCACGTCGGGTGGAACAAGACCCAGGGCACCCGCGTAGCGGGTCGGCGGGCGCCGGCCCACCATTGCCGTGAGGTCATCGCGTGATCCGGCACCGCGGAAGAGACTGCTGGAGGTCGGAAACCGCCGAGTAGGCCCGGCGAGTTCTATGAGAGGCGATCACGGTAGCAACCCTTTTCTTACGTCGTGGCAAGGACTGCCTGCAAATCGACGCGCACGTCGTCATCGCCGGCGGCCACGGGATGCGAATTCGCGGCAGCCGATCGCGCAATCGACGCCGGAAAAGCTCGTAATCTGACCGTGATTTGACCGCCTTTCGTGAAGGTCACGCGCGTGACCGCGCGGGTCGCTTGCCCTCTTCCTTGAGTTCTCCTTCCTCATCGTCGTCATCTTCACTTTCGTCTTCGCTTTCGTCCTCGTCCTCGAAATCGTCGTCGCCCGGGTCATCGTCGTCATCATCGCCAACGTCCACTTCCTCGTCCTGCTCCTCGTCGTCCTCGTCGTTGAAGGCTTCGACTTCTTCATCGGGCTCGTCATCGGCTGCGAATGGCGTCTCGTCGCCCGACGGTTCCTCGTCATCGTCCGGCTCCTCTTCATTGTCCGGCTCCGAGTTATCGTCCAGTTCCTCTTCATCGTCCGGGTCACTGACGACGGGCTTGATCTTGTTCCTGCTCCGCTTCGACGGCTCGGGCGGCGGGGCTTCGACGGCCTCGGCCGTCTGTCCGCTCATTTCATGCCACTGTTCGAGCGTAATCAACACCTCGCGGGCTTGAGAGCCGTTGTAGGCGCCGACGATCCCGTCCTCGGCCATGAAGTCGATCAGGCGGGCGCCGCGGCCGTAGCCAATGCCCAATGCCCGCTGCAAGAGCGAGACGCTGCCGCGCCCCTCGCGGATCACAAGGTCGATGGCCGCCTCGTACAGCTCGTCGCGCTTCTTGAAGCGGTCGGCGTCCCCCTCGCCCGGCGAGGCGGCCTTCAACTGGACTAGCTCCTTGACGAATTCGGGTTCGGTCGTGCCGACGAATTCGACGATCCGGTTGATCTCGTCGTCGCTCACATAGGTGCCTTGACCCCGCAACAGCGTGCTCGTGCCCGGCCAGAGGAACAACAGGTCGCCATTGCCCAGCAACTTGTCGGCCCCCATTTCGTCGAGCACGACGCGGCTATCGGTGCGGCTGGCCACCTGGAATGCAATCCGTGCTGGAAGGTTCGACTTGATCAAACCGGTGATCACGTCGACCGTCGGCTTCTGGGTCGCCAGAACCAGGTGGATGCCCACCGCCCGACTCTTCTGGGCCAGGCGAATGATGTGGGTCTCGACCTCCTTGGCGGAGGTCATCATCAAGTCGGCCATCTCGTCCGCCACGATCACGATGTACGGCAAGTGCGTGGGGAAATTCTGGCGATCTTCGTCGTTTTCGGGCTGGAGGCGGTCCATCAGCTCCTCCTCGCCGAGCTGGTTATAACCCGAGATGTGCCGCACACCGGCGCGGGCCAAGAGCGCGTAACGTTCTTCCATCTTGTCCACCGCCCAGGCCAGGATCGCCTCGGCCTTGCGCATGTCGGTCACGACGGGGTGCATCAGGTGGGGCAGCGTCTTGTAGGGACTGAGCTCGACCATCTTAGGGTCGATCAGGATCATTCGCACTTCGTCGGGCCGGCGAGTCATGAGCAACGAGACGATCAGCGTGTTGAGGCAGACGCTCTTGCCCGTGCCGGTGCGACCGGCGATCAACAGGTGCGGCAGCGTCGTCAGGTCGGCGACCATTGGATTGCCCGACACGTCCTTGCCCAGGAAGATCGGGATCTTCATCTTCTGCGACTTGCCGTTGGACTCCTCGATCACCTCCCTCAGCCGGACCAACTGCCGCTCTTCGTTGGGGACTTCGATGCCGACGGTGTTCTTACCGGGGATAGGTGCCACGATGCGCACGCTGGGGACGCGCAGCGCAATGGCCAGGTCGTCGGCCAGGCTGGTGATCTTCGACAGCCGCAGGCCCGCTTCGAGCTCCACTTCGAACTGCGCGATTACCGGGCCCGTCTCGACCTCGACCACGCGGACGTTGAAACCAAAGTTCAGGAACGTCTTTTCCAGCACCTTGGCCTTGCGGCGGACTTCCTTCTCTTGCTCCTCGAAGGCGAAAGGTTCACTCTCCAGAAGCATGTCGATCGACGGCAGCTCGTAGTTGGCCATCTCCTCGGCCCGGCTGGCGGCGTCGAGCGATTTCATAACCTCCTGCCGCTCGTCGCGCTTTTTCAGCGGCGGACGAACACGGACTTCGCTCGCCGGTTTCGACTCAGCCGAATTTGACGTGGCCGAGTTCGACGCGGCGTCGGACGTTCCCTCGCCGTCGTCCGAATCGTCGCCGGTCTCATGCGATCCGTCGTCGAGGTCCTCCTCGAATTCGTCGCGAATCTTGCCCTTGATTCGCACTTGCACCGCGCCGGAATCGTCGTCCAAGCCGTCGTCGTTGGTCAAGTCGCTGCGTCGCTTCTTACGGTCCTGGTCGGCAAGGCTCCCGTGCGTGAGCGAGATGCCGAATCGCTTCGCCGGCGCCGCTAACAGCCAACTCGCGACGTGCAACAGCAGGTAGTCGGTCGAGAGCAGCCACCCTCCCAGGATGAGACTCATGACAAGGATGTACGCGCCGGCGGTGGCGACGTGCAACTCCAAAAGCCCGCGTCCCGCCGCGCCTAGGTAGCCGCCGGAACCGATCACCGGGCCCGGCGACAACCCGGGCAGTGCCATCGTGGCCAGCACGGTCAACCCCACCAGCGACACTCCCCAGCCGATCGCCCGCAACCAGGGTTCACGGATCGCCTGCCGGCGCAGGAGTGCCGCGTCGAGCAGGGCTAGCGAGAACACGAGATAGTAGGCCCCCAAGCCAAGCGCCTGGAACAATCCGTGTGCGGTCCACGCGCCGAGCCACCCGCAGGCATTGTTTACCGCGGTTCGCGGAGGCTGGACCAGATCGCCCGGCGGATCGGCCGGATCGAAGGTAAACAGGGCGACTGCCAGAAAGACCGTCAGCGCCAACAGGACCAGCGCGGCCAGGTCGGCCTTGAGATTTCGTGCTTCGGGCATGGGTGTAAGCGTCTTGCCAAGAGACTGGCTGCCACCCTGGAGGGCGACAAGGCCGTGTTCCCAGGGCCTGTCCTTGCCCGACATGAATCCGTTTTGGCATTTCTCTCTCTCGGCGAACCGCCCGCCCCGCGGTTACTTTCGTGGGCTGAGGCCATCCCGTTTACCCGATCATCCAAGGCGTCGTTTTCCATCAAAGCCTGGCGCCCTTGGCCGGCGCGGACAGGGCCGGGACGGGCGGCTGGTGGCGCCGGTCGTGGCGGTTGTGCCGCCTCGTGGGCAGGTAGTGGCAAACCGCGTGGAAAGGATTAGAATAGGGGGGCTGAAAACGTCCCAAGATAAAGCGGCGACGAGGCACCCGCGTAACGGGTCGTGCCGAATTCCAAAACTTGCTCGGTCGGTCCGAGTGGCGAAGATGCGGGCGCGGAGGGAGAACTCCCCTGGTGAAACGAAGCTTTCAGATTTGCGGTTGCACCGTCGTGATGCTGGCGCTTTTGCGCATCACCCTTGGCTGGCACTTCCTCTATCAGGGCCTGGCCAAACTCGAGGATTCAAGCTTCTCTTCGGCCGGGTTCCTGAGCCAGAGCAAAGGTCCGCTGGCCGACTACTTCCGTAGACTCGTGCCAGATTCCATGGGCCGCGAGCGGCTGAAGCCGGAAAACCAGTCGCGATGGATTGCCCAGATCGACGAGTCCCTGAAGCAGTTCACCGATCATTACAAACCGAGCGAGGAACAGCTTACCAGTGCACAGCGGTTCGCGGCCGCCTCCAAGACTCAGATTGAGGACTTCTTCGCCGAAAACCGTGGTGACATCGCGAACCACCTGCACTTGCTCGATCGTCTCGAAGCCGCCAAGCAGTCGAAGCCGTTCCCACCGAAGCCCGCCGAAGACCCGGCGGTCGACGACCGGATGGCCGACGACCGGGTGGTCGTGGCGCCGTCGGTGCCGTCCCAGCAGAAGTGGATCTCGGACAAGCAAACCGAACTTCAAGGTAACGCAAAGCGCTGGTTGGGCGACCTCAACCGCATCGACAACGACTTTCGACGACAGCTCGACGGCCTGCTCGAAGCCGACCAACGGGCACGCGGCCGGCCCGAGAAACCTGCCACGGAGATCGAGCAGATCGACCGGCTCGTGAGCTACGGCGTCACGGCCATCGGGGCTTGCTTGTTGGCAGGTTTGTTCACGCGATTCTCCTGCCTGGCGGGCGGGCTGTTCCTGCTTTCGATCGTGCTGGCCCAGCCCGACTGGCCCGGACTGTATCCACCGCCGCACCCGGCGGTTGGTCGTTCGTTGTTCGTCAACAAGGAATTCGTGGAAATGATGGCCCTGTTCGCCTTGGGCACCACGCACGTGGGTCGCTGGGGCGGGCTGGATTTTCTGGTTCATTACTGGTTCGTGCGGCCGCTGTTCGGCCGGAGGGATGTGTCATGAAGAACCTGGACGTGGAGGAAAGGGTCGCTCGCAAGGCCAACTTTCAGAGGTCGGTCCTCAGCCGCCGAGAGTTCCTGGGTGGGAGCCTGGCCGCGGGGGCCATTTCGGCGGGCGGCCTTGGGGCGTTTTATTACGGCTATCAGAAGGTCAACGACCCGCTCCGTGTTGGCGTGATCGGGACGGGGGACGAAGGGAGCGTGCTGATTGGCGCCCACACCCCCGAGTACCTCAACGTCGTCGCCGTCGCGGACATTCGTCCCTACAACATCCATCGCGCTTTCCATGGCGACCCCGCGGCCCGCGGTCCTCGGCCCGGCCTGATGGCGAAATACGACTGGAAGACCGAGGATGAGGCGCGGCGGCACGTCAAGGTTTACACCGGCGATTACCATGAGCTGTTCGACCATCCCGGCCTCGAGGCGGTAATCATCGCCCTGCCGCTGCACCTGCACGACGTCGTGGCGATCGAGGCGATGCAGAAGGGCAAGCACGTCCTTACCGAAAAACTGATGGGCTACAGCGTGGCGCGCGCCAAGACGATGGCTCGCTGGGCCAGCAAGCTGCAAAAGCACCTGGCGACCGGCCACCAGCGGCACTACAGCATCTTGTACGACAACGCGGTCGACATGATCAAGCGCGGGCTTTTGGGCGACGTGCATTCGATTCGCGCCCAATGGCACCGGACCGAGGACAGTTGGTATCAAAAGCTGCCCGACGAAAGCCTGGAAAAAGAGCTGGCTTCGTTCCAGAAAAAGCTCGACGATGCGATTGCCGCCAAGGACAACGCGCGGATCGAGGCGGTGCGCGCGAAGGTCGAAGACTTCACGATCCGGCTTCTCGACAAGGACGTCGACGCCGCGAAGTACGACTACCAGCCACACACGCTCACCCAAGGGGAGACGAAGTTCGAGTGCTCGCCGCTGGCGGAGCTCATTCGCTGGCGGCTCTGGAACCGCACCGGCGGCGGCCTGATGGCCGAACTGGGGAGCCACCAACTCGATGCGTCGGGCATCTTCTGCACGGCCGTCCGCAATGACGACCAGAAGGCGCTGCCGCTGACCGTTTCGGCCGTGGGCGGCCGGCTCCTCTACCCGCTCGACCGCGAGTGCGACGACCACGTTTACTGTATCTACGAATACCCCGGCCCGAAATATGCCGACGATCCGAACAAGAAGATCGTCGTCACCTATTCGTCGATCAACGGCAACGGTTTCGGCGGCTACGGCGAGGTGGTGATGGGGACCAAGGACACGTTGATTCTCGATCGCGAGCAAGAGGGCCTGCTCGACAAGGGTGAAACGAGCATCAAGGTGGCCAAGGGAAAGGCGGACGCGCCGGTACTGAGCACCAGCGAGAGTGGGGCCGCCGCCACCGCCGCCGCCACGGCAAACGCGCTTGCGTCCGGCCCCGTGAGCCGGGGCTACACTGAGGAGATGGAGCACTTCGCCTGGTGCGTGCGGAACTTCGATTTCGAGCACAACAAGCCGAAGTGCCATCCCAAAGTGGCCTTGGCGGATGCCGTGATTGCGCTGACCACGAATATCGCCATCGCCAAGCACGAGCGGATCGAATTCAAGAAGGAGTGGTTCGAAATCGACAGCGATGAAACACCCGACGGCGAGAAGCCGGCGGCGATGTCGTAGGCTCGACACCTTTCCAACCAACCAACCAACCAGCAAACCGAGCGAGTGGAAAGAAACACCATGGACGATCCTGATCGCTTCATCGACGGGATCTTCAATTACTGCGACCGATGGTGCGAACGCTGTCGCTTTACGGCCCGCTGCCGAGTCTACGAGATGAGCGAGGCACGGTCTCCGAACGAGGTTTCACGCTACCCGGAAAACCCGGCATTCTGGCCGGCCATGGCCCGCCTGTTCGAGCAAACGAGCCACGCGCT
>Ga0307373_10005605_pt1 | contig 20461 bp, 19 predicted proteins | sample OX2MG_FD_202534 | JGI IMG/M metagenome (GOLD analysis project Ga0307373, IMG submission 202534) | Soil microbial communities from Risofladan, Vaasa, Finland - OX-2 | ecosystem: Environmental > Terrestrial > Soil > Coastal area > Acid sulfate soil | place: Finland: Risofladan, Vaasa | collected...
CGCGCGTGTTGGCCGCCGTGCCGGCGGAGGTCGCCGGCGTCACGCTCGAGCCGGTGATGGAGCGCGTATGGCCGGCGATGGACTCGGAGGCGGCGGCCGCGCCGCTGCTTGCGGCCGGCTCGGCGCTGCTCGGGCGTCCAATCGTGCCACGAGCCCGCGGGGGCGCCAGCGACGCGAGCCACTTCGCGACGACGATCCCGCTCACGATCGACGGACTCGGTCCGCGCGGCGGTGGCGCGCACACGCCCGAGGAGTTCGTCCACGTCGCTTCGCTGGCCGACCGCATCGCCGTCGCGCTGTCGATTGCGCGGGCTGCCATCCTTCAACCATGACTCAGATGAGCGAGGTCGTTCCCGACCGCACGTCGCGCCTGCTTTCGCGAACCGAGAAGCAGCGCCAGGGACTGTTGCTGCTCAGCGGCATCGTCGTGTTTATGTGGCTGGTCGAGGCGATCAACACGCTCGACAACAATCATCTCGACGGCGATGGGATCTATGCGCGGAGCGTCTCTCACCTCTGGGGGATCCTGACCTCGCCGTTCATCCACGCGAGCTTCCAGCACCTGCTCGACAACACGGTGCCGTTCGTCTTCCTGGGCGTGATCATCGCGTTGCACGGCGCCCGGCGGTTGGCGCTGATCACCGGCTTCATCATCGTGATCGGCGGCCTCGGTACATGGCTGATCTCGCCCTCGGCCCACAACGCCGATACGATCGGCGCCAGTGGCGTGGTCTTCGGGTACGCCGGCTACCTGCTGACCCGCGGCTTCTTCGACCGCAGCATCTGGGAGCTGGGGGTGGGGATTCTGGTCGGCGTGATCTGGGGCGCCGTGCTGGTCTCGAGCCTGGTCCCACACAGCGGCATCTCGTGGCAGGCGCACTTCTGCGGTGGGCTCGCGGGCGTGATCGTGGCGTGGCGGCTGTCGCTGACGGACCGCCGGCGCCGCGAGCCATCGGCCGAGCCGGTCACAGCTCTGCCGGTCGGCTGAGGCTGCTGAGGCCCGCTGGCCCGCTAGCCTGCGCCGTCGATGCGCATCTTCTCCGGTATCCAGCCCACCGGCCGCAAGCACCTCGGCAACTACATCGGCGGGATCGTCCAGTACGTCGCCGGCCAGGAGCGCGGTGACGGGATCTACTGCATCGTCGACCTGCACGCGACTACGGTCGTCTACGACCCGGCAATGCTGCGCCACGACCTCTACGACCTGGCGGCGGTGCTCCTGGCCGCGGGCCTCGACCCGGAGCGCTGCGTCTTCTTCCGCCAGAGCGACGTGCCCGAGCACTCCGAGCTGCAATGGCTGCTGATGGGCGTCACCGGCTACGGCGAGCTCACACGCATGACGCAGTTCAAGGACAAGTCCGCGCAGCAGGAGTTCGTCTCGGCCGGGATCTTCAGCTACCCGGTGTTGATGGTGGCTGACATCCTGCTCTACAACACCGATCAGGTGCCGGTCGGGGACGATCAGCGCCAGCATGTCGAGCTCACGCGTGACGTCGCGCAGCGCTTCAACTCGCGCTTCGGTGAGACCTTCGTGCTGCCGAAGGCCGTCATCCCAGAGGTGGGAGCGCGGATCATGGACCTGCAGTACCCCGAGAAGAAGATGTCGACGACGGGCGGCACGTCGCAGGGCCTGATCTACATCACCGACGAGCCCGACGCGATCGTCAAGAAGTTCAAGTCTGCGGTTACCGATTCCGGCCGGGAGATCCGCCACAGCGCGGACAAGCCCGGGATCAGCAACCTGCTGGAGATCCTCGCGGTCGTGCGCGGCAGCTCGATCGAGCAGCTTGAGCGCGAGTTCGACGGGGCCGGCTACGGCGACTTCAAGCTCGCCGCGGGGGACGCGGTCGTCGACTATCTCGCACCCGTGCGAGAGCGCTACAACGCGCTGCGCGACGACGAGGACGAGCTCGAGGCGATCCTCCGCCTCGGCGCCGGCAAGGCCCGCGAGATCGCTTCAGGGACGATGCGCGACGTGCGGGCCGCGATGGGCGTCGGACCCGTCGGTCCCGCGCACTGACGCCCGGATCGAGCGCCAACCCCTTGGATCCCATTCTTCCCGCCTCCGCCTCCGGCCGGCGACCACATACGCGGGAAGAACACCGCCGGACCGCCAGGTACCCTCGCAGCCAGTGAGTCCGCCGACCACGAACCAACGGGCGCTGCGCTTGGTCGACCTGGAACTCGACCTCGAGGTCTTCGCCGGTCCGTTCGACCTGCTGCTCACGCTGATCCTGCGTGAGGAGGTCGACATCCTCGAGGTCGACCTTGCGGACGTGGTGATCTCCTACATCGATCACCTCGAGGCGCGCGGCGAGCTCGACCTCGAGGCTGCAACCGAGTTCCTCGTGCTGATCACCACGCTGCTCGAGCTCAAGTCACGGCTGATGCTTCCCGGCGAGGAGATTGACGAGATCGAGCTCGACGCCGGGGAGGCCGCAGCCGAGCTGCTCCAGCGGCTGCTGGACGCCCACCGCTACCGCGCTGCCGCCCGGCACCTCTCCGCGCTCCTGCGCGACCAGGCCGGCTTCCGCTTCCGCTCGGCGCCGCTGCCCCGGAGCCTGCGCAAGGCTGCGCTGCCGGAGGCCACCGCCGTGTACGACCCCGAACGCCTGGCACAGGCGATCGGGGAGATGCTCGTGTTGCCGCCTGAGGTCGACGTCAGGCACATCTCGACACAGAAGGTCACGGTCGCGGAGCGGCTCGCCCATCTGCGGCGGCTGCTCCGTCGCGGCTCGTTCAACTTCGACGAGGCGGTGGTCGGCGCCGACCGCATCACGGTCGCGGTGACGCTGTTCTCGCTGCTCGAGCTCTACAAGCAGGGCGAGCTGACCTGGTTGCAGGACCAGCCGTTCGGTGAGATCGAGGTGCGCTCGGTCGGCACCGTGAACACGCTGCAGAGGACCGCGTGAGTATCGAGCTCAACGGCACGCTCGAGGCGCTCCTGTTCCTCTCACCCGACCCGGTGAGCACGGACGCGCTGGCGGAGGCCGTGGAGGTCGAGCCTGAGGCCGTCGGCGAGGCGCTCGCAGAGCTGCAGCAGCGCCTCGTCGTCGAGGGACACGGCCTGGTGCTCAGGGAGCTCGCGGGTGGCTGGACGCTCAGCTCGCACCCCGAGACAGAGGAAGCGGCGCGACGACTGCTTGCGCGCCCGCGCACTCCGGTGCTGACGCCGGCCCAGGCCGAGACGCTGGCGATCGTCGCGTACCTGCAGCCCGTCTCGCGTCCGGAGATCGCGCGCATCCGCGGGGTCAACGCCGAGTCGGCAGCCGCGACGCTACTCGAGCGCGGGCTCGTCGAGGAGTCGGGCCGCTCGCAGTTCGGCGCCGTCCTGTACCGCACCACCGACCTGTTCCTGCGGCTGTTCGGGCTGATGAGCCTCGACGAGCTGCCGCCGGTCAGCGCCTTTGACCCCTCGCCGGAGCTCGAGGAGGAGTTGCGCGAGCGCCTGCTGCGCGCCGGTGAGGCGCGCGCTACGGGCTGACCGCCGCCGCTGTGCTGAGCGCGCCTGCGGCCAGCTGGCCGCAGGCGGCCGCGATGTCGCGCCCGCGCGTCAGCCTCACGGTTGCGCCCAGGCCGTGGCGCTCGAGCTCTGCTCGGAACGCCGCGATCGCCTTAGGCGTCGAGCCGTGCATGCCGACGTCCGTCGGGTTGTAGGGGATCAGGTTGATCTTGTAGAGCTTCGGATCGAGGATCCCGGCCAGCTCGCGGGCCTGGATGACGCTGTCGTTGATGCCGCCGAGCATCACGTACTCGACAAACACCATGCGCCGCTTGCGCTCGTAGAAGCGCTCGCAGGCGGCGAGCACGTCAGCCAGCGGATAGCGGTCGTTGACGGGCATCAGCTCCGAGCGCAACGCCGAGTCCGCGGCGTGTAGCGACAGCGCCAGGCGCAGCGGCATCGGGTCGGCCGTCATCGCATCGATCCCCGGAATCCAGCCGACGGTCGAGACAGCCGTGCGACGGTTACCGATGCCGAGGCTGGGAAGCCGCCGGCACGCGGAGAGTACGTTGTCCACGTTCATCATCGGCTCGCCCATGCCCATGAACACGCAGTGGTCGACCTCGGTCAGCCTCCGGAAGTGGAGCGCCTGATCGAGGATCTCCCAGGCCGTCAGGTTACGGCCGAAGCGCATCTGTCCCGTCGCGCAGAACGTGCAGGTCAGCGGGCAACCTGACTGCGAGGAGACGCACAGCGACCGGCGCCCATCGCGGTAGCGCATCAACACCGCCTCGAGCGGACGGCCGTCGGCAGTCCGCATCAGCGCCTTGATCGTGCCGTCGCTCGCGTGCGCCTCGTGCTCGACCGTCAGCGTGGAGAAGGGAACGCTCTCGCTGAGCGCGTCGCGCAGCGCGCGCGGCAGGTTGGTCATGGCGTCGTACGAGGCGGCGCCCGTCGCGGTCCACTTCCACACCTGCTCGAGCCGGTAGGAGGGCTCGCCGAGCTCGGTGAGCGTCCGCTGCAGGAGATGCAGGTCCATCGTGTGGCTATGGTGACACGCCGATGCGACTCGCCAAGTTCCTCGCGCACTCCGGCGTCGCCTCGCGTCGAGCGGCCGAGGAGATCATCCGCGCCGGCCGCGTCACCGTCGCCGGCACGACCGTCACCGACCCTGCGCGGGACGTGGACGCCTCAAGCGGTGTGGAGCTCGACGGCAAGCCGGTGGGTGCACGCGCCGAGGAGCTGGTGGTGTACGCGGTCAACAAACCGGCGGGCGTCGTCTCCACCGCCAGCGATCCGCAGGGCCGGCCCACCGTGGTGTCACTGGTGAGGACGCCGCAGCGGCTCTACCCGGTTGGCCGTTTGGACGCCGACACCACGGGGCTGATCCTGCTGACCAACGACGGTGACCTCGCGCATCGCCTGACGCACCCGAGCTTCGAGGTCGACAAGACCTACCGTGCGGTGGTGCGCGGCGCCCCCGTGCACGAGTCGACCCTGCGGGCGCTCCGCAACGGGCTTCAGCTCGAGGACGGGATGACCGCGCCGGCGCGCGTCACGCGCGTCAAACCCGACACCCTCGAGATCACGATCCACGAGGGCCGCAAGCGCCAGATCAAGCGCATGTGCGAGCACGTCGGCCACCGCGTCCTGGAGTTGCAGCGGGTCCGCTTCGGCCCGCTGCAGCTCGGCGAGATGCAGCCCGGCGCGCATCGGCGCCTCAGCGCCAACGAGATCAGCCTGCTCAGGAGCGCTGGATCAGGAGGCCATAGAACGGAGTCGTGACCATCGCGCGGCGGATCTGCCACTGGTAGACGCGCCGGGGGCGATCGGACACCAGCCGGAGGATCGTGAACTGCTTGATGCGCGTGGTCGAGACCGCATGAAAGCCGGGGATCGCGTAGCTCTTCTGGAGGCGTGACGGGTAGAGGTTGCAGCCCGCGCCCCACCAGCAAAGCCAGTGTCGGTTGGAGCCGGGGGGCGAGCTGTTGGCGATCACGTCGATCTCGGTGACGTCGTGGGGCTTGTCGTGCCCGAGCCGGCGCGTGTGGGTCATGTAGACGTGGGTCAGCGACTCGAGCCAGACGTTGCGCTGGAACACCAGCAGCCGGGTTGCGTCCCGTGGCTTTCCAGCCTGTGGCCACGGCCCCAGCGCCTGCACCACCGCGGGCCAGTCGGGGCGCTGCAGCGCGGCGTCGGTTGCGACGCTGACGGTCGCCGTCACACCGAGCGCGCAGATCACCGCGCCGATCGCGATTCCGATCCGGCCGGCGCGCGCGGCCCCGAGGCCACAGGCAAGCACGATCGCGGCCGGCAACCACAGCCCGAGCAGGTTGCGGGTCAGCACTGTGTCGCTGCCCGCCCAGACCACGATCATCACGAGCGCGAAGCCTCCGACTGCGATCCCCGCGATCCCCAGCGCGCGGTTGCGTTCGGTGATGCTGGCCCGCTTGGCCAGCAACACCAGTCCAGCGACGCCCAGCACGAATGCGACCCACATCAACGCTGCGTACGCGTGCGAGCCCGTGCCTAGGAAGAACTGCGGCAGGATCTGGCTGAGGCGGTCGTTGAGCGGGGCCTTGGTGATCCACACCGTGTTGTGCCTGTTGCTTTGAGCGATCAGCAGCGGCAGCAGTCCGCCGCCACAGGCCGCCACGAACGCGGCCGACAGCCACGCACCCAGTCGGTGGCGGTACTCCACCAGCAGCCAGATCGCCTCGGGTACGACCACGAGCGCCGCGTCGTAGTGGGTGGCGAGGGCAAGCCCGCAGGCGACGGCCCATGCCGCAAAGCGTCCGCGCGTCGACGCCTCGCGGACCCAGGCGAAGGCGAGCAGCGTGCAGGCGCTCGTCAGCACCAGCAGCTCATAGGCCCGGGCCTCCTGCGAGTACCAGATCAGCAGCGGGTTGAAGGTCACGAGCGCCGCTACGATCAGCGCCGCCCGGCGATTGGCCGTCAGCTTGGCGGTGGCGAGGTAGCCGATCGGCACGACAGCGGTCCCGGCCAACGCCGAGAGCGCACGCAGGTCCGAGGCGCCGCGCCCGAAGATGTGCGTCCACACCCACGCAAGCAGGTAGTAGAGGTAGGGCGTCGACTCGGTCTTGGGAACGCTGCTGAGCACCTTGGCGAACGGCAGCTTTACGAGCATCACCGTGTAGGCCTCGTCGAACCAGAGTCCCTGGTGGCCGATCCGATAGAGGCGGAGCGCTGCCGCGAGGATCGTGAGCGCCACAACAGTCGATCCCGTCGGGTGACGGCTGAAGGCGGAGCGGCGAGCGGGTGGCTCTTTCAGCACGGGTCGCAGACTGTCATGTACTTCACCGTTCCGCCGGAGGGCTAGTGCTGCTCGACCAGTTGCGCGTCCCGCAGCTTGCCGCGACCCGAGCGGATGAAGTGCCGACGTTCGTTCTCCAATGCGGCCGGAAGTCCCGCGCGCACCACGGTGGTTGGCTTCGTCGCCCTGAGCTCCAGCACACGGAAGTCCTCAACCCGGAGTCGGCGGACCACGTGGAAGCCGGGGATGGCGTAGTCGCGGTCCAGCCGTGACGGCTCCAGGTTGCACTCCGAACCCCACCAGCAGAAGCCTCCGAGCTCGCGGTACGGGGCGACTGCGACCACGTCGATCGCGGTGACGCGGTGCACCACAGGGGACTCGAGGTAGTGCAGGTCCTTCAGGTAGAGCGCGAGCGGCAGCGCCCCGGGGTTGTCCTGCACGATGATCATCCGCGCATCGCGGGCCGTCGCGCCGCCCTGCTGCCATGGTCCGAGCGAGTCCGCCAGCACCTGCCAGTTGGGCCGCTGGAACACGTAGGTCGTGTCGACGCTGATAACCGCAGTGATCCCGATCGCGCACAGCACGACCGTGGCGGCGACCCCGGCCACGCGCGCCCGGGCGACGCCGAGGCCGGCGGCAAGCAGGAGCGCCGCCGGCAGCCAGAGCGGCAGCAGGTTGCGGCCGAGCAGCGTGTTGTGTCCAGGTCCGACGCAGAGCAGGAATCCGACGAGCGCGAGCCCTCCTGGCAGCAACGCGCCCTGGCGCTCGCGGCGGCGTGAGCGCCACACGAGCAGCGCGAGGCCGAGCGCGACCATCGCATAGGCGAGGAACTTGAGCAGTACACGGGCATGCGTCTCCGGCCCGAGCAGGAACAGTGGCGGCAACTGCTCGAGCCGCAGCGTAAGTGACGAGTGGGCGATCCAACTGTTGTTGTGGGCGCCGTCCTGGGCGATGATCAAGGGCACCAGCGCGAGGCCGACGAGCACGACCCCCGTGATCGCGACCTGCACCGCACGCGAATGGCGGCGCTCGTAGAGCAGGTAGGCCGCCTCGGGCGCCACGATGATCACCGCGTAGTAGTGGGTCAGCAGCGCGAGCGCCGATGCCAGCGCCCAGAGCGCCAGCGGCAGTGCCCGTGGTCGCTGACGCGCGTATGCGAACGCCAGCAGCGTGCATGCCGAGAAAAGCACGAGCATCGAGTACGCGCGTGCCTCCTGCGAATACCAGATCAGCAGTGGGTTGCAGGCCGTGAGCGCGGCGACGATCAGGGCCGAACGCCGGTTGGCGAGCAGCTTGTCGGCAGTTGCGTAGGCGATCGGGATCGTGAGCGTCCCGCATAGCGCCGAAAGCGATTTCAGACCGGCCGGACCGAGCCCGAAGACGCGGCCCCACACCCACGCCACGCAGTAATAGAGCGGCGGTGTCGACTCCAGGTGCGGGAGCAGGCCGAGCATGCGCCCGGGCGGGAACCCGACGAGAAACGCCGTGTAGGACTCGTCGAGCCAGAACCCCTGGTGACCAATCGCGACAAAGCGGAGCACCGCCCCCAACAGCGTGATCAGGAGGATTGGCACGCGCGGCAGGATGCCAGGCTCGGGTAAAGAGATGCTCCGCCGTCGCTTGCGGATCGGCGCACGCCCCGCTCTGACAGAATCCGGTCGCGATGCAGCGGTTGTTCGCGCTCAGAGGCGCCAATAGCGTGGAGCGCAACGACGCCTCAGCGATCCTCGCCGCCACCGACGAGCTGATGCGCGAGCTGATCGCTCGCAACGCACTCACCCCGGAGGCGCTCGTCAGCTGCATCTTCACGCTCACCGCGGACCTCGACGCCGAGTTCCCCGCCGTCGCCGCGCGCGAGCTCGGTCTGAACCGCGTGCCGCTGTTGTGCGCACGCGAGGTGCCGGTGCCGGGGTCGCTTCCGCGCGTGGTCCGCACGTTGCTTCACTACTACGCCGAGGAGGAGCACGTGCCCAAGCACGTGTACCTCGGCGCGGCGGGTGTGCTGCGCTCGGACCTCGATTCCGCCCAGTAGTCTGGCCGCAATGGCACTCGAGTTCGCGGACAAGACGCGGCGCATTCCGGTGTACCCGGTGGCGGCCGGGTATGACCTGGGGAGCGAGGTGGCGATGCTCGCCTCCAACGAGAGCGCCTTTGGCCCGCTCGAGCCGGTCGTCGAGGCAGCCCGGCGTGCGGTGATCGGCGCCAACCGCTACCCGGACCCCTCCTATTCCCACCTGCGCCAGGCACTGGCTGACCGCTACGGCGTGCCCTGGGAGCGGATCGCACTGGGCGCAGGCTCCTGCGACCTGATCCTGGCCGCCGGCGAGGCACTGCTCGAGCCCGGTGCCGAGGTCGTGTACGCATGGCCCGCCTTCAGTGTCTACCCGCACCTCTCCGCCGCATCGGGCGCGCGGGCGATCGAGGTGCCGCTCACCGCCGCCGCCGTCCACGACCTCGACGCGATCGCCGCCGAGGTCACGGTCGCCACGCGGCTCGTGCTGGTCTGCAACCCCAACAACCCGACGAGTACGGCGCTCCCGCTCGAGCGGGTCGAGGCATTCCTCAAGCAGATGCCCGACCACGTATGCGTGATCCTCGACGAGGCCTACGTCGAGTTCTCGCTGACGATCGGCGATCCCTTCGCGTCGCTGCCGCTGCTAGATCGCTACCCGAACCTGGTGATCCTGCGCAGCTTTTCCAAGGTGTACGGCCTCGCCGGGTTGCGCGTCGGCTACGGACTCTGCGGCAGCGAGTCGTTCCGGATCGCCGTCGACCAGGTCCGCCAGCCGTTCTACCTGACGAGCGCAGCCCAGGCCGCGGCGGTCGAGGCGCTTCGCCACCAGGACGAGGTCGAGCGCCGTGTCGTCCGTTCGGTGGCCGCGCGCACCACGGTCACGGAGGCGCTTCGTGAGCGCGGCCTCTGGGTGGCCGAGAGCGACGCCAACTTCCTATGGGTGCGCGTCGCCGAGGACGGGGATGACGGCCGTGTCGTGGCGGCGCTGAAGGACCACGGCGTACTGGTGCGCGCCGGCAGCGCACTCGGCGGCCCCGGCTTCGCCCGCGTCACGCTCGGCACCGACGCTGAGAACGAGCGCTTTCTGGCGGTGTTGGCGCAGATTTAACGCGGCATCCCCTATCAAGGCACCGAGGTAATGATTAGAGTTCCAGACTCCGACGGCCCTTCGGGCCCTCAGTGACCCGTTCGGCGTTCATCTAGTCACGGGGGTGGAGGATGACGGCGGCAAAGAGGCTTGGCAGCGCGCTAGGCGCACCTGCGATGGTGTCGAGAAGCCTGAGCTGTTCGTTCCTGGCTGTTGCAGCACTCGCCCTTTTCGGGATGCATGCGCGTCACCACACTGACCTTGGCGGCGATCACTCTAAGCCAAGCTCGACATCAGAGAGGTCGTGACCCTCAAGCACGGCTCGACCACGAGTCCCTATGCGTACCTCCAGAACGTCGGATGCGGCGTATCGGGATCCTGCCTCGCAACAGGTGAGGAAAACAACCAGTCGGACGCTTATGTGCCATACACGCTGAGCGCACAGGCGCCTCTAGCGGTGGCTACCTCGAGCCTGTCGGGTGGGGTGGTCGCTTCGTCGTACTCCGTCGCCCTGTCGGCGACCGGCGCGTGGGGTTCGTATAGCTGGTCCGTTACCTCGGGCAGCCTTCCCAGCGGGCTCAGCCTGGACTCGCAGACCGGTGTCATCTCCGGTACGCCTAGGGTCGCGGGTTCTGCAACGTTCACCGTCCAGGCGACGGGCACTGGCTCGCCCGTACGGCGCCGGCCGCCGGGCGTTGGCAAGCCACCACCACCTGTCGGTGGCTGTGCTCGCGACCGTCAACGGCGTCAAGGGATCAGCCGGTCATGTGACGCTGCGGGCGGCTGTCGTAAAACACAAGAAGAAGCACTGACCCGCATCGGCTGTGGGGGCCGCTTCGGCGGCCTCGACAGCCGTGCTAGATTTCGGGCGAGACGCGCATGAATGACCTTCGCCCCAACACCTTCGGCTGGTCCTTCTACGCGCGCTACTACGCCTGGCGATTTAGCTAGGCGCTCGGCTCGACACCTCTGCTGTCCCGTCTCAGGCGCGCGGGCGGCCCAAGCGGAGCCGAGCGCCGGACGTGAACGCGCCAGGCCGCGCGACGTAACTCGTGACGGCTGTTTACGTACAGTCCATGGAGCACTAAGAGGATTCGACACGATGAACCCCCACCGCAAGAGCCAAGCGTCATGACCGTGATCCGCGCCAATCAGGGCGACGCAGTCCGGGATCAGCGAATTGAGCGCCTCGTCCCGCTGATCACCCCGCAGGAGCTCTTCGACGAGCTGCCGCTGGACGATGAGCGGGTCGAAGTGCTGCTGCGCGGCCGCGCCGATACGCACGCCGTGCTGGACGGCAAGGACGACCGCCTGCTGGTGATCGTCGGTCCCTGCAGCGTGCACGACGTCGAGGCGGCGCGCGAGTACGCCGAACTGCTGAGCGCCGAGGCCAAACGCCTTGCCGAGGATCTCCTGATCGTGATGCGCGTCTACTTCGAGAAGCCGCGCACCACGATCGGCTGGAAGGGCCTGATCAACGACCCGCACCTGGACGGCTCGGGCGACGTCAACACCGGCCTGCGCATGGCCCGCCGCTTCCTGCTCGAGGTCCTCGGGCTGGGTGTGCCGGTCGGCTGCGAGTTCCTCGACCCGATCACGCCGCAGTACATCTCCGACCTCGTGTCGTGGGGCGCGATCGGCGCGCGCACGACCGAGAGTCAGATCCATCGCCAGCTGGGCTCTGGCCTGTCGATGCCGGTGGGTTTCAAGAACGGCACCGACGGCAACGTCCAGGTCGCGGTCGACGCCGTGCGGGCCGCCGCGGCGCGCCACGCCTTCCCCGGCGTTGACGCCGACGGCCGCTCGGCGATCCTGCACACGCGGGGCAACCGCGACTGCCACATCATCCTGCGCGGCGGCAAGGCCGGGACGAACTACGACAGCGAGTCTGTCGCGGCCGCAAATGCGCTGCTGCGGGCATCGCATCTGCCGGAGCGGCTGGTGACCGACATCTCGCACGACAACAGCGGCAAACGCCCGGAGCGGCAGCCGGAGATCGCGCGCGAGGTGGGCGAGCAGGTGGCCTGCGGCGACAGCTCGATCAAGGGCGTGATGATCGAGTCGTTCCTGGTCGCGGGCAACCAGTCGGCCGGACCACGCGAGACGCTCACCCACGGGCAGTCGATCACCGACGGCTGCATCGGCTGGGACACGACCGTCGAGGTGCTCGACCGGCTCGCCGGCGACGCGCGGACGCGCCGGTTGGCGTTCGCCTGAACGAGCCGAATGCGCGTCGCTGTCATCGGCGTCGGGATGATCGGCGGATCGGTCGCCCTGGCCGCGCGAGAGCGGCTCGGCGCCCATGTCACCGGTTGGGATCTGAACCCGGCGGTGCTCTCGCAGGCACGGTCCCGCGACGTGATCGACGCCGCCGGTCGTTCGCTCGAGAACGCAGTCACTGAGGCAGAGGTGGTGTTTGTGGCCGCTCCGGTCGGGCCGCTTCCCGAGCTGGTCGACGCTGTCCTCACACGCGCTCCGGCAGGCTGTGTCGTGAGCGATGTCGGCTCGACCAAGCGGCTCGTGGTCGATGCCTGCTCCGATCCGCGATTCGTTGGCGGGCATCCGCTTGCAGGCGCGGAGACAAGTGGCGTCGAGCATGCCCGTGCCGACCTATTCGACGGTGCGACCTGGTACCTGGTTCCGTCGGCGGCAGCTTCGGCGGTGAGCCTCAGTCGTGTGCGTGATCTGGTCACCGCGCTCGGCGCCAGGCCGGTCGAGATCGAGGCAGAGGCGCACGATCGGCTGATGGCGACGGTCTCGCACCTGCCGCACGTGTTCGCGAACGTGCTCGTGGCCCAGCTGGCCGCCGCCGAGGTGCGGGCCGTGCCGGGGCCGAGCTTCCGTGATGCCACGCGGGTGGCAGGGTCCAACGCCACCGTGTGGAGTGATATCTACCTGGACAACCGCCATGCCCTGGGCGATGCGATCGACGACGCGGTCGCGCGACTGGTTGAGGTGCGCGCAGCGCTCGCGGCCGCCGATGAGGCCGCGCTGGTGCGCTGGAGCGAGCAGGCCGCGGCAGATCGTGAGAGGCTCAGTCCGTGACGGAGCTCGCGCGTGTCGCTCCGGGGAACCCGCCGGCGCGCTGGGAGGTGCGCGTGCCGGGGTCCAAGAGCATCACCAACCGTGCGCTGTTGCTGGCGGGTGTCGCCGAGGGCGAGTCGACGCTGATCGACCCGTTGGTGGCGGACGACACGCTGGCGATGGCTGACGCTCTGCGCAAACTCGGCGCCACCGTCGAGGCGCAGCACGACGCCGACAGGAGCCTGCGTTGGACTGTTACCGGACTCGGCGGCCCGCCGAGCGGCGACGCCGAGGTCTACTGCGGGATGGGCGCGACCGTTGGGCGCTTCCTCCTGCCGATGCTTGCCGCAGGACATGGCAAATTCGCGGTCGATGCGCATCCTCAGCTGCGCCGACGCCCGCTGGGCCCCGTGCTCGATGCTTTGCGGGCGCAGGGGGCGGCCATCACCGGAGACGCGTTCCCACTGCTGCTCGGCGCGGGCGGCCTCGCCGGTGGCGAGGTCGACGTGGACGCGTCCGTATCCAGTCAGTTCCTGTCGGGGCTGCTGATGGCCGCGCCGTTCGCGCGGGCGGACACCGGGCTTCACTTCGACCGGCTCGTCAGCAAGCCATACCTGGAGCTGACGTTGAACGCGATGCGCGCATTCGGCGTCGACGTCAGTCCCGCGGCGGACGCCATTGCAGTCGCACGAGGTGCCTACGTCGCGACCGAGTTCGCGGTCGAGCCGGACGTCTCAACCGCGTCCTATTTCCTGGCCAGCGCGGCCGTGACGGGAACGACCGTAAGCCTCCCGGGCCTGGACCGCTCGACGACCGCCCAGGGGGACATCGAGCTGGTCGGGTTCCTGGAGCAGATGGGCTGCACCGTGCGTGACGGCGGCGCGCTCGAGCTCACGGGACCGGAACGGCTGCGCGGGGTGACGGTGAACATGGGCAACAGCTCCGACGTGTTCATGACGCTCGCCTGCATCGCGGTCTTCGCCGACGGCCCAACGACGATCGAAGGCATCGGACACGCTCGCGTAAAGGAGTCCGACCGGCTCGCAGCCTGCGCCGAGAACCTACGACGGCTCGGGATCGAGGTCGACGAGGGTCACGACTACCTACGCATAGAGCCCGGTCAGCCGCGGCCCGAGACGCGCCTGCCGACATATGAGGACCACCGGATCGCGATGGCATTCTCGCTTATCGGGGCGCATGTCCCCGTCCGGCTCGAGGAGCCGATCGTGGTCGGCAAGACGTTCCCTGAGTTCTTCACGCGCTGGCCGGTCACCGGAGCGCAGGTTGAGCTGAGCGAGGTCTCAACCCGATGGTGATCGCGATCGACGGCCCCGCCGGCGCCGGTAAATCAAGCGTCGCCAGGGCGGTGGCCCAAACGCTCGGTTTCACCTATCTGGACAGCGGTGCCATGTACAGGTGCGTCGCTCTCGCCAGTCTCCAACGCGCGGGCGACCCCGCGACGCTCGCAACGGAGATACGGATTGACCTCGGCGACCGCGTTCTGCTCGACGGCGAGGACGTGACTGATGCGATCCGTGCGCCCGAGGTGTCCGAACGTGCTTCGCAGGTCGCGGCCGAGCCAGGTGTGCGGCGCGCGATGGTCGCGCGGCAGCAGGCCCTGTTGAGCCGCGGCGACTGGGTCGCCGAGGGGCGTGACATCGGCACGGTCGTCGCGCCGGACGCTGAGCTGAAGGTGTTCCTGACGGCCGACCCGGCCGAGCGCGCACGACGCCGAGCGGCGCAGCTGGGGGTGGACGCCCCTACGGTGCTGGCCGAGCAGACGATGCGCGACGAGCGTGACCGCAACCGCGCCGTTTCACCGCTGCGGCCGGCAGACGGCGCGATCGAGCTCGACACCAGCGCCCTGACGCTCGAGCAGGTGGTCGCCCGAATCGCCGTGCTCCTCCCTGGTCGCTGACTCGGCCGCACTCGTCCCGAAATCGCTTACTCAGGCTCACGCTAGGCTCGAACGGCCATGAAGGTCGCAATCGTCGGTTACCCCAACGTCGGGAAGTCCTCGCTCGTCAACCGCCTCACCGAGTCGCGGGAGGCGGTCGTGCACGAGCAGTCCGGTGTGACCCGCGACCGCAAGGAGCTCGAGACCGAATGGAACGGGCGCGCGCTGACGTTGATCGACACCGGTGGCGTCGACCTCGAGGAACGCGACGATCTCGCCCGTCAGATCCAGCAGCAGTCGCAGGAGGCGCTGGCCGAGGCCGACGTCGCTGTATTGGTGGTGGACGCTAAGGCGGGTATCCGACCCGGTGACCTCGACATGGCCGACCTGCTGCGCAAGGTCACGATCCCGGTGATCGTCGCCACCAATAAGGTTGACTCGGTGCGCGACATGGCGCTGGCCCACGAGTTCCATCAGCTCGGCCTCGGCGACCCGATCGCGGTCTCGGCCGCGCAGGGGCTCGGCACCGGGGATCTGCTCGACAGGATCGTCGAGGTCGGGCCCGACCACGACCGCGAGCCATCACCCGAGGACCCGATCCGACTGGCGCTGATCGGGCGCCCGAACGTCGGCAAGTCCTCGCTGGTCAACCGCTTTCTCGGGTCGGATCGCGTGATCGTCTCCGAGGTTGCCGGCACCACCCGCGACGCGATCGACCTGCCGTTCAGCTTTGAGGACCGCGCGATCGTGCTTGTCGATACCGCCGGTCTGCGCCGGCAGTCGAAGGTGGGAGAGTCGCTCGAGTACTACACGGCACTGCGCTCGCAGCGGGCGGCCGAACGTGCGGATGTCGCGCTGGTCGTCTGCGACGCGACCGACGGCGTCACCGCGCAGGACTTCCGGGTCGCGGAGATGGCGATGAAATCCGGCTGTGCGACCGCGATCGTGCTCAACAAATGGGACCTGCAGGACGAGGAGGCCGCAGGCGTGGGACCTGACGAGCTCGACCACGAGCGCATCCGTGTAAACCGCAAGCTCAGACTGCGCCCCCGGGTTCTGACCACAAGCGCGAAGACCGGCCGGCACGTGGAGCGGATCCTCGTGGAGGCGGTGGGACTGGCCGACCGGAGTCGGGGACGCATCCCGACCTCACAGCTGAACCGCTTCATCTCCGACGTGGTCGCCAAGCGCCAGCCGCCGTCGAGCAACAATCACCGCCACGGCAACCAGCGTCTGAAGCTGCTGTACATGACCCAGACAGGCGAGCGGCCACCGCGGTTCTCGATCCAGGTGAACTCGCACGGCCTGGTCACGCGCGACTACGCTTATTACCTGGAGAATCGCATGCGCGAGCGCTATCGCATGGAGGGGATTCCGCTGATGATCGACTTCGTCGAACGGAACGAGCGACGCGGCCGATACTCTTCCCGCGATGCCTGACAACGAATTCCTCTTCACCTCCGAGTCCGTCACGGAGGGTCATCCCGACAAGATCGCCGACCAGATCTCCGATGGCGTGCTCGACGCAGTTCTACGCGACGATCCGAGCGGCCGCGTCGCCTGCGAGACGCTCGTCAACACCGGTCTGATCGTGGTCTCCGGTGAGATCACGACGAGCACCTACGTCGACATCCAGGCGATTGCACGCGACACGGTCCGCCGTATCGGCTACACGAACGCCGACTATGGGTTCGATTACGAGACCTGCGCGGTGATCAGCACGATCGATAGGCAGTCGCCCGACATCGCGCGGGGCGTCGATCAGGCCTACGAGATGCGCGCGGATTCCGGGGACGAGCTCGACCTGGCGGGTGCGGGCGACCAGGGGATGATGTTCGGCTATGCCTCGAACGAGACGCCGGAGTTGATGCCGCTGCCGATCTCACTCGCGCACCGCCTCGCCCAGCGGCTTGCCGAGGTCCGTAAGGACGAGACGCTTCCGTACCTGCGTCCGGACGGCAAGACACAGGTGACCGTGCGCTATGTCGACGGCAGGCCGGTCGAGATCGAGAAGCTGCTGATCTCCAGCCAGCACGCCGCCGGCGCTGAAGCGCTGATCGCCGAGGACCTCTGGGAGCACGTCGTTTTGCCGACCCTGCCGCCGCTCTACAACGCGGTGAAGCTGCGGGAGAACTTTCTCGTCAACCCGACCGGGCGCTTCGTGATCGGCGGTCCGATGGGTGACTGCGGCCTCACGGGACGCAAGATCATCGTCGACACGTACGGCGGTATGGCCCGTCACGGCGGCGGCGCGTTCTCCGGCAAGGACCCGTCGAAGGTCGACCGCTCAGCGGCCTACGCGACCCGCTACGTGGCCAAGAACGTGGTCGCGGCTGGGCTGGCCGACCGCGTGGAGATCCAGGTCGCCTATGCGATCGGGGTCGCGCACCCGGTCTCGATGCTCGTCGAGACGTTCGGCACCGAGAAGATCGGACGCGACCGCATTCTCAAGCTGATCACGGAGCATTTCGACCTGCGTCCGGCGGCGTTCCGCCAGTATCTGCGGCTGCACCGGCCGATCTATCAGCAAACGGCCGCCTACGGTCACTTCGGCCGCGAGGAACCGGACTTCACGTGGGAGGCGACCGATAAGGCGCAGGCGCTGCGCGAGGCTGCAGGGCTCGGCGCCATCGTCGGCGCGTAGCGGCGCCCGTCCGGACAGAGCCGGCAGTTGATCGCACGCGTCATCCCGCTGACGTCGACGCGCGCGATCAGGGGACTGTTCGACTACAGGCTCCCGACCGAGTTCGATGGCGCCGGCATCGGCTCGCTGTTGCGCGTGCCGTTCGCGGGACGGGCGATCCTCGCCGTGATCGCCGAGACCGCGCCCAGCTCGGAGATTGCCGCGGAGCGGCTGGCGACCGCCCAGGAACTGCTGCCCGCGCAGCTGCCGCCCGACCTCGTCAGGCTCGCGATCTGGATGGCCGCCGAGTACTGCTCAACTCCGGCGCGCGCACTGCAGGTGCTGCTACCCGCAGGAGCCGCTCAGGGTCTGCGCGAGACGCGGGTGCTCATCGCCTCGATCACCCCGGCGGGCATTTCAGCTCTAGAAAACGGTACCCGTCTCACCGCGGGCCAGCGCGACGCTCTCGAAGCACTCGCTCACCAACCCGCTCCAGCGTCAGGGCTCGGCACACAGCTCCTCCGCCGCCTGGAGTCACGCGGTCTAGTCGGTCTGGAACTCACAGCCCAGCCTCGCCGCCCGTCCACCCACACGGTCTCATCCACCTCAGCTTCAGCCCCGCCGCTGACTGCTGAACAAGAGGCTGCCTTGCTGCCCATAAAAGCGGCCCTCGCGGCGTCAGCCGCCCGGGTCGCGGATCTGGGCGGCGATGGCAGCCTGGAGTTCCTGCTTCACGGCGTCACCGGCTCCGGCAAGACCGAGGTCTACTTGCAGGCAGCGGAGGCGACTCTGAAGGCGGGGCAGGGCGTAATGATCCTGGTACCGGAGATCGCGCTGACCCCGCAGGCTCTCGCACGGTTCCAGGCACGCTTTGGAGACGTCGTGGCGGTCATGCACTCGGGCATGAGCGCCGGCAAGCGCAATGATGAATGGCTGCGCCTGGCCCGTGGTGAGGCAACGGTATGTGTCGGGCCTCGCTCGGCCGTGTTCGCACCGCTCGCGGACATCGGCTTGATCGTCGTAGACGAGGAGCATGAGAGCTCCTACAAGCACGAGAGCGATCCGCGCTACGACGCGCGCGCGGTCGCGCACAGGCGCGCGCACGATCATGGGGCGGTGCTGCTCGTCGGAAGCGCCACGCCACGGCCCGAGAGCGCATTCGGCATGAAACGGCTGCGGCTCACCCAGCGCGTCGACGGACGTCCGCTGCCGGCCGTGGAGATCCTTGATATGCGGGGACTGCACAACCCGCTGCATCCGGACACGCGGCTGGCGCTGGCCGACTGCAGGCGGGAGGGGGGCAAGGCGATCGTCCTGCTCAACCGCCGCGGCTGGTCGAATTTCCTCTCGTGCGGATCCTGCGGACGCGTGTGGATGTGCCCGAACTGCGACGTCGCGCTGGTGCTGCATCGCGCGCGCGGCGTGGTCGCCTGCCATCACTGTGGGCACCGGGAGCGGGTCCCATCGAACTGCCCCGACTGCGGCTCGGTCTCGGTCGCGCGCCACGGTGCGGGCACCGAGCGCCTCGAGCATGAGCTCGTCTCCGCGCTTGGGGATGACGGCTTCCCGGTGCTCCGGCTTGACGCCGACGCCGCCGGGCTGGACGCCCGTGCGCGCATCCTCGAGCGCTTCCACACCGCTGCTGCCGGCGTGCTCGTCGGGACACAGATGGTCGCCAAGGGGCACGACTTCGCGGACGTCGGGCTGGGTGTCGTGATCGACGCCGATCAGACGCTGCGCTTTCCGGACTTCCGCGCCGAGGAGCGCACGTTCGCGCTCGTCACCCAGCTCGCCGGCCGCACCGGCCGGGGCAGCGCGGGCCGCGTGCTCGTGCAGACGATGGAGCCGGCCGCGCGTCCGATCGCGCTGGCCGCCCAGCACGATTCCGAGACGTTCCTGCGCGGTGAGCTGCGACGCCGTAAGGCACTCGCCTATCCGCCGTTCACAACGCTGATCCGCGTTGTCTGCGCTGCCGTTGACGCCGGCGCCGCGCGCGCGGCGGCGAGCGCCCTATGCAACCGGATCTCCGCAGCTGGGGGAGGGCGGGTCGCGTCGCAATTCTCCGTCCTGGGCCCTGCGTCGCTGTTCCTGCTGCGGGGCAGGGCGCGCTCGCAGCTCGTGATCAAGGCGACGGACCGCACTGCGGCGATCGCGGCGGTCGGCGACGCCGTCGATGCCATCAGCATGGACCGAACCCACCGCGAGGTCGCGCTGAGCGTCGACGTCGACCCGCAATAGGGCTACGGGACGGTTTGACTGGGAGTCGCACGCGGCCCCGCGCCAATAGACTGAGCCCTGTGACAGAAGCGCTCGATCAGGTTCGGGGCGAAGAGCCCTTGCCCGAGGGCGAGCCCTCGCCCTCGGGCGATCCCGCTCCCGCAGGCGCTCCCGCAGGTGATGACGTGGAGGTCGAACTGCAGGACGACCGCGAGCCGGAGGCCGAGGCGGAGGTCGATCCCGAGGTCGTCGCCCGGCGTGATGCCGCCCTGGCACATGTACGCAAGTTCGGCGACCCCGTCCTGAAGACCAAGGCACGGCCGGTCGAACACTTCGACGACGCGCTGCGCGACGAGGTCCGGCGGATGGGGCTGCTGATGGACGACGCGCTCGGCATCGGCCTGGCCGCGACCCAGGTCGGCGTTGTGCACCGCCTGCTGGTCTACCGGGTCCAGTCTGAGGCGCCCTTGGCAGCGCTGGCCAACCCCGCGATGGAGTGGACCTCCAGGGATGAGGAGATCGCCGAGGAGGGCTGCCTCAGCCTGCCTTCGGTTCACGTCGACGTCGAACGTCCTGTCCATGTCCGCGTCCGCGCGCAGGACGAGTACGGGGAGACCATCACGATCGAGGCATCCGGGCTGGAGGCGCGGGTGATCCAGCATGAGATGGACCACCTCGACGGGGTCCTGATGCTCGACCGCACGTCACGCGACCAGCGCAAGGAGGCCATGCGAATCCTGCGCGAGTGGCAGGAACAGCAGCGCTCCGGGTGAGGATCGTCTATGTCGGCACCTCCGCCTTTGCCGGCGCGGTGCTCCGTCGTCTGCACGACTCGCCGCACAGCCCTGTGCTCGTCGTGAGCCGCTCCGACAGCCCGCAGGGA
>Ga0307373_10005607_pt1 | contig 20454 bp, 18 predicted proteins | sample OX2MG_FD_202534 | JGI IMG/M metagenome (GOLD analysis project Ga0307373, IMG submission 202534) | Soil microbial communities from Risofladan, Vaasa, Finland - OX-2 | ecosystem: Environmental > Terrestrial > Soil > Coastal area > Acid sulfate soil | place: Finland: Risofladan, Vaasa | collected...
CGGCGAGGAGCCGACGGCGCGGTCGCTGGTGCGGCGCCGGCAGGAGATCCTGCGGCTCCTGCGCTCGGCGCTGCTCGTCGACAGCGGGGACGGCGCCGGGGGCGGCCCGGGTCCGGGCGGAACGAGAGGCGCGGGCGGCGCGCCAGGCGTGGGCGGCGCGGCGCGGGGGTGACGGGCCCGCGGCGCGCTCAGGAAGGCGGTGCCGGAGGGCGGGGCCGGGTCGGCTTGGGCGGCGTGTAGCGCTTCGACGGCGTCGGCCCCGTCGGTTCGGGCGGTCGCCGGCCGCGCTGGCGCGCCGCCTGGGCGCGGTCGCGGCCCGCGGACGCTCCGGCGCGCGCCGCTCCCCGGGGGTTGGCCGGGACGCGTCCGCCCCGAGCGGGACGGCCGGGCGCGCCACCTCTGGCGTTCAGGGCCTTCTGGTACTTGAAGACGCGCCAGATGAGGTAGCCGCCGAGGGCCCAGAAGGGCAGGGCGAAGAGCGGGGAGCCCATCGACGTGCCCAGGAAGAGCAGCGAGAAGCCGACCAGGGACCGCCGTCGGGACATGGCCGCGGCGACGACGATCCCCGACAGGAGGATGCGCGCCCCGCCCTCGAGCAGGATGAGCGAGGACGTCTGGTGGTTCTTGGTGCCGACCGCCGGGTTCACGTGGAAGGTGACGACGGTCAGCAGGACGCCGACGGCGACACCCAAGACCGCCGAGAACAGCGCCATGAGGCGCTCACGGTCGTCGATCTTCTTGATCAGGAGGACGATCTCCTCCTTGCTCATGGCGGCGAGCGCCTCGTCGGGGCGCTGGGCCGGGCGGGCGGCTCCGGCCTGCGGCTTGAGGAACGCGTCGCGCAGCCGCGCACCCCGGGGTGCGGGGGCGCCGAGGGCTTCGTCGTCGTGCGCGTCGGTGTCGGCGTCGATGACGGCGTCCGGGACGACGACGACGTCGTCAGCGGCGGAGCTCGTGCCCTTGCGACCGGAGCCCGCCGCCTTGTCGCGACCCGCACCCGAGGCGCCCGGGGCACGCGACGTGCCCGGTCCGGACGCGCCCTTTCGGGTGGCGGGGGCGTCGGGGGCGGGCGTCTCGGGGGTCGGCGCGGGGGCGCGTTGCAGGTTCGGCAGCGCGGTCAGCAGACGCTGGCCGAGCGTCAGCTTCGGTGGGGCGCCGGTGGCGCCGGAATCGTCGTCGGTCACCGGTTCTCCCTCACAGCACCGTCCAGGCTAGCGAAGGCCGGGAACGGGTCTCCCCGTGGCACGTCGGCTCGGCTCAGGCGCCGCTGTCGCTGTGGTCGTCCGGGCTGCCGAAGAGCACGAGACGGGTCCCGAGGTTGTCCTCCGGCTCGATCACATCGCAGGGGCCGTCTGCCGGCAGTACCCCCGGCACCGGGCCGGCTGTCACGGTGCCGGTCCCGCCCGCGCCACGGTGGGCAGTGTCCGAGCCGTCATCTTGACGGGGCACGCCGTCACCCCGGCGAGGTGGCTGCTCGACGGCCGGCTGGACGGCCGGCTCGAAGGCTGGCTCGAAGGCCGCCTCGAAGGCCAGATGGTGGAGGCGGCCCGGTAGGGTCCCGAGCCAGGCCCGGAGCGGGGTGTCGCCGGATTCGGAGGGCGGCGCGACCCGGATCGGAGCGACGAGACGCAGCACCGGTGGCGTGGGCCACTCGAGGTCTGCGAACTCCCAGGTGCCGTCGGGGGCGGTCCCTCGGGCACGGACCCGGCCGTCCAGGAGGCCCTCGAAGAGGGCCAGGCCCGACTGCAGGTCGGCGACGGCGTGGGTCGCCCGGACCAGGGACGCCGGAGGCTGACGGCGCTCCGTGGGGAACCCCTCGGGCGCCGGGGACTCCCACGCGTAGGCGGCCTGTGCCAGCTGGACGACGATGCCCGTGGCCTGCTTGGGATGGAGGAACGCCTCCATCCAGTCGGCGTTGGTCAGGTCCACGTTCACCGGGGAGAAGCCGGCGTCCTCCGCCTGACCGAGCGCGCCGGCCAGGTCGGGGACCTTGAAGGTCATGTGGTGGGGGCCGGGCCCGTGGCGATCGAGGAACCGGCGCAGGAACGGGTTGTCCTCGGCCTGCCACGGCTGGAGCACCTCGACCCGCCCGCCGTTGGCGTAGCGGAGCTGGGCCGGGCCGAATCCCACGTTGAGGCCACCCGAAGTCCACGTCCCGCCGAGGTCGACGGCGTAGCGGGGCCACGCGTCGGGCCAGCGTTCGACGGCCACGGCCACGTGGTCGAGCGTCGCGCCGGCGATGGTGGTGGGCACGGGCCCAGGTTGCCGTGTGCCGAGCCGGCCTGTCCATCTCGCGCACGAGCGCCGCCGGGCGCGTCGTGCTACGCGTGGGTCATGGACTTTCGACGCGAGACCCTCACCGGCCTGGCCGCGCAGGTGCGGTCGGGAACGCTCGCCGCACGCGAGCTCGTCGTGCACGCGCTCGAACGGATCGAGGCGCTCAACCCGCGGATCAACGCCTTCGTGGCGGTGGACGCGGACGACGCGTTGGTTGCCGCCGCCCGCATCGACGACGCGGTGGCGGCCGGCCTGGACCCCGGCCCGCTGGCCGGCATCCCGATCGGGGTGAAGGACCTGGAGGACGCCGCGGGCTTCGTCACGTCGTACGGCTCCGCCGCCTTCGCCGGCGGGGCGGCCGCCACCGCCGACTCGCCACTGGTGGCGCGCCTGTGCGCGGCCGGGTGCGTCGTGGTCGGCAAGACCAACACCCCCGAGCTCGGGTGGAAGGCCGACACCGACAACGCCACCTTCGGCGCGACCTGCAACCCGTGGGACCTGGCGCACAGCCCCGGTGGCTCCTCGGGAGGCTCCGCGGCCGCCATCGCGTCGGGGATGGTCCCGCTCGCCACCGGGTCCGACGGCGGCGGGTCGATCCGCATCCCCTCGTCGTGCTGCGGGATGAGCGGGGTCAAGCCCTCGCTCGGCCGTGTGCCGTCGGGAGGGCCGCACGGGTCGGACTGGCACGACCTGTCCACCAAGGGCCCGATGGCGCGGCGCGTCGCCGACGTGGTGGCCGCGCTCGAGGTCGCCGTGGGACCGGACCCGACCGACATCCGCTCGTTGCCGCGGCCGGAGGCGTCGTGGACCGCCGCGCTCGAGGGCGCACAGGTCCCCACCAAGGTGGCGTGGGCGCCCACCCTCGGGTACGCCCCGCTCGACGACGGCGTGCGTGCCCTGTGTGAGCGCGCCGTGGCGTCGTTGGAGCCCCTCGGCGTGGAGGTGATCGAGATCGAGACGGTCTTCGACGAGGACCCGGTGCGTGAGTGGCTCACGATGGCGGTGGCGTACAACCTGCGGACGCTGGCGCCGTACCGGGGGACCGATGTCTGGGAGCGGGTCGACCCGCTCCTCGCCGCGCAGGTCGACTGGGCGGCCGAGCACCTCAGCGCACTCGACCTCGTCAAGGCGCAGGACGCGTGCCACCGGCTGAACCTGCGGCTGGTCGAGCTCTTCCACGAGGTCCGGCTCCTCATCACCCCCACCTGCGCGGGCTCGCCGCCGCCCCGGGCGCTGCAGGGGCAAGGGCTCGTCAACGGTGAAGTCGACGCCAACTGGGTCCGATTCACCTACCCGTTCAACATGACGCGCTCGCCGGCGGCATCCGTGTGCGCCGGGCTCGACGCCGACGGCTTGCCCGTCGGCCTGCAGGTCGTCGGCCCCCAGCACGCCGACCTCGCCGTCATCCGTTCCGCCGCGGCGCTCGAGGCCGCCATCGGGTTCGACGAGGTCGCCCCCGTCTGATTCCGCACGTGTCGTGGGTGGCCGGCATCACTGTGACTCGTTCCCGCACGTGTCGTGGGTGGCCGGCATCACTGTGACTCGTGGGTCGGTGATGACCGGCGACCGACCGGCGCATGTGCGGACTCGGCCTGATGTTCACCTGATAATCGCCTGGCACCAACCGTGCGTTCGCCTGCCCCCGGCCGTGTCGGTCGCCTGGCACCGGCCGTGTCGGTCGCCTGGCACCGGCCGTGCGTTCGCCTGGCACCGGCCGTGCGTTCGCCTGGCACCGGCCGTGCGTTCGCCTGGCACCGGCCGTGTCGGTCGTGCGGCACGGCCCACGGCTGCGATGGCGCCTGCGGCGGTGGAGGGGTAACGTGCGGACGCTTCGGTCGTGAGCCGGAGTGGTGCAGTCCAGCGAAGACCGGTGAGATCCCGGCGCTGTCCCGCAACGGTGATGCCCCCGACGAGGGGATGAGCCCGGGCGCCTGTCCTGTGCCGCGAAACCTGTCCTCGGAGGAAGGGCGGTTCGTTGGGCACCACCATCGGGTGCCGCAGCGGGCGCACTTCGTCCTCCGCAACCGATGGAGGATGACCAATGTCCCAATACCCGCAGCACGCCGGACGACGACCGGGATTGCTCGTCATCGCCGCGGTCGGGCTGCTCGCAGCCGCCTGCAGCAGTACGACGTCCGCCGCCGCCAAGGCCTCTGCCGCCGGCTCGTTTCCCACGTCGATCGCCGCCGCCAACGGCACCGTGCACATCACGGCGCGACCCCGGGCGATCATCTCGCTGTCGCCCACGGCGACGGAGATGCTCTTCGCCATCGGGGCCGGGGGCCAGGTGAAGGCGGTCGACAAGGACTCCGACTATCCCCGCTCGGCCCCGCACACCTCGCTCGACGGGTTCCAGCCGAACGTCGAGGCCATCGCCGCCTACCGGCCCGACCTCGTCGTCATGGCCGGCGACACGAGCGGGCTGATTGGCCGGCTCCGGACCCTGGGCATCCCGGTCCTGTCCCTACCGGCGGCCACGACCCTCGCCGACAGCTACAACCAGTTCGACGAGCTCGGAGCGGCCACCGGCCACGTCCACCAGGCGGCCGCCGAGGTGTCCACGATGAAGGCGCAGATCAGCCGGATCGTGCACGGGGCGGCGGTGTCGCACGCCATCCGGACCTACTACTACGAGCTCGACCCCACGTACTACTCGGTCACGTCGTCGACGTTCGTCGGAAGGGTGCTCTCGCTCCTCGGCCTGCGCAACATCGCCGACGCCGCGCCGGGCGCGGCGTCGAGCGGCGGGTACCCGCAGCTCTCCTCCGAGTTCATCGTGCAGGCGAGCCCCGACTTCATCTTCCTCGCCGACTCGATCTGTTGCGGGCAGAGCGCGCACTCGGTGGCGTCGCGGCCCGGCTGGTCCACGGTGACGGCGGTCCAGAAGGGCCAGATCGTGACCATCAACGACGACATCGCGTCGCGTTGGGGCCCGCGAATCGTCGACCTGCTGCGCATCGTGGCGTCGGCCCTCCAGAAGCACCCTTCCAGCCGGTGAGCACGACGCTCCCGAGGCAGGTGGCGGTGGCGACGCCTCGGCGGACGGCCGACGGGACCACGGTGGCGCTCCACCCGCCGCCGGTGCGCGGCGCCGCGCTCGTGGCGCTGGCGGCGCTGGCCGGGGCGATGCTCCTGGGTGTGTCGACGGGGCCGGCCGACGTGTCGTTCTCGGCGGCAGCCCGCGTCCTTCTGTCCCACGTCCCGCTGCTGCACTTCCATTCCGGGGTGAGCCGGACCGACGCCGACATCCTGTGGCAGATCCGGCTCCCCCGGGTCGTGCTCGGGGGCATCGTGGGTGCCATGCTGGCGGGGGGTGGGGCGGCCTTCCAGGGGGTCTTCCGGAACCCCCTCGCCGACCCGTACCTCCTCGGCGTGGCCGCCGGCGCCGGACTGGGTGCCACCGCCGTGATCGTCGGCGGGCCGCATCTCTCCGAGCTCCTGCCGCTGGCGGCCTTCGCCGGCGCGGTGGGGGCCGTCACGCTGACCTACGTCATCGGTGCCACCGTGGGCCGCCAGGGTGCCACGGCGTCGATCGTCCTCGCCGGCGTGGCTGTGGCCGCCCTGCTCACCGCGATCCAGACCTACCTGCAGCAGCAGCACTCGCAGGACCTGCAGGACGTCTACGGATGGATCCTCGGCCGGCTGACGGTCGCCACGTGGTCCGATGTCGTGCTCATCCTGCCGTACGTGGCCGTCAGCGCCATCGTCCTGTTCGCGCACCGCAGGCTCCTCGACGTCCTGCGGGTCGGGGAGGACGAAGCCGACAGCCTGGGGGTGCGCTCCGCCCGTGTCCGGATCGTGGTGGTGGCGGCGGCCACACTGGGCACGGCGGCCGTGGTGTCGGTGAGCGGGCTCATCGGGTTCGTGGGCATCATCGTCCCCCACACCGTGCGGCTCACCACCAATGCGAGCTACCGGGTGGTGATGCCGGTCTCGATGATCGGCGGCGCCGCCTTCCTGATCCTGGCCGACATCGCGGCCCGCACGGTCCTGTCGCCCAGCGAGGTCCCGATCGGTGTGGTGACGGCGTTCGTGGGCGCACCGTTCTTCCTCTTCGTCCTCCGTTCCCGGCGCGCCGGGCGCAGCGTGTCGTGACCGGCCGACGATGACAGCGCGTCCGGGCTCCGCCTCGGCCCCGGCCGGCGGCGAGCGGCCATGATCGGCCTCGAGGACGTCACCGTCCGCTACGGCCCGACGGAGGTGTTGCGCGGGCTCACCGAGCAGATCGACGCCGGGGAGTGGGTGGGCCTCATCGGGCCGAACGGTGCCGGGAAGACCACGGCGCTGCGCGCCATCGCCCGCCTCGTCCCCCACGACGGCACGGTGACGATCGGTGGAGAGCTCTCCACGGCCCTGACGCCCAAGCGCCTGGCCCGGCTCGTCGCCTTCGTACCGCAACAGCCCGAGCTGCCCGCCGACATGACGGTGGCCGACTACGTGCTGCTCGGCCGCACCCCGCACATCAGCTACTTCGCCGTCGAGACCGCTGCCGACCGCCGGGCCTGCGCTGAGCTCCTCGACTCCCTCGGGCTCGCCACCATGGCGCGGCGTCCGCTCGGCACGTTGTCGGGTGGCGAGTTACAGCGCCTCGTCCTCGCCCGGGCCCTCGCCCAGGAGGCGCCCGTCCTCCTCCTCGACGAGCCCACCAGCGCGCTCGACCTGGGGCGGCGCGTCGACGCCCTCGAGCTGGTGGACGCCTTGCGCCGCGAGCGGGGCCTCACGGTGTTGAGCGCCATGCACGACCTGACCCTGGCCGGCCAGTTCGCCGACCGGTTGGTCCTCCTCGGCGACGGACGGGTCGTCGGGGCGGGAAAGCCCGACGAGGTTCTCACCGAGGAGTCGCTGTCGGGTCACTTCGGCACCAACGTGCGGGTCATCCGGTCCGACGACGGGGATCTCGTCGTCGTGCCCAGGCGGTCCCGATGACGACAGACGGTCCCGATGACGACAGGCTGTCCCGATGACGACGGGCTGTCCCGATGACGACAGGCGGTCCCGATGACGACAGGGAGCACGGCATGACCAAGGACGACGGCGTCAGGGACAGCGAGGCGGTAACGGCGTCGCCGGCCAGGGTCGCCTCACTCGTGCTGGTCAACACGGGGGACGGCAAGGGCAAGTCGTCGGCCGCCTTCGGCGTCATGGGCCGGGGCTGGGCGCGGGGCTGGAAGGTGGGCGTCGTGCAGTTCATGAAGAGCGGCAAATGGAAGGTGGGCGAGCGGAAGCTGGCCGAGCACCTCGGGATCGATTGGCAGACACTGGGCGATGGCTTCACCTGGGAGTCGACGGACCTCGACGAGTCGGCGGCCAAGGGTCGCCATGCCTGGCAGGTGGCCCGGGCCAAGCTGGCCTCGGGCGACTACGACCTTTTGATCCTCGACGAGTTGACCTACGCCGTCACCTTCGGGTGGGTCGACGTCGCCGACGTGGTGGCGGGGATCACCGGACGGGCCCCGCGCACCAACGTCGTCATCACCGGTCGGGACGCCGCACCCGAGATCGTGGAGATCGCCGACACCGTCACCGAGATGCGCAACGTCAAGCACGCGTATGAGCGGGGCATCACAGCGCGCAAGGGAATCGAGTACTGACGATGGCCGGATCGACACCCCGGCAGCTGATCACCGATGTGCGCCCCGAGGCGCACGAGCACGTCGAGGACGGCGAGGTGCTGACCATGCTGGTGTGGCGCTTCGCCCAACCCGTGCTCACGGTGTCGTCGGCCCCCCTCGGCGGCGGGTTGGGCCTGCGCCGGTGGGTGGTCAACGCGCAGGTGCCGTATTCGTTCGCGCGCCTCGACCCCGAGGCTCATCTGGAGGAACTGGCGTCGCACGCCGGCTTGGTGGGTGACGGTGTCGGGATGCTCACCGCCGTGGACCTTCGTCGCGCCATCGGGGCATCGGACGACGGCGCCCGTGCGGAGGTCTCGGTTGGCCTCGCCTTCCCCACGTGGGCGGCCGCTCCCGACGAGGGCAGCTACATACTGCTCGCCGAGGCGGACCGCGTCGGCCCCGGCGCACACGGCGGGGCCGTGCCGGGAAGCATCCCCGGGACCGTCAACATCGTCGGGGTCGTACCCGAGCGGCTTTCACCCGCGGCACTCGTGAACGCCGTGCTCACCGTGACGGAGGCGAAAGCGCAGGCACTGTGGGAGGCGGGGGTGGCGGCGACCGGGACGGCGTCCGACGCCGTGTGCGTCGCCTGTCCCGCCGAGGGCCCCGAACAACCGTTCGGCGGCCCCCGCTCGCTGTGGGGTGCTCGCTTGGCGCGTGCCGTCCACCGCGCCGTGCTGGACGCCTGCCGGCCGGGGACGGCCCCGTGATCACGCTCGTGCTCGGCGGCGCCCGCTCGGGCAAATCAGTGGTGGCCGAACGACTCGTGTCCGGCTTGGCGCCGCCGGTCACCTACGTCGCCACGGTGGACGTCGGTGACGACGCCGACCTCGCCGCTCGGGTCGAGCGCCATCGGGCGCGGCGCCCGGCTGGGTGGCGCACGGTGGAGGCCGGGCCAGGGCTCGCCGGCGTGCTGCGGGACCTGTCCGGGACCGTCCTCGTGGACTCGCTCGGGCCCTGGGTGGCCGCCGGCTGCGCACGCGGGTCCGAGGTTGTTCGAGGATCCGTCGACGCAGCCGCCTTGTGCGCGGCGCTCGTCGAGCGCGCCGGGGACGCCGTGGTCGTCTCCGAGGAGGTCGGGCTGTCGGTCCATCCATCGACCGAGGTGGGGCGTCGCTTTCAGGACGCGCTCGGCGCCGTGAACCAGGCGGTGGCGGCCTGCGCCGACGACGTCCTCCTCGTGGTGGCCGGCCGGACCCTGCGGCTGGAAGCGCCGGGGGCGCCGTAATGCGTCGGGCGATCGCCTTCCTGACCCCCTTCGGTCCCGCGTCGGTGCCCGATCCCGGCGCGCTCGACTGGTTCCCGGTCGTCGGCGCCGCCATCGGGCTCGCCGTCGGAGGTGCGTGGTGGCTGGCGACGAAGGCATGGCCGCCGATCGCCGCCGCCGCCGTCGTCGTGGTCGTCGACGTCGCCCTCACGGGCTACCTGCACCTCGACGGGTTGGCCGACGCCGCCGACGGCCTGCTCCCGCCGATGCCGAGAGAGCGCCGGCTCGAGGTGATGGCCGACCCCGCGGTGGGAGCGTTCGGCGCGGTGACGCTCCTCGGCGTGGTCGTGCTCCGATTCGCCGCCCTGGCGTCATCGGTCGCTCTCCCACTCGTCGTCGGCGCCCTGTGGTGCGGGTCGCGCACGGCGATGGCGATCGTTGCCCGCACGGTGCACTACGCGCGGCCTGGTGGCCTGGCGTCCGCCTTCGTGGACCCTCCGACACCGGAGCCGTCGGGCGGGCCGGGGTCGGGCGGTCTGTCGGAGTCGTCGGAGTCGTCGGAGAGGCTCGACGTCCGGGGGGGTGTGGTCCGGGGGGGTGCGGCTCGGGGGGGTGCGGCTCGGGGGGGTGCGGCTCGGGGGGGTGCGGTCCGGGTCGCAGCCGTGCCCGCCGTCATCGGGGGCGTGCTCACCATCGGGATGGCGTTCGCCGGTCGTGGTGTGCACGGCCTGGCTGCGGTGGGGGCCGAGGTGATCGGTGTCAGCGCCGTGGTCGTCCTCGCCCGCCGGCGGATCGGTGGCTTCACCGGCGACGTGCTCGGTGCCGCCGGCGTCGTCGGCGAGACACTCGGGCTCCTGGTGCTGGCGGCAAAATGGTGACGAGCGCCTCGACGGTCCCGGAGCGTGCCAGGTCGTCGGTTCCCCGGCCGTTGTCCGCCGCCCTCGGGGTCCTGGCCGACGGCATCGTGGGTGAGCCGCCGGCGCGTCTGCACCCGGTGGCGTGGTTCGGCCGCGCCCTCCAGGAGGTCGAGCGCGCCGTGTACGCCGACAGCCGGGCTGCCGGCGTCGTGCACGCCGTGACGGGGGTCGGCCTCGGTCTCGTCGCTGGGCGACTCGTGGGCTCGACCGAGGCCGCGACCTGTCTGGCGGTGGCGGGCCGCGCCCTCAGGGAGACGGCGACGTCCATCGGCGACGCCCTCGAGGTCCCCGACCTCGAGGGCGCCCGCGGCCTCCTTCCCGGCCTCGTCGGCCGCGACGTGTCGGGGCTCGACGCCAAGGGTGTGGCACGGGCCGTGGTGGAGTCGGTGGCCGAGAACACCGTTGATGCCGTGGTGGCGCCGGCCCTCTGGGCGGCTGTCGGGGGTGCTCCCGGCGTCCTCGCCTACCGGGCGGTGAACACCCTCGACGCCATGGTCGGGTACCGCGACGAGCGCTACCTCCGGTACGGCTGGGCCAGCGCCCGCCTCGACGACGCCGCCGCGTTCGTGCCGGCACGGGTGACCGCGGGGCTGGTGGCCCTCGTGCGGCCGACCGCCGCCGGCGCGGTGTGGGGCGCCGTGCGGACGCAGGCGCCATCACACCCCTCGCCCAACGCCGGGGTGGCCGAGGCCGCGTTCGCCGCCGCCCTCGGCCTGCGCCTCGGTGGCACCAACCGGTACGGGGCGATGGTCGAGGTCCGACCGACGCTGGGTTCGGGCCGCAGTGCCGAGCCCGCCGACATCGCCCGCGCCGTGACGCTCTCGCGCGACGTGGGCGCGGCGCTGGCGGGGACGTTGGCGATCGCCGGCATGTGCGCAGCCGTTCGGGGTCGGGCGCGGCGGCTGACGAGGACCACGCCCGCTCGGGCGCTCGTAGGCGGGCCGAGCCGATGACGGGGGTCCCGCCACCGGGCATGCACGGCGGGGATGCGCTTGCCGTCGCAGCCGCGCTCGGCCTCGACCCCGACGGCGTCCTCGACCTGTCGCAGTCGCTGAACCCCGTGGCGCCGGACCCGGTCCCGGTCGTGCGGCGACACCTCGGGGCACTGCGCCGCTATCCCGATGCCTCGGCCGCGACCGCCGCCGTTGCCGACGTCATCGGCGTGGACCCATCGCGGATCCTCCTCACCAACGGGGGCGCCGAGGCGATCCGTCTGGTGGCCGACGAGCTCGGCGGGCACGTGGCCGAGCCCGAGTTCTCTCTCCACCCCAGGGAGGGCAAGGCCCTGTGGCGGTCCAACCCCCACAACCCGAGCGGCATCCTGGCGGGCCCCGACGAACACGCCGACGTCTGGGACGAAGCCTTCTACCCGCTCGCCACCGGTCGCTGGACACGCGGGGACGTCTCGTCCGTGGTGGTCGGCTCGCTGACGAAGCTGTTGGCGTGCCCGGGCCTGCGCATCGGCTACGTCCTGGCCCCCGCCGGGGGAGCCGCACTCGCCGCCCGCTGTCGGGCGCGGCAGCCGGCATGGGCGGTCAACGGGTTGGCCGCCGCCGCGCTCCCCGAGCTGCTCGCTCGCGTGGACCTCGGCGCGTGGTCCCATGCGGTGGCGCGCCTACGGGAGGACCTCGCCGGCGTGCTGGGGCGGCACGGGCTGGACCCGCGCCCATCGGACGCCAACTGGGTGCTGGTGGACGCGCCGGGTCTTCGGGCGCGGCTCGCGCCGCACGGCGTGGTGGTGCGCGACTGCACCTCGTTCGGGATGCCGGATGTGGTGCGCATCGCCGTCCCCCCGTCGTCCGGGCTCGAACGGCTCGACGCCGCCCTGTCGAGGATCGATCGATCGCCGGACCACGGCGCACCGGTGCCGGTGGGCACAGCCCCATCGGCGCCGGTGCGGCCCGGCCGGCGCTGAGGAAAGGCCCGTCATGACCGACCAGCGCTTCGCCACTGCCTGCGCCCGAGTCCGGCCCGTGGACGCCACGGCGGCCTCGGCGGCGTCCGATCTCCACGACACCCTCACCAAGCCGCGCGGATCGCTCGGTCGCCTCGAGGAGATCGGTGTCCGCCTGTGTGCCATCGCCGGCGAGTGCCCGCCACCTGTGCCCTCGCCGGCCACGGTGGCGGTGTTCGCCGCGGATCACGGCGTGGTCACCGAGGGCGTCACGCCGTGGCCCCAGGAGGTGACGGCGCAGATGGTCGCCAACTTCTGCGCCGGCGGTGCCGCCATCAACGTCCTCGCCGGCCATGCCGGGGCCGCGGTCGTCGTCGTGGACGTCGGCGTGGCCACCCCGATCCCGGTCGACGCCGGCAACCTCCTGCGCAGGGCGGTGCGCCCGGGGACCCGCAACCTCGCCGTCGAGGCGGCCATGACCGAGGACGAGGCGACCGCCGCGCTCGGGGTGGGCGTCGACGTGGCCGCCCTGGCGGTCGACGGTGGAGCCCGGCTCCTCGTGACGGGGGACATGGGCATCGGGAACACGACAGCGTCGGCGGCTCTGATCGCGGCGTTCACCGGTCGTCACGCTGCTGACGTGACCGGGCGCGGGACCGGTGTCGACGACGCCACACTGGCGCGCAAGACGGCGGTCGTCGAGCGCGCCCTGGCCCGGATCCCGGAGGGGGCCGACCCCCTGGTCGTCCTGGCCGAGCTCGGTGGCCTCGAGATCGCCGCCCTCTGCGGGTTCGTCGTCGGCGCCGCGTCGATGCGGGTGCCGGTGGTGGTGGACGGGGTCATCGCCGCTGCCGCCGCACTGGTGGCGGCCGCGTTCACCCCCGACGTCGTCGGCTACCTCATCGCCGGGCACCGCTCGAGCGAGCCGGGCTCGTCGGCCGCGCTCGAGTACCTGGGACTATCGCCGGTCCTCGACCTCGGCATGCGGCTGGGGGAGGGCAGTGGCGCCGCGCTCGCCATCCCGACGGTCCAGGCGGCGGCCAAGATCCTCCGAGACATGGCCACCTTCGACGCTGCCGGTGTCACCGACAAGGGCGGCTCCCAAGGTTGAGGCCGGCCCCGATCGGTGCGGATCGGCCCAGGTGCGGGCCCCGCCCGGTCGATTGGGACCCGCTCGGAGGCGGCCGGTGGCCGACGGCCCGGGTGTGGTGACGCGGTACGATCGGCTCCTTGCGGGCGCATAGCTCAGTTGGTTAGAGCGCAGCCTTCACACGGCTGAGGCCACAGGTTCGAGTCCTGTTGCGCCCACTGCACTTCGGCAGGCTACGGCGGAGCCACCACGAGGGATGGCCTTCGTCCCAGCTGTTCATCGCGATCGCGACGAGGTTGGGCCCGTCCTCGACGTAGCCGATGATGACGCTGCGCTCCTGCCCGGACTTCCGCCCGATCGTCGTGAGGCGCAGTGCGCCCCAGCCGCGCTCGTTCGACGTGGTCCACAGGGCGCGGCTGCCGCTGAGTCGGTAGAGCGCTCGATGAGCGCGCCATGCCGTGTGCACGAACCCCGGCGGCGGAGCGTTCGGCGGTCGGGGCGTCGGGGCGCTCATGGTTGATTCCTCGGGGAGAGTCGGCGTTGCATCACCGAGGGGGCAGGGACCGGAGGTGAAGGTGCCGGATGTGACTCCATGCGAGGAAACCGGCCGTGAGGATCCGGTGGCCCCGTTGCGCGCATGGAGGGCCCGTCACCTTCCTGAAGCGCCCAAGAGTTCGCCACTCCGATCGGGAGCAGGCGGCGGCTGAAGGCTTGGAACCGTTCCGGGATCAGTGCCCCCACTGTCGAGGCGGAACGGTGGGTATTCGTCGCGCATCAACGCCGCGTAGGCCAGGACCCGGAAGCACCAGCGGTTCATGCCCATCACGAAATCGAAGAGCGACTGCGGATAGCGGCCACCCACGGCCAGAATCACAGCGGCGATCACCACGAGGAGGCCGATGAGGCCCATGCCCCCACCCCCGGAGCGCCAGGAGTCGTTCCAGCTCAGCCCCCACCCTCCGGCGAAGATGGCGACGATCAGGTAGTGGGGCAAGGCCAACAGCCACCACTTGACCAGGACGAGCCCTCGCGACAGGTGGTCCGGATAATCGATGGTCAGGTCGGCGGGGTAGCTGGGGTCGGGCTGGAGACTGAACGGCGGATAGCGGTCGGTGCCGAAGGCCCCGATGGTGTAGAAGCTGACCCGCCACGTCCACCGCATGACCGCGGCGTTGAAGTCGAAGATCGGCCGGGGATAGCGGCCCGTGAACAGAATCGAGAATCCGGCCACCACGGTGAGCACGCTGACGGCCAACCAAAGGAATCCGAGCACGACGACATGGGGGATGACCAGGACCCATTTGACGAGCCACTGCCAACGACTGACGTTCGGGTCAAGGTGACCTTCGAGGCGTACCGGATAGGCGCCAGGGACGCTCGGCCCGGTCGATGTCGGCCAGACAGTTGCACCACCCTCGGCTGCCTGCCCCCCTTCCTTCCTGCGGAGCCCGAAAAGGAACAGCAGGGCGCTGCCTCCGAGCAGGAGAAGGGCAAAGATGCCGAGGCCGATGCCGATCGGGAGCAGGAGCCCGGTCTTGGCCCCGACGCTCACGTCAACGGCCACGTGGGGTGCACCGTCGGCGTTCATCACCACGGCCGTCCAACGGCCACCCTCGGCGGGCCAGGCAAGCGTCTGGGTGCCGGTCCCCGATGTCGAGGCCACCCAGAACGATTGACCGGTCGGCGCTGAGACCGGCCGGGTTCCGGCGATGGCTCGGGTGTCGGTCGCATACGGGTCCCAGCTCATGCTGGTCACGTGTTCGTGTGCGACCCCCGCCAGCCAGGTGTCCACCGCTGCCTGGGGGGCGATGCCAACGAAGACGGCATCGCCGGTCACCGCCGTGGCCCGGATGCGAACAGTGCCAAGCAGGTGGACGGGGACCCAATCCCGGTCGGTCGTCCTGGTTCCGAAGTCGACCTGGGCCGTGAGTGCGTAGGTCGAGGTCCGCAGCTGCTCTGTCGGGGTCGTGTAAAAGCCCGTGGAGTCACGCTGCGTGGCGTGTGCCCAGACCAACGTGCTACCGGCGGCGAGCATCCCAAGGCCCAAAAGAGCTACCAGACTCCCGACGATGACGAGTGCGATCTTGCCGGTACGCATGGCAATCACCTCACATCGCCGCCACTTCGGCCCTTCGGCGTCACGCCCAGGAAGAAGTGGCGAACGTCATATCCATCAGACTCCTCTTCGGCGCCCCGCTTCTAGAGGCGAAGGACCTTCGGCCTTCTAGAGGCGAAGGTCCTTCGGCCACGACCGTCCCCTTCGCTTGCCCGATTAGGACCTCGGACCCTGGGAATTTCGTGCCCTGATGCTGGACACTCGATCTGGCAAGGGCGTTACGTGATGGACGCGATCATTTCGGTATTGGCTGTCTTGGGCGCTCGACCGCCCCCGCCGCCACTGAGGCCTCAGATTTCAACCGGGCCTCGATCAGATGTACATTGCGCAGGAGTTGGGCCCCGATCGGCGGGCGGCCCTTCGATTTGGGCACGGGGCGCAATGAACCAGGACTGGCGGACATCCTGATGCACTCGTGTTCGAATTGGAGCTCCCTCAACCACGGCCGTGGCGACACTATTTGCGCGGGACAACTGTCTGGCTGGCTCGTTGACCAACCATCCGGTCGGCCTGTGGCATCCACATCCCCGGAAATGATGGGGCGGTATCGATGAGTGACAAGGCAGTTCCGTCTGGACCGTCGAGGACCGGTCCGCAAGCGCGCAAAGTGGGGTGGTATCGCGACCGAAACACAGGAGAACGTCAATACTGGAACGGTGTGGCATGGCTTGACGTGTCTCGTGCGATCACCGCCTTCGCCATCGAAAGCGAACCGGTTGCTCCTCGGACGCCACCCCCACCCGACGTCGTTCGCAGGAGTTCGACCAGCCAACACTCTAGGCGAACCGCTATGTCAATAGGGGTGGTGGTGGCCCTCGTAGTCCTGACGATCGTGGTGGCACTCGCAGCGAGCAGCACAAGCACTCCTCATGTCTCGACGAGGCAAACGGTCACTCAGACTTCTGCGCCGATGGAGACCACGACTTCCGCTCCGCTTCCTACAACCACAACGAGCCAGATAGGAGCTGCAACCACTGCTCCTCCGACCACTGGGATCGGAAGTCTGGAGGCCGCGAGCCCTGCGTTCGCAAGCTCTGCGTCAGCTCCTGCAAATATCGCCATCTTCGGTGACTCGATTGCGCAGATCGCAACACCCGATCTGACGCGTGCTCTGCGCTCCGACAACGCGCTCATCGATGCGGTCGGCGGTACCACGATGGCGGACCATCTGCCGAAGATCGAGCAGGTCGCGAGCGAAGGCAAGACCCGCGATTGGGTGATCGAGCTCGGCACGAACGATGCCATATACGATCACGAGAACCCGAACTGGCCCTCCGATCTCGCCAACGAAGTCGCCGCCTTGCAGACGCAACAATGCGTCGTGTTCGTGACGATCAATCCCCGGGTCGGGCCCATGAGCATCAGCATCGATGAGGCCATCGCCAGCGCCGTCGCATCGCACTCCAACTTCCACTCGCTCGACTGGGGCGACATCGAGTTCAACAAGGCGAAGTGGCTCCTACCTGACGGGATTCACCCGTCGAAGTCTGGCAGCTCCGAATTTGCCAAACTCGTGAAGCAGGCCATTCTGGGCTGCCCGGGTCAGTAGCACCGGAAAGTGCCGCGATCGTCCGTGAGCCGTCCACAGGATGTCCTGTGTCACCGCCTGCGCGTGAGCGGACCATGGCCTTTCGACGAGCTCGGCGAGACCGCGCCAACCGCGTACCTTCCCTGGGGGGCTCGAGCGGTTCCCTGTTGAAGAGGTCGGATTGGTTGGGAGCTCATCACGAAGGTGGGTGGTCATTGGGGCACCATGTGGACAAGGGCCACAGGGTATTGAGCTGCTTCGGTATGTAGTCCGAAGACCACCAGGCCCTCTTCGCCGGTGGAAGATGGAAGATCTGTGTCAGATCGTAGAGTACGGGCTCGGCATAGCGAACGATCCCGAAGGGACAGAGGTGGACGTTGTCACGGATGCGAACCCGTACCCAGGATGTCCGGGGAGCTGAGGGATCGCCGGTTGGTGGTAGCCAACTGGAGTAGTGGCCGTCGAGTTCGACCGAGCTGCCCACGGGTAGGTACATGACCCTGCCCGGGAACTGGATCGGAGTCCGTGCGATGATCTCGTTCCACACGTGGAGTCCTGCCGCTCTCAGGTTCCAGCTCTGATACAAGGTACGCCCCGAGATGTTGATCGGACCGGGGTAGGGCGGATCACGTTCGAAACCCGGGACCAGGAATGGCGGAACCGGTCCGAATACCGGCATCTGCAGGAGGATGACACCGGCGACACCGTCTCCGGGGCTCAGCAGTCGTCGCAGCACCGCGTTCAAGGCAACGCGGTAGTAGGTGGGACGTGCCTTGGCTGTGGAGCTGTCGTCCGACCACGAGGCGATCACCAGCTGCGGATGTACCTGTCTGATCAGGCCGGCCAGGAAACCCTGTGCTCGGTGCCAGGCAGCAAGGCCACCCGGCGGGTTCAGTGGAGCACCAGGGGAGATCCCGAAGCCTGGAAAGGCCCTCTGAGCAACTGTCACCACTCCGGTGCTCTGGAGCGACTCGGCGATCCCCAGCTCCGCGTTCTGCATCACCGAGTCTCCGAAGATCAGTACCCGAAGGGGATGCGCGCGGTCCACCACGACACCCGTGGGAAGAGTGATCGGGACTTCGTCGCCGTATCCACCTGCGCCCGCCACCTTGGGGCCGTTGTGAGCACCGCTGAGTGGCACGACGTTGGATGAAGCAACAGCGGGAGCGGTGGCACCGACCGGAGCGACGCCAAGAACGAGGACGATGGAGAGCGCGACTCCACCCGCAGCAACCAGGCCGGGCACACCGGTCAGGCCTGGCACGCGCCGCTGACGGATGGGCTGTTCCACGACATAGAAACTGACGGTGGCCAAGCCGAAGGTGAGAGCCAGCCGGGCGATGTCTACCTCCCACCCCGCGAGGCCGGTCGAGGCCGGGGTGAGAAAGACGCATACGGGCCAATGCCAGAGGTACAAGCCGTAGGAGACCCTCCCGATCCACTGCATCGGACGCAGAGACAGGACTCCACCCAGAGGACCGTGCTCCTGGCGGGCAACTCCGGCAATCACGACGGCGGTTAGTGTCGTGATCCCCAGGAAGCCGCCGTAGAACATCCAGTGCGGAGGGCCTCCCAGCAGGCCGAACCCGACCACGATCGTTGCGAGTGACGCAATACCCGCTCCGTGCAACACGCGCAGCGCAACGTCGGACAAATGATGCCGGTTCTCCATCACCAGAGCGAGGAGCGCCCCGATCATCAGCTCAAACGCACGGGAGTCGGTGCCGAAGTACGCGCGCGAGACGTCAGCGGCACCGTGGGTCTGCAGGGCCATGTCCACGACCGAAGCGAGAGCCAGGACGGCAGCACTCACGACGGCGAGTCGCCGCCAATCTCGCTTGGCGGCCTTTACGAGCAGGATCAGAAGGAGGGGCCAGACCACATAGAACTGCTCTTCGATCGCCAGGGACCATGTGTGCTCCAGGGGCGATGGTGTGATGAAGGGAGCGAAGTATGGATTGCCGCTGGCGATGAAGTGCCAGTTGGCCACGTAGAACAGTGTCCTGGGCATGTCACCCTGCAGGGCATGGACATCGACGTTCGGCCCTCCCAGGGCGGCGTAGAGCACGACGGCTCCGAGGACCAGCAAGAGCGCAGGAAACAGGCGTCTGGCTCGCCTGCCGTAGAAGCGAGACAGGCTGATGCCGCCGGTGGCGACATGCTCCTCGACGAGGAGCCCCGTGATGAGGAACCCGCTCAGGACGAAGAAGAGATCGACGCCCAGATACCCGCCCCCGGCCCATCGGAAGCCAAGGTGGTAGAGAATGACCGCCATGACGGCGATGGCGCGCAGCCCGTCAAGGGCCGGGAGATGGCGCCGCCTCAGGTTCGTACCTCGGCTGCCAGCCTCCGACTCCACGAGCTCTCCCATTGTGCTGACTATTCCGCGTTGGACCGCGGACTCGCTTCGACGTCTCCGACTGACAGTGAACGGTAGCGGGGGTCATGTTAGCGCCGTGTGCCAAACGTTGACCGTCCCGCCGCGGCGCGGTGGTACGGAGGGCCATCGGGCCGCTGATCTTCGTATGGATGAACAGGCATGGCGAGCTCGGCGAAGGCACTCGACCGGACACCGCACATCCGTTGCCGATCTCCCGGAGGGAGTCAAGTCTTTGTCAGGGCGTGCAGCGCGACCTTTGGAGGAGATGTGCTCAGCCCGCGCAATGGTCGGGAGTGTCGTGTCGAGATGCAACGCTATATGAGAGCTCACCGCTACGGGACAGAAGCCCTCCTGTGTGCATGAAGCACTGCAGTGGCTCTGGACATGCTCTTCAGTCTTACTCCCGTACCGCTGGCATTAGCCGATCCGGATCATCCGACGGGACACCAAGGGCGGACGAGCCCTTCCGTGTCGGAGACCTTGGGGCTGGTCCTGGTGGCGCTTCTCGCGTCTGCGCTCGCTTGCGTGTCTTTGAGAACCCGATCCGGCACGCGCGATCGCTTGTGCGCGTCCGATGGGCGAGCCTCGGCGTGGAGCCGGCATCACGATCGTGGCGCTCGGGGTTGCCACGATCGAGTCGAACCTCGCGGGTGCTTCGGTTGGGTCTCGGTGGCGACCACGGAATCGAATACCCCTGCAGAGTGCTCGGCAGCATCGCTCGAGACCCTGAGTCACGTAAGTGTCGCCTATTCGCGTGTCCTCGAAGGTATGTTGGCGGAGAGGCGTGACCTACAGGGCTTCGGTCCGAACCAGTGGGTTCACTGGACCTCCACACTCGCTTGTGTCGACAGGCGTTCCTGCAGGCTGCACAGCACTGAACTTCGGAGAATCGTGGCGCGCACCGTTCGTTGCCCTCGTGCGGGTGCCATTAGACTGCCCGCATCGAGATGAGTACCAGGCGTGTGGGGGACGCGGGAGAGCGATGACTGCGGAGTCTGATGAGGTGGCCGAGCCTGACCCGATACGTCGCGCGCGTGGAGTACACACGTTGCAGAGGTCCCGACCCTGCTCCGCACGCGTGAGGGACCGAGTTCCGGATGCGTTGGGGCTCTTGTGGGTCGTCGTGGCGGCTGGTGCGGCGATGACGCCCGCACTGTCTCATGGTTGGTCGCTCGGCAACTACGACCTGCAGACGCTGTACGGCGGGCTGGCTCAGCGCGGCGCGAGGGTGCATTACCTGCAGGGCAGCGATCAATTGACACTCTTCATGCCGTTGACGAACCTGGTGTGGACGCAGGTGCATCATGGCCATCTGCCTTTGTGGAACCCGTACAGTGCGCTTGGAATGCCGTTGGCATTCAACTGGGAGTCAGCGCCGTTGAGCGTCCCGGCCCTGCTCGGATACCTCGTTCCCGTGCATCTGGCCTACACGG
>Ga0307373_10005609_pt1 | contig 20446 bp, 16 predicted proteins | sample OX2MG_FD_202534 | JGI IMG/M metagenome (GOLD analysis project Ga0307373, IMG submission 202534) | Soil microbial communities from Risofladan, Vaasa, Finland - OX-2 | ecosystem: Environmental > Terrestrial > Soil > Coastal area > Acid sulfate soil | place: Finland: Risofladan, Vaasa | collected...
GCGGACGGCGGTCAGCTCCACTTCCAACGTTTTCCGTTACACCCTCACCGAGGTGTGGTCTCCTGGATTTTCGTCTCGTGCTTCAATCAGCCGCAGTACCTCCTCTACTATTTATGGAACCATGGAACGCCTCAGGCTTCACGCGAAGTGCTCGAAATCCAAAAAAAATCGAAACCCGACGGGCTGCAACGCGGCTGTTCGACCTATTGCCCGCGATACCTCCTCTACTATCTATGGAACCAAGGAACGCTACTGGCCTCACGCGAAGTGCTCGAAATCGAAAAAAAAGTCGAAACTTGTCAGCTCCATGACGGGCCGCAACGCGGCTGTTCGACCTATTGCCCGCGGTACCTCCTCTACTATTTATGGAACCATGCAACGCCTCAGGCTTCACGCGAAGTGCTCGAAATCGCAAAAAAAGTCGAACTTGTCGGCGCGCCGTGCCCGGCTGCCACGTGGCCGTGCGACCTATCGGTCGCGGTATCCCCCTTACTTATGGAACCACGCCGCGAACGTTGAGCGGACCATCGATGAGCGTACGCATAGCGTTACTCCATGCTTGCAAGCGGACCTAAGAAATGTCCGCGATCGCAGCTCCGGGCTTGACTTAATCGAGCGAGATCCGACAATTCGAGGTTCAGGAACTGTCGTGGCCACGGAGGCACCCTTCGGAACCCGTTCGATCCAGGTCGCGAGTGTGCAACTCCGCGGCCGTCCATTTCCTCGGTCGAGGACGGGCGACCCAAACGATCGGCATTGACGTGTGGCGGCGCATCGTTTCGCGTCCGTGATTCGATGTCAGCGGCGCCGCGCACGCCGGTGGCGTGAGGCTTTTCATTCAAACGGTTCGGCGGCGAGCCGCCGAAATTGCCGGAGGCCGTGCATGCGAAACACCCCGGGGGAGGTCGTCACCGGCGAAGCGGGAATCGTTGCGCGAACCCTTGCGACGCTGGGCGCACCACCCCCGGGGCCTTGACATGATGCGCGGTGAGTTGCTGGTCGTCAACCGTTGGTTTCCCGATGATTGATTTCGGCACGGAACCGTAAGTCTTGATTTCTCAGTGCGCCTTGGGCCCCATTTGGAACTCCAGAAGCTCCTCCCATCGTTTTTCCACCCTGGCCAGCAAACGGCGCCGACGTTGCTGCGCGGCTTTCGGCGTAATGGGAGCGCGCTGCTCGACGGGTCCATCCGAGGCGACGCGCCGTCGCAAGTGGTCCAGGAAACCCTCGGACCACGCCTCCCCCGAGCAGAGGTTATCCAGTACCAGGCGGCGCTCCTCGGGTTCGAGAGTTTCAAAGAATACTTTGACGAGATCTTCCAGGGCGACCCTTTCACACGCCTCGCTGGTGCGAGGCAAGCACCGGTCGTACGCCTCCTGAACTTCGCTCGCCGAGATCTCTCGGCGACAGCGCGCGTGGCATTCGCAGAACAAGCGGCCTGGGCCCGGCGGACGAACAAAGAGCCAACGTCGCATGGCCTCGCACGTCGGGGAAGAGAGTTCGACGGGACATCGGCACCCCGGGACGCGAATCTTGAGCGTGCCTGCGTCCGGATCGAAGTCGTCGCGCCAAAGACCTTGCAGCCGTTTCGGATCGACACCAAGGTCGGTCGCAAGCGAATCCAGCGCCGCTTTTCGGACCGTCGGGTCGCCGGTGTGCATGCTGCCCGCGCCGGCTTCCGCCTGCCGCTTGATGGCGGTACGGACGGTCCGGCAGGCGCCGCGAATCTGGTTTGCATCGAATTGATAGGCGACGTTCTCTGGGAACAGTCGCGCCAGGTGGCCCCATGCCCAGACCCGCTCGCCGATCGTCATGGCAGGACAGCACTGCTCGATTTCCGCCAAGACTCGGGCCACCACGTCCGGTGGCTCGCGCGTGATCTTGTTCAAGATGCGAACCGCGTGGCGGTCGCAAAGCACGACCTCGTACGCCGCCTTCACGGCTGGGTTCGAGAAGCCGTCCGAATCGCCGTGGCGGCGGCGGAGCTCGCGCAACACGTCCGGCGCGTCGGGATGATAGAGCCCGCCATCGTCCTCGGCCGCGACTCCGCGGGTCAGCCAGGCGTGCGCCGACTCATTCATCCAAAGGGTACGAATCGCCCGGCTCAAGGCTGCCAACAAGGCCGCGTCGTTCGCGCTCGGGGGCGAATTGGATGACGATCGGGGGACTCGGTCGCAGTCGGAATACCCGGGATCCGAATCTGCGTTTGACGTATCCATTTCACGGTGCCTCCAGGGAATGGGCGCACCGCGAAGCGGGAATCGTGCGGATCTAAGTATATGCGCGCAGGCAAGGGCCTTTCAAGAAAATCGTGTTTCGCACTGGCGCCGAACGGTTCGGCTCGTCCGCGACACGACGTGTTCCCGATTTTCTTTCCAGGCGTTGAAGCCAAACTACCGCGCTGGTTCCATAGAAGGTAGAGGGGTGCGCATTGACGCGCGCCCCCTCGGTGGTGTCGCCTCGTTCCAAAGGGAGAAGTGCCTCATTCCTGCGACACAAAGCATGGCCGCGTTACGGCCGAGCGACTATTCGATCTTCAAGATCCGCCCATTCAGGCTGTCGGCGATGTAAATCGCGCCGTCCGGCGCGACGGCCACGCCGTGCGGCTGGTTCAACGCGGTGGCGGTGGGCGCGCCGCCGGCGGGACCTTTGCCCGCCACGCCGGTGCCGGCAATCGTGGTGAGCGTGCCCGCTTTGGCCGAATAACGGCGGATGCAGTGGTTGTCGGTATCGGCGATGAGCACGTCGCCCGTGTCCTCGCAGAAGACGAACTTGGGACCGTAGAGCGTGCATTCGAGCGCCGGGCCGTCGGTGGCCGGTCCTTCCTTGCCCGTCCCAGCCACGGTCCGTATGCGGCCGGCCTTGTCGACGACGCGCAGTGCGTTGCCGCCGCGTTCCAGAATCCAGACGTTGCCTTGCCGATCGCGCGCCACCGCCCTAGGGTCGAACAACGGCGCGGCGACGGCGACCGCGCCGTCGTCCGGCACGCCCTTGCCGCCATTACCCGCCACCGTGCGAATCGTCCCTTTCTCGACGGCGCGGATGCGCCGGTTGCCGAGATCGACCAGCAAGAAACCGTGCTCCGTCGCCACGACGTGGTAGGCCTGGTTGAACAGGGCGCCGCGCGCCGGTCCACCGTCGCCGGCAAAGCCGCTCTCGGGCTTGCCCGCGACGGTGGAAACCTTGCCGTTGGCCAAATCGATGAGCCGCACGCAGTGGTTCGAGGTATCGGCGATGAGGAGCGTGCCGTCGGCGGCGACAGCGATGTTGTGCGGCTGTTTGAAACGCGCCTGGCCCGCCGCGCCGTCGCGGTAGCCCGCCGCGCCGTCGCCCGCAACGACCGACACTTGGTTTTTGCCGTCGATCTTGCAGATGCGGTTTCCGCCGAAGTCGGCGACGACGAGCGAGCCGTCGGGTAGGAAGTCGAACCCGAAGGGCGTGGTCAGGAGCGGGTCGCCGTCGACCACGGTCGCGAACTTCTCTTGCGATCGGGCCGGCGCGGCGACCAAGAGCGCGATTGCCAACAGCCAAAACCATCGCATGACGCACCTCCGGGGCTTCGAATGGGAGCGGGCACTTTTCAAGACGGCGTTCGTCTATAGAATAGGGTTCGAGACGAACGGCGTCGAGCGAAAGGAAATTTGGAAAAGATCAAACCATGAGGAATGCGACATGACCGTTTTGCACACGGGGACCACCAAGAAGTACGTTGCGGGATGGGAAGGCGTTTTCGGTGCCACGGGCACCAAGAGCAAAAAACCGGCCGGTGGTGCCAAGACGGCGGCCGTAAAGAAGCCGAAAGCCAAGGCCGTCAAAAAAGGCAAGCGCCGCTGAAGGGTGGTGCAGGTTTTCAACCTGCGAAAGCGAGTAAACGGCCCCTTGGTAGGCCGTAGCGGAATTCGTCAGAATTCCGAGAATTCCGATTCGTGGGGTACAATTCGGAACTCTCACGAGTTCCGCTACGATCAGGAGGAAAACCATGCACATCGAACTTCGCTACTGCTCGGTCTGAAACTACGAACCCAAGGCCGTCAGTTTGACGAGCCGCATCTTGACCGAGTACAAGCAGCAAATTCAAGATTTCAAGCTGGTCCCTTCCGGCGGAGGCTGCTTCGAGATGAGTCTCAACGGCAAGCTCGTTTACTCGAAGCTCAAAACCGGCGAATTCCCCGATGAGGAGGAAATGGTCGCGCAGGTGGGCAAGCAGTTGCCGTCGAAGGCTTATTGACGCCCTCACTCCAAGCGGACGCCAAATCCCTTCAGCGCCGGAAGCTGTTCGTTCTTCGCCGCGTCGCTGAGCGGGTTGTCGGCCAGGTACAGACGCAGGTAGGGCGCGAACCGCTTTTCGCCCTCCGCGTCGGCTTTGGCCGACGCCACCAAAGTCGCCAAGTTCGTGATCTTGTTCCGCTCCAGGAACAGCATGCTGAGCTGGTTGAAGTTCGCCACCACCGAAATATCCTCGATCGCATTGTCGCTCAGCTTCAACAGCGTGACTTTCTTAATTTCGGCCAAGGGCGAAAGGTCCGTGATCTTGTTCTTGTCCAGGTAGAGCGAAGAAAGCTTGGCCAGCTTGGTCAACGGCTTCAAGTCGGTAAGCTGGTTGTCGGAAAGGTAAAGGGACATCATTCGCGTCATCGCGTCGAGCACCGGAAGCTTGGTAAGCTGGTTGTGCGAGAGCTCGAGGTACTGCAAGTTCGCCAGTCCCTCAAGCGGCGCGACGTCGGTAAGCTTGTTGCTCGACAGGTCGAGCGACTGGATGTTGGCCAGCGCCTTGATCGAGGTCACGTCGGCGATTTCGTTCTTGGCCAGGTTCAACTGCAACGTGTTGGTGCATTTCTCCAGCCCCGTCAGGTCCTTGATCCCCTTCCCTCTGGCCTCCAGGACGAAGACCTTTTTCAAATCCTCGTCGGTCAGTTCCGTGGCGGGATCGCGCTTGTCGATCAACACGGCGCGCACCGCCAGTTCCAGGTTCTTGTCGGGGAATGGGCCGGCAGCCGCGGGCGTGGCGCCGGGGAGGAGCAGCGTGCCGATCAGGGAGGCGATCATCAATGCCTGAGCAACGGGCTTCGTCATGGGTGACTCCTTCGTTTGTCGAAATTGGCCTAATTTATCCGGTTCCTGTGGTGCAGCCGTCTCGCCTGCCGCATTGCAGCCAAGACGGCCGCGCCACGAAAAACCATTTTCGCTCCCGAACGCCGCGAGTGCAAGCGCCTTGTTCGCCCGCTCGGTGAAGGGTAGCATAATAAGGCCATGAAAAGCCTTTACCTATTACCTTGCACATGCGGCAAGAAAATCGAAGTCGACGGCGGCCAGGCCGGTTTGACCGCGCGCTGCTCCTGCGGGGCCGAAGTGCCCGTGCCAACGATGCGCGGTCTGGCGGCGCTCGAGCGGGCCGAACCGCCCACAGCGCAGTCCGATCGGCCGAGCGCCACTTGGGGGACCCGTCAGGGGGTCATTTTCCTGGGCCTGGTCATTGTCTTCGCGGCGTCGGTTGGTGGAGCGTACACGTGGTCCAAGACACCGAGGGAAAAGCCGGAGGTAGTCAAGGACTTCCGCGACATCGACCGTGAATTGATCGATCAGTTGACGTTGGAGGAGCTTTGGGGGGAGTGGCACAAGTACCAGACCCCTCTCGACGATCGTGGAGAATTGGCCCCGATGGCCAACTTTCTGTATTTTGAGGCCGAAGGATGGCGGTGGTTGAAAATCTGGGGCGGCGTGCTGGTTTTCGGGCTGGTCGTCGCCGCGCTGGGGCTCTGCATCAAGCCGCCGGGCCGCGCCGGTGCGGGTTGAAATAAGGTTCGGGTCGTTGAAACAGGCTGCGGGTCGTTGAAATAAAAAGCCCCAACAAGGTGGGGCAGGACCTTGAAGGGGCCGTGATCGGGGTTGCCCCCGACGATGCCATTCTGCCATAAACAGGCTGGTTGTCAAGCGGTTGAACGGAATTCATTCCGTTTTCTTTCTACAACTCCCAGCCCTTCCGGTACTCGCGCCGCAGGAATTGCTCGGCCCCAGGACAATTCGAGCACTTGAGCTCCTTGGTGTCCCACTCCAACCGCTGGCCGGTCCGGTAGGAAACATTGCCCAAAAGCACCGCTTCGCTCAACGCGCCGGAATAATCGAAGTTACAGGTGGTCGGGCTGCCGGTCTTTGCCGCCAGGAGCCATTCGGCATGATGACCGATCGAGTTGGGAATCGTCGGCTTGGGGGGCTCGTAGCCGATGAAATCAGATTCGGGGTACATCTTGTAACCGCCGTAGTCGGCCCAAAGCTTGCCGCGCTCGCCGACGAAGAGGTTGCCACCGCCCCCCGTCGGCAGGCCGTGGATCGTCGCTGGAATTCTGTCGCCGTCGTACCAGGTGAGTTTGACCGGCGGCAATTCGCCGCGGCCGGGGAATTCGTAGTTGACGATCAATCCCAGCGGACACGTTTCCGGATGGACCGGTGGTCCCTTGGCTTCGATCACGGTGGGTCCGCGCAACTGGAGCGCCCAGAACGGCAAATCCATGTGGTGACAGGCCATGTCGGCGATGTTGCCGCCGCCGAAATCCCACCACTTGCGCCAGTTGGCCGGAAGGTAGGTGTGATGATAGGGCCGTTCGGGGGCCGGTCCGAGCCAAAGGTCCCAGTGCAAGTGCGGCGGTACGGGCTCCACTTCCTTGGGCCGATCGCCGCCGCCCCAAGCGCGGCCCGCCCAGGAGTGGACCTCGCGCACCGGGCCGATCGCTCCGGACTGAATGACCTCGACAACGCGGCGGTAATTGTCGCCGGCGTGGATTTGCGTTCCCATCTGCGTCGCGGTCTTGGCACTGGCGGCGGCCTGTGCCACGAGCCGCGCCTCGTAAACCGAATGGGTCAGCGGCTTTTCGCAATAGACGTGTTTGCCCAGCCGCAGAGCCATCATGGTGGCCGGAGCGTGGATATGGTCGGGCGTGCAGACGGTGACGGCGTCGATGTCCTTTTGCTCGAGCAGCTTGCGGAAGTCCGCGTACTTCGCCGCCTTGGGGAAGTCGATGGCCGCCTGGCCCAGGTAGTTTTCGTCGATGTCGCACAGCGCGACGATGTTCTCGCCGCCCAGGTTGCCGATCGTGAAGCGGGCCTGGTTGGCCGTGCCGATGACGCCGATATTCAACTTTTCGCTCGGCAAATTGCCCGCCCGCGCGGCCCGGCTGCTGAAGTAGCCGCAGCCGGCCAGCGTCGAACCGGCCAGGGCGGACCGCTTGAGAAACTCGCGGCGGTTGCGACGTGGCGACATGATGTGGAATCTCCGGGTGGTGATGAGGTTGATGTTGAATTTCCAAAATGGGGCGCATCGACACGGAACATTATATCACGGCGCGGGTACACCATGGATGGAAGCCTCATTTTAAAGGAGATAGGGGGATGACGAGGGGATCAGGGGATGAAGGCGGAAGGAGATTGGAACGAGTGACCGAGCGATTGCTGATGTAGGGGATTCATTGATCGGATTTTTATGCTTGCATCGCCCAGCGGGCTGTTGTCCAATGATCGCACGCCAACCGTCCGCTTCTTCCAGACCAGCAGACCCGGAGCTTTCCATGTATCACGGTGATATTTCGAGCAGTGCCGACGCCGTCGGCGTGGCGGTGGTCAACTACAAGATGCCTCGCGTGCATTCCAAGCAGGAAGTATTGGAAAATGCGCGACGGATCGCGACGATGATCGACGGCATGAAGCTCGGTCTGCCGGGTATGGACCTGGTTGTCTTTCCCGAGTACAGCACGCACGGCATCATGTACGACCGCCAGGAAATGCTCGACACGGCCAGCCGCATCCCCGGCGAAGAGACTGAGATCTTCGCCGAGGCCTGCCGGCGCAACCGCACCTGGGGCGTTTTCTCACTGACGGGCGAACGCCACGAGCAGCACCCCCAGGTCGTTCCCTACAATGCCTTGATCCTCGTCGACGACCAGGGGCGGATCGCGCAGAAGTACCGCAAGATCATGCCCTGGTGCCCGATCGAGGGCTGGTACCCCGGCAACTGCACCTACGTCTCGGCCGGGCCCAAGGGTTTGAAGGTGAGCCTGATCATCTGCGACGACGGCAACTATCCCGAGATTTGGCGCGATTGCGCCATGAAAGGGGCCGAGCTGATCGTCCGCTGCCAGGGATACATGTACCCGGCCAAGGAGCAGCAGATCATGGTCTCCAAGGCGATGGCCTGGATGAACAACTGCTACGTCGCAGTGGCCAACGCCGCCGGCTTCGACGGCGTCTATTCGTACTTCGGCCACTCGGCAATCATCGGCTTCGACGGCCGCACGTTGGGCGAGTGTGGCGAGGAAGAATACGGCGTCCAATACGCCGCCGTTTCAAAGGCGCTGATCCGCGACTTCCGGGCAAACGCCCAGTCGCAAAACCATCTCTTCAAGCTGCTCCACCGGGGCTATACGGGTTTGATCAACTCGGGGCAGGGCGATCAAGGGGTCGCCGAGTGTCCTTACGAGTTTTACCGCAATTGGGTCATGAACCCCAAGCAGGCGCGGGCCGCCGTCGAAGAGATCACCCGACACGGCGTCGGCACCGCTGAATGCCCGATCGCGGGGTTGCCCGCGTAGCCGGGCTGGGTCAGCGCCGTCATGCGGCGGCAGGCCAAGCCGATCAGCTCGTCGCGGGCTTTCGTGTCGCCGCGCTTCAGCTTTTCCAAGGCGGCTTGAATGCCGATCGTCGTGTCTGCCATCAGCGAACCGATCAGTTACGTTTCGTCTCGAACCGCCCAGTGGTGCCCTCGAACGCCGTGCCCTCGAACGCCATCGGGCGGCGCAAGGGCCATTGTAAGCTGCGTTGCCACTCGACGCCAAGCATCACGACGTTGATGCCCGACCCAATGCCGAGCAGCCCCACGCGGTCGCCTTTCGACAAGTGCCCCTCCTCGATGCCCAGCGCGGCGGTGATGGGCACGGCCGCCGAGCCGGTATTGCCCAGGAATTCGACGGTCGAAAAGTCGATCGAAGGCGCCAGGCCCAGGGCCTCGAGCAGCAGCTTACGGTGCGCGACGCCCACCTGGTGGCAGAACGTCTTGTCGAGCTCGGCGGGCCCCCAATCGATCTCGTCGAGAAACGACGCGAAGGCCTCCCGCGCGGTCTCGACGCCGGCGCGCAGCAGCCGTTCGGAATCGGTCTGCATCAAGGGCCGCATGTCGCCGGCCACCGACTCGTCGCGCCCGCTATGACACAGCGCGTGAAATTCGGAATTGGTCCGCGCGACGCCGGCCAGTAAGCGGTTGCCCGTGCGGCTCAACTCGCGGTCGGTCAGCAACACGGCCGCGCTGGCCGAGCCGATCGTGAGCGAAGCCACGGCCAGCTTCATCTGCTCGCGGGTGAGCGTTTCGTCGTCGTTCAGCCGCGCGATGGTGGTCTCGACCAACTGCCGGCTGCTCTCGGTGCCCACCACCAGGCCGGCGCGGATCTGGCCCAATTCGATCATGTTCGCCACCTGCACCATGCCGTTGAGCACGCCGAGACAGGCATTCGAGACGTCGAAGATCTGGCAGTGCGGGCCAAGACCCAGGCGATGGTGGACGCCGCAGGCCGTAGCCGGTTCGAGATAGTCGCGACAGACCGAGGCGTGGATCAGGGCCCCGATCTCGGCTTTGTCGATCGCGGCGGCGCGGATCGCCTTTTCCGCGCTGGCTGTGCTGGGCTCGCTGGGCAACGTGCCGGGCTTCCAGAACCGTCGCTGCCGAATGCCGGTCATCAATTCCAGACGGCCCTCGGGCAATCGCAACCGTCGATACAGCGGTGCGAGCATCGCTTCGATCTCGCTCGACGTCACGATTTCGTCGGGCAGTGTGTAGCCGAAGGCCTCAAGGCAAACGTTGTGGTATCGCATCAGGACGAGGGCGGATCGACGCGGAGGTTGAGCGAGAAGCGACATCCGCCGTAGGCGAATGGGAGGTCGGAAGTAGCGCGATACCTCAACATAGGCGTTGGCCGCCGCCACGTAAAGTGTCGCGTTGTACGGCATCTCGCGCCGGAAAACTCCGCCTCGATCGTCGTGGCGGCATATCTAATTGCCACGATGAGAGATGCGACGACGGGCGGCGCAATGCGACGTGCCGCCGGCAGGCCCTACCGCCCGCCGGCGCGCGACTGCTAGCACTTCATCTTGTGCAAGCACTAGGGGGAAACCGCAAGATAAGCGGGTGCGCTTGCAATACGTTCTCGACCGCCTAAACTCGGCCCATCAGCATTTCGCTTCCCTCGGGTGACACCGGGAAAACGTGTTTCATGTGAATCGAGGCCGTAGAAAAAAAGGGACTTACTCCGGCTCTGCCCAGGATGGGACGTGTCTGGCCGCTGGCGGCCAGGGACGCTAAACGTGGTGTCAGGGACGACTCGCGAAGGATCGCCTTCGTTCGTCAAGAACAACCCAACGGACCACCGGTCTAAAGGGCCCGGCTTCACCGGGCATGCCGGCGCGTCGCCACGCCTTCCTTTCCACGACGCAGCGCTCGGGCCGCTTCGATCGTGTCGTTTCCTCATCACGTTGGACAAGGGATTTGTCCGGAAAGGAAGTGCGAAAATGCAAAAGCCATTGATCGGGTTGAATGCCGACTACCGCGCCGCAAAGAAGGATTCGCCGGCCTTCAGCTACCTCTGCGCCGGTTATTTCGATGCCATCGTCAAGGTCGGTGGGGTGCCTATCGTCATCCCCCCATTGGACGATGAGCACGACCTGAACCGCATCCTCGACCTGCTCGACGGATTGGTCATGGTCGGCGGCGCCGACCTCGACCCGCGCCGCGATGGATTCATGCTCCATCCTTCGATCCGCGCGCTCGATCCGCGCCGCGAGAGCTTCGACCGCCGCCTGGTGCGGATGGCGGCCGACCGCCGCCTTCCGCTGTTCGGGATCGGCGTGGGGATGCAGTTGCTCAATGTCTCGGAGGGGGGCAACCTGTTCCTGCACATTCCCGAGGACCTGCCCAAGGCCCTGCCGCACAAGGACGCGCTCGATCCGGCCCATCGCCACGCGTTGGAGGTCGTGCCCGGCTCGCTCATGGAGCGCGTCTATGGCGAGGGCGAAATTCGCGTCAACAGCACGCACCACATGGCCATCGACGAGGTGGCTCCGGGCTTCGAGGTCACGGCGCGCTGCCCTGACGGGGTGATCGAAGCCATCGAGAGCACGCGCAGCGACTGGTTCGCGCTGGGCACTCAGTTTCATCCTGAGAGCGAGTCGGCCAGCGCGCTCGACCTGCGGATTTTCGAGGAGTTCCTCGACGGCATCCGAATCGTCGAGCCGGCCATGCGAATGGTGGCGTAGTCCAATACGGCTTGCCTCGCCGCAGCGCGGGCGCAAGCAAATCGGCTCGTCGTTGCCGGAGCGGAGCGGGGTGTCACCGGTTGTTTGTCGCGCGCGCGTCCAGGAGTCTGGGAGTGGTCCCGCTCATCGGCGCGAGGGCAGTGACGGCAAGCACACCAGCGGCATTCCGGCTCCGCTCCGCAACGTTTTCAGACGGGACGGCCAGAATTCTGCTACAGCATCGGCACGCGTTGATTATTGGAAACATGTCGAGTAAAATGCGCCAGGAATGGGAACAGGTTACCGCGGGAGTTCCACACATGGCGATTTCCACGCAACCCCTGCCGGGCACGACGATCGACCCGCGGTATCCGGATTCGGATGACGAACCCTTGGCCGAAACCGACTTGCACCTGTTGGCGATCATCTACTTGCACGGGGCGCTACGCTATTTCTTTCGCGACCGTGACGACGCCGGCGTGTGGGCCGACTTGTTCCTGTATTACAAGGAGGGAAATGGAGAGAAGCGAAAGGCGCCCGACGTGATGGTCGCTTTCGGGGTGGTGGGCAAACACCCGCGGCGTTCGTTTCGAACTTGGGAGGAGGGAGTCGTTCCCGCCGTGATCTTCGAGATCACGTCGAAGAAAACTTGCCATGAGGACGAGCATGGCAAGAAGGAGACGTACCAGCAACTTGGCGTCAAAGAGTATTACTTGTTCGACCCGGAAGACCGCAGCATTCGTCCGCGATTGCAGGGATTTCGGCTGCACGAGGGGCGGTACGTGGCGCTGGCGCCCGATGACGCCGGCCGGCTCATCAGTCAGCAATTGGGCATGCTGCTGGTGGTTGACGACCCTCTGCTGCGGCTTATCGACGTGAAAACAGGCGAATGCCTGATGTCCTTCGACGAGGCCATCGACGGGCTCGATGAAGCCAAACAATCAATGCGGCAAGCGCGGCAACAGGCAGAGCAGGCGCTGCAACAGGCCGACCAGGCGCGGCAACAGGCCGACCAGGCGCGGCAACAGGCCGACCAGTCGCGGCAACTGGCCGAAAAGGCGCAGAAGCAGGCCGAGCGAGCCGGAATCGAGTCCGCGGCACAGCGCCAACATATTGCGGACTTGGAAGCTGAGCTTGCGAGGCTCCGGGCCGCTCAAGCGTCGGACCAGTAATGACCGACGAATTCCGCCAGCCTGACGGATTCAGTCCGCGCGAATTGGAAAAGATCGAGGCCACCACGCGCGAGGTGGGCCGCTATATCTTCGATCACCTTTCGCACAGCCAGCCGAGCGTGCTTCAACGCCGCTGGTGGGACGACCGGATCATGGCCTGGGCGATGCAGGATGAATCGGTCAAGGTGCAGATGTTCCGCTTCATCGACGTGCTGCCGATGCTGGCCACGAGTGAAGCCACGATCCGCCACCTGCACGAGTACTTTCACGACGTCGAGCGGCACTTGCCCCGCGCGGTCCGGCTGGGCCTGGCCGTAGCCGCGCCCCGCTCGATCGCGGGCCGTGCGCTGGCGATCGCCGCGCGCCGCAACGCCATGGGGCATGCCCGGCGGTTCATCGCCGGCACGACGGTCGCCGAGGTGCTGGCGGCGGCGATGCGCGAGCGAAAACTGCGACGCGCTTTCACCTTCGACATCCTGGGCGAGGCCGTGACAAGCGAGCCCGAGGCCGACCGCTACCTGCGGCAATATCTGGAGCTCGTCGAAGGAATCGCCCCCACGGTGAACTCCTGGCCTGAATCGCCACAAATCGACCGGGCCGGGCTATCGGAGCTGCCACGAGTCAACGTCTCGGTCAAACTTTCGGCGCTTGACAGCCGGTTCGACCCGATCGACCCCGCGGGGACCACGCGCCGTGTCGCGGCGCGACTGCGGCAACTATTGCGGCTGGCGCGCCGCCACCGCGCGCACGTCCACGTCGATATGGAGTCGTACCATGCCAAGGACCTGACGCTTTCGATTTTCCGGGAAGTCCTGATGGAAGATGAGTTCCGCGACTGGCCCGACGTGGGGATCGTGATCCAGGCCTACCTGCCCGACTCGGCGGCCGACCTGTCCGCGCTGGCCGAGTGGGCCCGGCTCCGCGGCACGCCTGTTTGGGTGCGGCTGGTCAAGGGCGCCTATTGGGACTACGAAACGGTCTACGCCCAATCGCAGGGATGGCCGGTTCCCGTCTACCAGCGAAAGTGGCAATCGGACGCCAATTTCGAGCTTCTTGTCCGCTTCCTGCTCCGCAGCCACGGTGCGCTCCGGGCGGCCCTGGCCAGCCACAACATCCGCTCGCTGGCCCACGGCATCGCGGTCGCCCGGCACCTTGGCCTGCCCAATGCCGGCTTCGAACTGCAAATGCTCTACGGCATGGGCGACTTGGAGAAGCAGGCCCTGGTCGATATGGGCTACCGGATGCGGATCTACATGCCGTATGGCGAGCTGATCCCCGGTATGGCCTACCTGGTGCGCCGGTTGTTGGAAAACACCTCGAACGACTCGTTCCTTAGGGCGAGCTTCACCGATTACGTGTCGCCGGAGAAACTGCTCATGAATCCACTCGACGTCGCGCGGTACGACGGCCCGAAGCACGCCATTGCGGCCGCGGCCTCCGTCCCCCCAGACGGTCAACCCTCGCTCGCGACGACGTTTGCCAACGAGCCGGTCGCCGACTTCGCCCGCGAGTCGCAGCGGCGCTCGATGCTCAAGGCCCTCGACCGTGTGCGCGCGAAGCTGGGCGGACACCATCCGCTGGTGATCGGCGGCCAGTCTTGCGACACGGCCGAACGGCTGATTTCGCACGATCCCTCGCTGAAAACGCGCGTGGTGGGCACCACGGCATCCGCCGGCGCTGCGCGGGCCGATGAGGCCGTGGCCGCCGCCCGTGCGGCGTCGAGCGGCTGGAACGCGCTAGGCGTCGAGGCCCGCGCCGAGTTCCTTGGGCGCGCGGCCGAGCGCATGCGCGACCACCGCTTCGAGCTGGCGGCATGGGAGGTGTTTGAGTGTGGCAAGGGGTGGCGCGAGTCCGATGCCGACGTCTGCGAGGCGATCGACTTCTGCGAATTCTACGCGCGCGCCGCCGTCGCGCTCGAAGGCCCGCACGGCGTCGACGTGCCGGGCGAGGAGAACCGTTTCGATTACTTGCCCCGTGGCGTCGTGGCGGTGATCGCCCCTTGGAACTTTCCGTTGGCGATCCTCACCGGCATGACGGCCGCGGCCCTGGTGACCGGCAATACGGTAGTGATGAAACCGGCGGAGCAATCGCCCGTGGTCGGCGCCAAACTGATGGAGATCTTTCAGGACGTGAATCTGCCCGGGGGAGTCTTGAACTACCTGCCCGGGCCGGGCGAGACGGCCGGAGCGAGGCTGGTCGAACACCCCGACACGGCGCTGATCGCGTTCACCGGTTCGCGCGCCGTGGGGCTGGCGATCAACCGCCGCGCGGCGGAGGTATCGGCGTCAGGGAATGGCTGTGTGAAGCGCGTGATCGCCGAGTTGGGGGGCAAGAACGCGATCATCGTCGATGACGACGCCGACCTCGACGAGGCGGTGCTGGGCGTGGTCAAGAGTGCCTTTGGCTACCAGGGGCAGAAATGCTCGGCGTGTTCGCGCGTGATCGTGCTGGCCGGCGTCTACGACACGTTCTTGCAGCGGTTGGTCGATGCCGGCCGTAGTTTGCAAGTCGGTCCGGCCGAGCATCCGGCCACGAGCGTGGGCCCGGTGATCGATGCGGACGCGATGGCCCGCGTTGGGCGCTATATCGAGCTGGGGCGCAACGAGGGGCGGGCCGTGCTGGCCGTCGACGTGGGGCCGCTGGCCGAGCAGGGCCATTTTGTAGGGCCGCACATCTTCGCCGACGTGGCCCCAGGCGCGAAGCTGGCCCAGGAGGAGATCTTCGGACCGGTGTTGGCGGTGATCCGCGCCGCCGATATCGACGAGGCGTTCCGCATTTTCAACGGCACCGATTACGCCTTGACGGGCGGCATTTTCTCACGCAGCCCTGCGACCCTGGAGCGTGCCCGCCGCGAATTGTTGGTTGGCAACTTGTACTTGAATCGCGGCATCACCGGCGCGTTGGTCAACCGCCAGCCGTTTGGCGGTTTCAAGATGTCGGGGATTGGCAGCAAAGCCGGCGGCCACGATTATTTGTTGCAGTTCGTCATCCCGCGCACGGTGACGGAGAACACCATGCGGCGCGGCTTCGCCCCCGGCGCCGTCGACGTGTAGCGGAACTCGTAAGAGTTCCTTGAGCTTCCCAGGATCATGCGAGCTCGATTAGAATCCGCAGTTGAAGGAAAACGTGGTCAGGAGGGCCGCACGGATGGCGAGCGCGACGACGGATAGCGAACTTCTCGACGGCTTGAATGCCGAACAAGCTCGGGCCGCGGGCCACGGCGATGGTCCCTTGCTGATCATCGCCGGCGCCGGGACGGGCAAAACCCGCACGCTGGTACACCGTGTGGCCCATCTCATCCAACGCGGTGTCGATCCTGGCCGCATCATGCTCGTCACCTTCACCCGCCGCGCGGCGGGTGAAATGCTCCGCCGAGTCGAGGGCCTGCTAAGACGACAAGCGGAGTCCGCCCAGAACAAGCCGGCCCGCGCGCGGACCAACGGCAAGAAACTGTGGGGCGGCACGTTCCACTCGGTGGCGACCCGGCTTTTGCGGGTCCACGGCAAGTCGATCGGCCTCGAACCGGGCTTCACCATTCACGACCGCGGCGACTCGGAAGACCTGCTCAACGTCGTCCGCACCGATTTGGGCCTGACGAAAACCGACAAACGCTTTCCCAAGAAAGGAACCTGCCTGGCAATCTACAGCCACTCGGTCAATTCGCGTCGGCCGTTGGAAGACGTGCTGGCGGGCGCCTTCCCCTGGTGCAAGGACTACACGGCAGAGCTGAAACGGCTGTTTCATGACTACGTCGATCGCAAGGAAGCCACCTCGGTGCTCGATTATGACGACCTGCTCTTGTTCTGGCGCGGGTTGCTGGCCGACGAAAGGGCGGGCAAAAAGGTCCGCGAGCGCTTCGACTGCGTGCTCGTCGACGAGTACCAGGACACCAACCGCCTGCAATCGGAAATCCTCAGGCTCCTGCGGCCCGACGGCAAGGGCTTGACCGTCGTGGGCGACGACGCCCAGTCGATCTACTCGTTCCGCGCCGCCACGGTCCGCAATATCCTCGATTTTCCGCGGGAGTTTCCCGGAACGACGGTCGTCAAGCTCGAGCAGAACTACCGTAGCGTGCCGCCGATCCTGGAGGCCACCAACCGGATCATCGCCCAGGCCAGCGAACGGTTCACCAAGAACCTCTGGACCGCGCGCGAGTCGGGCGAGCTCCCCGCGCTGGTCACCTGCAACGACGAAGACGATCAGGCCGAATTCCTCATCGAGCGCATTCTCGAGCACCGCGAGGCGGGGATCGACCTCAAACGCCAGGCCGTGCTCTTCCGTGCTTCGCACCATAGCATGGTCTTGGAAGCCGAACTTGCCCGGCACAACATTCCGTTCGTCAAGTACGGGGGTCTCAAGTTCGTCGAAACGGCCCATGTGAAGGACCTGATGGCCTTTCTGCGCCTGGTGGAAAACCCGCGCGACCTGGTTGCCGGCTCGCGGCTCCTGACGCTGTTGCCGGGTATCGGCCCCAAACGAGCGCTGCAATTGATGGATATCCTGCTTTCAGCGGGCGGAAAATTCGACGCCTGGGACTGTGTCAAGGTGCCGCGCGCGGCCGAAGCGGTTTGGCCCAAGCTCGTCACGCTCATGGTCGCTCTGGCCGAAATGCCGGCCCAGGAGGTCGCGTCGCAACTGCACCTGGCGCGAACATTCTACGCGCCGCTCCTGGACGAGAAGTTCGACGGCACGGCGGCGCGGCAACGCGACCTCGAGCAATTGGAGCAATTGGCGGGACGGTTCCCTGACCGCGCTTCGATGTTGGCCGAAATCGCGCTCGACCCGCCGACCACCGCCGAAGATTGGGCCGGCGATCCGCTCTTGGACGAGGACTACCTGGTGCTGAGCACGATCCATTCGGCCAAGGGGCTGGAGTGGGACGCCGTCTACGTGATCCACGCCTCCGACGGCAACATTCCTTCGGACATGGCCACCGGCTCGCCGGCGCAGGTCGAAGAGGAGTTGCGGTTGTTCTATGTCGCGTTGACGCGGGCCAAGGACTGGCTCTACATCTGTTTCCCGCAGCGTTACTTCCACGCCTACCGCGGAGGATTCAGCGACCAGTATGGCTACGCCCAGCTCACGCGGTTCCTGCCCAAGGGACTGAAGGAGTCTTTCCATTGCCGCGTCGCCGCGGCGCTGGAGTTGGACGACGATGCCAAGGAAACCCCATCCGCCTTGGTCCGCAAGAGCATCCGCGCCGAGACCAAGGCCATGTGGTCATGACGCCGTCGGCGGTGACTCCTGCGGAGGGTAGACATCCGAGCCCTGAAGCGAAGGTCGTATTGGATCGGGACGCTGGTTGCACGCGCGTTTTATGCCGGCTACAATTAGGAACCGTATTCTCCTCCCACAACGAACCGCCGCACAGATGGGCAAGCGGAAATCGGCTAAACGCGGCCCGCGCCCGACTAATCCGTCCGTCGAGCAGGCCCCGGGGGGTTGACGCGCAGCAGTGAGAGAGTCGTATGAAGGACGCGCAAAAGCCCGACCATGTAAGTCTGAATACTTTGGTGGATCGCCTCCGTGAGGGGCGATTCGTGATCCCTGACTTTCAGCGCGAGTTTGAATGGAAGCCTTGGGATATCCGTGAACTGATGCGGTCGATCTTCCTCGACTACTACATTGGTAGCCTGCTGCTCTGGACCGGCAAGAAAGAGAACTTCGACGCACTTTCTTGTGAGTCACTCTATGGCTTCACCGGTAGCGCCAGGCGGGAGTACATCGTTCTAGATGGGCAACAGCGACTCACCGCCATGTATTACGCGTTCTTGGCACCAGACATCCCTCTGCCGAGCCGCTCGAACCGCTACTTTTACTTCGTTCGCGTCGACCCTACGTTCCGCGAGTCGCGTTGTGAATTTCGGGCGGATTTCGCCGGCCGCCCGGCGGCAGCATGATTCGGCGCTTGCGATGATTCTTTCGATGCCGAGCAGGACGGCAAGTGTCCAGTTCGTCCGGCGCGCGGCTGGAAAGGAAGTTGCGGAAATCTCTTCGGACGTAAAATTTGTGCCGCGCGATTTACGTCAATGTCGTTTGTCGTAAGTGGTAGCCACTCTTTTTTCGAGCCTTGTCTGGACATCTGGTTGCGCGAATCCTTGGCCAACACGTCCGCTGGACGCGAAGATTTACTCAAGGAGGTCGCCCATGTCTCGACGTCAACCAAAACGCCCGAAGTCAAAGTCGCCGCCCGCCCAACGTGGCCGGAAGCGGCGCCCACGGCCCGAACCGGGCAAGCAAGCAGCCAGTGGCTCGTTCAAACTCCGCTCCTTTGATGTCGGGGCACTTCCCTTGGTGAACCACATCCTGGATCGGATGGGTCTGGAAGATCTGCTCGAAGAGCACCTGCCGCCCGATAATCCGCGCACCGAGTTGCCCACGAGCCAAGCCATTCTGGTGTTGGTCAGAAACGTCCTCTTGTCGCGCGAGCCGATCTATGGTGTCGGTGAATGGGCCGCGAGGTTCCCTCCCGACTTGTTCGACCTCTGGGAAAGCGAGGTGCCACTCTTGAACGACGACCGCCTGGGACACAGTTTGGTCGTGGCGTTCCTGGGCGTGGTTCCCCAGGTGGCGCTGGCCTTGACGAAGAAAGTGCGAGTCGAGTTCAAGCTCGGCCTGAACGAACTCCACAACGACTCGACCACGGTCACGTTCTACGGGGCCTACACCGCTGCGGCCGCCGAAACACAACGCGGCGGCCGGCTGACTCCCGCCATCACCTGGGGCCACAACAAGGATCATCGCCCGGACCTGAAGCAGTTGCTCTACACCCTGACGGTCACCGACGACGGCGGGGTGCCCGTGTACTTTACCACGGCCAGTGGAAACGTGCCCGACGATCGCACGCATGTGGCCACCTGGGACTTGCTCTGCGAATTGGTGGGGCACGCAAACTTCCTGTACGTGGCCGATTGCAAGCTGGCGAGCGTAGAGAACATGGCTCACATCGCCACACGGGGCGGGCGATTTGTGACGGTCCTGCCTCGCACTCGCAAGGAAGACAAGCAGTTCCGAGAGCGTTTGCGCGGCGTTGCCGGCGAGGTGCGCTGGAAGACCCTGTACGAGGCGAAGAACAAGGCTGGGGAACTGGTGGATCGTTGGACCGTGTGTGACGACGAGGCGCTCAGTGCCGATGGTTTTCGTCTGCTTTGGTTTCACAGCACACGAAAAGCGGCCTTGGACGTTGCGACCCGCCAGCGGCGGATTTCCAAAACCGTGCAAGCGTTGAGCGAATTGCGTGGCAAGTTGGCGGCGCCACGCACCCGGTTTCGCCAGCGCCAGGCTGTGGAGCAGAAGGTCGAGCGACTGCTGGCGGAACATGAGGCCGCGAAATGGATGACCGTGAAAATCGAATCGCAGGAGGAAGCAGAGTACCGGCAAGCGAAATCGGGCCGACCCAATCCTAAGACGCAGTACGTCAAGAAGACGCGGGACCGGTATGGCCTAACCTGGGAGCTGAACCAGGAGGCATTGTTGCAGGCCGAGCGCGAGGACGGCGTGTTCCCCTTGTTGACCAACGACCGCACCTTGAAGGCCGAGGAAGTGCTCCGGGCCTACAAACGTCAGCCACTGATCGAGAAACGCTTCTCCCAATTCAAGACCGACTTCGCCGTGGCTCCGATCTACTTGCAGGACGTGGGGCGGATCACCGGATTGTTGGCGGTCTACTTCTTCGCCTTGGTGGTCCAAACCCTGCTGGAACGCGAATTGCGGGCTGCGATGAAGGCGGCGGGCATCAAATCACTGCCGCTGTATCCGGAGGATCGGCCTTGCGCACGTCCCACGACTCATCGCTTGATCGAGTTGTTCGAGCCCATCCAGCGTCACGAATTGTACGTCGACGACGGCGAGCCACAGATCATGGTCACCGAATTGACGCCCGTGCAGCGTCAGGTTATCGAACTGCTCGGACTGTCACCGGACGAATATGGTCACTGACCTCGCCGGGAAATCGCCAACAAATCACCCTCGGGACTCGCGGAACGTAGGTTCGTAAGGATCCCAAG
>Ga0307373_10005610_pt1 | contig 20444 bp, 15 predicted proteins | sample OX2MG_FD_202534 | JGI IMG/M metagenome (GOLD analysis project Ga0307373, IMG submission 202534) | Soil microbial communities from Risofladan, Vaasa, Finland - OX-2 | ecosystem: Environmental > Terrestrial > Soil > Coastal area > Acid sulfate soil | place: Finland: Risofladan, Vaasa | collected...
GTACCCGTTCGAGCGCTTCACCGAAAGGGCGAAGAAGGTGCTCACGCTTGCGCAGGAGGAGGCGGAGCGTTCGCATCACTCGTACATCGGCACAGAGCATCTGCTGCTTGGTTTGCTCCGTGAGGGTGAGGGACTTGCGGCCAAGGTCCTCAATAACCTCGGCGTGGAGATCAACAAGGTTCGCAGCACGATTGAGTCCGTGCTCGGTCGCAACGAGCGCATCATCATTCAGCAGATCATTCCGACGTCACGTGTCAAGAAGGTCATCGAGATCTCCTTCGAAGAGGCGCGTCGCATGGGCAACAACTACGTCGGCACCGAGCACCTGCTGCTCGGCCTGCTCATCGAGGGTGAGGGCATCGCGGCCCATGTCCTCGAGGACCTCGGCGCAAATCTCGAGAAGGTTCGCGGCGAGATCGATAAGCTGCTGCACGAGTCGGGCATCGACGAGGAGTCCAAGGAGGCTCAGAAGAAGCCTTCGAAGACGCCGCTCCTTGATCAGTTCTGCCGCGACCTGACCGACCTCGCGATCAAGAACTCGCTCGATCCGGTGATCGGACGTGCGATGGAGATCGAGCGTGTCGTGCAGATCCTCAGCCGCCGCACCAAGAACAACCCGGCACTCATCGGCGAGCCCGGCGTCGGCAAGACGGCGATCGCTGAAGGCCTTGCGCAGCAGATCATCCTCGGCAACATCCCCGAGTCCTTGATGGGCAAGCGCGTGCTCACGCTCGACATGGGCGCGCTCGTCGCGGGCACGAAGTATCGCGGCGAGTTTGAAGAGCGCTTGAAGAAGATCCTCGACGAGATCCGCGCGTCGCGCGAGGTCATCCTCTTCATCGACGAGTTGCACACGCTGGTGGGCGCAGGCGCTGCGGAAGGCGCGATCGACGCCGCCAACATTCTCAAGCCGGCACTCGCGCGCGGTGAGATTCAGTGCATCGGCGCCACCACGCTCAACGAGTACCGCAAGTACATCGAGAAGGACGCCGCGCTCGAGCGCCGCTTCCAGCCGGTGTTCGTCGACGAACCGAGCCTCGCCGAGACCATCGAGATCCTGCACGGCATCCGTCCGCTCTATGACAAGCATCATCGCGTCACCATCACCGACGACGCGCTCAAGGCCGCGGCCGAGCTGTCGGTGCGCTACGTCAGCGACCGCTCGCTGCCGGACAAGGCGATCGACCTCATCGACGAGGCGAGCGCGCGCGTGCGCATGAAGCTCACGACGACACCGGACGATCTGCGTGCGATGCAGCGTGAGATTCGCGAGCTCCAGACTCAGAAGGAAGAGGCGATCGCCGCCCAGGACTATGAGACTGCCGCGAACTTCCGCGACAAGGAAAAGAAGCTCAAGGACAAGTACGTCTCCCAGGAGACCAAGTGGCGTGACGAGCTCGGCGCGAACATCCCGGAAGTCACCGAGGAGCACATCGCCGAGATCATCTCGTCGTGGACGGGCGTCCCTGTCTCGCGGCTGGTCGAAGAGGAGACCTCGCGCCTGCTCCGCATGGAGGAGGAGATCCACAAGCGGATCGTCGGCCAGGACGAGGCGGTTAAGGTCATCTCGCAGGCGGTACGCCGCGCACGCGCGGGCCTCAAGGACGCCAAGCGGCCGATCGGATCGTTCATGTTCCTCGGCCCGACCGGCGTCGGCAAGACCGAGCTGTCACGTGCGCTCGCAGCGTTCCTCTTCGACAACGAGGACGCGATCATCCGGCTCGACATGAGCGAGTTCATGGAGCGCCATTCGACTGCGCGTCTGGTCGGATCGCCGCCCGGGTACGTCGGCTACGACGAGGGTGGTCAGCTGACGGAAGCCGTTCGCCGGCGCCCCTATTCGGTTGTGCTGTTCGACGAGATCGAAAAGGCCCACCCCGAGGTCTTCAACATGCTGTTGCAGATCCTCGAGGACGGCAGGTTGAGTGATGCCAAGGGCAAGGCCGTCAACTTCAGCAACACCATCATCATCATGACCAGCAACCTCGGTGTCCACGGCCTCAAGCTCAATATGTCGCTGGGCTTCCAGCCGGCGGTGCCGGACGAACGGTCGTCGTCGTCAGAGCACGGCAAGATGCGCGACAGCATCATGGACGAGCTCAAGAAGCAGTTCCGTCCCGAGTTCCTCAACCGCGTCGACGCGGTGGTGGTGTTCCAGCGTCTCGACCATCCGCAGATGCGCCAGATTGTCGATCTGATGCTGGCCAAGGTGGCCGTGCACCTCGCGGCGCAGGAGCTCATCTTCACGGTCGCGGACGACGCGAAGGAGAAGCTCGTCGAAGAGGGATTCGACAAGATCTACGGTGCGCGTCCCCTCCGCCGGGTGATCCAGCGCGTTATCGAGGACCCGCTCAGCGAGGAGTTGCTCCGCCTCAAGCACGGCCCCGGTGACCAGGTGCAGGTCGAGGTGGTCGACGGCGATGTGAAGATGCGCCTCATTCCCAAGGGCGCTCGCCGGGAGAAGAAGGAGAAGGCCGAGGCAGTCGCCGGAGCCATCGCCGGACCTCCGAGCGCACCGCCGACGGAGTAATCGCCGGCGTGCGCTGGCTGGCCAGGCGCCCGTGGTGGCTTCTCGCCGTCGCGTGGGTGGTCGCGCTCGTCGGTGTGGTGCTCGGTCAGACGATCTCCTTCGAGCTTTTCGGCGTCCCGACTGTGGTGATGGTGTTCCTGCTCTTCTTTGCGACACTCATGGCGCTGGTAGCCCGCCGTGAGGCTCCTCGGCCTCCCAGCCCCCACTGACCCACCCCGCGGCCGTCCTTGTCGGGCGAACATGCGTTTGGTATGCTCTCGCGCATGTGTCTCGACCTGCCCGAGCGCGACGTGGTCGAAGCCGAGTGTTGGCCGGAGAGGCCACTTGGGTACGCTAGACGGTCAATGCCCAACGATCAGATCGTCATTCGCGGTGCGCGCGAGCACAACCTCAAGAACATCGACCTGACGCTGCCGCGTGACAAGCTCATCGTGATCACCGGTTTGTCGGGGAGTGGCAAGTCGTCGCTTGCGTTCGACACCGTCTATGCGGAAGGGCAGCGACGCTACGTCGAGTCGCTGAGCGCGTATGCGCGCCAGTTCCTCGGACAGATGGAGAAACCCGATGTTGATCACATCGAGGGGCTGAGCCCCGCGATCTCCATCGATCAGAAGGGCACCAGCAAGAATCCGCGTTCGACCGTCGGAACGGTCACCGAGATCTACGACTATCTTCGTCTGCTGTACGCGCGGATCGGTCATCCGCACTGTCCGAATTGCGGGCGTGAGATCAGCAAGCAGTCGATCGAACAGATCTCGGATCAGGTGCTCCTCCTGCCGGAAGGAACACGCCTGCTCATCACGGCGCCCATGGTGCAGGGCCGCAAGGGCGAGCATCGGGACGTCTTCGATGAGGCGAAGCGACTCGGCTACGTCCGCGTCCGTGTCGATGGCGAACTGCACGACCTTTCAGATCCGATCACGCTCGACAAGAAGTTCAAGCACGATGTCGAGGTCGTCGTCGACCGGATCATCATCGGACCCGAGTTGCAGTCGCGACTTCACGAGTCGCTCGAGCAGGCGTCGAAGCTCAGTGACGGCCTGATCCTGCTCATCCCCGCAGACCCGGAATCCGGCATGCAGGAGATGCTGTTCTCCGAGGACTACGCGTGCGTCTACTGCGGAATCTCGATGGAGGAGCCGGCGCCGCGCAACTTCTCGTTCAACAATCCGCACGGTGCGTGCCCGGCATGCACCGGGCTTGGCGTTCGACTCGAGGTCGACCCCGACGCCGTGGTGCCCGATCCTTCACTGAGCATCGATGAGGGCGCGCTGTCCGGATGGACGCGCGGACCGTCGCAGCACTGGATGATGGAGGTGCTCGAAACCGTCTGCAGGCGGTTCAAGATCCCACTGAACGTCCCGTGGAGCGAGCTCGACCCCAAGGAACGCCGCACGATTCTGTACGGACTCCCCAAGGACGAGACCGTGCGTATGCGCTACGTCTCACACAGCGGGCATTCGCGGAGCTTCGAGGCCGGCTACGAGGGTGTGATCAACAACCTCCAGCGGCGCTATCGCGAGACCGAGTCGGAGTGGGTGAAGCAGGAGATCGAGCGCCTCATGATGCAGAAGGCGTGCCCCACGTGCAATGGCGCGCGGCTCAAGCCCGAGTACCTCGCGGTGACCATTGACGGGATGAACATCGCGGAGCTCTGCAAGCTCAGTATCAGCGCGGCCTTGCGCCGTCTCGACTCGCTGCGGCTGAGCGAACGCGAGCAGACCATCGCACGCCAGGTGATCAAGGAGATCAAGGAACGCCTCGGCTTTCTGCACGATGTCGGTCTCGACTACATCACCATCGATCGTGGGGCCGCGACGCTGTCCGGGGGCGAGGCGCAACGCATCCGGCTTGCGACGCAGATCGGGAGCAAGTTGATGGGTGTGCTCTACATCCTGGACGAGCCGTCGATCGGGTTGCACCAGCGCGACAACCACAAGCTGATCCGAACGCTGATCGCGCTCCGCGACATCGGGAACACATTGCTCGTCGTCGAGCACGACGAGGAGACGATCCGCGCCGCCGACTGGGTCGTCGACATCGGGCCCGGCGCCGGTGAGCATGGCGGTCACGTCATGGCGTCCGGGACGGTCGAAGACATCCTCGCAACACCTGGCAGCATCACCGGGCAGTTCCTCCGTGGTGAGCGAATCATCCCGATACCGATGATCCGGCGTCCCGCGGCGGGAAAGCGCATCGTCGTCCGCGGGGCGCGAGCGAACAACCTGCGCAACGTCGATGTGTCGTTCCCCCTGGGGTCGTTCATCTGCGTCGCCGGCGTGAGCGGCAGCGGCAAGAGCACGCTGGTCAACGACATCCTGTACCGGAAGCTCGCGCAGTCGCTGTATCGCGCGAAGCACCGTCCCGGCGCGCACGATCGCGTCGAGGGCGTCGGGCTCATCGACAAGGTGATCGATGTCGATCAATCGCCGATCGGACGGACACCGCGCAGCAATCCCGCCACGTACGTCGGCGTCTTCACTGACATTCGCGACCTCTACGCCAAGTTGCCCGAGGCGAAGATCCGCGGGTACAAGCCGGGGCGCTTCTCGTTCAACGTCGCGGGTGGCCGCTGCGAGTCGTGCGCAGGCGACGGGATGATCAAGATCGAGATGCACTTCCTCCCGGACATCTACGTGCCGTGCGAGGTGTGCAAAGGCCGTCGCTACAATCGCGAGGCGCTCGAGGTGAGGTTTCGCGGCAAGAGCATCGCCGACGTGCTCGAGATGACCGTCGACGAAGCGGCCGTGCTGTTCGAGAACCAGCCATCGATCCTCCGGCGCATGCGCACGCTCCAGGACGTGGGGCTCGGCTACATCCGGCTCGGTCAGCCGGCGACGCAGCTCAGTGGGGGCGAGGCGCAGCGGGTCAAGCTCAGCACCGAGCTCTCGCGCCGCGACACCGGCAGCACGATGTATATCCTCGACGAGCCGACGACCGGGCTGCACTTCGCGGACGTCGAGAAGTTGCTCACGGTGCTGCATCGGCTGGTCGATGCCGGCAACACCGTGATCGTCATCGAGCACAACCTCGACGTCCTCAAGACCGCGGACCACATCATCGATCTCGGCCCTGGTGGGGGTGACGGCGGCGGCGAGATCATCGCCTCGGGCACGCCGGAGGAGGTCGCGGCCAACCCACGGAGCGCGACCGGCGAATACCTTGCTCGAATGCTGCCTGCGTCACGGGCTGAGGTGGCCAGAGTGACCGGGTCCCGGGTGACGAAACCGCGCCCGCGGAGGCGTGTCCCGGTATCGACCTGAATCGTGCTCCGCGATCGATGCTGGTGCGCTAACGTGGTGGGGCGATGACATCAATGGACGGCGAGGATCGGCGCCTTCGGCTGCGGCGCCTCGATGACTGCCTGGACGTGCTCGAGCAGGCGCACGAGCTCAACCTGACTGAGGTCACCGAGCGGATGGCCGAAGCACTCAGTGAGCGGGTTCCGACGGTCCACACGGGGATGCTCATCGCCGACGCCATCGAGGAGGTGCTGCGCCAGCAGGAGCCATACATGGTGCAGATCCGTCCCGAGGTCTCACGCAGGGTGCGCCGCCGGCGCGACCCGTTTGACGTCCGGCTGCTCCTCCAACGCCGCTGATCTCGGACGGCGGGCCGCTGCTCCGCTTGTACACTCGGTGAGCCAATGAGCGCCTTCGGCTTCGATCCAGAGCAGATCTTCGCCCGCCGGCGTTCGCGACCCCGCATCGTCCGGCCGCCGGGACAGCTCCGCCGGCGGATCGTCGCCATAAGCATCGTTGTGGCGATCGTCGTGATCCTGGTCGTGGCCCGCTGGCTCCTGGGACTGCGCGCCGACTATCTCTACTACCAGAGCGTCGGCCACACCAACGTGTTCTGGACGCCGCTCATCGCACACATCCTCCTGTTCCTCGTGGGATTCGCCATCGTCGCCATCCTCGTCGGGGCGAGCGCCATCGGCTGGTCGATGTCCGCGGGCAACCTCGACCGCCGTGGCCGGCGCATCGTGCTCTGGAGCGGCCTCGCGATCGCGGCGCTCGCAGGTGTGATCGGTGGCTCGACGCTCTCAGGTGAGTGGCAGGACATCCTGGTGTGGATGCACTCGGTTCCCTTCGGGGCGACTGACCCGGTGTTCCACATGGACTTCTCGTTCTTCGTCTTCACGCTCCCGGCGATCGACGATTTCATGGGCCTGCTGTGGGGCGGGGTCATCCTCGGAGTGCTCGGCGCAATCGCCATGGCCTTCGTCGCGATCACCGTCATGAACGCACCGGAAGAGCTGCCTCTCCCGCTCGAGCCACCGCCGGGGCGGTCGCCCGAGGATGCGCTCCGCGTCGCGCTGATCACCGGCGCGGTCGGGCTGACGGCCATCTTCCTGCTCGCCGCCGCCGGGGCCCATTTCGGCGTCTACCACCTCGCGACGAGCAGCCATGCCACAGGAACCGGGACCAACGGCACGCCGTACGTCGGCCTCGACGCGACCCAGCGTGCGGTGATCCAGCCGGTGCTCGGGTTCCTGCAGGTCCTCGCGCTGGTGCTTGCGATCGCCACCGTGGCACTCCTTGTCGCCCGCTGGCGCAGGGCATCGACCGGAACCGCAATCGCGTTCGCATCGATGCTCGGCGGCTGGCTCCTCGTCGCCGGTCTGACGCAGGGCGTGCCGGCCGCCGTCTATCAGGCGACCAGTGTCGGCCCCAATGAGCAGTCGGCGCAAATCCCGACGATCGGTGACTACCTGACGACCAGCCGCTACGCCTGGGCAATCGAGAGCGGCGGCTCGGACCCGCAGGTGCAGAGCCGGAGCTTCGGGACGCCCCACGCGCCGACGCTCAGCGACCTCGAGTCGGACCTCGGCACCCTGCAGAACGTCCGCATCCAGGATCCGACGCAGCTTCCCGACACGCTTGCACAGATCGACCGCAGCCGCAGCTACCAGACCTACTCGACGATCACCGTCGATCGATATCCGGATCCCGCCACCGGCAATGACGTCGAGGTGATGGTCGGGCCCCGGGAGATCGCGGAGTCGGATGTCCCCAACAAATCATTCGTCAACACCTCGCTCACCTACACGCACGGCTACGGCGTCACGGCCGTATCCGTGAATGCCGTGGCAGGTGAGGGCAAGCCGCAGGTGCTCGTCGGGCAGCAACCGATGACCCAGGTAACACCCGGCTCACCTTCCGACCTCTCGTTCGCCAACTCCACGACCGCCGATCCGAGCATCTACTGCGGGCTGGACACCACCCAGAACGTCGTCTCGGGGACGACGCAACCCGAGTTCAACTACCCATCCGGAAGCGGGGACAACACCGTTCACGCCGACACCAGCGAGGTCGGGATCCCGATCACCAACCCGATCGACAAGCTCGCGCTCTCGCTGCAGGACTTCGGCGGCTTCAACCTCTTCCTCAACAACTCGCTGACGGCGAACAGCCGCGCGTTGGTGAACCGGCAGATCAGCACCCGCATCACGTCGTTGGCCCCGTTTCTCACGGTCGACGCCGACCCGTACATCGTGGTCGACCCCGACACCGGCCATCTCATGTGGATCGCCGACGCGTATGTCAAGACATCGCTGTTCCCTGAGTCCTATCAGCAGAGCGACGGCACGTCATACATGCGCAACGCGGTGAAGGCCGTCATCGACGCCAAGACCTGCTCGATCACGCTGTACGCGGTCGACATGAACGAGCCGATCACCGCCGCGTGGAGTGCGATCTACCCGGGTCTGCTTCATCCGTTGAGCCAGATCTCGTCGTACCTCCGCTCGCATCTCCGCTACCCCGAGGACTACTTCAACGACCAGGCGCAGGCGTACGCGCAAGTGCACATCACCAGCCCGTCAGTCTTCTACAACGGCAGCGACCTGTTCAACATCGCGCAGGAGAGCCTCAACGGACAGAACCAGGCCACGACTGCGTACTACGTCGAGGCGACGCTTCCGGACACGAACAGCCCGCAATTCATTCTGCTGCAGACGTTCTCGCCGGGTGCCAGCGGCGGTGGGACTTCCGCGAACAACATGACCGCATGGCTTGCCGCGCAGTGTGATTACACCGGCACGGAAGAACCGAAGCTCGTTTCGGTGCGCCTCAACAATGCGAACAACGTGCTCGGGCCGCTGCAGTTCGACAACAACATCAACACCAACCCGACCATCAGTTCGCAGATCAGCCTGCTCGGGCAGCACGGCTCGACCGTCACGCTCGGCAACGTGATCATCCTGCCCTTCAACAACGACTCCTTCCTGTACATCCGTCCGCTGTACGTCACCGCAGCGGCAAACGGGGGCACAGCCTTTCCGCAGTTGCAGGAGGTGATCGTCGGCACGCAGAACGGTGTGGCTGAAGGGACGTCCTTCAGCGCGGCGCTGCAGAACCTGCTCAACACGACCCAACCGATCCCGGGTTTGAGCAATCCCGGCACCGGCGGCCCGACGCCGAGCCCATCGCCAACGCCGTCCGGCTCGCCCACCCCGACACCGAGTCCCGGCGCCACCCCGACGCCAACGCCGACCGGCACGATTCAGCAGCAGATCCTGGCTCTCGCCAGTCAGATCGTCGCAGACAACACGGCCGCCGAGACCGCGCTCGCGGCCGGCAACTTCACCGCCTACGGCGCAGCGGAGGCGAAGCTCCAGAGTGATCTGCAGAAGCTGCAGACGCTGATCGCCCAGCAGACGGCCTCCAGCCCGACTCCCAAGCCGTAGCGCAACGGCGTGTGATTGTGAGCGAAGCCGTCGTCATCGCACCGGGCATTCATCAGCTGGACACGCTGCTCGGTGGCATGGATCAGCTGACCGCCGGCTTCCTCGTCGAGGGGCCGATGCCGGCACTCATCGAGACCGGCTCGCAGTCGAGCGTGCCGGCGGTGCACGCGGCCCTGGCCGCGCTGGGGCTGGGTCCGGCGGACCTCCGCTGGATCATCGTCACCCACATCCACCTCGACCACGCGGGCGCAGTGGGCGACCTGGCTGCTGACTTCCCGTCGGCCACCGTGGTCGTCCACGAGCGCGGGGCGCGCCATCTCATTGATCCGACCAAGCTCATCGACAGCGCCTCACGCGTCTACGGCCCGCTGCTCGACTCCCTCTACGGCCGGATGACCGCGGTCCCCGAGGACCGGCTCATCGCCGCGGGGGACGGGTTCCGTGTCGACGTGGGCAATGGCCGCGAGCTCGTGCTCGTGGACTCGCCCGGGCACGCCAAGCACCACCATGCCGTCCTCGACGAGCACACCGGGACCCTGCTCGTGGGCGACGCCGTCGGCGTGCTGCTTCCGGACCTGGGGGTGCTCCGACCAGCCACGCCACCACCGGACTTCGACCTCGAGCAGGCGACGCACAGCCTCCGCCGTTTCGCGGAGATCCGCCCGCAACAACTGGTGCTCACGCATTACGGCCCGGTGGCCGATCCCGCGGCGACGCTTGCCGAGGCCGAGGAGATGCTTCACGGCTGGGTCGAGGTCGCCGAGGGCGTCATCGAGCACGCCGCTGACGCGGGCATCGACGACGTCGCCGCCGCGCTTGCCGAGGCGTTCGCACTCGACACGGAAACGCTTCCCGCCGCATCGCGTGAGAGGGCCGAGATCCTGAACGGGGTGCACAGCAACGCAGCCGGGATCGTTCGGTATCTCAGCCGAAGGGCAACGGCACCCGCCGAATGACGACGGCCACCCGGCCGCGTGACCGGCTGATCGCCGCGGTGGTGCTGAGCTCGGTCATCGGGCTGGTCGGCGGCGGCCTCGCGGCCTGGGGCATCTACGCGCGATTCGGGCCTGTGGAACGTGTGATCGTCCAGAACGTGGTCGGACCCGGCGGCGGCAACGGCGCGCTGACGGCGGGCGCGATCGCACAGGCGAAGTCGGTCTCGGTCGTCGAGGTGCTGACGCAGCCGGTCTCGGTCGGGTCGTTGATCACCGGACCCACCGGCATCGTCAACGGTTTCGTCGTGTCAGCCAACGGGCTCGTGCTCACGACCATCCACGCCATCAAAGGCGCGGCGACGCTCCGCATCGCGACAGCCGACGGGCACGGTTACCCGGCCACGATCGTCAAGGCCGACCCGACCTCCGGCGTCGTGCTGCTTCAGGCGGTCGGCGCGAAGAATCTCACCCCGCTTGTCTTCGCGACCGTCGCACCGCGCGTCGGCGATCTCGCGATCGCGGTCGCCCACGCGCCCTTCTCGCCGGTGACCCTCAGCACGGGGACCATCGGCGCCGTGGGCCGCACGTTGACCCTCGCGGACGGCGAGACGGTGTTGCGCGACGTGGTCACGGTTGACTCCACACCGGACCCGAGGCAGGACGGCGCACCGCTGCTCAACGGCAACGGCGACGTGATCGGCGTGGTCGTCGATGCCGGCGGCGCCGCACCCGGCGTTGTGGCGCTTTCGATGACGGCCGCCTCCAACATCGTCGCCAAGGCGACGGGGAGCGGCGGCAGCGCCCCGGTGCCGACCCTGGGTGCTGACTCCGAGGTGATCGACCCGGCCACCGCTGCGGCCGCAGACGTGCCGGTGGGGGCGCTGATCCTCTCGGTGACGAACGGGGGACCGGCTGCGACCGCGGGACTGCTCGCCGGGGATGTCGTCACGGCGGTCGGCAGCACCACGCTCGATGCCACGCATCCCTTCGATCCGACCATCCTCGGGCTGGCGCCCGACCAGCAGGTCACGATCACCGTCTTTAGAAACGGGACCACGAGGACCCTCGAGCTCATCGTCGGGAGCGGCTAGGGCTGCCAACGCGGCACACTGGAGGCAACCAATGGAACTGACGTATCACGGACACTCCTGCGTCCGATTGCGAGGGCGGGACATGACCGTCGTCGTCGACCCATCGCAGGCGACCCTCCCCGGGCTTGCCAAGGGGACCGTCGGTCTCATCGTCCGGACTGAGGGCGCCACCGATCCCGAGCGCCTCCGCGCCCGCGATGGCGAGATGCAAGAGGTCAGCGGGCCCGGCGAGTTCGAGATCGGTGGCGTCAGCATCCTCGGCCTCGCAGCCGGCGAGACGACGGTGATACGCGTCTCGGTTGATGACGTCCGCGTCGTCGTTGCCGGACGGCTGCGCCGTCAGCTCACCGAGGACGAGATCGATAGCCTCGGCCATGTCGACGTGCTGGTGATCCCGGTCGGTGGCGGTGACGCGCTCGGGGCCATCGACGCCGCCAAGCTTGTCAACGCTGTCGAGCCGAGCATTGTCGTCCCTGCGCGCTACGGCTCCGGCGACGGCGGCGAATACGACCCTGTCGGGAAGTTCGCCAAGGAGATGGGTCTCGCCGAAGGCACCTGGGAAGCGCAGCCGAAGCTGACGCTCGCCGGATCGACGGGCGAGACCGACGACACCCGCGTCGTGTTTCTCGAGGTCAGAACTGCAGGCTGACCGTAACGTTCGAACATCGGTGCGTCGTGACGACGCGTGACTGATACAATCGCTCAAACATCCCGGGAGGCTCTGCGCATGGCGAAGTTCGTGTTCGTGACAGGCGGAGTCGTCTCTTCACTCGGGAAGGGGATTACCGCAGCGTCGATCGGCACGATCCTCAAGGCCCGCGGCCTGCATGTCGGGATGCAGAAGCTCGATCCGTATCTCAACGTCGATCCGGGCACGATGTCGCCATATCAGCACGGCGAGGTCTTTGTCACCGATGACGGCGCCGAGACCGATCTCGACCTCGGTCACTACGAGCGTTTCGTTGATGTCGCGCTCAGCAAGGCCAGCAACGTCACGACAGGAAAGATCTACGCGTCGGTCATCGCCAAGGAGCGGCGCGGCGACTACCTCGGCGGCACGGTGCAGGTCATCCCGCACATCACCAACGAGATCAAGCATCGCGTCCTGCGCGTGGCAGAAAATGAGCTCCCACAACCCGATGTCGTCATCGTCGAGGTTGGGGGCACGGTCGGTGACATCGAGTCGCTGCCGTTCCTCGAGGCGATTCGCCAGATGAAGAACGACGTCGGGCGCAACAACGTCTGCTATGTGCATCTCACGCTGGTTCCGTACGTCAACGCGAGCGAAGAGTTCAAGAGCAAGCCCACACAGCACTCCGTCAACCAACTGCGCTCGATCGGCATCCAGCCTGACGCGATCATCGCGCGCAGCGAGAAGCCGATCGGCCAGCCCCTCAAAGAGAAGATCGCGCTCTTCGGTGACGTCGACATACGTGCCGTGATCAACGTCCCGGACGCCAGCTCCATCTACCAGGTACCGCTGATGCTGGAGGAGGCGGGGCTCGGCGACTACATCGTGCAGCTCTTCGGCCTCAATGTGACTGCGCCGGATCTCACCGAGTGGCGCGACTTGTGTGCTCGCATCTCTGCACCCAAGCCGGCGGTGCGCATCGCCCTCGTCGGCAAGTACGTCGAGATGCCGGACGCGTACATCAGCGTGATCGAGTCCCTGCGGCATGCCGCGGTGCATTGCGGTGCGGACCTGCAGCTGGTGTGGGTCAACAGCGAGCACCTGGACGAGGACATGAGCCCGCTCGAGGGAGTCGACGGCATCGTGGTGCCCGGCGGCTTCGGTCATCGCGGCATCGAAGGCAAGGTGTTGGCATCGCGATACGCGCGCGAACATCTGGTGCCGTACCTCGGCCTCTGCCTGGGAATGCAATGCGCTGTCGTGGATATCGCCCGCGAGGTTCTTGACGCTCCTGACGCAAACTCGACAGAGTTCAACGCGTTCACCTCGCATCCCGTCATCGACCTCCTCCCGGAGCAGCGTGATATCGAGGAGAAGGGAGGGACGATGCGCCTCGGCGTGTATCCCTGCAAGCTCGTGCCCGGAACACGCGCAGCCGAGGCGTACGGCGAGCCCGTGGTGTACGAGCGCCACCGCCATCGGTTCGAGTTCAACAATCACTACCGCGAGTCGCTCGCGGGCGCCGGCGTGGTGTTCTCCGGCAGCTCGCCGAACGGTCGTCTCGTCGAGATCATCGAGCTTCGCGACCATCCGTTCTTTGTCGGTTCGCAGTTTCATCCCGAGTTCCGCTCGCGGCCGGGGAGGCCGCATCCTCTGTTCCGCGCCTTCATGGCCGCGTCGACGAAGGGGATCACGGTGAGTGGGGCCGTCGTGGAAGGCGAGCCCAGCAGCGCAGTCCCGAGCGGGTCGCCCAGCACCGTCTGACCCGGCGCGCAACGTTCGGCAGGCGCAATCGTTACGCGAAACTGCCCGCACACAGCCACGTTGCACCGTCATTCGACCAGATGACGGAGGCACCCACGATGACCCCGACCCGCACCACACTCATCCTTCCAGCCATGGTGCTGGTGCTCTCCGGCTGCGGGGCCGTCTCCACCCTCACGCTTCGCGCGACACCCGATGGCGTCGCCTACGCGGACACCACGTCACATCTTCCGCGTCCGGCGGTGACACCGGTACCGATTCCGCCGGTGACCCCCGCTGCCGCCCCCACCGTCGCGACCATTCCCGCGACTGGGGGATCCGAGTGGCTGGAGATCCTGAACGGCTCCGGTGTCGTGATCGCAAGGACGGCCGTGCAGCCAACGCAATTCTGGATGACGGCCGCCGGCCCCGGCGGTGCGTACTGGGCGGAGGGCGGCATCGAGCATGAGCTCACACCGAGCGGCGCGGTTCGCACCCTCGGAGCGATCCCGGCCGATGCGAGTGGTGTCGTCATCGGTCCGGACGGCACGTCATATGCGTACGCGACGTCGGATCAGCTGAGCAACGGCACGGCGTTGAACCGGATCGTCGTGGTGCGCCCCGGCGCTGCGGCAGCGGTGGTCGCCGATCGCGTCTCCGACCCGAATCACCCCTCCGCCGACGCGCCGGCAGGCTGGGACTACTACCTGGTCAGCTGGACTGCGGACGGCATCGCCTTCGCACGTGTCCCGACGGGTGGTTGCGGATGCGGCTCATTCGACATGCAGATGCAATCCGCGGACTCCGGGATCATCAACCCGACGAGCGATGTCGTCACCGCGCTGACGGACGACAACTTCTGCCCGCTGAGCACCGTCGGTCCGGCGGCCGAGACCGTCTGCTTCGCCACCTCCGCCTCATCCGAGGCGACCAAAGGCATCCGCATCGAGTCGCACGGTGTCGTGACGCACGCGTACACCCTCTCGGGAACGAGCGTCGCCGGCGATGCGGTCCTCGCTCCCGGTGGCGCTGCGCTCGCCTACCTCACCATCCCGCTCAGCGAGGACGGCTGCGGCGCGACGATCACGCCGACGCTTCGCGTCCTCAACCTGGCGATGGGGAGCGCGATCGACCGCAGCGTCGGCGACTTCGCCCCGGCGGTCTGGGGATCGAACGGGCTCCTCTACGGCCTGATGACGAGCGGGTCGACCAGCTGGCTGGCCGCGGTCAACCCCGTCACCTTCGCCGTCAGCCGCGTCAGCCCGAGCGCGCCGGGAACCGCATTCGTCGGGATCGCGTAGCGGGTCGCTACGCTGGAGCCGATGAGCACGGCCGCCCGCCCGACGACAACGGCAGCGCGAGTCTCACGTGGCCGCAACCGCGGTCTCGAGTTGCTTCGCGCCACCGAGGCGTCAGCGCTCTCGGTCGGTCGCTGGCTGGGCCGCGGGGACAAGAGCGGCGCTCGCGAGGCGGGGCATAACTCCATGGAGGACGCGCTGACCGGCATGCCCTTCGAGGGCCGGATCGTGATCGGCCCCGAGGGATCCAACAACAGGCTCGTCACCGGTCGCACCGTCGGCGGTGGTCGTGACCGCGTGGACCTTGCGTTGCTCCCCGTCGACGGCATCAGCCTCGTCGCCGGAGGGCTGAGTCAGGCGTTGAGCGTGGCTGCGTCCGCTGAGACTGGCGGCATCCTCCTGCCCCCGCCCGTCGCCTACATGCACAAGATCGCCGTCGGGCCGCAGGCACGGGGCGCCGTCGACGTCAGTGACACCCCGGAGAACAACCTCCGCCGTGTCGCCTTCGCGATGAACGTGCAGGTGCAGGACCTGACCGTGGTGCTGCTCGACCGGCCCCGTCACCAGGCGCTGCTCGAGCGTCTGCGCTCGCTCGGTGTCCGGGTCGCGATCGTCAGCGACGGCGACGTCGGCCTGGCGATGATGGCGGCGTGGCCCGGGTCGGGGATCGACGTCATGATCGGGTCGGGCGGGACGCGCGAAGGGATCGTCGCCGCGTGCGCGATGCGCTGCCTTGGTGGTGAGCTGCAGTGCCGTCCGTGGGTTCGCCACGAGGATGAAGCGGCCGCGATGCGAGCCGCCGGGTTCGACCCCGAGGCCTCGCTGAGCATGGAACAGCTCGTCCCCGGGCGCGAGGTGAGCGTCGCGGTCACCGGCATCAGTGGCGGTGGTCTCCTCCGTGGCGTCCGCTACCACAACTGGTGGGCGGAGACCCACAGCCTCGTCATGCGTGCGCAGAGCGGGACGGTGCGCGAGATCATCGCCAAGCACCACGTCGCACTCCAGCCCGATCAGGCTCCCAAGGTGCTTTGACGGCGGGTCGATGACCGGTCCGTCGCACGCCGACGCGCTGCTGGCGCCACCGCCGCGGTCGCTCCGCGCAGGTCTCAGGTTTGCCAGCCTGGTGCTGCGCGCCCTCGGACCCGGCCGCTACGTGCTGGCGGACTGCATCGGAACATGCAACTACGCCGCTTCGGGGGTGTCACGGCGGCGGTGCGCTGCGAACCACCGGCGTCTCGACCCTGGATTGAGCCGGCGGGATGCGCGGCGCCGGGCGCTCGCCTCGTTCCGCAACTACACGCGGACGTCGGTGGATTTCATCTGGCAGTACGGCGTCCCCGCGCATCGGATGCACCGGCACTTCCGCGCCTACGGCCTCGAGCATGCGTATCGCGCGCTCGACGCTCACGGCGGGGGAGTGTTCGCGCTTGCCCATTTCGGCAGCTGGGATGTCGCCGCCGGATGCGGGCTCGCGTCGGGGCTTCGGATCACGACCGTCATGGCACCTGTCGGACCGGACATCGTCACCCGGATCGCGGTCTGGGCTCGGCGCCATCAGGACATGGAGGTGCTCGTGTCTTCCCGCGCCGCGCGCGGGCTCGTCCGCGCAGTCCGTCGCGGGCGATTCGCCGCCATTCTCAGCGACATTCCCGAGCGTGGCGAGACCGCGGTCGTCACGTTCTGTGGCGGCCCGGTGGCCTTCAGCACAGCGGCGGCCTGGCTCGGGCGGGTTGCGGCGGTGCCCGTGATGCCCGTCGAGTGCTGGCGAGTTGGCGGGCGCTACCGCCTCGTGGTGCATCCACCCGTCCACGTCGAGCCGGGCGAGAGCGACGCCGATGTCATGCAGCGGGTCGCAACCGTCCTCGAGGTCGCGGTCCGTCGCACGCCGGAGTGGTGGTATCCATTCGGCGTGGTCTACGAGGAGTGACGGCCAGGCCTCAGTGTCGCTGCGTGGCGCCGGGGTCGGTGCGCGGTCCCATGAGCGGGCGCCCGGGCCGCTCGTCGAAGACGAGGCGCTGGTACACGCGCCGCCAGAAGTGGCCGTAGACCCGGGTGTCGCTCGGCAGACCCTCGAGCCTGCGCAGGACGAGCAACACCAGGATCGCAAGACATCCGCTGCCGAGGATCCAGCCATCGGATCCTCCGAACAGGAACGCGACGACCGGCAGGATCACGAAGGCGAGGAGGACCGCAAGCGCGATCCGACCGCGAATGGCGCCCCACGCGTAGCACATGAGCAGCGCGACCAACCCGGCGACCGTCAACGACGCGACGACGCCCGTCGCCACGGCGACGCCGCGGCCGCCGTTGAAGCGCATGTACACGGGCCAGCCGTTGCCGGCGACGGCGCAGACCCCGATGAGCATCATCACCTCGAGCGGCAGACCCGTAACACGAGCTGCGATCACCGGCGCGAACCCCTGCGCAAACTGGAGGGGTCCGACGAGGATCGCGACGTCAATACCGGCATGCCGGTAGACGTTGCTCGTGCCGATGTTGCCGGTGCCGAACTGACGGAGGTCCAGCCCGTAGCGCTTGCGGCGAACCAGCAACCACCCGATCGGGAGCGCGCCGACGAGATAGGCGCCCAGGCACCAACCCGCCACGATCCACGGGGAGATCATGATCGCCAATCATGCGGCTTGGATACGGTAGATGACATTCCGGCAGCGCGCGATCGTGGTGGACGGTGGCGCCGGGCTCCGGGAGGACCTCGAGCGCGGCGTGGTCGTCGTCCCGCAGCGCATCACAGTCGGAGCCACCGAGTTCATCGACGACGGGTCGACGGACTCGTACGAGGGTTTCTACCGTCTGCTCCGCGCCGGCGGGGCGACCGCCACGGCGACGCCGTCGCCGGGGTCGTACCTCGAGGCATTCCGGCGCACCGAGGCAGAGACCGTGCTGTGTCTGACGATCCCGGAGCGATGGAGCGGGATGCACTCGACGGCCGGCCTCGCCGCCGACATGCTCGCGGCCGACGAGGGCCGGCGCAGGGTCACCGTCATCGACACCGGCACCGCCGTCGGGGGGTTCGCCCTGATCGCCCGATGCGCGGCCTCGCTATCGGAGTCGGCGGACCCAGCGCCCCGTTGGGAGCGCTCGGTGCGCTCGGCGTGCGCGCAGGTGCGCGTTTACGGCGCGCTGGCGACCCTGACCTACGTGGCGCGCAGCGGCCGAGTGCCCGCCCTGCTCGCCGGCATCTCGAACACGCTGCGGGTGCGCCCCGTGTTCAAGCTGGTCGACGGCGGCGACACGGGTCGGGTGGGTCTCGCTCGAACGACAGGCGGGACGATCCGGCAGCTCGAGCGGGCCGCCAACGAGGATCTCGGGCAGGGTCCGTTGTGGTTCGTGGTCTTCCACGCTGACGCGCCCGACGATGCGGCCGAGCTCGCCGAGCGGCTCTCGGCATCACTGCATGCGGCGCGCTGCGAGACGGTGGCGCTGAGCCCGATGTTCGGCGCGCACACGGGGCCCGGGACGATCGGCTTCGCGGCCCTGCCGTGGCCGGGGGGCGCGCCGCCCGACTGATCGGATCCGGTCGGTACCGGCTGAGCCTCGTTGCGCCTACCATCGAGGCGTGGTGACCGAGGCAGCCCGCGCCGAGGAGCAACGCTCCCGGGCCGCCTCGCCCCGCCGTTCGCGCCGGCGCTGGCTCGGCTATCTCCCGCTGGTGCTCGCGTTGGGCGCGATCGCCGCGCTGCTCATCTATGCGGATCCCCGCAAGATCGGCATCGCCTTCGAGCGCTTCAACCTCGAGTACGTGCCGATCGTCGTCATCCTGGGAATCGGTTTTTACGTCGTGCAGGGGATCCGGTGGTGGACGCTCAATCGAGCGCTCGGCATCAAATTTCCCTTGCTCGACACGGTCTTTCTCACCGAGACCGGTCAGGCGACAGCGCTGCTGCCGCTCGGCGAACTGACTCGCGCGCTGCTCGTGTCGAAAGCGGCGGCCGTGAATCTCGGCGCTGTCGTCGCGAGTGAGACGGTGCAGGAACTGCTCTTCGTCTTCATGCTGTTCGTCCTCGCACTCCCGAAGGCGATCGGACTGCATTACGTCGCCATCGCGGTCATCGTCCCAATGCTCTTTGTCATCGGCATCGTTGCCGTGCTCACCGTGGAGAGCCTGTACGAGCGTGTCCGGCACGTCGTTGATAAAGTGCCCCTGCTGCGACGGGTCCGCCCCGCGGTTGACGAGCTGCACCGCGACACGCGCGTGCTCTTCCGGCACCGCGACACCTATCGGTGGTTGCCGCTCAGCGTCGGGCAGGCCGTCATGGCGGTGACGCTGTTGTGGGCGGTGGCGCAGGCTGTCGATCCCGGAAAGCTTTCGTGGACGGATGCCGGCTTCGTCTATGCCGTCACGCAGGGAGCGGCCTGGCTGAGCTTCTCGCCGGGGGGCCTCGGCGCGGTGGAGGCGAGCACAGCAGGTCTGCTGGTCGCGCTCGGACTCAGCTTCGACCTCGCGGCCGCCATCTCCGTCATCCAGCGCCTGGCAGACAAGGGGCTCAACACCGTCCTCGGCTGGATCTGCTTCGTGTTCGCACGCCGCCGGTACAACCTCACCGGGGCATCACTCTTCCGCTTCGAGATGAGTCCGCCGAAGGAGGCACCGGCGCCGATCGCCTGAATTTGCGCGCCCGGCACGTCTGTGTAATCATGTAATTATGAAAGCACAGACGACACCAGACCCTCTGACGAACGACGAGCTCACCGGCTGGTTCGCCGGCCGCCTTCCCGAGGGGCTGTATCAGTCCGCCCCAACCATCACATCCGACAACGACGAGATCCTGATCGTCGGCGAGATCGCTGAGCCGGAACTCCCTGCTGACGCGGCCGAAGGCGCGCGTGCCGCGGCGCGCAGTGCCAGGATCGCGCGCTTCCGTGGCGAGACGAGAGACGCCAGGGTCCGTGTCGCTCGCGACGCCGAGCGTCTTTTCGGCCGTAAGGTCTCCTGGGGAGCCCGCTGCGGCGGAGTCGAGGAGATGTTCACCACTCTCGGCGTGCCGGTGATGACCCGCCTCCGCATCGGCGACCGCGGCGTGCTCGACACGCTCATCGAGGCCGGCGTCGCACGCAGCCGGAGCGAGGCGCTTGCGTGGTGCGTGCGGCTCGTCGGCCAGCACCAGTCCGACTGGATCGAGAGCCTTCGCGGAGCCCTCACCGCGGTGCAGAAGGCCCGGGCCGAAGGACCCGATGTCGCCTGACCCGGACGACGACGGTGCGCTGCTTGACGCCTACTCGCGCACCCTCATCCGTGTCGCAGCGGCGCTGGCGCCGTCAGTCGCAGCCGTTCAAGTTGCTGCCGGCAGAGGCCGCCACGGCCCCGCCGGGAGTGGCTCCGCGGTCGCGTTGAGCGCTGACGGTCTCCTCGTGACCTCCGCGCACGTGGTTGCCGGAGGCGAGGGCGGCCGGCTCGACCTGGCGGACGGGCGGCGGCTCCGCTTCACGGTCCGCGGCCGCGACCCTCTCTCCGACCTGGCTGTGCTCGTCGCCGAGCACGGCGATCTCGAACCGGCCACGCTCGG
>Ga0307373_10005612_pt1 | contig 20436 bp, 3 predicted proteins | sample OX2MG_FD_202534 | JGI IMG/M metagenome (GOLD analysis project Ga0307373, IMG submission 202534) | Soil microbial communities from Risofladan, Vaasa, Finland - OX-2 | ecosystem: Environmental > Terrestrial > Soil > Coastal area > Acid sulfate soil | place: Finland: Risofladan, Vaasa | collected...
TGTATTATTAAAGAGAATACCTGGGGTGTTTCCTAAATCACCCAATATTTCCAACTGAGCAAAAGGGGTTGCTGTACCGATACCGACCCTTCCCGAGTTCTTGATGACAAACTTCGTCGCACCGGCTGCGGAAGCAGTAAAGAGATCTCCTGTCCCTGAATTATCGACAACCAATGCTGCATTGGTTGTTTGAGCAGAAAAAGAAGCGACAGGCGATGTTGCATCTGCGGCATGAACATCAAGAGCTGCCAATGCCGAACTACCAAGTGTTCCATTTACGACTAATCTGATATTTTGTGTATTATTCCAGACGTTTGATGCATTCGAAGAAGTAATACCCAATCGTACCGTATTATCTCCCGCAATATTTGTGCCGGGCCCAAACCCCCACAGATTATTTGACTGCCAATTACCGACAAGCAGGGCATTGCCATTTACATTGCTCGATGCTGCTGCTGCAAATACCCACGCAGGAGTTGCAGTCGATGCTTGTGCGCCTATCTGCAAATTAGCTATAGGATTTGTCGTCCCAATGCCGACATTACCGGAATTGTTGATCACAAACTTCGTATTCCCCGCCTGAGATGCGCTGAAAATATCACCCGAACTGTTTGCTTGATTAACAACAAGACTATCATTCCCAAAATTGCTTGTCCCTATGCCTATTCCCATATTAAGGGTGTCTGCCTGCAATAACGTAGTCCCAGAACTATTATTGATAACGAATGAATTTGTGGAATTATTATTTCTGGTGAATGTATCATTTCCGTATGTAGTAAGCCCTGCATCTAAGCCACCAACCGCAGTTGCTGCACCAATTGCAACTAAGTGACCATTGGCAGCATTGAGGAAAAAGATCCCTGATGAAGCTGAGATTCGCATATTATTACCAGTTTCGAGAATTTGCAGATTGTCACCTTGCTGCCCATTGAGAGTAAACACGCCTCCTTGTTGAGTGTTCCCGCTTGTATAAGGAGATATTGTGAGATTCCCGGCAACGGAAGCGAGAGGGGTGCCCGCGGCCATATTGAGCACCGCAAACTTCGCGCTATTTGTTGCTGTCCCGCCGATAAGCAGATCCTGCGTCTCAATCTGCGGAGTCAATGCTCCCAGGATCTGATTCCAGAAATTTGTCCCGGACGGTGTCCCAGCACAGGTTAGTGTGGTCCCTGTTGTTGTCAACGCCCCGCAATTGTTGTAATTGGCTAGAGTAAGCGTCCCGTTATGTGCAATCGTGAACTGGGTCGTGCCGCTTGCCGATGCGGTGAAGATGTCACCAGAATTTTGCTGATTGATGATTGCTGCCGCATTGCCGCCATAGGCACCGTTAACCTGCAATGGTGCGACAGGACGTGTTGTCCCGATGCCGACGTTACCGCTTGAGGCAAGATAGAGTCTTGAAGTGCCGGCTGGCTTGAAGTTTATGTCACCGGTTGTTGCCCCGCCGAGCGTCAACGTCTGCATATCTGAGGATTGAATTATCGGTGTTGTATAGAATACGAGTTGTCCTTCCATCGATGCATCACCACCGACTGTTAAGCTTGCAGATGGTGCTATATTATTCGTCAGCTCGTTCTCAACCGCGTTCTGTCCAATCATCACATGCTGATTTTGGTCAATAAAGAAAGGAATGCTACTGATTGAGTTATTTACTTCCAGCGCTACCCCTTTCCCACTTTCGCCCCGTACAACCGCAGCAGCGATGTCTCCTTCGTAGCCTATGATAGCCCGATTATTGTATTGTATGGTTGAATCATCTCCCGGAGCATTTGCTGGAGTTGTAAGATTCATTGCCGCACCTGATGTTGCTTGCACCGAAAGCACATTGAGAGGACTCGTTGTCCCGATACCGACATACCCGTTGTTGGCAATATATAGTGCCGAATTGAGTCCGGCATCGCCGCCCGGTGACGTCCGGAAGTTGAGACTGCCGCCGTTGAGAATGTTGAATGTCTCGGCTGGATTTGTGCCTGTTGGACTTACTATAGACAGATTGCCGGCCATACTCGCTGTCGGATTGCCACCAGCGTTATTTAAGAAACCAAACTTCGCACTGGAGGTACTTGTCCCACCCAGAAGCAGATCATTCGTGATGCTTAGTGGTGATAATGCACCAGCGCTTGACTGCCAATAATTTACTCCGACAGTTGACGCATCAACCCACGTCGGTGTCCCGCTTACGCCTGCTGACTCCAATATCTGACCTGAGTTGCCTTGTATGGTCTGAGTCACTGTTCCTGATCCATTTGTATACAATATGCCACCTTTTGTTATTAAATTATTGATCGTTACGTTGCCTGCATTATCGATCACAAACTTTGTTGCTCCGCTCTTGCTGGCAGTGAAGAGATCACCTGTTCCCGTGTTGTCGACGATCAAACCTGCAAATGCAGTGTTTGCTGCAATTGTCGCAGACGGCGTTGTACCGGTACCAACTGTTGCACCAAAACTCCCAACTTGTAACCCTGATCGAAAATTCCCTTGCCTAGCATATACATTGCTCCAATCCGAAGAAGTTGATCCGAGGTTGTAGGTATTATTTGCATCAGGCCCGACGTTGCCTGCTACCTGTAAGGTAAAGAAGGCTGGATTTGTCGTTCCGATTCCGATGCTTCCGTTATTTGCGACATACAAACGTGATGCTAGCCCGGCATCACCGCCCGGTGACGTCTGGAAATTGAGGCTGCCGCCGTTGAGGACATTGAACGTTGCAGCTGGATTTACTCCTGTCGGACTTACTATAGACAGATTGCCGGCAATACTCGCTGTGGGACTGCCTCCGGCATTATTTAAGAAACCAAACTTCGCACTGGAGGTACTTGACCCGCCCAAAATGAGATCATTAGTGAGGTTAAGGGGTGATAAGACTCCTCCTGCCAAACCCCAATAATTGATTGATGAGGTTGAAATCCAGCCTGGAGCAGAACCCGGACCATTGGACTGCAGTATCTGTCCCGAGCTACCCGGTCCAAAGGTGCTCATGGTTCCTGCTGCTGAGAAATATGGAATGGATCCCTGTGGCACGCCCGACCAGTTATTGCCTGTCCCGCCGTTTGCGACACCCAGTGTTCCGGTACTGATATTACCATTTGCGTCTGTCTGCAATGCACCAGCTCCGAAGTTAAAGAGATTGATGTCCCCGGTGGTTGGGGTGCCCAGTGTCAATGTCTGTCGATTGGTGGTCCCGATGTTGCCATTGGCATCTATGGTCAATGCATTATTGGTTGTAATTGCTGAGATTGATGCTGTCGGTGTACCTGATCCAGGAGCATTGTTGATAAAGGCAAATTTGGCTGATGCCGTACTTGTCCCCCCGAAGAGCACATCCAACGGTGATAAATTCGGATACAGCACGCCGCTTGATAGATCCTGTGTCCAATTTGAAGATCCCGATCCTGTCGGACATGACTGCCAACTCGGACCACCAGCTCCTGATACCAAACATTCAGATGGCGTACCTGTCACTGCTGCATTGAGCACCCCTGTACCTGATTGCGTGTAGAGTACCGAGTTGGCACCGGTAAACCCGTTCAACACAATATCTCCAGTTGATGCCGAACCGATCGTCAGCGTCCCTTTGTTGACTGTCCCCAGTGTCCCGTCTCCTGTCAGATACAATGCACTGCCGGCTGTGCTTCCTGATATGCTTGCCGTTGGCGTGCCCGAACCAGGAGCATTATTGATGAATGCAAACTTTGCAGAATTGGTTGACGTCCCGCCAAGAAGCAGATCGTCTGATATGTTCGCTGGCGACAAGGTCCCGGTGATCTCTTGCCAAAAGTTGCTTCCCAGCCCCGTTGTACAGCTTCCCCAGCCAAGATTTCCACCGTTCATTACAAGACAGTCGCCATTTGATCCCGGAGTCAACTGATTGAATAATCCATTGCCATCGGTATATAACAAACCATTATTTACTATATATTTTCCGCTCACTAGTGATCCGTCATTTTTGATGGTGAACTTTGCAAAACCTCCCGTACTTGCAGTGAGGATATCACCAATTCCTGCCTGATTGACGACAAGTCCGGCATAATCCGTATTCGCCGAGATTGATGCTGTCGCGCTTGTCGTTGTAGAGGAAATAGTAAAGAGTCTTGATCCGGCAGCATTCTGTACCTGAAAAGCAGTGTTTGTATCAGTTAATGGCGTCACGATAACGCTTCCTCCCTGACCGGTGCCGGATGCAAGTCCGCCATTGAGGATCAGGTTGCCACCGTTGTTGCTCCCTGTCTCTACTCCTGGCTGAAGGGTAAGATTCCCAGCGGTGACCTTCCACGTCGATGAAGCAGCCCCGGTCAAGGTAAGTGCACCTTTTGATGTGGTAAAGCTGCTTGCTCCGCCCGCGGTTATGGTAGTCCCTCCGCTTGTAAGAGCAATCGTTCCTAAACCGCTGGCGATATTAATCCCGCCGCCGCCGGCATAGATATTTGTTGCTCCAATTTCAGCGGCATTACCAAGTGTTACTGTCTGAGCATTTGTGGCGCCGAGATTAAGTGCTGCAGTGGTAGCTCCGGAATTCAAATCTGTTACTGTGATGTCGTCAAGATAATGAACAGTACCGGAGCCTGCCGTTACATCTTGAAATGAAAGGCCAATAAAATTGGTGCCGGCAGGTGCTACCAAAGTGCCTGTTATATGCGTCCAACCGCTGGAATTATCTGTTGCTGTACCCCATTGATCTACCTCTACAGAACCACCGCCACCAAATCCATTAGTAGAAAAATCAACGGATGCAATAATATTGCTGCCGGTGGTATCTGCACGGGCATAAGCAGAAAAAACATACGTGTGGCCTGCTGTTGCTGCCGTGCCATAAGGAGCTGATTGTCCAATACTCCAGCCCCCGCCCCCGGTAGTAATAGACAAACTATTTGATCCTCCATGCGCCTGTGCTGATGATTGAGCCAGTGTATCGGTATGTCCAAAACCGTCTACAAAATTCTCTATTCCGCTCTCAAACGTCCTATTTTCTATGACCGTTCCGCTCACAACTGAGCTTCCCGTATCTACCGACACATTTCCTGCTGACGCTATTGACGAATCGCCCGATTGGATACTGATAGTACCACTCGAACTCGCAATTGCTCCAGTCGTGACTGAGATATTCCCCGTCGTTGATGACCCAAGCTGTAATGCCTGCAAACCGGTAGTCGCCAGAATGCCCGTGCCTGTGAGATATGCCGTATTGCCTCCGGATGTTGCTGCTATTGTCATCGTCGGCGTCCCGGTGTCATTGTTAATGAACGCAAAATTCGCCGTACTTGCCGTCTTGCTACCGAGCAACAAATTATCGGTGAGCGTCGTCGGTGCTAAAAATCCCGAATTATCCTGCCAGAAGGTATCTGATGCAGTACTGCTGGAACTGCTACCAGAACTGGTAATGGTGATTGTTTTTGTACTTGCATTACCACTCAGACTGATCCCTGATCCTGCGGCAAATGTCACCGTGTCACTGTTGCTGCCGGCTGTGATATCTGTTGATCCAATCGTAAATTTCTTGAAGATGTCCTGTGCCGATCCCAAATCCGAATTCGAAATCGTTGATCCTGAGATATTGAGACCATTTCCTGCGGTAAGCGATACGCCTGCGGAGATCGTTGGATTCTGTCTGTCACCTGATATAGTGATGTTTGAACCGGCATGTATCGAATAGAGTACGTTTGATGCGGTAAGTTTCCCTATTCCGGCATTGATATTGGCATTATTTGTCTTTATCCCTCCATTCAGAACCGACAGTCCTTTGACAGTTAGCCCTTTCTTGATAGCTACGCTATTCAAGAACGTAGCTGGCTTGGCAAAAAGACTTGGGATATTCACATCAAGCTGATATACCGGAGTTCTTGAGGTATCAGCAAGTACCGCTTGCCTAGCGTTGTACGTGCGTACTCCTTTGACATCGCGATGTAGTCCGGGATAGCCTGCAAACTGCCATAAAGTTAACGCGCAAGCTAAGATTACAATCGATGACAAGGCGCCAAGTACAGGAAAAAAGAATTTTTTTCGGTAATAGGTAACTCTCGATTCACCACTGTGAGCAGCTGATGACGCGCCTTTTTTATCCTGTAGTTCACCTATTCGAGGCTCGATATCAGCTTTTCCCATTACAGTATCTGATGGGATTTGCTGCGGGATTATCTGCGGTACTGGTTGGCTGACAGGCTCTACTCTGCTTGAAACTGAGGCTGCGTTCTCCGAAGTCCTTGCAGGCAGAGGTACTATCTCGTTTTTCACGCTTTGTCTTATGCTTCGCAGCTGTCGGCGACGCTCAAGCCTTTTAATATCTTCTACCCGGTAGCGACGCTGGTTGCCAGCAGTTCTGATGGGCTTTATTAATCCTGCTTCTTCCCACCTACGGAGCGTCTTTGGAGAAACGCCAAGCAGAGTCGATACTTCCTGTATGGTATAGAGGTCTTGTTTCATAGGGCAGTCTTAAATATGGATATTTAGCCTCAATTTACGTCCAACTTTTTGTCCAAAGATGATATAGTTAGATCACTTTCATTACGACATATTTTCACAGCTTTGTCAAGGCTGAAAAAACATATCGTATTCATATCATATATGCTCACACAGCCTCAATTGCTAAAATGCGTGAAAAATCAGAACCAAAATACCATAAATGGCTTACAGTAAAAAAAATTTTCTTCTAAATGCTCTTTAGTGAAGAGTTATTGTTTTTGCTGACAATAGAACGAGTGAGCAGTTGCCCAATCCCTTCTACTACTCCTTCGGAGATTTTGTGATAACCATTCTAAAAGATCGAGGCGAGAACTCTTTGTGGAACTATCCAAAATTACTGCTGCGGGGCGATGAGAATTTTTCCGTCAGGATGGAACGTCTTATCGGTGACTGCATTGGAAGGAGCAGGAGAGATACTTCCAGTCGGTTGGGCAGAGGTGCCCTGCACTGAGCTTTTATCCTGAGCAGTACCGAAGGACGCCGAAGTGGATGCACCAGCGACTGCGGTTTGATTGGGATTTGACGGCGCGGCATTCCGGAAATCCAGTGTCGCTTCGGTTATAACCTGTCCCGTCGATGGACGGAATAAGATAGCTTTTTTATTCTTTTTATACATTAAGATCTTGTCTCCATTTTTGGCATAGCTGAAAAATGTCTCATGGGGTAATTTTGCCGTATCGGTTACAGTTGCAACGACTGGTTGTTCGTCTTGCGGTACCGGCACATATTTACTGACTTGTGATGTCATTGTGTTGATCTTTCTGGAATAAACAATACTCGGATTATTCTGGAGAATATATTCATATCCGGCAAAAGCAGCACCGAGAGTGATCAAGAGAACGGTTATGCCAATTGTAAATGCTGTCCGTTTTTTCGACCGAAAAAGTTTCCGCGGGAAAAGACGACGTACGTCAAAAATTGTGAAGAAACGGAGTACCTGTTTGAAAGAGGAAAATCTTTTCTTCTTTGGTTCGATTGTTCTTTTACTTTCAAGAAGTATTCTTCGGGAAGTCGACTTATCGGTACGTGTGAGAGAATCCATATACCGTTATCATATCACTATCATCAAACCGTGTCATGCAGTATAAATGCTCATTTACTATAGGTAACTATATTTATTAAATTTGCTGAAATAAATACCCTATAATAGAATAAATTAGTGGCTAATGTCCCGGTTTTTCCATCTTTCCGGAAATGATACTTATGAGTCTCTATTTTAATTAGAATCTAAAAGACAAACGGCTGTTTGGTCCCTGTAGAGTCAAACCACTCACCATGCTTCATCAGCTTATCAAGGGTCGGCGCGTAGAGTTTGGTTTCAGGAGAAGCTGTATCCGTAACAAATGTCGATGGTGAATTTTCGTTATTATATTCTGTAGATATCCACCCTGGAGTATCTGCGCTGAGTGAGACACGTGTTTCATCCATTGCGCCGGACAAATAAGTAGCAGCAGGACCTGAACCTATATAAAAATGATTTGGATTTGCAGTAACGTAGTTTGTCGTATCAGTACTGGTTGAGGGACTCTGCGCACCATCAACATATGCAAATGCTCCTGATCCATTGGAAACAATCACAAGATGATGCCAGCTAGTATCCGCAGGTATTGTCCCAATACAGTCATCAACCGCAGAACCTGTCTCTTTTTCTAATCTAAATCCTGTACAACCGCCCCCTAAGAGAGCAACTCGCAAACCATTGGTTGTTCCATTAGCAGTATAGTATAAGACCTGTTGCGTTGAACTGCTTGTGGTTTTATACCACGTCTCAAAAGTAAAATTATTTGATCCACTGGGGTCAAGAGATGTCGCCGGTGTTACCTGGATTTGTCCATCGGTTCCGTTATAACTCAACCCGTTATAAATCTCACCAGTTGTTGATGACATATTGTAGGGCGAGCCGGTATTGGCATTACTGGTGCTGTCAAGAATCGAATTCCCGGCTGCTGCATCAATTGGAACAGCAATCTCAGCCCACCCGATACTACAACCGCATGAGAAAGTCCATTTCAATTGTACTGTCCCATTTGTTCCCGAGGTATATTGTCCAAAGCCGCCAGCAAAAGTATTATCATTCCATAAAGAAGTACCATTTGGAGTAAATGCACTTCCGCTACCATTACCCGAAGCAACCGCAAATACCATCTGGTGTGAGCTGGTAGTGGTAGCAGTGGCTGTAATTGGCGTCGTCGTTCCCGACGCAGTCACTGCAGTGCCGAACGGACTGGATTGATTGACGTTACAATATGATGCTGATCCACCAACCTCATCACGTGAACCACTCGGGAAGGTAACTTTGATTTGATCGTTTGCTCCCGTCGGCGGATTTACCATATACCACAACTCTGTTTCTGAAGAACCGCCAGCCTTAGTCGTTAACTTGGTTAAACCTACGCCATTATATGTTACGTTGGTATTGGTATTCCCGGCGCTATCCGTTGAAGTACCGACGATCAACAGAGGATTTGCGCAGGAACTTGATACGGTTTGGTTCCACGTGAGCTGAGTCGCCAGTGCTGTACCCTTATTAAATGCTGTTGCATCAAAAGACACGTTGCCGAGACCATTTAAGCCAGGATCCTGCTGCATATGATAGACTGCACCATACGTAGGCCATACACTCGTTGCATTCTGCTGATCGGATGCGGAAGGGTTGCCATAATACATATAAATAATCGTATCGGTACTTGAAGAAAGCGACGGGACCTGCACCCAGGCAGTCAACGCGCCTGTACTGGAATTATAATTTTCAATCTCATGCTTGAGCTTGGTTCTTCCCGTTGAGTCGGTAAAGACGATATCATTGCCGCTTGATTGTGCATTGTTTTTCAGATCGGTATCAGTGATGTTCACGAGCGTTGGATAATTCGTCAGCGTGTTGGCGGGATTGTTATTGGTATAGGCAATCATCATTCCGGCTTCTTCCAGGGTTAACGTGCCGCTTCCATTCGTATCTGTCACGCCTGTCCCGGCGCTGTTTGCAAAGAAATTGGCATTTGTTGCAATTGAGGTATACATTGCATCAGTCGTAGTAAAGGTAACAGCAGTTTCCTGACCATTATTCATAATATTTCCTGTAGCCCCATTCGTTGAATCTTTTGCGTATATCCATGTCTCATTGGCGATGATACCAGCGCTTGAGATATCCTCATCTCCTTGCGATGCGCCCTGGACATTAAAATTCTCTTGATCAATAGATCCAGAACTTGTGGTCAGATTATTTGAAGTACTACTCGGACGTTCGTTAATGTATGCGCAATGGGTACCTGAAGTACACGTGGTTCCGGCAGCCGATCCATGAACCGTATAATCATTATTTATCCCATTTGCTATCGGTAATTTAGCAGTTACATGAATATCACCCGGATCGGAGAGATCGGTCCCTTGGTCAACATAAATGTCATCGACATAGAGATTGATATTATTATTTGTTCCGTTTCCTGATGCTGTTGAATCAAGCGATCCAAATTCAAAGAACGATGTACTACACCCTCCCCATGTCGTATTAGACGCATTTACCTCAAGTGACCCATTGAGATATAATTTTATCTGATTTGTAGCTGAAGTTGTACAAGTATAAGAGACACTCAGATGATACCAGGTATTTGTAGAAAGTGTCGTCGTTCCGCATGGTGAAGCTGAGCCAGTAACACACAAATTACCCGATGAATTGATATTAGCTAAGTCAGTTTTAAAACCGCTACCGCCGCTCCCAAATGCTGCAATAAGGCCATCCTTTCCGCTAGACGGAAATGCTGAAAACCTGATATACATAGAAATCCGTGTACCACTATCACTGAGTATGCCATCTACACCAAAATCCGTTTGGACACCTGTACCACCTGTACTAAATTTATATGAACATGGGCCAGTCTCAGCCGGAACACTACCATCGTTACAGTCTGCAGTTGGTGAATTAAGTGAAGAAGAATAGAGATTTGTATCTTCTGTCGCGTCTCCGCCAGGATCCATAAATGTCGGCGTTACACTTTCATACGTTGCCGATGTTGAAGGGATGTAGGCGATCTGCATGCCCGCTTCCGCCAAAAAAGTATTCCCGCTCGAACAAGAACTTAATCCGACTCCATATCCTCCTGACGGATAGGAGTTTGAATTAAGACTATAAGTAAATACTGCATACGAGGCAGCTTGCAAAGTAATACTTGTACTATTTGCTGAGCTGCCATTATACAGAGTCGCAGTACAAGAACCAGTATTATTATCCGCATATACCCATGCCTCATCTGCAAGAATAGTAGCAGTAGAAATATCAACATCTCCGGTAGTGGCATCTTCAAGCGTAAACGTCTCTGTTTGAGTACTTGCACTGCTTTCCACATTTTGGGTAACGCTTCGTGGTCGTTGATTCACATAGATTGCATCTCCGCTTCCGTAGGGACCTGATACTGTACCATTCTTAGTTGTAAATGCATCCGTTGTGCCGTTAGCAAACGGCCGTTTGGCTGTCACATGGATATCTCCCGGGTCGGATTTATCAGACCCGCTATCGACATAAATATCATCGATATGAATCGATTGACCCGTCGTATCTGCGCCAAAACTGAAATCATTGGGACTTGCGGAAGCCAATGTCATGCTGTTGCAGGTAACCTCAAGTCGTCCATTGAGATAGATTTTGTAGTTAAGAGTTGTTCCTGATATCGTATACCCTATGGCAACACGGTACCAAGTAGTTGCTTTAAGCGTTGTCGTACCATGGGTGGTTCCATCATTACACATTAAGTGATCAACCCCGGAAATCATTACCGGTGTTGCAGAATAGGTAGTGCCGGTATAAAAGTTAAATAAATCATCCAATGCTGTAGGCGCCGTATCTAAATAAACATAGAAAGAAACCCTTCCAGCAGTCGAGCTCATATCTCCTTGAGGAGCGCTCAGACTATCTCCAGGAACACCCGCATTATACGTTATTTTATATGAATCAGGTCCCGTGTTGTGTACGCTACTATCCACAGCATTTGTTCCCCAATTGTTGGGACCGGACATGAATGTTGTTGTATCCCCTGATGCATCTCCGCCGCCATCCATAAATAATACTGATGGCCGCGTAGTATATAAGCCAGTATTGACTTTTGTATGATCAATCGTCAGCTTCTTGCGATACTGCCAGCTGTAACCGTTATATGCTGATCCGGTCGTATCTTGTAACCACTCAACGCCGACATCATCGGACGCGATCTGCCACTGACGCTGTTCTTGGAAGATAACAGATGGTTTATTGTTGCATTGTTGTATTGTTGTATTGTTAGCAATTGAACAATTGAGCAATGGAGCAATCTTATCTGAATAAAATTTCAGTGGTCCCAATAAATAAAATTCCGGACTCTTCGCTGGTGCTTTGAACGCATATCCCAGTGAGGTACTCTGGCCTTTTTTGAGTGATACTTGCCAGGTAATGACTTTTACTTTCTCCACCTGTGAACTGTTCGCAAGCTGTTCATTTGCCTGAATCTCTTTATCAAGAACCGAAAAATTTGTGTTTGATGGTGACGAAGGGGTCGCCGTATAAACACTTGCGGTTGGCGCTGGAGTCGGTGTGATCGAAACAGTATCCGCAGAGGCTGTCGCTGTTGAAGTTGGTGTCACAGAAATCGTCTCTGCAGAACTTGTCGCTGGAGTTGGAGTTGGCGATAGATTCACTGTGGATGCTCCGAGTACCGGCGTTACACTTGGCGGGACCGTAACTCCGCTTTGTGGAATTGTCTCATTTGGCAAACTGATACCAGGACCAATCGTTGCTGTGTCTTCTGCCGTATGTCCAAGTGGCAGATACGCCATCGGATCGATCTTCCCCATATACCCGTTCACCATATCCGGATTGTTGGGTTTCATCCCGAAATGCAAATGCGGTCCGGTCGCCTCCCCTGTTGCACCGGAATACCCGATCAGCTGCCCTTTCCCGACATGCTGACCGACAGCAACACTGGTGTTACTCAAATGGCCGTAATAACTCTTGCCCCAACTATTTTGGATGATCACCGTAATACCATAATCTCCCGGCCCTGACCACAAGACATTCCCGTCATCTACAGAATAGAGAGGTGTCCCGGTGGGCAAACCAAAGTCAATTCCATCATGGCCACTCAGTCCGTAATGCGTATAAAACGACTGTAAAACTGGATCTGTCAGCTGCATTCCAAATCCTTGCGTGATCGGATACTCTCCATGAAACGGCATCACGAGCGTACTTGTCCCCGTGCCGAGAACCGCCTGTGCCAGCTGTTTCGTCGGGTCTGATCCTCCATTGAGATACATCGTCTGCATATTTGCGTATGACTGAGTCGTTTGAGCCGATTCTGTCGAAGGAGTAACAGTAAAATCCTGCGGAACGGTCTCCGTCACTATCCCGTTGAAATCCTGGTGCGCTGTGACATTGAACGTCATCGGGTAGCTGTTAGGTGGATAAATACGGGTCGCACTTACTCGTTGTACATCAAAGGGTATCTGATCCTCAACTTGTATGCTGTCTGTTATGGTTTTGGTCCCGTTGGTTGTTGTTGCTGTGAGCTGAAAATTGTAGGTCCCTGCTTTATCAAAGGTATAGTGTGCTTCATAGTCTGGTTGCAGGCTGAAATCATGCTTTTGGCACTGCGGATTGACCGTGATCTTCCCGTTATTCGTCGATAATACATCGTCATTGCGAGGAGCTTGCGACGCGGCAATCCCATCAGTTTGAGATTGCTTCGCTTCGCTCGCAATGACGAGGGTTACTTGCGCATCACATACCATATCTCCTTTGTCATTCAACACTGCCATCGCCAGATCCCCTGTCTCTCCGGGATGATAGAGTGATTTATCGGTGTTGAGTGCTAGTACTCCCCATGAGAAATCCTGGGTACTGTTCTCTCCCGATTGGTCTGTAACTGTTACGTGAAAGATCCCTGGCTTTACTTCATTGGTCGGTGTAAGCTGAACGTCAGTTATTGCTCCATTACTGCTTGTGGTTACCGGTACCGCTACACCGTCACCTGCCGCGTCGGTAACTGTTGTGGTGAAAGATGCATTATCAGGATTACTCACTGCAAGGGTCACCGGTTCATCGGTACGGAATACTTTCTTGCTCATCTTCTCCATCCGGATCGGGATCCGCTGAGATGCCGATTGTTGGGTATCAACTCCTTGCGTCCCTACCGCAAGAAGCGATGTCGATACTCCCAGGACACTTCCCTGCCCTGGCTGGGGAATAGCTGTTTGTGGAAGAGGAAGATTATTCTGTGTGCCATCTGTCGGCAGCTTCACATGGATCTTCCCCAATTCCGCCGCATATGCGACAGGCGCTGAAACCTGTGATAAGCTGACGATAAATAACATTATAAAACTGATAATTCGCTCGTACTTTTTCATATAGTAATTCATTGCTCAATTGCTCTATTGTTTCATTGCTATATGACCTTCATAACTTATTAACAATGAAGCAATGTAACAATCTAACAATGACCTCAGTCTAATTCACAAACGGCTGAATCGCCCCCTGTGTATTAAAGAATTCTCCATGACGTAACATCGTACTCAATGTCGGTGCATAGATCTTGGTCTCTTGCGCAGGGCCGACAGTATAAAAGGTACCGGGTGAACTTTGATTGTTGTATTCCGTCTTGATCCACCCAGGCGTAAGATTTGTTGATGAATATTCAAATTCATCAATATTCCCACTATAAAATGACCCATTGTTGTTATCTGTTCCTATAAATTCTGAAGCTGTGGATGAAGGAAAAGTTGCTTGTACCCCATCACCATTATCTGCAGTAAGACTCCCTACTTCATTTCCATTCAGATAAAATATCATCGTTGTTCCTGATCTTACCCACGCTACATGTTGCCAAGTATTTCCAGTAGTCCCAGCATATGTACCTAAATCACTTGCACCATCCCATAAACAAAGATCCCCACCACTCCCGGACTCGAAACAGCCACCTGAATTGAGATATAATTGCCATCCTGTCGTATCATTTGCGTTTAAATGCTGAATTAACGGATAATAAGCAGTATTGGTTGACGTATTTACCCATGCTGTTGCGGTAAAAGGATTGGTTCCCGGATTAAATATACTATTGCTAGTCATACTGATATCATCGGTTGTTCCGTTAAATGACTGGGCTCCGTCAATTTCTCCTGTGACATGGTTGGTAACTGTATTTGCAACAGAGGTGCCCCCCAACCCTGAATTAGACGTTGATTGAGACACAGTTTTATTTGCAGCATTATCTGCCAAATGGTAAACAGCACCATAGTTGCTATTCCACGTTCCTGTCCCATTTGACTGGCTTGACGCTGCTGGATTGCCATAATACATATAAAGAATGGTATCGCTTGATGAAGATAAAGAACTGACATTTACCCAGGCAGTCAGAGTGGCAGCTCCCGAAGTTACACTATAATTCTCTATTTCGAAGGGCAATAAGTTTCTCCCTGTTGAATCAGTAAATATTATATCCGCACCACCACTTTGTGCTTTGCCACCAAGGTCAGTGTCGCTCGTTATACTGACAAGGACTGGGAAATTCACAAGAGCACCGGCAGGAGGCGTTGTATAGGCAATTTGCACACCCGCTTCAGCAAGATCTACGGTAGGTCCTCCAGCTTGACACGTGTCTGTGCCGACTGCATTAAAATTATGCGGAGGCACATTAGTGTTGATAATACTGGCAAACATCTTAAATGAAGTCGTAAAGGTGTTGTTGGTTGCATTAAAATTATTATACATAGCAGTAGCATTACAACCAGTTGTTTCTTCTTTCATATATACCCACGATTGTTGCGCCACATAATTATCATTTGATATATCAACATCGCCTTGCGCAGCTGACTGGACAGTAAAAAATTCAAAGCTTGCACTTGATGGACCTTGAAGATAATTAGCTGTACTGAGTGGCCGCTCATTAACATATCGACAATGTGTAGTACTTGCAGCTGTATTGCATGCCGTACCGGCAGCCGAACCAACAGGAGTAAAACTATTGGTATCACCATCTTGAACGGGAAGTTTGGCTGTGACATGGATATCTCCAGGATCTGAGAGATCTGTGCCGCTGTCTACATAGATATCATCCATATTAAGTGCAAGACTGTTCCCGACGCCATTAACAATCCATCCGATACGTAGATAGGCCGTGGGCGAATTAGTCAATGATGTACCGCAAGCACTACATGAAGTCGTTATCACTAAAACTCCATTCACATAGACATTGGCGCTATAGTGAGTCACATCTGTAATAGTGTAAGAAAGTGCTATTCTATACCATGTACTTGTAGCTAACACAGGTCCATTAGAGCCAAGTTGTGTTCCTGCACTATTCGTTAATTGCAGGATACCGGTATCTGTAAACCTAAGACTGAGAACAGTTAGTCCTCCTGAAGTGGTAGTTCGTAAAAAAGCCTCGTTGTTACCTGCAGTTGGATAATTTGCTATATTAGTATACGCTGATATACGATCACCTGCATCTGAAACCACATTTTGTTTCACAACATAAGCAGCAGCACCGGCAGTACCACTGGTAAATTTGAGCGACCGGGGTCCTGTTTCTGTGGTGCTGCTATCTGCAGCAACCGTACTGCCACCGCTTGTCGTTGATACATCATACATGTCTGCCCCAAAAGTCGCATCCCCTCCGCTGTCGATAAAATCAACAGTCGGTCCCAAACTTGCAGAGGGAGACGCAACTGAGACAAGACTGCTATTAATATCAATTTTCTTCCGGTATTGCCAATTGTAGCCGTTCCACGTGCTGCCTGTTGTATTGCTGTACCAATCAACGCCGACATCGTCGGATGCGATCTGCCACTGACGCTGCTCCTGGAAAACAACACTATCTGATCTATCTGAATAGAACCGCAGCGGACCAAGGAGATAAAACTGCGGACTGACTTTGGGCGCCAGGAATGCATAACCGAGGCTCGTCTGCTCACCTTTTTTAAGATGTACATGCCAGGTGATGATCTTCACTTTCTCAGTCTGTGAACTATTGGTCAGCTGTTCATTGATCTTGATCTCCTTATTGAGGACACTGGAGTACGTATTGGTAGGTCCGATAGTGGTTGCCGAATAGACGCTTGGCACAGGAGTCGGGGTCGGCGAAACCGGTGCCGGAGATGCTGAGACAGATGCAGTCGGGGTCGGCGTCGTGGTAACTGCCGAACCTGATGCTTGCGTTGCTGTCCCAAGCACTCCAAATCCTGCGCTAGCCGCGTTTGACGTGGTAGCGGGAGTTGGTGTCGTTAGCCCCTGAGCCTGTCGAAGAGCCGAATTTGAGGCAGCATTTTCTGTATTGGGCAGGCTGATCTGTGGTCCGATTGCATCTGTTGCCAGTGCCGCATGTCCCAATGGCAGATACGCCATCGGGTCGATCTTGCCATAATAGCTATTACTCATGTCCGGATTATTGGGCCGCATACCAAAATGCAAATGCGGCCCCGTCGCCTCCCCAGACGCGCCGGAAAATCCGATCTGCTGTCCTTTTGTTACTGATTGACCGACTGATACACTGGTGTTGCTCAAATGGCCATAGTAACTTCTTCCCCAACTATGCTGGATGATGATGGTGATACCATAATCGCCCGGTCCTGCCCAGACAACACTCCCGTCATCCACCGTATACAGCGGCGTCCCGGTCGGCAGGCCAAAGTCTATCCCGTCATGACCTGCCAGTCCGTAATGCGTGTAAAATGCCTGCAGTCCCGGATCCGTCAGCTGTACCCCGAATCCTTGCGTTATCGGATAACTGCCATGAAACGGCATCACGAGGGTGCTTGTCCCAGTCCCAAGAACCGCTTGCGCAAGCTGCGCTGTTGGATCATTGCCGTTGAGATACATCGTCTGCATGTTGGAATATGACTGATTGGCAGACTGAGTCGCCGGTGTGATCGTGAAATCCTGTGGTACTGTCTCCGTCACTGTGCCTGAAAAATCCTGATGTGCAGTGATATTGAACGTCACCGGATAGGTATTGGGCGGATAAATACGCGTCGCACTCACCCGTTGTACATCAAAGGGTATAGTATTGGTCACCTGAACCGAGTCGGTAATGCTCTTTGTGCCGTTCTGTGTTGTTGCAGTTAATTGGAACGTATACGTCCCTGATTTCTTGAATGTATAGTGTGCCTCGTAATCCGGCTGTAGGGAGAAATCATGCTTTTGACATTGAGGGTTGACCACGATTTGTGCACTTCCTGTTGCTTTCATTGTCAATACATCATCAATCCCAAAAGGTGTATTTTTAATTCTCAATTCTACATTGGCATCACATACCATATCTCCTTTATCATTCAATACTGCCATTGCGATATCACCTGTTTCTCCCGGATAGTACATGGATTTGTCGGTATTGAGCGCTAGAACTCCCCATGAAAAATCCTGTTGACTGGTGTTTCCTGCCTGATCAGTGACGGTGACATGATAGATCCCTGGCTTTATTTCATTGGTAGGTGTGATCTGTACGTCAGTCGTTGATCCGTTGTCATTCTGTGTTACTGGTGCGGATACAGGATTGTTGTTTGAATCGACCACACTTGTCGTGAATGACACATTGTCCGGATTGCTCACCGCAAGGTTTACCGGTTCATCGGTCTTGAACACTCTCTGGGAAAGCTGCTTCATCCTGACCGGAATTCTTTTTGCAGCTGACAGCTGCGTATCAATTGCTTGCGTGCCTATCGAGAGCAGTGATGTCGACGTACCGAGCACACTTGCCTCCCCCGGCTGCGGTACATCTGTTTGGGGCACAGGAAAATTATTCTGTGTGCCGACTATTGGCAGCTTCACATGGAACTTCCCCGTCTCTGCAGCATATGCAGCAGGTGTCACCACTTGAGATAAGCTGATAATAAATAATAATAGTATACTGATTGCTCGTTCGTACCGTTTCATAATTTTAACTAAATGCTAGCCCCTAGACGCTAATCCAACCTAGAATCCTGACAGATAATTCAGATCGATATCTCCTACCTGGACATAATTCGCAGTGTTATCCCGTGCTTTCATCTTTAGGTAGATGACCGCCTGATCTCCCGGCTGATTCCATGTTGTCGTGCCTTCAAGCTGGGATTTTGTTATCGTTATCTGTTTCCATGTCTTTACCGAAGTCGAAACATTATTCGTGCTGAAGTATACAGGAATGCCGGTGTTGCTGACTCCCTTCTTATAAACATAGACATCCAGTGCGTTCTGAGCACTTGTTGTCAGTCCTGTATTAAAGTCGATCGTTATCGCATTTCCGCTGGAAGGCCATGCACTGAAGTCTTTGGGCAATGTCACCTCAACAGCGACCGTATAATCATTGAGATTGGTGTTATCTGTCGAATCCCACATGTAGTAGTTTTCAAAGTTATACTGGTTCGCGCTGGCCGACGGAGATGCATCCGATGTCATAAATCCGGTAGTATGAGCAGAGCCGGACGCAGTGATGACAGCTCCGGGATACTCGGCAGTCAGGACAATCTGTTTGGTCGGCCGGGCGTTGCCGCAGAATACTGCGAAGAGACTGCCTCCCGAACAGGTCGCTGTTGCCGTCGGGTCAAATTGTATACCATTGGTGGTATTGCCGATGATCACCGTACCGCTGTTCTTGACGGTGAATTTCGTCGCGCCGGACTTACTTGCGGTGAAGATATCACCAGTCCCTGATTGGTCAACAATTTCTGCCGCATTGGTTGTTGCTCCGGATATTGATGCGACAGCCAATGTCGAATTTCCTGCCCGAATATCTATTGTAGCTTGCATATGTGCATTCGCTCCTAATCCGGGGACATTGATGCCTAAAGCACCTCCAGATCCGTTAAAAGAGGCTGCGGTACCAAGACTTAATATTGGAGAACCGAGAAGCGGCTGAATTGTAAAATACCCAGGCCCGTTTAAGCTGTTATTCGCACCGGAATCAAGATACCAGTCATTCCCGGAAGTATTATTTAATTGCATGAAGAGATCTGAGGTTGATCCGGTAAGTCTAAAGCCGTTACTTGAACCCTCTGAATTGATATCAAGCGTATTTGTCGGTGCATTTGTCCCAATCCCCATCTTTCCACCAAGCTCACTCGTACCGCTTGTATACGGCATGACGATGAAGTTACCGGCAACAGATGCAACTGGCGTTCCGCCGTTCATATTCAAAACAGCAAACTTTGCACTACTCGTTGCTGTCCCACCAAGCAGCAGATCCTGTGTTTCAATCTTTGGTGTGATGACACCGTTGACTTGTTGGAAGAAATTAGATGAAGGAAGCGTCCCAGGATCAATCCAGGTAAGCGTGCCTGTGCCATTTGTCTGCAAAACGTAGCCATTTGTAAGTGCTGCTGTTTGCCATGTGTAGGTATGACCACCAAACTGCGTCGTGGCTGTATTGTTACTCAGAACAAGGTTGCCTACGGTTGTTACATTGCCACTATTGTCTATAGTAAATTTGGTATTCCCCGACTGTGAGGCAGTGAATATATCTCCTGAATTCTGCTGATTGATGATTGCTGCCGCATTGCTGCCGTATGCTCCATTAACATGGAGTGGTGCGACCGGAACAGCTGTCCCGAGACCGACATTACCGGAAACTATCAATCCGCTAGAAGGTGCTGCGTTAACACCAGCATAGCTTCCTAATGCAATACCTGCATGATTATTATCAAATTGTAGTATTGCTACCCCATTGCCGTTTTGAATCTGCAAGCCGCTATTTGCTCCGTCTATTACTTTCAGTATCTGATTGGTGTTCCCATTGTTGGAACTAATCTCTAGTCCTGCATTGATCCCTGCTCCGCCATACAGTTGCAGCATTTGTGCGGGATTGGTTGTCCCTATGCCGATGTACCCTCCTTGGGTTACTGTGAACAATGCATTCTGTGCGTTACTGTTCCCGTTCGCACTGATATAAAGACTGTTTTTCCCTGCTCCTGATGTTAGTACTCCCATTGCGTAGTCTACACTTTGCCCACAGGTCCCTGAATTACATTGGATATGTAATGATCCCGGTCCCA
>Ga0307373_10005618_pt1 | contig 20423 bp, 17 predicted proteins | sample OX2MG_FD_202534 | JGI IMG/M metagenome (GOLD analysis project Ga0307373, IMG submission 202534) | Soil microbial communities from Risofladan, Vaasa, Finland - OX-2 | ecosystem: Environmental > Terrestrial > Soil > Coastal area > Acid sulfate soil | place: Finland: Risofladan, Vaasa | collected...
CCTCCGAGCAGCATGGTCGCCACGATCGTGACGGCGTAGGTCTCGAACAGGTCCGCCGCCATGCCGGCGCAGTCGCCGACATTGTCGCCGACGTTATCGGCGATCACCGCCGGATTGCGCGGGTCGTCTTCCGGAATGCCGGCCTCGACCTTGCCGACCAGGTCGGCGCCGACATCGGCGCCCTTGGTGAAGATGCCGCCACCGAGGCGCGCGAAGATTGAGATCAGCGAGCCGCCGAAGGCGAGGCCCACCAGCGAATGCAGCGCGGTATCCTCGCTGAGGCTTCGGCGCAGCAGTGCGAAGTAGATGCTGATGCCGAGCAGACCCAGTCCCACCACCAGCATCCCGGTGATGGCGCCGCCGCGGAACGCCACCGACAGCGCGCTATTGAGGCCGCTGGCAGCCGCCTGGGCGGTGCGCACGTTGGCGCGCACCGAGATGTTCATGCCGATGTAGCCCGCCGCCCCCGACAGGATTGCCCCGATCGCAAAGCCGCCGGCGGTCGACCAGTTCAGCCCGAATCCCAACAGGAGGAACAGCACCACGCCCACGATCGCGATGGTGCTGTACTGGCGGTTCAGATAGGCCTTGGCGCCGGCCTGGATGGCCGCCGCAATCTCCTGCATGCGCGCATTGCCGGTCGGCAGCGCCAGGATCGACACAGTGGAGAAGATCCCGTACAGGATAGCGATCACGCCGGCACCAATAGCCAGCCACAACCAATTTGCGGCAACCATGCAGAAAAGACCTCCGGGACCCTGTTTGATAGCGACTGCCGCAGGGCACGGACGCAGCGGCGGCCATGGGGGTGCGGCAAACGGCCGCGAAATATAGCATAGGGCGGCGCTTGGGCACGCCCCGTGCCGAAAGGGGTGTATGACCGGGGTCCGACGGGCAGGCGATCAGCCTGCCCTGGGCGGCCCCCTCCCGGCAATCCGGGCGTGCGTGCAACCGGCGCCTCAAGGCTGAAAGCGGCTGGCGAGCTTGCGCCGTACCGGCACACCCTTGATATGCACGTAGATGGGCAGACCGTCGCGATAGGGCGGGTAGTCCTCACCCCGGATCAGCGGGGCGAGGTAGCGCCTGCAGGCGGCGGTTATGCCGAAGCTATCGGCGCTGATGAAGTGGCGCGGCAAGGTCTTCTCCACGTTGGCCACGTCGGCCAGCGACACCGGCACGATGTCCCAGCGATACGGGCGGGACGCGCGCCGCCGGATCGCCGGCATCACGGCGTTCATTCCCTGCAGCGCGTAACTCACTGCCGCGCGGCCGACCGCGTAGGCCTGTTCGACGTCGACCCTGGAGGCGATGTGGCGCGCGGCTCGCTGCAGATAGTCGGCCACGGCCCAGTGGTACTTGTAGCCCAGCGCCTCGCGCACCATGTGCGCCACGACCGGGGCGACCCCACCGAGCTGCGTATGCCCGAAGGCGTCCTTCGTGCCGGCGTCGGCCAGGAAGGTGCCGCCGGGAGCTTTGGCGCCTTCGGATACCACGATCACGCAGTAGCCGTAGTCGGTGACGCATTGCCTGACGCGCTCGAGAAAACGCTCCTGCTCGAACGCAATCTCGGGAAACAGGATCAGGTGCGGTGGATCGCGCGGCTTGCTGCCGGCCAGCCCCGCGGCGGCGGCGATCCAGCCGGCATGCCTGCCCATGACCTCGAACACGAATACCTTGGTCGAGGTGCGCGCCATCGAGGCGACGTCCATGGCCCCTTCGAGCGTTGCCACCGCCACGTACTTGGCGACCGAGCCGAAGCCGGGGCTGCAGTCGGTCAGCGGCAGATCATTGTCGACCGTCTTGGGCACCCCGACGCAGGTGATCGGATAACCCAATTCGGCACCGAGCTGCGATATCTTCAGCGCCGTATCCATCGAGTCGCCGCCGCCGTTGTAGAAGAAGTAGCCGATGCTGTGGGCGCGGAATACCTCGATCAGCCGCTCGTACTGGGCGCGGTTCTGCTCGATACCCTTGAGTTTGTAGCGGGCCGAGCCAAACGCGCCGGCCGGCGTGTGGCGCAGCGCGCGGATCGTGGCGGGGCTCTCGCGCGAGAGGTCGATCAGATCCTCGGTGAGCGCGCCGAGAATGCCGTCGCGCGCGGCGTAGACCCGGCCGATGCGGCCGCGGGCACGCCGGGCGGCCTCGATGACACCGCAGGCGGAGGCGTTGATTACCGCCGTGACTCCGCCGGACTGCGCATACAGTGCGTTGGGCAGCGGGACACGGCGGGCGCCGTTGCGTGCCGGTTGGGCGGCAGCCTTGGCGGCGGATCGGGTTATCATGGCGGCGCTGAGCATACCCGAAGACGGCCGCGGTTTGACCTGTGCCGGGCCCGCCGGTACTGTCGGCGGATGCGTATCGTACTGATGGGAGCCCCAGGGTCGGGGAAGGGTACTCAGGCTCAACGCCTGATCGAGCACTTCGGTATTCCGCAGGTCTCTACCGGCGATCTGCTGCGCGTGGCCGTTGCGTGTGGCAACGAGTACGGCCTGCGTGCCAAGGCCGCGATGGACAGTGGGGCGCTGGTCGCCGATGAGATCGTGCTGGGCATCATCCGCGGGCGGCTCGCGCAAGCCGATGCGCAGCGCGGCTATATTCTCGATGGCTTTCCCCGCAACCTGGCCCAGGCCCAGGCGCTGGCGGCGATGCTCGCGACGATCGGCCAGCCGCTCGACGCGGTGGTGCAGTTCGAGGTCGACTACGCCGAGATCGTGCGCCGTATCTCCGGGCGGCGCACCTGCCGGCAATGCGGCCGGGTTTTCAACATTCATACCAACGCGCCCGGGAGCCCGCCCCACTGCGACCGCTGCCAGGATCAGCCACCGCTGCTGCAGCGGCCGGATGACGAAGAAGCGACCGTACAGCGGCGGCTGGCCGTGTACGAACAGCAGACCCGGCCACTGGCCGAGCACTATGCCGCCCAGGGCCTGCTGCATGTGATCGATGCCAATGCCTCGGCCGACGCGGTGACGGCGCGGCTGATCGCGGTGCTGGAGCGGCTGCCGGCGACGCAGCGGTTGCGCCGGGAGCTTACAGCGCGCTGAGCAGCCGCTGGCCGATGACGTCGCGGCGCCAGCCGGCCAGCGGGGCGGCGTCGCGCTCGCCGGCGATCAACCGCTGCATCTGGCGGCGTGTGGCCAGGATCTCCGGTGCGATACCCAGCTCGCGTCCAGTCTGCCGCGTCACCTGCGCGAGCCGCTTCATCGCCTCGGTCTCGACCTCCGGCGGGCGCTGCGCATGCGCGAGCGGCGGCAGATGCGCCGGCAGCCCGAGCGAATCGATCAGCGCCAGGATCGCAGGGCCCGCACGGCGGCGAATGCCCTCGGGCAGTTCGGCGATGTGTGAGATTTCACTGTTCGTACGTGGAACCGCCAGCACGATATCGCGCAGCGCCGCATCGGGTAGGATCCAGTTGCGCGGCCGATCCGAGGCGATGGCACGGCGCTCGCGCCATGCCGCCAGCGCGCGCGCCAGCGCGCAGCGCCCGGGGTCGAGTTCCCCGATGCCCTTCACGCGCCGCCACGCCTCCTCGGGCTGTACCTGGAATGAGCCGCCCGCGTCGAGCTGGGTCATCTCCTCCTCGAACCACGCCCAGCGGCCGAGCTGCTCGAGGCGCCCCTGCAGAGCTTCGGCCAGAGCGGGCAGGTAGCGCACGTCGTCCAGGGCGTAGAGCAGCTGCTCCTCACTGAGCGGGCGTTGCGACCAATCGGTGCGTGTCTGGCTCTTGTGCAGACTGTGCCCCAGCAGTGCCTTGACCAGGTCGCCATACCCGATCTGCGCCGGCAGCCCGATCAGCGCCGCAGCCACCTGCGTGTCGAACAGCCCGGTCATCGCCCCGGTAGCCGGCCACAACACTTCCATGTCTTGACGCGCAGCATGCAATATCTTGCGTATCCGCGGGGAGCCGAACGTGGCGCGCAGGGCGCCCAGGTCGCTCAGTGCGAGCGGGTCGATGCAAACCGCCTGCTGCTCAAAACTCAACTGCAGCAGGCACAGCTGCGCGAAATAGGTGCGTTCGCGCAGGAACTCGGTATCCAGACCGATGACGGCGCTGGCGGCCAGCTGTTCGCATAACTGCGCAAAGGCCTGCTGCTCGCTGATAATCGCCGACATGATGACTATGATGAACCTCGCTACCGCTCAGTGGACGCCCGCTCAGTGGACGCCCGCTCAGTGGACGCCGGCACCGCTCCCGCAGGCGGCCGCGGCGCCAGGATAGCCGCCGATGCCGCACTCTGACACCCGCTCGGGTGTGGCGAGGCTGGCGCGGCTTTATGTCGACATCGCGCTGTGGCGGCGTGGTCCGCAGGATCTGCCAGCCGTGGGCATTCTACTGCCTCTGACCATCGGCGCTTACGTGCTGGTCAGTGTCGCGCTCGGCGAACTCACGCCGCAGCTGCGCCCAGGCTGGACGCCGCAGGTGCTGTCCGACGCCGCTTTTCTGGCGCTGTGGTACTGGCTGCTGCTGGCCCTCGCGCGCCGCCGCGAGCGCTATGCGCAGACGGCGGCCGCGCTGTTCGGGTTGCAGACAGTGCTCGCGGGCCCGAGTATCGTCTGCGCATGGCTGCTGCAGCGCTTCGCGCACGACCCCGTCTGGTTGACGCTGACCTATATTGGCGCGCTCGCGGTGCTGGTGTGGACCATGATCGCGATCGGCCATGTACTGCGCGCGGCGCTGGAGCGCTCGCTCTGGCTGTGCCTGATGCTGGCATTTGCGCAGATGCTGGCCGAAGAGCTGGTATTCCTGGCGATCTTTGATCCCCGCGGCTGACGGCTACACCGCCATGCACATCCACATCCTAGGCATCTGCGGGACCTTCATGGGCGGCATCGCCGCGCTGGCCCATGCCGCCGGGCACCAGGTGTCCGGTTCGGACCGCAACGTCTATCCGCCGATGAGTACGCAGCTGACCGCGCTGGGCATCGAGCTGCACGAGGGCTACGACGCCGGACAACTTGCCCTGCGGCCCGACCTGCTGCTGGTCGGCAATGTGATGACGCGCGGTATGCCGGTGGTCGAGGCAATGCTCGATCGCGGCCTGCCGTACAGCTCCGGGCCGGCGTGGCTGGCCGACGCGGTGCTGAGGGAGCGCTGGGTGCTGGCCGTGGCGGGAACCCATGGCAAGACTACCACCAGCAGCCTGCTGGCGTGGATTCTGGAGGATGCGGGGCTCGCGCCGGGCTTTCTGATCGGCGGGGTCCCCGAAAATTTCGGCACCAGTGCCCGGCTGGGCGCCTCGTCGCTATTCGTGATCGAGGCCGATGAATACGACACGGCTTTCTTCGACAAGCGGGCGAAATTCATCCACTACCGGCCACGCACGCTGGTATTGAACAATCTGGAATACGATCACGCCGACATCTATCCAGACCTTGCCGCGATCGAGCGACAATTCGAGCACCTCGTGCGCACTGTTCCAGGTACCGCCCGCATCCTGTGCCACGCCGCCGACCCGAGCCTGAGGCGAGTGCTGGCGGCCGGCTGCTGGAGCGGCGTGCAATGGTTCGGCGGCGCACCCACCGTGGCCCGCGACGAGGGTGGCGAGCCGGTTGACTGGGCAGCCCGCACCCAGCCGGACGGTGACTTCTCGAGCTTCGAGGTTCTGCACCGGGACCGCTCGATGGGCGAGGTGCACTGGAACCTGATCGGCGCGCACAACGCTGACAACGCGCTGGCGGCGCTGGCAGCCGCGCAGCACGCCGGGGTGCCGGTCGCGAACGGCATCGACGCGCTGGGCCGCTTCCGCGGTGTTGCGCGCCGCATGCAACTGCGCGGGCAGGCCGCTGGCGTTACGGTCTATGACGACTTCGCGCATCACCCCACGGCGATCGCGGCCACGCTGGGCGGACTGCGGCGCCATCTGGGCCGTGCGCGCATCGTCGCCGTACTGGAGCTGCGCTCGGCGACGATGCGACTGGGCGTGCACCGTGCCGCGCTGGCCGGCGCGCTCGCCGGTGCCGACGAGGTGTGGCTGTACACACCGCCGGAGCTGCAATGGGACGCGAGCGGCGCGGTGAGGGCGCTCGGTGTGCGGGCGCACGTGATGCAGGACCTCGATGTGCTCATCGCGGCGCTGGGCGGCAGTCTGCGCAGCGGCGATCATGTGCTGGTGATGAGCAATGGCGGCTTCGGCGGGCTGCACGAGCGGCTGCTGCAGGCGCTGGCGCGACGTCCATGACGCAGACACAGGAACTCGCGCTGTTTCCGCTGCACACGGTGCTGCTGCCGGGCGGGCTGCTGCCGCTGCGCATTTTCGAGCCGCGCTACGTGGACCTGGTCAGTCGTTGTCTGCGCAGCGGCGAGGCCTTCGGCGTGGTGTTCATCCATAGCGGTAACGAGGCCGGCAGCGCGACGGATATCGCGCCGGTAGGCACCTCCGCGCGCATCGTGGATTTTCAGACGTTGGCCGATGGGTTGCTGGGGTTGCTGTGCCGTGGCGAGCGGCGCTTTCGCGTGTGTTCTCGGCATCAGCTGCCGGACGGGTTGAACTGCGCCGTGGTCGAATGGCTGCGCGAGCCCCCTGCTGAGCCGCTGGAGCCGCAGTTCCGGCCGCTGGCGCAGATGGTGCGCGAGGCGCTGGCGAGTCTGACCAATTCACAGCGCTTCATTGAGCCGCATTACGAGGACGCAGGCTGGGTCAGTCACCGGCTGGCGGAACTGCTGCCACTGGAGCCGGCGCTAGTGCAGCGGCTGCTGGAGCTGCATCAGCCCAGTGCGCGACTGCGGGTGCTGGCGCCACTGATCGAGGAGGGGACGAGCGAGCCCTGAGCGAGAGCCTGCGTGCCGTGCCGCTCCAGCCACACGACCTGGGTGTCCAGTGAGCCGTCAGCGTGCAACGTCAGGCGGCGATAGGCGGGCGGCCGCTGATCCACGGCGAACTCACCCGAGTGCGGCAGGAATTGCACGCAGGTCGAAGGGGTAGCCAGCAGGCGCACGCCGCGCCGGCGTGTATCGAGGCACTGATGCACGTGACCCCAGCAGATCAACTTCACTTGGCGGTGCGCATCGAGCAGCTGCAGCAGTTCGGCGGCATTCTCGATCCCGACCGCGTCGAGCCAGCGGCTCGCCATGCCGACCGGTTGATGATGCAGGCACACCATCACGTGGCGCTCGCAGCCCTCGAGCGAGCGTTGCAGCCTGTGCAGTTCTGCGGCACTGATGCGCCCGCCGGCGCGGCCGGGCACGCAGCTGTCGAGCAGCACGATACGCCAGGCGCCCAGGTCGGCGTGGCCGCCAACCTGGAATGGCGCTCGGCCTAAGGCGGCGCGCAACCGCGTCGGCTCATCGTGATTGCCCGGTACACAGTAGACCGGCCGGTCCAGTCCGCCCAGCAGTCGCGCGAAATGAGCGTACCCATCGGGTTCGTCATTGACGATGTCGCCGTTGCACAGCAGCGCGTCGGCATCGCGCAGATCGTGCGCGGCATGCGTGAGCACCCGCTGCAGAGACGCCAGCGTGCGCACGCCGCGCAGCGCACCCTCGGGGCTTGCGAACAGGTGCGGGTCGGAGATCAGCAACAGCCGGAGATCTGTATTCATGGGATGATGGTACCCGCGCGTTTCATGCCTGCGAGTGAAGCGTATCAAGCGCCAGTCGATCGTCGAAAATTATCGAAGTGACGCAGCGCTCAGATCGAGCCGGCGGCGAGGAGATGTCAAACGCGGCGCCGCCCGATGCCCAATGCCAGTATCGCGCCTGCCACCCGCCGCCGCTGTCGGAATCGGCCGACGCTCGCAGGGTGTGCGCATTGCCGCCCGGGCGCCGGCTGGTAGACAATGCGCGCCCCCACCGCACCTGCCGTCTGGAGTCGTCTGAAAGCCATGCCCACGCGACGAGAGCTCGCCAATGTCCTTCGGGTCCTGGCGATGGACGCGGTTCAGCAAGCCAACTCGGGGCATCCCGGTGCGCCGATGGGGATGGCCGACATCGCCGAGGTGCTGTGGCGCGATTTCCTCAAGCACAATCCTGCCAACCCGCGCTGGTGGGACCGCGACCGTTTCATTCTGTCCAACGGCCACGCCTGCATGCTGCTGTACGCCCTGCTGCATCTGACCGGCTACGCGATCGGCATGGACGAAATCAGGAAGTTTCGCCAGCTCGGCTGTCGCCTGGCGGGCCATCCCGAGCACAATGTCTCGATCGGCATCGAGACTACTTCCGGTCCGCTGGGCCAGGGGCTCGCCAACTCCGTCGGGTTCGCGCTGGCCGAGAAGATGCTGGCGGTACAGTTCAATCGTCCAGGCCTCGCGATCGTCGACCACTACACCTATGTTTTCATGGGCGATGGCTGCCTGATGGAGGGGGTCTCGCATGAGGCCTGCTCGCTCGCCGGCACGCTCAAGCTCGGCAAGCTGATCGGTTTTTACGACAACAACGGCATCTCGATCGACGGCAAGGTCGAGGGCTGGTTCGGTGACGATACCCCCAAGCGCTTCGAGGCCTACGGCTGGCACGTTCAGAGCGTGGATGGCATGGACGATACCGCGATCGCCGCGGCGATCCGTGCGGCGCAGGCGCAGACCGTGCGCCCATCCCTGGTCTGCTGCCGGACCGTGATCGGATGGGGAGCACCGACGAAGGCCGGCACCAAGGAGGCGCATGGCGAGGCGCTGGGGCCGAAGGAGGTGGCGGCAGCCAGGCAGCGCCTGGGCTGGACCGCCCCGCCGTTCGAAGTCCCTGATGAGCTGCGCGCGGCCTGGAACCATGAGCAGGCCGGGCGAGAGGCCGAGGCGAGATGGCGCGAGCTATTCGAGCGCTACCGGCACGAATATCCGCAGCTGGCCGCCGAGTTCGAGCGGCGCATGCAGGGAGGGCTGCCGCCCGACTGGCATGATGTGGCTCGGGCCGCACTGGCGGCCGCGCAGGGGGTATCCGATGCCCAGGCGACCCGCAAGTGCTCCCAGGTGGCGCTCGATGCGCTCGCACCGAAGCTGCCGGAGCTGCTCGGAGGCTCGGCCGATCTGACCGGCTCCAACGACACCTGGAACATAGCCTCGCGGGCCATCACTCCCGAGGACCTATCGGGCAACTACCTGCACTACGGCGTGCGCGAGTTCGGCATGACCACGGCGATGAGCGGCATCGCATTGCACGGCGGCTTCATTCCCTACGGCGGTACCTTCCTGACCTTCTCCGACTACGCCCGCAACGGCGTGCGCATGGCCTCGATGATGCGTCAGCGTGTGGTGCTGGTATACACCCACGATTCCATCGGCCTGGGGGAGGACGGTCCCACGCACCAGCCGATCGAGCACTTGAACAGCCTGCGGCTGATCCCGAATCTGACGCTGTGGCGTCCCGCCGATGCGGTCGAGACCGCGATCGCCTGGTGTGTGGCCATCGAGCACGACTGCGGTCCCACCGCGCTGGTGCTCACCCGCCAGGGTCTGCCGCAATTGCGCCGCGAGCCGGCCGTGCTCGAGCAGGTGCGCCGCGGCGGCTACGTGCTGCGCGATTGTGCCGGCACTCCCGAATGCATCGTGATCGCAACCGGCTCGGAGGTCTTCCTGGCGCTGGAGGCGGTGCAACGCGAACAGGCCAGCGGCCGACGCGTGCGGCTGGTGTCGATGCCCTGCACGCAGCGCTTCGATCAGCAGGACGATGCTTATCGCGAGGCCGTACTGCCGGCCGCGGTAACCCGGCGCGTGGCGGTCGAGGCCGGCTCCACCGGCCTGTGGTGGCGCTACGTCGGCACGGCCGGCCGCGTAATCGGCATCGATCACTACGGCGCTTCCGGCAAGGCCCCGGAGCTGTTCAGAAAGTTCGGCTTCACGGCCGATCACGTGCAACATACGATCGATGAGCTGATAGCAGGGGACCCGACATGACAGTCAAGGTGAGCATCAATGGCTATGGCCGCATCGGCCGCAACGTGCTGCGCGCCCTGTACGAGAGCGGCAAGCGCTCGCAGCTCGAGGTGGTCGCGATCAATGACCTGGGCGATGCGCAGATCAATGCGCACCTGACGCGCTACGACACCGCCCATGGCCGTTTCGAGCGCGCGGTCGTGGTCGACGGTGATGCCATGGTGGTCGATGGCGATCGCATCCAGGTGCTCGCCGAGCGCGACCCCGCCAAGCTGCCATGGCGGCGCCTCGGGGTCGACATGGTGCTCGAGTGCACCGGCCTGTTCGCCAGCAAGGCCAAGGCCAGCAAGCACCTGGACGCCGGCGCTGCCAAGGTGCTGGTGTCGGCGCCGGCGGGTGAGGATGTCGATGCGACCATCGTCTACGGCGTCAATCATAGCATGCTGAGGGCTTCCCAGACCGTGGTGTCCAACGCGTCGTGCACGACGAACTGCCTGGCGCCGCTGGCCAAGGTGCTCAATGAAGGTGTCGGCATCGTCGCCGGCATCATGACCACGGTGCATGCCTATACCAACGATCAGGTGCTTACCGACGTCTATCACAAGGATCTGCGCCGGGCACGCTCGGCCACCCAGTCGATGATACCGACCAAGACCGGGGCGGCTTCGGCCTTGGGCCTGGTGCTCCCGGAGCTCAAGGGCCGCCTCGATGGTTTTGCGATCCGTGTGCCGACCATCAATGTCTCGCTGGTGGACCTGACCTTTACGCCGGCACGCGCGACCACCGCCGAGGAAATCAATGGCCTGATGCGCACGGCCGCCGACGGGCCGCTGCAGCACATCCTGTCATACACCGACGCGCCGCTGGTGTCGGTCGATTACAACCACGATCCGCATTCGGCCATCTACGACGCGACGATGACCAAGGTCGTGCATGGCAACCTGGTGAAGGTCTGCGCGTGGTACGACAACGAGTGGGGCTTTTCCAATCGCATGCTCGACACCGCGCTGGCGTGGGCGCGCGCGCCGCGATAGGAGATAAGCCGCGGATACGGGCTCATGAATCTGCTGCGCATGACCGATCTGTCGCTGCGCGGCCAGCGCGTGCTGATCCGCGAGGATTTGAACGTGCCGGTGCATGCCGGACAGGTCAACAGCGACGCGCGCATCCGCGCGGCCGTGCCGACGCTGCGGCTGGCGCTGGATCAGGGTGCGCGCGTGCTGATCCTCTCGCACCTGGGCCGCCCGACGGAGGGCAGGCCCGAGGAGAAGTACTCGCTCGCGCCGGTGGCCGCGCGGCTCTCGGAGCTGCTCGGACGACCCGTGCCACTGGTCAGCAATTGGCTCGACGGGGTGGATTGCGCGCCGGGGGCTGCCGTGCTGTGCGAGAACGTGCGTTTCAACGTCGGAGAGAAGGCCGATGACGAGACGCTGGCGCGGCGCATGGCCGCGCTGTGCGACCTGTTCGTGATGGACGCCTTCGGCACCGCGCACCGGGCCGAGGCCAGCACGCACGGCGTGGCGAAGTTCGCGCAGCAGGCCTGTGCGGGACCGCTGCTGGTGGCCGAACTCACCGCGCTCGAACGCGCGCTGGCGGACCCGGCGCGCCCGATGCTCGCGATCGTCGCCGGCTCGAAGGTCTCCACCAAGCTCACGGTGCTCGAGGCGCTGCTCGACAAGGTCGACCGGCTGATCGTCGGCGGTGGCATTGCCAATACCTTCCTGGCCGCCGGCGGCGTCAAGGTCGGAAAATCCCTGTACGAGCACGGCATGCTCGACATGGCGCACGAGTTGTCCGAGCGCGCCAGGGCACGCGGGGCGCCCATACCGCTGCCGGTCGATGTGGTCGTCGCGCGCGAGCGCGCCGCCACGGCGCATGCCGACGTGCGCGCGGTCGGCCGCGTGGCCGCCGACGAGATGATCCTGGACATCGGCCCGGACAGCGCCGAGCAGTTATGCGGCCTGATCGAGCAGGCCGCGACCATCATCTGGAACGGACCGGTGGGCGTGTTCGAGTTCGATCAGTTCGGCGAAGGCACCCGCGCCATCGCCAACGCGATCGCACGCAGCAAGGCATTCTCGCTCGCGGGCGGTGGCGATACGCTCGCGGCCATCGAGAAATATGGCGTCGAGGACGGCATCTCCTATATCTCCACCGGCGGCGGCGCATTTCTGGAATTCGTCGAAGGCAAGCGGCTGCCCGCCGTGGCTGCACTGGAGGAGCGTGCTGCCCGCGTTGCCGCTAAGATGGGCCCGTAGAATGGATACGCTGCGCCGAACCAAGATTGTCGCCACGCTCGGGCCTGCCACCGACGAGCCCGGCATCATCGCCGGCATGGTCAAGGCCGGCTTGGATGTGGCGCGCCTGAATTTCTCGCATGGCACGCGCGACTCGCAGCGCGACCGCGTCGCTCAGCTGCGCCAGGCGGCGCGCGAGGCCGGCCGCTACGTCGGTATCCTCGCCGACCTCGCGGGGCCGAAGATCCGCATCGAGAGCTTTCGCGAAGGCAAGGTGCAGCTGGCCGAGGGCGCGCCATTCGCACTCGATACCGCACTGGATGCCGCTGCCGGCAACCAGACCGAGGTCGGCTGTGCCTATACCGATCTGCCGACCGACGTGCGTGCGGGCGATACGCTGCTGCTGTCGGACGGGCAGATCGTGCTGGAAGTCGACAAGGTCAGCGGCACGCGCATCAGCTGCGTGGTGCGCTCCGGCGGGGAGCTGTCCAATCGCAAGGGCGTCAACCGCCAGGGCGGCGGCATCTCGGCGCCGGCGCTGACCGCAAAGGATCTGCAGGACATCCAACTGGCGGCCGAACTCGGCATCGACTACCTGGCGGTCTCGTTCGCGCGCGACGCCGACGATATGCGCCGCGCACAGTGCGAGCTGCGACGCTGGCGCGGGGAAGCCCGGGTGGTGGCGAAGATCGAGCGTCACGAGGCGCTCGACAATCTGTCCGGGATCCTGGCGGTGAGCGACGCCGTGATGGTCGCGCGGGGGGACCTGGGGGTGGAGATGGGCTATGCCGAGCTCACCGGATTGCAGAAGACGATCATTCGCCGGTCGCTGGCGTGCAATCGCGTGGTGATCACCGCGACGCAGATGATGGAATCGATGATCCAGAGCCCGATTCCCACCCGCGCTGAGGTCAGCGATGTCGCCAACGCGGTGCTCGACGGCACCGACGCGGTGATGCTGTCGGCCGAGACGGCCGCCGGCCGGCATCCGGTCAAGGCGGTGCAGGCGATGGCCGACGTGATACGCGGCGCCGAGAAGTACCAGCTCGGCACGCTGCGCGGCATGGCGCGCGCCGAGGACGAATTCGGCAATGCCGAGGAGGCGATCGCCCGCGCCGTGATGTACACCGCCAACCACATGCGCGTGCGCGCAATCGTGGCGCTGACCGAGTCGGGGATGACGCCGCTGTGGATGTCGCGCATCCGTTCGGACATCCCAATCTATGCGTTCACCCGTCACGAGGCCACGCGTCACCGTGTCACGCTGTATCGGGGTGTGTACGCGGTGCCCTTCGATATCGTGCACACCGACACCGCCGCGCTCTACAACGCGATCTTCGATCGCCTGCTCGAGCTGGGGCTGGTCGATCTGAATGACCTGGTGATCCTGACCAAGGGGGAGCTGTCGGGCGTATCCGGCGGCACCAATTCGCTGCAGGTCCTGCGCGTCATCAAGCACTGACGCGCGCTCATGCGCCGATGGAGCAGCAAGCTCCAATCCGCCGGCAGCGCCAGTCAGCTATGCTGCACGGATGGCAGCCGCAGCAGCCGAAGCCCTACCCAGGGGGCGCACGCCGATAGGAACGACGGTCGGGTTGGTACTGCCCGGTGGCGGCGCGCGCGCTGCCTACCAGGTCGGCGTACTCAAGGGCATCGCCCAGATTCTGCCGCGCTCCGGCAACCCCTTCCCGGTCATCGTCGGCACATCGGCCGGAGCGGTAGCGGCTGCGGTGCTGGCTACCGAGGCATTTCGCTGGCGCCGGGCGATCGGGGCGCTCGAGCAGGTATGGTCGAACTTCCACGTGCCCGACGTGTTCATGGTCGATACGTTCACCATGCTGCGCTCCGGCCTGCACTGGATGCTGTCATTGATGTCCGGGGGGGTGCTGCTGCCATCGCCGCAGGCACTATTTGACAACTCCCCGTTGCGCCAGCTGCTCGAACAGCGGGTGGATTGGCGCAATCTGCGCCGCAGCATCGAGCGGCGCGATCTGCGCGCGCTCGCCCTGTGTGCCACCAGCTATAGCAGCGCCTCGTCGGTGGCGTTCTTCCAGGGAGCGGGCGATCTGTCCGGTTGGACGCGGCAACAGCGTGTGGGCCGCCCCACGCAGCTGCAACTGGACCACCTGATGGCCAGCCTGGGGGTGCCGTTCCTGTTCCCGCCGGTGCGCATCGGCGATGAATTCTTCGGCGACGGCGCGCAGCGCCAGCTCTGGCCGCTCAGCCCGGCGATCCACCTGGGTGCCGACCGGCTACTGATCATCGGCGTACGCGCCGAGCACGGCGCCGGCGTGACCGATCGGCCGCGCAGCCTCGCCCGCGCCCCCACCCCGGGGCAACTGTTCGGTTACATGCTCGATACGCTGTTCATGGACCAGATTTACGCCAACATCGAGCATGTGCAGCAGCTCAACCAGGTGATCGAAGTGGCGCCCAGTGCGATGCCGGGGCTGCACAAGGTCGCCACCATGGTGCTTGCCCCAAGCGAGGATCTGCGCGTCATTGCCGCCCGCCACGTGCGCAGCCTGCCGCGCGGCCTGCGCGCATTGCTGCACGTGGTCGGTGCGCGCGGTGCGGCCGGCGCGCAGTTGGCCAGCTACCTGTTGTTCGAGTCCGGCTTCACCCGCGAGCTCATTTCGCTGGGCCACCGCGACGCGCTGCATCGGCGCGAAGACATCGAGGCGTTCCTCGGCGGTGCCCCGCTCGCCTCCACCACCGTGGTGCCGACGCTGCAGCTGGCGGCGCCCGAGCAGGAGCGTCTTAGTACGGACGGATAGCCTTGGGCTGCGTCAAGATGCGAGAATGGTACGTCGAGCGCGCGACGTTGGATGGGACGCACCATGGAAGACGACATCAAGCAGGCAGCCCTGGATTACCATCGGCTTCCCGTCCCTGGCAAAATTTCACTGGCACCGATCAAGACGCTGGTCAACCAGCGCGATCTGTCGCTGGCGTACTCACCGGGCGTGGCCTACGCCAGTCTGGCGATCAAGGATGATCCGCGCGAGGCCGCACATCTCACCGCGCGGGCCAACCTGGTCGCGGTGATCACCAACGGCACCGCGGTGCTGGGCCTGGGCAACATCGGTGCGCTCGCCGGCAAGCCTGTCATGGAAGGCAAGGGCTGTCTGTTCAAGAAGTTCGCCGGCATCGATGTGTTCGACATCGAGATCAACGAGACCGATCCCGACAAGCTGGTGGAGGTCATTGCCGCGCTGGAGCCGACTTTCGGTGGCATCAACCTGGAGGACATCAAGGCACCGGAGTGCTTCTATGTCGAGCGCCGCCTGCGCGAGCGCATGAAGATCCCGGTGTTTCACGACGATCAGCACGGCACCGCGATCATCGTGGCCGCCGCGGTGCTGAACGGCCTGAAGGTGGTCGGCAAGCGCATCGGCGACGTCAAGATCGCGGTTTCGGGCGCCGGCGCCGCGGCGATCGCCTGTCTGGATCTGCTGGCTGCATTGGGCATGACACGCGCGAACGTGTTCGTCTGCGATAGCACCGGCGTGCTGCATGCCGATCGGCCCAACCTGGACCCGAACAAGCGCCGCTACGCGCAGGCCACCACGGCGCGCACGCTGGCCGACATCGTGGCCGGTGCGGATATTTTCCTCGGGCTCTCCATCCGCGACATGCTCAAACCTGCGATGGTCAAGCAGATGGCGCAGCGCCCGCTGATCCTGGCGCTGGCCAATCCCGATCCGGAGATTCGTCCGGACCTGGCCCGTCAGGCGAGGCCGGACTGCATCATCTGCACCGGGCGCTCCGATTACCCCAACCAGGTCAACAATTCGCTGTGCTTCCCGTTTCTGTTCCGCGGCGCGCTGGACGTCGGCGCCACCGCAGTCAACGAGGCGATGATGCTCGCATGCGTGCATGCGCTGGCGGACCTGGCGCAGGCCGAGCAGTCCGACGTCGCCGCTGCGGCCTACGGCGGCGACGTCGGGCCCGGTTTCGGCCCCGATTTCCTGATCCCGCGGCCATTTGACCCGCGCCTGATCACCCGGGTGGCACCGGCGGTGGCGCAGGCCGCCATGGACAGCGGGGTGGCAACGCGCCCGATCAAGGACATGGCCGCCTATTGCGATCAGCTCACGCAGTTCGTGTACCAGTCCGCCTCGGTGATGCAGCCGGTATTCGCCGCCGCCAAGCGCAAGCCGGTGCGCGTGGTGTACTGCGAGGGCGAGGAGCCGCGCGTGCTGCAGGCCGCCCAGGTTGCAGTGGACGAAGGCCTGGCGTATCCGGTCCTGATCGGCCGCACCGAGCTGATCGCCGCGCGCATCGAGAAGCTGGGCCTGCGGCTGCAGCTGGGCATCGATTGCGAGGGGGTCAATATCCTGAGTGACCCGCGCTTCCGCGATTGCTGGAGCGAGTACTACCGCCTGTCGTGCCGGCAGGGCATATCGAAGGAGTTGGCGCAGGAGCAGATGCGCAGCCGCACCACGCTGATCGGCTCGATGCTGGTCCGGCGCGGCGAGGCCGATGCGATGCTGTGCGGCACGGTCGGCAACTTTCTCGATCATCTGCTGTACGTGCGCCGCGTGATTGGGCTGCGCGCCGGCGCCACCGGCTTTGCGGCCATGCACCTGCTGATCCTGCCCGACCGGCAGCTGTTCTTCTGCGACACCCACGTGAATGAGGACCCCAGCGCCGCGCAGATTGCCGAGTTCGCGCTGCTGGCGGCCGAGCAGGTGGGCCGTTTCGGCATGACGCCGAGCGTGGCGCTGCTGTCGCATTCGAGCTTCGGCAGCGCCAACGCCCCCAGTGCGCGCAAGATGCGCGAGGCGCTCGAGCTGATCGTGGCGCGCGCCCCCAGGCTGGCGGTCGAAGGCGAGATGCGCGCGGACACCGCGCTGTCGGCGGTCATCCGCCAGCATGAATTTCCCGACTCGCGCCTGCCGGGCAACGCCAATCTGCTGATCATGCCGAACATGGACGCCGCCAATATCACTCTCAACGCGTTGCGGATCGCGGCCGGCAGCGCCGCCACGGTCGGCGGTATCCTGCTCGGGGCCGCGCGTCCGGTGCATATCATGACGGCCTCGGCGACCGTGCGCCGCATCGTGGACATGACGGCGTTCGCAGTGGCTGAGGCCGGCGCGGCCGCCGCCAGCACCCGCCCCGCCAGTGCCAGTGCTCGTATGATCGCGAGCGTCGGCTGAGAGCACGCCGGTGCCGGCAGCGGCGTGCGGCAGCGTCGTGCGCGTGAGCCGGCAGACCCAGGGGCGTGCCGGCAAGGCCGTCAGTGTGATCAGCGGGCTGCCGCTGAACCACACCGATCTGTCCGCGCTGGCCACCGAGCTCAAGCGTCGCTGCGGCAGCGGCGGCACAGTACGTGAGGGGGTCATCGAGATCCAGGGCGAGCATCGCGACCGGCTGGTCGCCGAGCTCGCTCGCCGCGGCTTCAAGGCGATGCGTGCAGGCGGCTGAGGGGCTGAGGCGACGGCGGCCGAGGCAATTCAGCGCGCGGCGCTGACGCTGTTCAGGCCCGTGGCGTCGGGCAATGCGCCGTGGCGCACGGTGACGTTCGGCCAGTGAGCCGCGATCCGTGAGGCCAGCTGCTCGGCGATGTACACCGAGCGGTGCTGACCCCCGGTGCAGCCGATCGCGACCGTCAGGTAGCGGCGGTTGGCGGCCTGATGCTCGGGGATGCGCGCATCGATGAAGCGCGCGACGTCATCGATGAACTGCACCACCCCCGCCTGCGCCGACAGGAAACGCGCCACGGCGGCGTCGCGCCCGGTCAATGGACGCAACGCCGGCTCCCAGTAGGGATTGGGTAGAGCACGTGCATCGAACACGAAATCGGCGTCGCCGGGAATGCCTTGCTTGAACCCGAACGACTCGAGCAGCACCGACATGCGCTCGCGCGGCCGCTGCCCGATGCGGCGATTGATCAGCTCGCGCAGCTCGTGCACGCTCAGGCGCGAGGTGTCGATCACCAGATCCGCGGCGTTGATCACCGGCTCGAGCACTCGCCGCTCGGTCGTGATCGCCTCGTGCAGGCCGTGGTCCGGGCGGCTGAGGGGATGCTTGCGGCGCGTTTCAGCGAAGCGGCGCAACAGCTCCTCGTCATGGGCCACCAGAAACAGCAGCTCGCAGTCGATGCCGCTGCGCATGAGCTCATCGATCAGCGCCGGCACGGTGCCGATGTCGGTGTCAGGATTGCGCGCGTCGATGCCGATCGCGGTGCGCTGGTACACCTCCGAGCCGCTGCGAACCGTGTGGGAAATGAAGCTGCGCAGCAGGGCCGCGGGGATGTTGTCGATGCAGTAGAAGTCCAGGTCTTCGAGCACGTGCAGCGCCACGCTCTTGCCGGACCCCGACAGTCCACTGAGGAAAATCAGCCGCATGCACCCTCCCGCTGGCCGCGGCCGGCTGCGCTAGAGGCGCGCGCTCTTCTGGGCCTGCCCGGCATGGTGGTCAGTCAGTTTCTCCTTGTGCTTGCGTACGCGGCGCTCCAGCCTGTCGGCCAGGGCGTCGATCGCCGCATACATGTCGGCTTCGGTGGCGACTGCATGGATGATCTCGCCGCTGACGTGCAGCGTCGCCTCCGCCTTGTGCTGCAGCTTGTCCACGGTCAGCACGAAATGGCTGTCGATCACCTGCTCGAAGTGGCGCACGATGCGCACCAACCGGCGCTCGATGTAGCTGCGCAGCGATGCGGTGATTTCGATGTGGTGACCCGTGATGCTCAATTGCATGGTGTGCTCTCCTTGGAAGGATTCCCTCGAGGCCTCACTTGTGGATGCGTTTTCGCTCATTGGACGGGGCGACTCCCATGGTTTCTCGATACTTGGCTACGGTGCGCCGTGCCACCGGGATACCCTCGCCCGAGAGGATCTCGGCGATGCGGCTGTCGCTCAATGGCGCGCCCGGGTCTTCCTCACGGATCAGCTTGCGGATCTTGGCGCGGATCGCGGTCGAGGAGGTGCCCGATCCGTCGCTGCCCTCCACCTGGCTGGAGAAAAAATATCGAAGCTCGAATACGCCGCGCGGCGTATGCATGTACTTGCCGGAGGTGACGCGCGACACGGTGGATTCATGCATGCTGATGGCCTCGGCGATGTCGCGCAGGATCATCGGCCGCATGTATTCCTCTCCCCGCTCGAGGAAATCGCTCTGCCGCTCGACGATCGAGCGGGCCACCTTGGTCAGGGTATCGTTGCGGATCTCCAGGCTCTTGAGCAGCCAACGCGCCTCCTGCAACTGGGCGCGCATGCTGGCGTGGCTGCTGCTGCGGCCTACCAGGCTGGCGTAGGATTGGTTCAGGCGCACGCGCGGCAGCGTGGCGGCATTGATCTCCACCGACCAGCCGCGCGGGGTACGGCGTACGAACACATCCGGCACCACGTACTCGGCCGCGCTGCCGCTGATGACCGAGCCGGGGCGCGGGTTGCAGCTGCGCACCAGTGCCACCGCCGTCTCCAGTTCCGTATCCGAGGTCTTGAGCTCGCGGCGCAGGGCGGCGAGATCGTGCTCGGCCAGCAGCGACAGGTGGCTGCGCGCGATCGCCTGGGCGATGGCCAGGCCGGGCGTGGCGGGCTCGAGTTGAGCCAGCTGCAGCAGCAGGCATTCGCTCAGCGAGCGCGCGCCGGTGCCGGCCGGATCGAACAGCTGCACGATCCCGAGCACGTGCTCGACCTCCTCGACGCCGGGATCGAGCTCGGGCTTGAGGCTGGCGCCGATGACATCGAGCGGCTCGCTCAAATAGCCGTCATCGTTGATCGAATCGATCACCGCACGGCCGATCGAGAGCTCCCGCGGCGCGAGCCGCGCCAGCTCCAGCTGCCACAACAAATGATCGCGCAGCGACTGACCGCTCGAATCGGCGAATTCCTGCTGCCGATCGTCATCGCCGCCGCCGCCGCTCCAGGGATTCTCGGCCGCGCCCACCGGCTGGTCCGCCCAACCCTCATCGACCACCTCCACCGGAGGCTCCTCGCTGGGCGCCGCGGTCTGGGGGGTGCTCTCGGCGCTGGGTATCGCGTCGTACGCGGCGGCTTCCGCGTCCTCGTCCTGCTCGAGCATCACATTGGTCTCGAGCAGTTCGCGGATGTGGGCCTGCAGCTCGATCGTCGGCAGCTGCAGCAGCCGGATGGCCTGCTGCAGCTGCGGCGTCATCGTCAACTGCTGCCCGAGCTTCAGTTGAAGCGAGGGCTTAAGCATGAAACGTGCCTGTTTGGGCGACCAGAGGCACGAATCGATCGCTAACCGACTGAAAGTCCTCGATTAACAGAGCTTCACCATCCGTTACAGGCGGAACGACTGGCCCAAGTACACCTCACGGACTTGGGGGTTGGCAAGGACTTGCTCAGCGGAACCGGATGCGATCACCATCCCGCGATCCACGATGTAGGCGCGCCCGCACACCCC
>Ga0307373_10005620_pt1 | contig 20418 bp, 16 predicted proteins | sample OX2MG_FD_202534 | JGI IMG/M metagenome (GOLD analysis project Ga0307373, IMG submission 202534) | Soil microbial communities from Risofladan, Vaasa, Finland - OX-2 | ecosystem: Environmental > Terrestrial > Soil > Coastal area > Acid sulfate soil | place: Finland: Risofladan, Vaasa | collected...
CGGCGGGCTGCTCAAGGGCCAGTTCGGCATGATCTCGGATCAGGTGTTTGCCATGCTCCTCTCCATCAGCCGCGGCTCCAGCGACCCGACGCGCATCCGGCAGATGCGCGAGGGCGTGGGCCAGATCAGCCAGGCGCTGGAGATCGCCACCAAACAGGTGATCGAGAAACACTCGTCGCCGGACGAAAAGGCCCCAGCACACGGGGACGGGTAGCGCTGCAGGCCGCTCACGGCGTCGGGGTCCGGCGTGGGACGGGGATCGAATCCCGATTCGCTTGATTTAGATTCCTTGAACCCATAGGTTGCCGAAGCTGTTTTTTCGCCCGCGCGCGCCCCATCCCCTGGGGCGCCTTGACCCCGTCGGTTCCAAGGACTTCGCATGGCCCCACATTTCCGCCCGCGCCGGCTGGCCACCGCCGCGCTGACGGCCGCGTTCGCAGTGCTGGTTGCTGCGTGCGCCCCTGCCCATCCCAACTCGATCTTCCACAATCACACGGACTTCAATCGGGACGTCGGGCACCTGTTCGACATCCTGATCGGGCTCGGGTCGTTCGTCTTCCTGTTCGTGGAGACGATCCTCGTCGTCACGCTCATCAAGTTCCGCAAGCGTGAAGGCCAGCCCGCCCCGGTGCACGTCCATGGGAATACGAAGCTCGAGATCCTCTGGACGGCCATCCCGGCGGTGATTCTCGCCGTCATCGCCGTGCCCACCGTGCGGACGATCTTCAAGACCGAAGCCCCGGCCACGGCCGACGCGCTCCAGGTCACCGTCACCGGGCATCAGTGGTGGTGGGAGTTCCAGTACCCGCAGTACGGCATCACCACCGCCAATGAGTTGTATCTGCCGATCGGCCGCAAGGTGAACTTCACCCTCAGGACGGCCGACGTGATCCACTCGTTCTGGGTACCCGAGCTGGGCGGCAAGCGCGACCTCATCTCCAACCACACCAACTATCTGTGGTTCACGCCGGACTCGGTCACCGAGGACGTGTTCAACGGATTCTGCGCCGAGTTCTGCGGCACGTCGCACGCCAACATGCGGTTCAAGGTGTTCACGGTGAAGCCTGCTGAATTCGCGGCGTGGGCCGCGCATCAGGAGCAGCCCGCCGTGTCGTTGATTCCCGACACCACCAAGGCCAAGCCGGGCGCCGTCGCGGCCAGGATGCCGGCGCCCACGGTGCAGGTGGCGCAGGCAGCGCCGGCCACGGAGAGCTTCGTGAGCTTCCCGCGGGCCGACATCCCCAAGTACGCGGTGCCGGAGACGCCGATCCCGGCCGGTATGACGTTCGATCAGTCGCTCAAGGGCGATCCGGTGGAGGGCCAGAAGCTGATCTCGGCGCCCACGAGCATGTGTCTCGCCTGCCACACCATCAAGGGCAACCCGATGATGCAGGCGGTGCTCGGCCCGAACCTCACGCACGTCGCCACCCGCACCACGATCGCCGGCGGCCTCTACCCGAACGACGCCCAACATCTCGAGCTGTGGATCAAGAACGCCCGCGTCATGAAGCCCGGCGTGATCATGAACACGCTGGGAGCAGGACAGATCGACCCCATGACGGGCAAGCCGACGGACGTCGGCAAACTGACCGATCAGCAGATCGCGGACATCGTCGCGTATCTGCAGACCCTGAAGTAGTCGCACGGAGACTCTGACGCATGGCAACCACTGCTGCCGCCCCGCCCTATGTTTCGACGCACGAGCCGTCCAACACGGGGATCTGGAGCTGGCTCACCACCGTTGACCACAAGCGCATCGGGGCTCTCTACCTCGTCACTGCGCTCACCTTCTTCATGATCGGCGGATTCGAAGCCGAGATCATCCGTGCCCAGTTGATGCACCCCAACGGGACGCTCGTCTCGGCGGACACGTACAACCAGCTGTTCACGATGCACGGCACGACGATGATCTTCCTCGCCGTCATGCCGCTGTCGGCCGCCTTCTTCAACTTCCTGATCCCGCTCCAGATCGGGGCCCGCGACGTCGCGTTCCCGCGGCTCAATGCGTTCAGCTACTGGGTCTATCTGTTCGGCGGGCTGTTCATCAACGCGTCGTGGCTCATCGGCGCCGCGCCCAACGGCGGGTGGTTCGGCTACGCGCCGCTCACCACCATGCAGTTCAACCCGGGCCTCAACATCGACTTCTGGGTGATCGGCCTCCAGATCCTCGGCGTCTCGTCGCTGGCCGCGGCGTTCAACTTCATCACCACGATCATCAACATGCGCGCCCCCGGCATGCAGCTCATGCGCATGCCGATGTTCACCTGGATGGCGTTCATCACGCAGTTCCTGCTCATCCTCGCGTTCCCGGTGATCACCGTCGCGCTGATCTTCCTCCAGTTCGACCGGTTCTTCGGCACCCAGTTCTACGAACTGGCCGCCGGCGCCGATCCGCTGCTCTGGCAGCACCTGTTCTGGATCTTCGGCCACCCCGAGGTCTACATCCTCATCCTGCCGGCCTTCGGCCTCGTGTCCGAAGTGCTCCCCACCTTCTCCGGCAAGCCGCTGTTCGGCTATCCGGTGATGGTGTACTCCGGCATGCTGATCGCCTTCCTCGGCTTCGGCGTGTGGGCCCACCACATGTTCGCCGTGGGATTGGGCCCGATCGCCGATTCGGTGTTCGGCGTGACCACGCTGCTCATCGGCATCCCCACCGGCGTGAAGATCTTCAACTGGATCTTCACCATGTGGGGCGGCAACGTGCGGTTCACGGTGGCGGCCAAGTTCGCCATCGGGCTCCTCGCGCTGTTCACGATCGGCGGCATCTCGGGCGTCATGCACGCCTCCCCGCCGGCCGACCTCCAGCAGACCGACAGCTACTTCGTGGTCGCCCACTTCCATTACGTGCTGTTCGGCGGCTCGATGATGGGCATCTTCGCCGGCATCTACTACTACTATCCCAAGATCACCGGCCGCCTGTTGAGCGAGAAGCTGGGCAACTGGCACTTCTGGCTCACCTTCGTGGGCATGAACCTGACGTTCTTCCCGATGCACTTCTCGGGACTCGCCGGCATGCCGCGCCGCATCTACCGCTACGATGCCGGCCAGGGCTTCGACATGTACAACCTCATCTCGTCGTACGGCGCGTACCTGCTCGGCTTCGCCACGCTGATCTTCATCTGGAACGCGCTGCGCAGCCGCAAGCACGGCGCCGTGGCCGGTCACAATCCGTGGAACGCGCCGTCGCTCGAATGGTCCATCCCGTCGCCGCCGCCCGACTACAACTTCGCCACGATCCCCACCGTGACCTCGCGTTACCCGCTCTGGGACCACAAGGGCGACGTGCACGAATTCCACGAAGGCGAGCCGATCAAGACGGCCCGGGAACTCGGCATTCCGATGCCGTTCCCCACCATCAAGCCGTTCTTCGTCGCCCTGTTCATGACGCTCATGTTCACCGGCCTGCTGTTCATCCACAAGCACAACATGCCGCTGGCGTACACGTTCATCTTCGGCGGTGCCGCCGCCATGGTCACGTCGCTGTACAGCTGGTTGCTCAGTCCCCTGGAGTAGCTGACCCCGGCGCGCCGGATTTCTCCGGCGCGCCGTTCCTCCGTCTCCCGCGCGCCGCACACCGCAATCCCCGGTTTCTTCAATGGCCAATCCTGCAGCAGCCGTCGAGCACCACGGGCATACGCCGACCACCACCGGCCTCGATCACCGCAAGGTGGCGATCTGGGCCTTCATCGGGTCGGAGTGCATGCTCTTCGCGTCGCTCATCTCCACCTACCTGATCTACAAGGGACGCAGCGTGGTCGGGCCGTTCCCGCACGAGGTCTGCAGCCCGCCGGTGTGCGATACGGTGATGAAGCCGATCCTCAACATCCCGGTGACTTCGGCGTCGACGTTCGTCCTCCTCATGTCCTCGCTCGCCATGGTGCTCGCCCTGGCCGCGGTCGAGAACGCCGACCAGCCCAAGCACACGCTCGGCGAACGGATCCTGGGCAGCTCCAAGCTGTGGCTGTTCATGACGGCCCTGCTCGGCACCACCTTCCTCGGGTTCCAGGCGTTCGAGTTCACGTCGTTCGTGCACGAAGGGCTCACCATCCGCACCAACCTGTTCGGATCGTCGTTCTTCACGCTCACCGGCTTCCACGGCGCCCACGTCACCGCCGGCGTGCTCTGGCTGCTCACCCTGCTCGCCATCGACTTCAAGCGCGGCCTCAAGCCCAAGGACGCCCTGATCGTGGACATCGCCGCGCTCTACTGGCACTTCGTGGACGTGGTCTGGATCGCGATCTTCACGCTCGTGTACCTCATTCACTGACCGGACCTCCAATGGCTCACGAACCCACGGCCGCCACCCACGTCGCCCACTCCGACCATGCCGCGATGGGCGAGGTCAAGGAGCACCCGACCTGGTCCGTCTACTGGAAGGTCGCCGTCATCCTCACGCTCATCACGGTGGGCGAAGTCTGGATCTACTACATCCCCAGCTTCGTCGCGTCCCACCTGTTCGTGCCCACCCTGCTCATCCTCTCGGCGATCAAGTTCGCGATCGTCGTCATGTTCTACATGCATCTGCGCTACGACCACCGGCTGTTCCGCGCCCTGTTCACGGGCCCGCTGATCATCGCCATGATCACGATCGTGGCGCTCCTGTTCCTGTTCGGACACCTCGCCATCCACCTGGCATGACGCGGCATTGACCCGCCCACGGCCGAAACACGCTCCGATCGCCAGCCAGGCGCCGCGTGAACGCCTGCTCTCGCTCGACGTGTTCCGCGGTCTCACCATCGCCGGCATGCTCCTCGTCAACACGCCGGGCACATGGAGCGCCATCTACCCGCCGCTCGAACACGCGGCCTGGAACGGCTGGACCCCCACCGATCTCATCTTCCCGTTCTTCCTCTTCATCGTCGGGATCACCACCGAGATCTCACTCGCCGCCCGCCGCGCGCGCGGCGACGACGAATCGGCCGTCGTCCGCCAGATCCTACGCCGCGGCGGGCTGATCTTCCTGTTCGGATTCCTCCTCAACGGCGTGCCCTTCTTCACCTGGACCGCCATCCCGGGAGTGCCCGACCCCACGTTCCTGCAGCGCGTGGTCGACCGCCTGTACGATTGGCGCCTCCTCGGCGTGCTCCAGCGCATCGGACTGGCCTACATCGCGGCCGGCCTCATCTCGCGCCGCGCGTCGGCCAAGCAGATCGTCGGTGCCGTTGCCGGCATCCTCTTCGCCTACTGGTTCGTCCTCACCTGCCTCCCCGTGCCCGGCACCCATGGCACGATCGGCGCCCTGCTGCTCGATCGCCCCGACGCCACGATGGCCGCGTGGTGGGACCGCTATCTCCTCGATTGGACCCGTTTCGGCCTCGGCAATCATACCTGGCCCGGCAGCGTCACCTGGGACCCGGAGGGCTTCTTCTCCACCATCCCCGCCGTGGCGTCGTGCCTGCTCGGCAACCTCGCCGGCCGGTGGATCGCGCAGCGGGAGCGCCCACTGCTCGATCGCGTGAGCGCGCTGTTCGCCGTGGGAGCGCTCGGCATGATGGCCGGCCTCATGTGGAACTGGGCCCTGCCCATCAACAAGAATCTGTGGACCAGCTCCTACGTGCTGTTCACGGCCGGCATGGCCTGCGTTGCCCTGGCCACGATCATGTGGATCGTGGATGTACGCGGCGTCACCTGGTGGACCAGACCCTGGGTCACATACGGCCTCAACCCGATGGCCGCGTACGTGGGCTCGTTCTTCATGGCCCGCATGACGTATTCCGTCCTCTCCGTGTCGTACGGCGGCCGTTCCATGCCGCTGCAGGAAGCGGTCTTTCGCGCCCTGTTCCTGTCGTGGGCTTCGCCGGTCAACGCATCCCTCGCCTTTGCCGTCGCTTTTGTGTTACTCTGGTACGGAATCCTTGTCCTACTAGAGAGGCGGCATATCATCCTGAAGGTGTGACCGGACCGGTCCGAATCCTCTCTCACGTGCCAACGCTGTCATGAAGCTTGCCATCACCCTGATATCGATCTTCACCGGCGCGGCGGTCGCCCTCGCGGCCCACGGTCCGGCCGCTCCGTCGCCGAGCGCGCCACCCGCCGCCCCGCCGCCGATCCGCGCCGAGGCGCCCGCCGTCACGCCCGCGCACCTCGGCGTTCCATTCACCGTTCCCGGCCGCGCCACCACGCGGCGGATTCCCGGGCGGTCGCGCCCGATCGCGCCCCGCGGCGTGCCGGCGCTCGATGCCGATCTCGCCGATCTGCTCACCAGCAAGGTGCGCACCGGGCGATGGGGCGCCATCGTCGTCTCGCTCACCCGCGGCGACACGCTGTTCCAGCGCGGCGCCGATGCCCTCATGCAGCCCGCATCGACGCTCAAACTGTTCACCACCGGACTCGCGTTCGATCGGTTCGGCCCCAGCTACCAGATCGGCACCGACGTTCTGCGCGACACCGCGATGCAGCCGGACGGCACGCTCCCGGGCAGCCTCTATCTGCGCGGCGGCGGCGATCCGTCGCTCTCCACGCGGTTCCTCGGCGCCACCGGTTCGCCGATGGACAACCTGGCCCGCGCCATCGCCGCCACCGGCCTCAAACGCGTCAAGGGCGACATCGTGGCCGACGCCAGCGCGTTCGTCGATCAGCCCATCCCCGATGGCTGGAAGCGGCGCTACCTCGCCGCGGCATACGCCGCGCCCGTGTCGGCGCTGTCGCTCAACGAGAACGTCGTGTGGGTCGCCGTCTCACCCGGGCCGCGCCGCGCCACGATCGCGCTCGAGCCCGCCACCACGGCCTACGCCATCGCCAATCACGTCACGCTGCGTCCCGGCAGTCGCGGAGGCGCCATCTCGGTGCGCCGCCTCACCGACACCACGCTGGACGTGCGCGGATGGATCGGCACCCGGGCGTCCACCGAGCGGTACTCGATCGTGGCCAACGATCCGCCGCGGTTCGCTGCCGGCGCGCTCCGTGCCTCGCTCGCCGCGCTCGGCATCACCGTGGACGGCGAACTGCGCGAGGGCGTCACGCCGGCCTCGGCCACGCCGGTGGCGTCCATCGAGTCCCCACCGCTCGCCGAGATCATCTCGCAGATGAACCGCGAGAGCATCAACCACGTCGCCGAGCTGCTGTTCCGCGATGCGTCGCGCGTCTCGGCGCCCGATCACATCGGCTCGGTGGAAGCCGGAGAGGCGGCGCTCCGCCAGTTTCTGTGGACCAAGGTCGGCGTGCCCGGCACCGACGTGCGGGTGGCCGACGGCAGCGGGCTCTCGGTGCGCGACTCGGTCACGCCCCGCGCCATGGTCCACCTCCTCGCCTACGCCAACCGCGCCCCCTGGTCCTCGGCCTTCCACTCGTCGCTCCCCGTAGCCGGCGAGTCGGAATTGCTCAAGGCCCGCATGCGGCGCACGCCGGCGCAGGGCAACCTGCACGCCAAGACCGGCACCACCAATACGGTGGCCTCGCTGGCCGGCTACGTCACCGCCGAGGACGGCGAGATCCTCGCCTTCGCGCTCATCTACAACGGCGGCGATCGCTGGAACGCCCGCGCCGCCATGGACAAGATGGGCGCCGCGCTCGCGGCCTTCTCCAGAAACTGAACGCGGGGCCGTCGCCCACGGCCCCGCGCGCACCAGGCGGCGATCGAGTAGCTTCGATCGCCGCCGGTTCGTTTCGCGCCACTCAGGACGAGATCGTCCGGATATTGATCCCGCGCTTCTTCAACTCGGCAATATAGGGCTCGGCCGGCATCGCCTCGTCCGGCGTACGCACCCCCAGCGCCGTGACCTGTCCCCGAACCTGCATCAGGCCCGTGATTGACAGCGAGTAGCCCGTGGTGCGCTCCATGGCGCTGATCCCGTGCGCCTCGTCGTAGCGATCCACCAACTCCCATTCCATCGTCTTCGGCTTCCCACCCTTGGTTCCCGACACGATCACGCGCAGCGCCACGAGGTCCTTGCTCTCCGGCATCGTGAGGCGCGGGCCCATCGCCGCCACCGCCACGTCGCGCGGCGCCACCTTCACCCCCTTCACGTCGATCGGCTCCTGCTCCAGCAGCCCGAGATCGCGAATCGCTTCCATGATCTGCGCATGCCCGGGATACCGCAGGGTCTTGTACTCCATGGTCGGGATCTTGCCCTCGTACCGGAACGCCATCGTCGACAGCCCGCCCGCCGTGTGGAACGCCTCCAGCGTCCCGATCGGCGCCGCGAACTGCACGGCCTCCCGCTCCGAGAGCGCCTTCACCTGCGTGCGCTTGGCGTTCCGCAGCACCCACGACAGGGTGGTGTAGTAATCCAGCACCCCTTCCAACGAATAGACGATCTGGTAGTTGAGCGGCGCCTGCGGGTGCTGCGGCAGCCCGCCGACGAAGATCTTCACCGCGTCCACGCGGTCGAGCTGCCGGATGCCGTGCTCGGCCAGGATGTTCACCATCCCCGGCGCCAGCCCGCAATCGGGCATCACCGAGATCTTCTTGCGGGTCGCCTCGGCGTCGAGCGTCTTCTGTCGGGACACGATCTCGGTGTTGCCGCCGAGATCCGCGAAGTGCACGCCGGCCTCCACCGCGCATTCGGCCATCTCGAAGTTGAAGTAGTACGGAATCGCGCTCATCACCGCGTCGCATCCCTTCATCGCGGCCACCACGGCCGCGCGATTGCGCACGTCCAGCGTCGTGGGCTTGAGCTTGCCGCCCGATGCCTTGGTCAGGAAGGCGGGCAGGTCGTCCACGTGCAGGTCGGCGATGCGGACTTCGGTCACTTCGGGATCCTGCAACAGATCATAGGCACAGGCGGAGCCCTGAAGCCCGGCGCCGAGAACGAGCATCTTCATGCGTTAACACCTCCAAAGATCGGTACACAAATGTTGTATTATTCAAAGCTAACCGCTCATGACGGGCGGTGTGATGCGAGCCCGCATCCGAATGGGGAGCGCATGCCTCACCTTTCCGGACACCATCATGCCAGACACTTCCACCGACTGGCGCGCCCATCTCGTCGAGGATGACGACGGCATCCGCCGCATCATCGAGCAGACGCACCGCATCGCCGTCCTCGGCATCAAGACGCCGGAGTCGGATCAATCGGCGTACCACGTGCCCGAGTACCTGCAGAAGTCAGGGTTCGAGATCGTGCCCGTCCCGGTGTACTATCCCGACGTCACCGAGATTCTCGGCCAGCGCGTGTATCGCACGCTCGCGGCCATTCCGGGTCCGGTCGATCTCGTGGACGTGTTCCGCCGTCCCAAGGACATTCCGGCGCACCTGGACGACATCATCGCCAAGCGGCCGAAGGCCGTGTGGTTCCAGCAGGGCATTCGCAACGACGATGCCGCCGAGCGCCTGGCCCGCGAGGGCATCGACGTCGTGCAGGACCACTGCCTGATGATCGAAGTACGGCGCATCGGACGCTGAGTCCGTGCGCCGCGGGCGCGGCGCGCCTCAGCGCACGTCGATGCGCGCCAACAGCGAGCCGTCGGGATCGGCCACGACGCTCACGGGGGGCGACGCGAGCCGCAGCGGCATCGCGGCCCGCGTGTCGGCCGATGCCGGCAGCTGGATGGTGACCCGCTGTGCGCGGCCGTCCGCGCTGCGGAATTCCAGCGTGAGCGGCACGCGGTAGTATCCGAACCGGTCGCCCTGCGCCACATCCACGTCCACGGCGTGCGCCGCCGCGTCGTAGTGCCAGGTGACCGTCAGCTCCGGATACCCCGGCCGGCGCAGCCACTGGTCAAAGAACCAGCCCAGCCGACGCCCCGACGCGTGTTCCAGCGCCCGCTGCAGGTCGCCCGAGTCCACGTTGCCGAATTCGTGCGCATGGAAGTAGCGGCGCAACCCGCGAAAGAACGCGCTGTCGCCCAGTGTGCGGCGCAGCATGTGGAGCACGAACCCGCCCTTCTGGTAGCTGTTCGCGTCGAGCAGCGCCATGAGGTTCGTTTCCGCCGTGTCGATCACCGGCCGCGTGGCCACGCGCGCGTCGTTCAGCACACGGCGCCGGATGCCGCTCATCGTCGCGCGGAACACGCTGTCGCCGTGCGCGTGCCCCTCCCACAGCGCCGAGAAGTACGTGGCGAACCCTTCCGAGAGCCAGAGATCCGGCCAGTCGCGCTCGGTCACGGCGTCGCCGAACCACTGGTGCGCCGTCTCGTGCGAGATCAACGCGTCGTTCATCGTGTGCCGTCGGAACTCGCCGTCGGCGTAGAAGATCTCGCTCGCGTTCTCCATGCCGCCGAACCGCGTGGACGACTGCAGGTGCGCGAGCTTCTCGAACGGGAACGGCGCGATGAGCCGCGAGAAGAAGGTCACGATGCTGTCGGCGGCACTGAACGGCCCCGGCATCCACGCCGCCTGCTCGGGCGCCGTGTACACCATCTGCGGCACGCAGCGCGCCACGCTCCCATAGCCGCACGCCGTGTTGCCGAGCGGCGTCTCCACCAACGGCGCCGCGGCGATGACCATGAGGTACGTGGCGATCGGCCGGATCTCGTTCCATCGCGTCACCTGCCGCGCGGCGCCCCCGGGCGCGAGCGGCGGCGCCGGCGTCGTGCCCGACGTGGTCCCGTTGGCCACCACCGTCTCGCTCACCGGCGCGCTCACCGTCCACGACACCGTGGCCTTGTCGCTCGGATGGTCCACTGTCGGCAGCCAGTGGCGCGCCCGATTGGGCCAGTTGTCGCCAAAATACGTCCACCGCCCAGCGCTGTCCTGGCGAATGATCAGGCCGTCGTCGGGCCGGCCCCCGTACGATACGTCCACGCGCAGCGTGTCCCGCGCGCCGCGCGGCAGCGGCACCAGGATCCGGTCGGCGGTGCGTGTTGCCTGCACCCGACGGCCGTCCACCTCGACACTGTCCACACCCAGGCCGATCAGATTCAGCGTCAACGTGTCGGCCGGCGCACCACGCGCCACGGTGATCGCCGCGTCGCCGTGGAATGTGGCCCCGCTGTCGGGCAGGGTGATCGCGAACGCGTAGTGCAGCACGTCCAGCGCGGAGCGCGGTCGCGTCTGCTGGGCGCCGAGCCCGGAGGCCAGCACGACGGCGGCCACACATCCCAACGGCATTCTCATCGTCCGAATAGTCTCCCCATCAGGCCGTTGTCCGCGGCGCCCGCGTCGCCTCCGCCCGCGGCGCCCAGCGCCTCGGCGAATGCCAACGCCGTCTGATACCGGTCGTCCGGGTTGCGCGCCATCGCCTTGAGCAACACCTGCTCCACCGCTTCGGGAAGGTTCAGATCGGGACGCATCTTGCGCAGCGCGATCGGCTCACTGCGCAGCCGGGCGATCATCATCTCCTGCTGCGTGCGGCCCTGGAAGGGCAGCCGGCCGGTGAGCATCTCGTAGGTGAGCAGCGCCAGCGAATAGATGTCGGTGCGCGCATCGAGCGGCTTGCCGCGCAACTGCTCGGGGCTCATGAACTCCGGCGTGCCGAGGATGATCCCGGTGGCGGTGAGCTTCTGCAGCTCCGCGCCGGCGCGGCGCTCCTTGGCCAGTCCGAAGTCCATCACCACGGCGTAGTCGGTGCCGTCCGGCCGCTTGCACACCATGATGTTCTCGGGCTTGAGATCGCGATGCACGATCTTCAACTCGTGCGCCACCTGTAGCCCGGCCGCCATGTCCTTCACCAGCCGCACTGTGTCGTCCACCGGGATGTGACCCAACCGGTTGTTGCGGTCGGACAGGATCTCTCCCTCGACAAACGGCATCACCACGTACACCAGGCCGTCCTCCGTCTCGCCCATCCGCATGATGTGGCAGACGTTCGGATGCGCCAGGCGCATGCCCAGGCTGGCTTCCCGCTTGAGGCGCGCCATGGCGTTGGTGTCCTGCGACAGCGCCGCCGAGAGCACCTTGATCGCGCACCGTTGCTGCGATGTGGCGTCGGAGGCCAGATACACGAACGACATGCCGCCCTCGCCCACCTTGCGCTCCACCCGGTACCGGCCGTCGAGCACGCGGCCGATGAGCCCGGCGCCGCTGGCCGCGGACTCGCCGGGCGGGCGCGACGGCGTGGCCGTGGCCCGCGTGTCGGCCACGGCGGCGTCCGGCTTGGCGATCAGCCGCGTGCCGTCCTTGGTGCAGAATTGGGCGTCATCCGGATAGTCGGTCCGGCAGCTGGGGCAACGCTTCATGGGCAAAAGGTGCGCCCGGACCGGGGCCGCGTCAAATGACCCCGCTAACCGTGGGCGCCGCCGAGCAACGCCTGGAGACCGGCCCAGTCCACATTGCCGCCGCTCAGGACGGCCACCACCGGCCCCTGGACACGCACCGCGCCGGCCATCAACGCCGCGATCGTGATTGCGCCGCTCGGCTCCGCCACCAGCTTCGCGCGATCGATCAACAAACGCACCGCGTCGCGCATCGCCGCGTCGTCCACGGTCACCACGTCGTCCACGTAGCGCTGGTGGTGCGCAAACGGCAGTTGGCCGATTTCCACGGCCAGCAGCCCGTCGGCGATGCTCTGCGTGCGTTCCAGCCGCACCGGCCGCACGGCGGCGCGGGCGCGCGTCAACTTGGGAGCGCCCGCCGGCTCCACACCGATCACGCGCACGTGCGGCGCCGTGAGCTTCACGGCCGCAGCCACGCCGGCGCTCAACCCGCCACCACCCACCGGCACCAGCACCGTGCCCACGTCGGGGAGTTGCGCCGTGATCTCCAGCCCGATCGTGCCCTGGCCGGCGATGATCGTCGGATCATCGTACGGCGGCACCAGGGTGGATCCTTCGGCACCCGCGATCTCCTCGGCGCGGGCCATGCGGTCGGCCGTCGTCGTGCCGGCGAGCTCGATGCGCGCCCCCAGGCGCTCGGCGCCGGCGCGTTTGGCGGCCGTCACCGTCGTCGGCATGACCACCGTGGCCGGCACGCCGAACAGCCGCGCCGCCAGCGCCACCGCCTGCGCGTGGTTCCCCGACGACGGGGCGATCACGCCGCGCGCGCGGGCGGCGGCGGACAGATTCGCGAGATAGTTGTACGCGCCGCGAAACTTGAACGCCCCCCCCCGCTGGAGCATCTCCGGCTTGAGCCAGACGTCGGCGTCCACCGCCCCCACCAGTCCGTCGAACGGCAGCAGCGGCGTGCGCACCGCCACCGGAGCCAGAATCGCCGCCGCGCGTTCGAGGTCGTCCAGCGTCACCAGCCGCGCTTCGGGCGGCGCCTGGGCCGCGCGCGTCACGAGTACACGCGATCGCGGCCGGCCGTCTTCGCCTTGTAGAGCGAGCGGTCGGCCTCGTGCAGCAGGACGTCGGGAGAGATGGGATCGGTGCCGCGGGCCAACGCCACCCCGATCGACACCGTGGCCGACACCGGCGTGCTCTCGGTGCCGAACGCGAATTCCCGCACCTTGTGCAGCAGCCGGTCGGCGAACACCACGGCCCCTTCCCACCCCGTGTCCGGCAGCACCACCACGAACTCGTCGCCCCCCAGCCTGGCCACGGTGTCGGTGTCCCGCGCCGTGGCCTTCATGATGCCCGCCAACTGCTGGAGCACGACGTCGCCCACCGGATGCCCGCGGGTGTCGTTGACCTTCTTGAAATGGTCGAGGTCGATCGCCACCACCGCCACATGCGACCCCCGCCGCTTGGCCAGGCGCCAGTCGGCGCGCAGCCGATTCTCCAGGGCGCGGCGGTTCACGCACCCGGTGAGCGGATCACTGCCGATCTGCTCGGCGAACCGGTCGCGCATCGCCTCGAAACTCCGGGCGAGCAGCGTGAGGTCGTCGGGGTGCGAGGCCCGCGTCGCGGCGAGCTTGGTGGTGATCTCCCCTTCCTCCACCAGCTTGCAGAACAGCCGCAATTCATCCATGCGCTCGCGGAAGCTGCCGAGCACGTACAGCATCACGCCGCCCGCCAGGAGGAAGACCACGGTATTCAGCGCCACCTGATCCAGCGTGGCCCGCGGCCCCGCCAGGAACGGCGGGACCACCCGCTCCATCAACACGTAGACCACGGCGGTGAGCAGCATGGTGTATGCCCCCAACCACCGGCCGAAGTAGAACACCGACAGCTGGATGGCCAGCAGGCCGATGAGCAGCATGCGGTGGTGCACCTGCCCCGAGCTGGCAAAGTAGAAGAACGCCGCCGTGACGCCGATGTCGGCCGTCACGAGCACGCCGGGAAGGAAGGGATGAAGGACGCCGCGTTCGGAGCGCTTCACGCGCCATGACGCCACGAGGACCGTAGCCACGTACGCGCCCGCCGCCAGCAACGTGGGCACGAGGGCCGCGTCCTGGGGGGCGGCGCCGAACAGCAGGGCCACCAGCAGCGCCAGCAACACGCCGAGATACCGCACCCACCGCTGCCACAGGATCGCCTCGCCCTGGGCGTCGGCCCGCGCATGGCGGAGCGCGTCGGCAAGATCGGCCCGGTCGTGCAACGAGTCGCGCACGACCTCGAGCGAGGTGGAGCTGCGGCGTTTCGGCTTGACGGCGGGGGGGCTGGTGGGCATCGATTAGAGTCGTTAACGCGCTAAGGTACCGCCCCCCCGCCGCGCGGTAAAGCGCATCGGCCGGATATCCGCTACTCCTCGTCCCCGGCCACCACCGGCTCCTCCGACTCGTCGCCCACGCCCTCCTCTTGATCGTCCGGCACCACCCGGGCCACGTCGCGCACCAGATCGCCGCCGTCGAGATCCACCAGCCGCACGCCCTGCGTGTTGCGGCCGGCCACCCGGATCCCCTTCACCGGCATGCGGATGATCATCCCGTTCGACGTGATCAACATCAACTCGTCGTCGGGCAGCACTTCCTTGATGCTCACCGCCACGCCCGTCTTCTCGGTGCGGTGCACGGTGATGATCCCCCGGCCCCCGCGGTGCTGCACGCGGTACTCGTCGATCGGCGAGCACTTGCCCATGCCCTTCTCGGTCACCACCAGCAGATTCGCCTCGCGCTTGACCACCACCATGCCGATCAGCGCGTCGTCGGCGCCGAGTTCGATGCCCTTCACGCCGGTGGTGTCACGCCCCATCGCGCGCACGTCGCTCTCGTGGAACCGGATCGACAGCCCGTGGCGCGTGGCGAGCACGATGTCGTTGTTGCCGTCGGTCACCTGCACGTCGATCAGCTCGTCGCCGTCCTCGATCTTGATGGCCTTGAGCCCCGTGGTCCGCGGATTCGCGTACTGCGACAACGCCGTCTTCTTCACCGTGCCCAGGCGCGTGGCGAAGATCAGGAACTTGCTCTCCGGGAACTCCCGCACCGGCATCATCGCCTGGATGCGCGTTTCCGGTGAGACGCTGATCATGTTCACCACCGGCTTGCCCTTGGCGGCACGGCCGGCCTGCGGGATCTCGTGCACCTTGAGCCAGAACACGCGACCGTCGTCGGTGAAGAACAGCAGGTAGTCGTGCGTGGACGCGATGAACAGGTGCTCCACGAAATCCTCGTCCTTCAGCGTCGTCCCCGTCCCCCCCTTGCCGCCCCGGCGCTGCCGCCGGTAGGTGGACACCGCCGTCCGCTTGATGTAGCCGGAGTGCGAGATCGTGACCACCATGTCCTCCTCGGCGATCAGATCCTCGACCGTGAACTCGCCCTCGTCGCTCGTGATCTCGGTGCGCCGGTCGTCGCCGAACTTGTCGGCCACGCGCACCAGCTCCTCCTTCATCATCGACATCCGCTTGGGCTTGGACTCGAGGAGCATCCGCAGCTCCTTGATCGTGGCCTGCACTTCCTGCAACTCCTCTTCCAGCTTCTCGATCTCGAGGCCGGTGAGCTTGGCCAGGCGCATATTGAGGATCGCCTCGGCCTGCCGCTCCGAGAGCTTGAACCGCCGCTGCAACTGCGCGCTCGCCGCCGGCGTATCCTCCGCCGCGCGGATGACCTTGATCACCTCGTCGATGTTGTCGACCGCGATCTTGAGGCCTTCCAGGATGTGCTCGCGCTCCAGCGCCTTGTCGAGCTCGAACTGCGCCCGGCGCACGATCACGTCGTGCCGGTGCGCGATGTAATGCTCGAGCACCTCCAGCAGCGGCATCACCTTCGGCACCAGGCTGCCCGTGGCGGGATCCGGCACCAGCGCCAGCATGATCACGCCGAACGTGGACTGCAGCGCCGTGTGCTTGTAGAGCTGGTTGAGCACCACGCGCGGGATCGCATCCCGCTTGAGTTCGATCACGATCCGCAACCCCTCGCGATCCGACTCGTTGCGCAGGTCGCTGATCCCCTCGAGCTTCTTGTCCCGCACCAGCGACGCGATGTCCTCGAGCAGCTTGGCGCTGTTCACCTGGTACGGAATCTCCGTGACCACGATCTGCGCCTTGTTCGAGGATTCCTTCTCCTCGATCACCGCCCGGGCCCGCATCACGATCCGGCCGCGGCCCGTCTCCTGGTAGTCCTTGATGCCCTGCCGGCCGTAGATGAACCCCGCCGTCGGGAAGTCCGGCCCCTTGATGAACCTCCGGATGTCGGTCGGCGTCGCGTCGGGATTCTCGATCAGGTGCAGGATGGCCGCCACCACTTCGCGCAGATTGTGCGGCGGGATGTTGGTCGCCATGCCCACCGCGATGCCCGACGACCCGTTCACCACGAGGTTCGGAACGCCCGACGGCAACACCGACGGCTCCTGCAGCCGGTCGTCGAAGTTGGGCACGAAGTCGACCGTGTTCTTGTCGATGTCGGCCAGCATCTCCATCGCGATCGGCGTCAGACGGGCTTCGGTGTACCGGTAGGCCGCCGCCGGATCGCCTTCCACCGATCCGAAGTTCCCCTGGCCGTCGATCAGCGGGTTGCGCAGCGAGAAGTCCTGCACCATGCGCACCAACGCGTCGTACACGCTCGAATCGCCGTGCGGGTGATACTTGCCGAGGACGTCGCCGACCACGGTGGCCGATTTCTTGTACGGGCGCCCCGGCACCAACCCCAACTCGTTCATCGCGTAGAGCACGCGCCGATGCACCGGCTTGAGACCGTCGCGTACATCGGGCAACGCACGCGACACGATCACGCTCATCGAATAGTTGATGAACGACTCTTTGATCTCGTCGTCGATCAGACGGGGAAGGATCCGTTCGCGATTGTTCGGAGCGGTCATTTTGGGCGTCGGGGAAGGGGCAAAAATCGGCCGGACGATGACCCCGGAAGATAAATGTTTGAGGGCCGAAAATCAACCGATAGCAGCTAGCGTAAGTCGCTATTTCACTTCGCTTTACAAAGAGGGCCCCGGACGTCTGTCCGAGGCCCCTTTCACAGCTCGTTCACGTCCTGTTCTCTAGCCTCCGGAACCGGGCTCCTCACGGTCCAGCGCCGCTTCCTCTTCCGCCTCCGTGCGCCGCTCCAGTTCTCGCACCTCGTCGCGTTCCCGCCGATACCGCTCGTACCATTCGCGCGTCACTTCCCCGGCCAGCTCCCGGTTCCCGAGCCCGAACGCCATGGCGAGCGCCAGCGCCACGGCGCCGAACAGAATCGCGAACGCCGTCGTCACGATGTCGGTGGCGATCCCCAACTCCTGCACCGCCATGAACACCGCCAGCAGGATCACCCCGCCCCGCCCCACGCGCGCCAGCGTCCGCCCACCCGTGAGCGCCCCCGCCGACGCGGCAATCAATCCGCCCACGAAGCCGCCGAGCACGATGCCCACGAGAATGATGATGACCGCGGCGATCAGGCTCGGGATGTAGCTCACGAGCTCCGAGAACACGCTCGCCAGCGACGACAATCCCAGCGCGTCGGCCGAGATGAGAATCACCGCGAACATCGCCAGCCAGAAGACGAACCCGGCCACCACGCGGGCCGGATTCAGGTGCGACCCGCCGCGCTCCACGGCCTGCAGCACGCCGCCGCGCTCCAGCATCTGGTTCAGCCGCAGCCGCCGCAGCAACCGCTCCACCATCCGCTGCATCAGCTTGGCCAGCAGATAGCCCGCGAACAGGATGATGACCGCGCCGCCCAGCGGCCGCAGGAAGGCGCTGAAGACCTGCGCGAAGCTGTCGCCCAGCCGTTGACCGAAGTTCGTGACCTGCGTCGTATCCTGGAGGAGCATGCGCCCTAGGGGTTGAAACGTGGAAGCTACACCCGCCCGAGCGGCCGCACGAGAGCCGGCGCCGCGGAGCCGCGCTGGCCGCTCACGTACGCGTGCCCCGCCGCCGGTCGAAGATCACGCTGCGCCGGCACACCGGACAGAGCAGCCACTCGCGCCGCCGCGCGTAGCCCAGCCCGAATGATCCCCCGCCGATTTCCCGCAGCGTCATCGCGGCGCCGTCGCGCGGACACCGCGCGCCATGTCCCGCGGCGTGCGCCTCCCGGATCGCCCGCTCCTCATCGGGCGCGAACTGCGCGTGCTCGCTCATCCCCGCGCGCCCCTCGCTCGATCGGTCATTCCACCGCCAGCACGATCTTGCCGAACTGCTCCCCTCGCTGCAGGCGCGCGTACGCCTCGCGTCCCTGCGCGAGCGGGAACACCCGGTCCACGGGCGGCAGCAGCCGGCCGGCGCGCAATTCCGCCGTGATGGCGTCGAATTCCCCGTCCGTGCCCATCGTCGAGCCGAGAATCGACCACTGGTTCCAGAACAGCCGGCGTACGTCGGTCTCCACCACCGGCCCCGACGTCCCACCGCACGTCACCAGGCGCCCACGCCTGCCCAGCGCGGCCAGCGACTGCTTCCACGTGGCCGTCCCCACGTTGTCCACCACCACGTCCACCCCCGCCTTGCCGGTGGCGCTCCGGATCTCGCGCGCCACGTCCTGGGTCCGATGGTTGAGCGTATGGTCGGCCCCCATCGCGCGCGCCCGCGCCAGCTTCTCGTCGCTCCCCGACGTCACCCACACCTCGGCCCCACGCATCTTGCAGATCTGCAGCGCCGCCGTCGCCACCCCGCCCCCGATGCCCCAGATCAGCACGCGCTCCCCTGCCTGCACCGCCGCCCGCGTCACCAGCATGCGCCACGCCGTCAGCGTCACGAGCCCGAACGCCGCCGCCTCGGCCACCGGCGTGCGTTCGGGAATCGCGCGAACGTTGAACCCCGGCACCACCACGTATTCCGCCGCCGTGCCCGGGTGGTGCTCGCCCAGGATCCCGAACGACACGCACAACGGATGCTCGCCCTGCTGGCAATACCGGCACGTGCGATCGCTGATCCCGGGGTTGATGATCACCGTGTCGCCCACCCGCACGCCCGCGGCCGCCGGACCGACGGCGTCCACCACGCCCACCGCATCGGCGGCCACCACCCACCCCGGCGTGATCGTCACCCCCGGCAACCCCTCCAGCACGAACAGGTCCAGATGGTTGAGCGCCGCGGCCCGCACGCGCACCCGCACGTCCGTGGGCGCCCGCAGCGCCGGCATCGGCAGGTCGTCGCGCAGCTGGAGTTGCTCGAGTCCGCCGTGAGCGGAGATCGTCAGTCCTCGCACCGCCATCCTCTACGGTTATATTGGAATCGCTTGCCACGACGGGAGCGCACCGGCGCTCCGCGCCGCGTGGAAATATGCACCGGAGTCCCCGGGCCTGCGGCGCCGCGCGCCGTTCGGGTCCGCGCGAACCGACTACGAATCACTGATGACCTCCATCAAGGTCCCCCCGCTCGGCGAATCAATCACCGAGGCGATCGTCTCCCGCTGGCTCAAGGCAGAGGGAGAAGCCGTCGCCCCCGGCGACACCATCGTCGAACTCGAGACGGACAAGATCACCGTCGAGGTGCCGTCGCTTGCCGGCGGCGTGCTCGCCAGACACCTGCACGCCGAAGGCGACGTGGTCCATGTGGACGACGCCCTCGCCGAGGTGGACGAGACCGCCAAACCGGCCGCCGGCCCTGTCGCGCCCGCCCCGGTAGTTGCCGCGCCCAAGGTGGCACCACCCCCTGCCGCGCCGGCCCCCGCCCCCGCCAGCGCCAGCGCCGTACGCGCCTCGCCGGCCGCTGAACGGCTGGCGGCAGAATCCCGGGTCGACCTCTCCCGCGTGGCCGGCACCGGCCTTGGCGGCGTGGTCAGCAAGCCCGACGTGGTGGACGCCATCGCGGCACGCCCGAGCGCTCCGCCCAGCGCCCCGGCCCTGGCCGCAGCCCCGCCCGCCGCACCCTCCGTACCCACTGTACCCACTGTACCCGCAGCCCACGGCGTGCAGCAGCGCGAGACGCGGGAGAAGATGTCCACCCGCCGCAAGCGCATCGCCGAGAACCTCCTGCAGGCGCAGCACGCCACCGCGCACCTCACGACGTTCAACGAGATCGACATGACCGCCGTGAACGCGCTCCGCGCCCGCCTGCGCGACCGCGTGGAGAAGGAGCACGGCGTGAAGCTGTCGTTCATGCCGTTCTTCGTGAAGGCCGCCTGCCAGGCGCTCGCGACGTACCCGATGGTCAACGCGCAGATCGACGGCGAGTCCATCGTCTACAAGCACTACGTGAACATGGGAATCGCCGTCGCGTCCGATGCCGGGCTCGTGGTGCCCAACATCAAGGACGCCGACGGCATGGGCCTGCTCGAGATCGCCCGGGAGATGAACGCCGTGGCCGACCGCGCCCGTCGCGCCAAGCTCACCATGGACGATCTCACCGGAGGCACG
>Ga0307373_10005622_pt1 | contig 20416 bp, 18 predicted proteins | sample OX2MG_FD_202534 | JGI IMG/M metagenome (GOLD analysis project Ga0307373, IMG submission 202534) | Soil microbial communities from Risofladan, Vaasa, Finland - OX-2 | ecosystem: Environmental > Terrestrial > Soil > Coastal area > Acid sulfate soil | place: Finland: Risofladan, Vaasa | collected...
GCCGGCCAATTCCTGGTCCATGATGATCTGCTCCATGGCCGTTGCCGCCCGCCCCCATGGCGGGGGCCAGTGGGGCAGGAGCAGGCCTGCGTCGATGAGCGCCCCCTGGCGAGCCGCCGGCGGGAGAGCCTCGTAGGCCTGCCGGAAGGAGCGCAACTCGTGCCGGAGCGCGGCGCCTTCCTCGGGCAGGTCCAGGCCCTCCAGTTCGGGTGGGCGGGCGCCACTCGACCGGTTCACCTCCAGCCGGGCCGCGCCGAGAGGTCCGCACCAGGCCGCAAGCGCGGCGGCGCGCCGGAGATGCAGATGCGCATCGTGCTCCCACGTGAAGCCGATGCCGCCGTGCACCTGGATGTTGTCGGTGGCGCAGGTCATGTAGGCCGGCAAGGCCACCGAGGCCGCCGCGGCACTGGCCAGGCCGCCATGCGTGGCATCCGTCCGGGCGGCATCCCAGGCCACCGCCGTGGCCAGCTCGGCCTGGGCCAGCATGTCCGCGCAGCGATGCTTCACCGCCTGGAACGTCCCGATGGGCCGCCCGAACTGCACGCGCTCTCGGGCGTAGGACGAGGCCGCCTCGACGCAGGCCCGGGCGCCCCCCGCCGCCTCGGCCGCCGCCATGGTCCGGGCCAGTCGCCGGGCGAGGGGCGCCGCCCCGGTCAGTGTGGCCGACGTCAGGTCGTCAGGCAGGGTCGCCGTGATCCGCGCCACCCGACGGGAACGATCCAGGCTCTCGCAGGGGACGACCGAAAGCCCGGGGGCGTGCCGTTCGACCACCACCATGTCCTCACCTTGAGGAAGGAGCAGCACGTCGGCCAGATGGGCGCCCAGTGCAGGACCATTTTCCGAAAAGCACACTGTCCCGACGCTGTCGCCATTCGCCAGCCCCCGAAGCCAGCGGGCGCACTGGGCCGAAGACCCGGTGGCGGCCAGGACGGCCGAGGCCAGCACGGTCGGGAGGAACGGGCCCCCCGCCACGACTCGGCCCATCTCCTCGAGGACGATGGCCAGCTCGAGCACACCGAAGCCCGATCCCCCGTACTCCTCGGGGAGATGCAGCCCCATCCATCCGAGCGCAGCCATGTCGCGCCAGTAGGGCGGCATCGTTTCCTCGTCGGCATCGAGGGCGGCCCGCGCCACGGCCGTCGCATCCTTCTCGACCAGGAAGGCCCGGACCACCGAGGACAACGCAACGTGGTCCGCCTCGATGGGGAGGGACACCCTCTCAGCCCCCCCGAAGGGACGCGCCTGGCCTGGGCGAGACCCTCCTCACAGCCGTTGGATGATGGTGGCCGTCCCCATTCCCCCACCGGTGCACATCGTGACGAGCCCGGTGGAGAGGTCGCGGCGTTCCAGCTCGTCCAGCACGGTCCCGATCAGCATCGACCCGGTAGCCCCGATCGGATGCCCCAGTGCCATGGCGCCGCCGTTGACATTGACCTTCTCGGGGTCGACCTCGGTGACCCGGAACCAATCGAGCACGACGGAGGCGAACGCCTCGTTCACTTCGAACAAGTCGATGTCGTCCAGGGTCATCTTGGCCTTGGCCAGCACCCGCTCGGTCGCCGGTGCAGGTGCCGTCAGCATGATCACCGGTTCGGTCCCGGCCACGGCCGTCATCACGATCCGAGCCCGCGGCGTCATGCCGTGGCTCCGGGCGTACTCCGGCGACGCCACCAGGACGGCGCCTGCCCCGTCCACCACTCCCGACGAATTGCCCGCATGATGGACGTGGCGCAGCGCGGAAAGCTCGGGGTAGCTCTGTAGCGCCAACTCGTCGAAGGTCGGGCCTCCTTCGCTACTGGGCGCCGCGCCCATGGCCTCGAAACTGGCGCGCAGCGCCGTCAAGTCCTCCATCGTCGTGCTCGGCCTCGGATGCTCGTCGTGGTCCAGGGCCAGTCGTCCGTCGTCGTGGTAGATCGGCACGATGCTCTTCTCGAACCGTCCCTCCTCGATGGCGATCCCGGCCCGCCGCTGGCTCTCCAACGCCAGCGCGTCGCACTCCTCGCGGGTGAAACCTCGCAAGGAGGCGATGAGATCGGCCGAGATTCCCTGGGGCACCATTCCGAAGCGCTCCTGGAGGTGCGCGTTGTTGGCACTGAAGCCGTCGACATGCATCGGCGCGGTGCGCGACATCGACTCGACGCCGCCGCCCACGACCAGGTCCTGGTGACCGGCCAGCACTCCCATGGCCGCAAAGTTGACGGCCTGCTGACCAGAGCCGCAAAAGCGGTTGAGGGTGACGCCGGGAGCATCGAGGGACCAGCCGGCATCGAGCACGGCCATCCGGGCGATGTCCATGGCGTGGTCACCGCTCCCGGCGGCGCATCCCATGATCACGTCGTCGATGTCGTTCGTGTCCAGACCGTTGCGCCGTTCGAGCTCTTGGAGCACCTGCGCCAGGACCCGCTGGGGGTGCACGTCGGCCAGGCCGCCCTTCCCCGCCTTGCCCCGACCGCGCGGTGATCGCACGGCATCGATAATCCAGGCCTCAGACATCCACCCACTCCTCCTCGATCGAGCGGCAAACGCTAACACCACGCTCGTGGAGCCATGCCGGATTGGCATTTGCCATTTGCGCCGGCAGGCCGCAGAGTGTTACACCGAACGTCAGAGCGGGGATCGCGCGAGTGCCCGGTGGGCAGGTCGCGCGCCGTCGAATGGGGGGGTCTCGTTGTTCTACCTGCACGAAGTCCACAAGGTCATCGGCCTCAAGGAAGACGAGTTCGAGGCGGCCTACCGAGACGGCTGGATGTCCCTCATGGCGGACACCGACTACGCCCGGCTGCTGTGGTACACCAACCACGCCGTGGGCAGCGGTGTCTCCTACAACGTCGTCACCATCACCGGCATCACCGACGGGGCGGGGTGGGAGGACCTCGTCACGCGATGCCAGAAGGGCGACCTGCAGTCCTGGATGCGCGACACGGACGAACTGCGGCACGACGTCGTCGGCAAACTCCTCGTTCCCACGCATTGGTCCCCCATGCAAGATGTCGACCTCGGCACCGTGCCCACCGACGGCTCCACGCATACGATGACCATGTACATGGAAGACACCATGTGGCCCTACGACGTGCTCGACTACATCGAAGCCTGCGGGAGCGTGTACTCCAAGAGCCTGGAACACGCCGAGGAGGACCTCTTCATCACCATCGATCTGGCGCTGACGCCGGCGTTGGGCACCAATGTCCGCCGCGAGGCCTCGCTCATGCAGAAGATCCACAACATCGATCGGCTGATGTGGCTCCTCACCAACGACATCTCGCCCGAGCACCGAGGGCCGGGAACGTGGATGTACGACGGGCTCGCGTTCCGCGACCAGTGGGAGAGCAAGCTGCTCCGGACCTCCCCCTGGTCGCCCCTGTGGTGAGTCGCTGCGCATGAACATCGCGTCGCTCATCGATGCGCCGAGTAGCCAGGATCCCGGGCGGACGGCCCTCATCCTCAAGGACGGCGACGTCACCTACGGCGAGCTTGACGCGGCCGCACGCAGCGTGGCCGTGGGGCTGCGGGCCCACGGTGTCCAGCCCGGAGATCGGGTCCCGGTGGTCGAAGTGGGCAACCTTCTCTCCATTGCCACCATGCTGGGCGCGGCCCGGATCGGCGCCGCCGCGGCACTGATGAACCCCGCCCTGCGGCGGCTGGAGATCGCGGCCTTGATCGAGACCGCAGGCTGTCGGCGGATGGCCGTCACGGGCCCGGCCTTCGCCGGCATGGTCTCGCCCGCCGTCGACGGCAATGTGCTCGGCGCGGCCGAACTCCTCCGTAATGCCGATACCTCCTCGGTCGAGACCGTGGTGGGGGCCGACGAGGATGACGGGCTGATTCTCTTCACCAGCGGGACGACCGGGCTCCCCAAGGCGATTCCGATCGGCCACGGGGTGATCTCACGTCGCTTCATGAGTTACGCCCCGCCTTTCAAGCCGGAAAACCGCCCGAACATCGGAATGATGTCCGTCCCCTTCTTCCACGTCGGTGGCTCACTCGGGCAGCTCACCGGCCTGTACGGGGCGAACACCTCGGTGATCCAGGAGCGATTCGACGCCGGCGAATGGCTCGAGCTCGTGGCCCGGTACAAGGTCGTGAGCACATTCTTGGTCCCGACCATGTTGCAGCGGATCCTCGACCACCCCAATTTTGCCGCGGCCGACCTCAGCTCGCTCGCCATGGTGGCCTATGGGGCTGCGGCCGCGCCGAAGGAGCTGGTCCTGCGCGCGATGAAGGCGCTCCCCCATGTTGCCTTCGCCAATATCTTCGGCCAGACCGAGACACTGGGCGCCTACACCACGCTGGCTCCGGGTGACCACAGCAACGTGGACCTGATCGGGTCCGTGGGGAAGGCCTTGCCCGGTGTGGAGATCCGCGTGGTGCACCCCGGCACCGAGGACGAGGTTGCACCGGGCGAGGTGGGAGAGCTCGTCGTCCTCTCCGACCAGAACGTGCAGCCCGGCTGGTTCCACACGGGCGATCTGGCCCGGATAGATGCCGAGGGGTACATCTTCCCCTCGGGGCGCCTGTCCGACACGATCAACCGGGGCGGGGAGAAGTTCGGGCCCGTCGAGGTCGAGACGGTCCTCCGCGACCACCCCTCCATCGTCGAGGTGTCGGTGGTGGCGGTCCCGGACCCCGAAATGGGCGAGCGCGTCGGCGCCCTGATCGTGGCGTCCGAACCCTTGACCGACGACGACGTGCGTACCTTCTGCGCCGATCGCCTTGCTCGTTTCAAACTGCCGGAGCGGATCGCCTTCGTCAGCGAGATCCCGCACAACGAAACCGGGAAGGTGGACCGGCGCGCCGTCGTCGCCCTCCTGCGTCAACCGTCAGCCTGACCTGAATCCAAAGGAGACCCATGCTCTATCTGCACGAGACCCACAAGGTCGTCGGCCGCAAGGAAGACGAGTTCGAGGCGGCCTACCGAGACGGCTGGATGTCCCTCATGGCGGACACCGACTACGCCCGGCTGCTGTGGTACACGAACCATGCCGTGGGCAGCGGTGTCTCCTACAACGTGGTCACCATCACCGGCATCACCGACGGGGCGGCGTACGCGGACCTCGTCACGCGCAGCCAGACCGGGGACCTGCAGGCGTTCATGCGCGACACCGACAAGCTCCGTCACGACGTCCATGGAAAGATGCTCGTCCCGGTGCACTGGTCGCCGATCCAGGAGATCGATCTCGCCACGGTGCCCACCGACGGTTCCACGCACGAGTTGTGCCTCTTCATGGAGGACACCGGGTGGCCCTACGTGCCGATCGACGACTACATCCAATGCTGGTACGACATCTACTACGAGCCGCTGAGCCACATGTCGCCGCGGGTCCTCGACATTCAAGGGTGCTTCCAGGTGGCGCACGGCACGCACATGCGACGCGAGGCCATGCTCTGGCAGAAGATCCCCGACCCGTCGAGCCTCATGCACCTGCTCACGACCGAGCTTCCGCCCGAACACCGGGGGAGCGGAACCTACATGGGCGACGCCCTCGAGTTCCGTGACCAGTGGGAGAGCAGGCTCCTGCGCACGAGCAGCTGGTCGCCCCTGTACTGACACAACCATTGAGCGTCCCTCTCGTGGCACCCGCCGATCGAACGCGTGAGACATTCGGCCGATGTCGGAACGGTCACCGGTCGAGCTCACCTCCGAGCGGTCGTACGCGCCGCCTCTGACCGACGGAATGCGCCTCGACGAGGGCGATGAGGTCGCCCGTGCTCGTTCCCGGCCTCGCAGGATCCCCCATCGCCTCCCCATCGCCGTCCTCCTCTTCGGCGCCATCGTGACCGCGCTCTTGACCTGGACTGCCGCAAGCGCCAACACCAGCAGTGACCATCGCCTCCTCAAGCTCCAGGTCCGGCAGGCGGCAACAGCCCTCAGCGAGGCGCTCCCCAGCATTCAGACCCCCCTCACGGCCGCCTTCGACGTGGCGGCGGCCACGCAGGGGACCGCCGCATTCCGACAGCTCATCTCTCCCGACGTGGGAGCCGCCGGGCCCTTTCTCTCCGCCTCCCTGTGGCAGATCTCGCCGGGGCCGCCCAAACCACTCATCGTCGTCGGAGCTCAACCACTCCTGGCCGCCAAGGGGGAAACCGCCAGCTTCTTCAGTCGTGTCCAGCCGGGCCGGGCCTTGACGGTCACTCCCATCATCGGCGGTGCCGCGCCGCGACTGGGCTTCGCCGAGATACCGGCCGGGCATGGTGACACCGTGCTCGTCTACGCCGAGACGCCGCTCCCACCTCACAAGAAGGCCGTCGTGCCGAAGAACTCGGCCTTCTCCGATCTGAACTTCGCCCTCTACCTGGGCCCCAAGGCGGACGCCGCTACGCTCATAGAGAGAACCGGACCTCTCGGTGGCTTCCACGCCCAGACCAGCGTGCCCTTCGGGGACACGGTCCTCACCTTGGTCGGGACGGCGACGGCCCCTCTCGCCGGAGGGTCGTCGGCCGACTTGCCGCTGATCGCCGCCCTCCTCGGTGCCGCCCTCACCCTCGGTGCCGCCCTGACGTCGGAGTACCTCATCCGGCGGCGTCGCCTGGCCGAGACCCTGGCGGCGGAGAACGCCAACCTCTACGTCGAGCAACGCACGATCTCAGAGACACTTCAGCATTCCTTGCTTCCCGAAGAGATACCCGTGATCCCCGGGACCGAGATCGCCGTGCGGTACCTCGCCGGGGTCGGTGGTATCGAAGTCGGCGGCGACTGGTACGACGTGATACCGAGCGGCGACGGGGACGCTCTTTTCGTCGTCGGCGATGTCTCCGGTCGCGGTCTGGGCGCAGCCACGACGATGGGTTACCTGCGTCACGCCATCCGGGCCTACGCCCCGCAGGGGGGCGGCCCCGCCACGGTGCTCGGCAAGCTCGGCGATCTGGTCGGTCGCGCCGACGACGGTCACTTCGCCACCGTGCTGTGCGGCCACATCGACGTGAAAAGCCACCTTCTCACTGTCGCCTGCGCGGGCCACTTCGCCCCGCTGGTGAAAGACCGGCACGGCACCCGTTACGTCGACGTCACGATCGGGCCACCGATCGGCGTGCTCCCGCGTGCGACACCGGTCGAGACCACCATCACCCTCTCCCCCGGCGCATCCGTCCTAGCCTTCACCGACGGGTTGGTGGAGCGCCGTGGCGAACATCTCGACGTGGGTTTGACCCGGCTGAAAGAGGCGGTCATGGCCAGTGACGGCGACGTTGACGACCTGCTCGGCCAGCTCGTGGCCGAACTTGCGCCCGATGGTTCCGACGACGACATCGCGATTCTGGGGGTGAGATGGCTGAACGAGACGGTGCGTCCCGCGCCAGGATCGACGTGGCCGAGGGCGATCCGGGGTGCTTCACCGCGACCATCTCAGGAGAGCTCGACATCCATAGCGTCGATGCCCTCGGGGCCCGCATCGAGGACCTTCTCGCCCGCCCGGCCACCCGCATCGATTTCGAGCTCTCTGATCTCGAATTCATGGACAGCTCGGGTCTGGCGTTGCTGCTGCGGGTCACGAACCAGTTCGGCCCCGCGCACGTCAGGGGGGCCAAACCGCTGATCCGCCGTGTGATCGAGGTGTCCGGCCTCGACGGGGTCCTGCAGGTGGCCGGACCCGTCCCATGAAGCGGAAGCGGAAGCGGAAGCGGAAGTTTCCCGAATCGATCTCATCGGTACCCCTGGCCCGTCGGTTCGTCGCCGACTCCGTCGCGGCGATCGCTCCCGAGGTGTCCGAAACCGCGTCATTGTTGGTCTCCGAACTGGCCACGAACGCGATCGTGCACGCGGGGAGTGAATTCGCCGTGACCGTCGTCTACCCGACGCCAGCGGGACGGATACGCATTGAGGTGACCGACCGCGACGGGACGCGGCCCTCCCCGACACGACCGCCCCCGAACGTCCCCCACGGCCGGGGTCTCTTGCTGGTCGCCACGTTGGCCGACGCGTGGGGCGTGCTCGAGCCGCGACGGCGAGCGGGAAAGGCCGTGTGGTTCGAGCTGAAACCCCAGGCTTCTCCGGCCCGCAACGTTGCGGGGGCACTCCGGCGCAGGAGCCGTCGGACCACGGGACGGCTCCGGTCTCTCTTCGCCGCCGGATTGCCGGCTCTGCGGGCGGGTCGCCGACCAGCCCCCCGGTTCAGGTCCGAGTGATTGTCGCGAACCAGGCGGGTGCGCCGTCGCGGTGGTATCTCGACTGAATCCGGTCCGGTTCGACGGCGGCGACGTCCCATCCACTGCTCGCGTTGAACGCTCCCCTCAGCTCATCCCGACTGACGGGGTGCGGGCCGGTCTCGGGGCCGACGTCGCTGAAGCACAGCACGTACAGCGTTGCATGGTGCCCGGTGACCGACGCGAGACTTGCCACGTACCGGGGTCGCTCGTCGCGGTCGAAGGAATGGAACAGCCCACAGTCCAGCACCGTCTCGAAACTCCGCCCCAGGCGCGCCAACCGGAGTGCATCAGCCCCCACGAACTCGACCTCGATCCCACGATCGTCGGCCTTCGCCCGGGCGATCTCCAGTGCCGTCTCAGCCACGTCAACGCCCAGAACCGCCACTCCCAGCGAGGCGACGTGGAGCGCGTTCTCACCGGTCCCGCAGCCGGCATCGAGCACCGCTCCGGCGAATCCGCCCTGGGATGCCACACGCACGATCGCTGGTTGCGGCCGGCCGATGTCCCACGGCGCAGGGCCGTTGTGGTACGACGCATCCCAGGGCAGTCCCGTCATCCGTTCGTGGCTGGTCGGGGCCCGACCACGCAACAGATCGTCAGCGGGAGCCATCGCCGTCCATCCCAACCTCAGGTGAAGGGCCCGTGACGGTGGCCTCCGAACATGTCCGACCGCTCGGCTTGCGATCCCGGGAAGGTTCGATCTCCTGCACCATGGAGGCCCCAGTATCTCTGACCTTCAGGCGCTGTCAAGGCGCGCACCTCGGCGCGTCTCGGCCGGAGGGGTTGGCTCGCGGTTGGCGCTATCCCCCGAAGAGAACGCCTTCCCACCAGTTGTAGAGGTGTTGGAAGGCAATGGTGATCGGCCCGGGGTTGAAGAGGAAGTTGAGCATGACCAGCCCCATCACGATCATCATCGTGTAGGGCCGGATGCGGAGATACGTGGGCCAGTACCTCCGGGGCAAGAGGCGCTCGAAGAGCACCGACCCGTCGAGCGGTGGGATCGGGACCAGGTTGAACGCCGTCAGCCCGATGTTCCCCAGGCTGAACAAGAAGACGATCTGGGCCGGCAGGGAAAGAACCCCGGTGCGGAGGGCCGTGTTCCGGAAGGAGACGATGAACAGCAGCGCGGCGAGACCGGCCAGGAGGGCGTTGGTGAACGGCCCCGCCAGCGCCACGAGCACGCCCTGATTGCGCGGGCTGCGCAGGCGGGCGTTGTTGACCGGGACCGGCTTGGCCCACCCGAAGACGCCGAAGCCACCCAGGGCCAGCAGGGCCGGGACGATCAGGGTGCCGATCGGGTCCACGTGGACGAAGGGGTTGAGGGTGAGGCGACCGGCCCGCTTCGCCGTGTCGTCGCCGAAGGCGCGGGCGACGACGCCGTGCGAGACCTCGTGCAGGATGATCGACGGCACGATCACGCAGAACAGGATGATGTCGGTACTCGAGATGTTGTGGTGGGCCACCAGCGCCACCAAGACGACGACGACGCCGACGATCCACAGCGTCCGCCTGGTGGACTGGTCCATGGGGCCTCGGCCCGAAGATCGCCCTCCGGGTGGGCTCACCTAGTGTTTGGCGGCGTCGACGATGCAAAAGCGCGCCGCCGGCATGGCCTCCAGTCGAGCTTCGCCGATAGGTTTGCCACAGGCCTGGCACAGGCCGTAGTTGCCGGCGTTGAGACGTTCCAGGGCGGCGTCGACCTCTTGCAGGGCCTCCCTCAGCTCGGTGGCCAGGCGCTCGGCCTCTCCCCGCTCAGCCGTCACCTGGCTCGAGTCGGCGAAATTGGAGTCGTAGTTGAGACCCGTATCCCCCCGGTCCCCGAACCCGAGCTCGTTCAACTGTGCATGGAGCTCGGCCTGCTCGGCCGTGAGAAGGGCGGCGTAGTCGACCTGGGCTGATTCGGCGGTAGGGGCCTCGTTCGGCATGGCCTCATGCTACGTCCTCCCTGGCTTTCGTTCTGCCCGCCCGCGGGTGGGCATCCTCGTACGCCCGCCGCAGGTGCTCGGGCGAGACCTTGGTGTAACGCTGGGTGGTGGCGATGGAGGCGTGACCGAGCAGCTCTTGGACCACCCGGATGTCGGCGCCCCGGGCCAGCATGTGGGTGGCGCAGGAGTGGCGCAGGACATGGGGGCTCACCCGCTCGGCCAGATCCACCCGGGTGGCGTACTTCTTGACCACGCCGAACGCCCCCACCCGGGTCAGTCGTCCCCCCCGCATGTTGAGGAAGACAGCCTCGGCATCGCTGCGCAGCTTCCACTTCTTCGGTTCGAGCAGGGGCCGTCCAACTCCGGACAGCCAGTCGTGCAGGGAGGCCAGGGCCAGGCGCCCCAAGGGGACCACCCGCTCCTTGTCCCCCTTGCCCAGGACACGGATGAGGGGGACGTCGCCGCCCTCCACCGCCTCGGCCACGTCCCCCAGGTTCAGGCCGACGACCTCGCTGACCCGGCAGCCCGTGCCGTAGAGGACCTCGAGGAGGGCCCGGTCGCGCAACATGGCGGGACCGGTGCCGACCACCGCGCCGAGCAGGCGCTCCGTCTCGTCCTCGCTGAGCGCCTTGGGCAGCAAGGCAGCCACCGCGATGCCCGGGATGTCGGCCGTGGGGTCCGACGGCGCCACCCCCTCTTCGACCAGGAAGCGATGGAAGCCCCGCAGCGTCGAGAGGGACCGGGCCACGGTCGAACCGCTGCGGGAGCGCCGCAAGGAGGCGACATAGGCCGCCACCTCATCGGCCGTGGCCCGGTCGATCAGTGCCCCGGCGTGGCGTTGCTCGACGAAGGCCTGATAACCCGCCAGGTCATGGCGGTACGAGGCCAGGGTGCGCGGCGATCGCCCCCGCTCGACGTCCAACCACGAGAGGTACTCCTCTGCGTTGCGCGGGAGGGGCGCCGTCACGGCGCCGGCCGGTCGGTGCCCGCACGCGCCAGGCGGGCCCGGGCCAGGAAGAGGCCGAGTACGGTCGTCTCGTCGACGAGGGTCCCGTCGGCCACGAGTGCCTCGACGTCGTCGAGGGCGATCGTCTCGATCGTCATGAACCCTTCTTCGATGCCCACGGGCTTGGGCGGGCAGGGTGAAAGACCCGTGGCCAGGAAGATCGTCGTGCGCTGGTCGCTGATCCCCGGTGAGTTGAAGGTCTCGATCAGGAGCTCCATCTTGTCGGCCAGCAGCCCCGCCTCCTCGGCCAGTTCCCGCCGCGCCGCGACCTCGCGCGCCTCATGGGAGACGTCGCAGGTTCCGGCCGGCACTTCGAGCACGAGGCGATCCACCGCCGCTCGATACTGACGGACCAGCGTCACCCGGCGCTCGGCGTCCACCGGCACGATGGTCACCGCACCAGGGTGATGGACGATGAAGCGCTCGAAGGACCGGCCGTCCGGGTCGACCAATTCGGCCTGCGCCACGGTGAAGATCCAGCCTCCGAACACCTCCACCTCGGAGACCCGCCGGAAAGCGGGCGTGGGGCCGGCCGGCACGGGCTCTACGGCACGCGATCGAGATCGAGCAGATGGGGCTCGCGCCCCTCGGCCCGGTCGAGCGCCGCCGCCACGAACTCGCGGAACAACGGGTGGGCCCGGTCGGGCCGGCTCTTGAACTCGGGGTGGGCCTGGGTGCCGATCCAGAACGGGTGATCGCTCAACTCGACGAACTCGACCAGGCGGCCGTCGGGCGAGGTGCCCGAGCAGACCAGACCGACTGCTTCGAGTCGGGTGCGGTACTTGTTGTTGAACTCGAAGCGGTGGCGATGGCGCTCGGTGACGCCGAGCGTCCCATAGGCCTCGGACACCTTCGAGCCCGGCAGGAGGGCGGCCTGGTAGGACCCGAGCCGCATGGTGCCGCCCTTGTCCGTGACGTGGGCCTGGTCGGGCATCAGGTCGATGACCGGGTCCGGAGTCAGGGAGTCGAATTCCCGGGAGTTGGCCCGGGGCAGGTTGGCCCAGTCCCGGGCCACCGAGATCACCATGACCTGCAGGCCCAGGCACAGACCGAGACAGGGAATGGCGTGGTCGCGGGCGTACCCGGCCGCGGCCACCATGCCTTCGACGCCACGCACCCCGAACCCACCGGGGATGACGATCGCGTCGAGCTGGCGTATCCGGTCCGTTCCCAGCAGGTCCGGCACCTTCTCGGCGTCGATCCAGTCCAGCTCGATCTCGGTTCCGTAGTGGAACCCGGCCGAGCGGAGCGCCTCGACCACCGACATGTAGGCATCGGGCATGCTCACGTACTTGCCCACGACGCCGACCTTCACCCGGCGGGACAGCGACTCGACCCGGCGCACCAGCTCCTCCCACTGGCTCAGGTCGATCGGATGGGATGCCTCGTCGATGCCCAGGGTGCGGCAGACGAAGCCGTCGAGGCCCTGATCGTGCAGGACGAGCGGGATCTCGTAGATGCTCGGCGCGTCGACCGCGGAGACCACGGCTTCCATGGAGACGTCGCACAGGTTCGAGATCTTGCGCTTCAAGTTCTCCGAGATCGGCTTGTCGCTCCGGCACACGATCACGTCGGGTTGGATACCGCGGCTGCGCAACTCGGTGACGGAGTGCTGGGTGGGCTTGGTCTTCTGCTCGCCGGTCACCAGGTAGGGCACCAGGGTCAGGTGCATGTAGCAGACGTTCTCCCGGCCGACGTCACGGCGGAACTGGCGAATGGCCTCGATGAAGGGGACGATCTCGATGTCGCCCACCGTGCCGCCGATCTCCACGATGACGACGTCGACGTCGTCATCGGCCAGCAGGCGCACCCAGTCCTTGATCTCGTCGGTGACATGGGGGATGACCTGGACGGTGCGGCCGAGGAAGTCGCCCCGACGCTCCTTCTCGATGACCGAGCGGTAGATCCACCCCGTGGTGGTGTTGGAGTTCTGGCCGAGGTCCTCGTCGATGAAACGTTCGTAGTGGCCCAGGTCGAGGTCGGTCTCCCCACCGTCATGGGTGACGAAGACCTCCCCGTGCTCCCCCGGGTTCATGGTGCCGGGGTCGACGTTGATGTACGGGTCGAGCTTGCACATGGTGACACGCAGGCCACGGCACTTGAGGAGTCGACCGAGAGAGGAGGCGGTGAGGCCCTTGCCGAGGGAGCTCGAGACTCCGCCGGTGACGAAGATGAACTTGCTCACGCCGCCCGCTGGGCGCCGATCGTCAGGGCAATTGCTCGGTGCACCCTTCCACGATAATCGACGTCACCTCCACTTGTGGCGGATTCATACCCGCCCCCGAGGCGCACTGTCGGACGCCACCGCGCCCTAAGCCGGCTGAACTGGGATAACCCGCGGTGATCAGACACCGAGAAGCTCGCGGGCGTGCGCCCGCGCCGCGTCGCTGTCGGGATGACCCGACAGCATGCGGGAGAGCTCGACCACCCGCTCCTCGCCCGTCACGGCCACGGCCGAGGTCAGGGTGCGTCCCAGTACCTCGTCCTTGCGCACCGTGATCTGTCGATCGGCCTTGGCCGCCACCTGGGCCAGGTGCGTGACGACGAGCACCTGGCGACTCAGGGAGACCTCGTGGAGCGCCACACCGAGCGACAGGGCGGCCGCACCGCCCACCCCGGCATCGACCTCGTCGAAGACCATGGTCTGGGGGCCACCCATGGCCACGAGCCGGATGGCGAGCATGGCGCGCGCCAGCTCCCCGCCCGAGGCGGCCTTCGCCAGTGGGAGAACGGCCTCACCGACGTTCGCCCCCAGGGCTGCCTCGATCGGGTCGCCCGCACCCTCGGGCGCCACCCGGATCTCCACGCGCGCCCCGGGCATGGCCAGATCGGCCAACCGCTCCCCCACCAGTACCCCGAAGCGTGCCGCGGCCTTGGTCCGGACCTTTCGCACGGCCTCTTCGGCCCGCGCCAATGCGTGTTCGGCGTCGACCCGCTCCGCCTCCAGCCGCGCCGCGATCTCCTCCGCGTTGTCCAACGCCTCGAGGCGGGCCGCCGCGTCCTGCGCGAAGGCCATCACCGCCGCCAGGTCAACCCCGTACTTGCGACGCAGATCCGCCAGGAGCCGGCGCCGCTCTTGCACTGCGACCAGACGGTCCGGATCGTCTTCCCAACCCTCGACGACATCGCGCAGACCCCGGGCGACATCGGACAGGTCGATGGCCGCCCCGGTGATCCGTTCCCTGACATCATCGAAGGCCTCGCGTCCCCCCAGCAGTCCGGCCGCCTCGGCCAGCCGGGCCAGGACACCTCCGTCGCCGTTCCCCGACGCCGACTCGAGAAGCTCGCTGGCCAGCGCCGCCGCTTCCCGGTGGGCCGAGGCATCGGCCAAGCGGGACTCCTCCTGGCGTAACGCATCGTCCTCGTCGGGATCGGACAGGCGGGCGGTGGCGATCTCGTTCACCTGGTAGCGCAGCACATCGGCCTCCCGCGCCCGCTGCTGGGCATCGCCGCCGAGTGCCGCCACCGACTCGGCCAACCGGCGCAGTTCGGCCCGCAAGGCCAGCACGGGCCCAAGGTCCGTCTCCGCATAGGCGTCGAGCACCGCACGCTGGGCCGCCGGTGTCACCAGTGATTGATGCTCGTGCTGGCCGTGGATCTCGACCAGCTCCGACGTGACCTCGGCCAAGGCGCTGACCGGCGACATGCGCCCGTCGATCCACGCGCGCGAACGACCCTCGGCCGGCACCGACCGGGCGATGATGATCTCGCGCTCGCCGTCGTCGGTCTCGACGACGAAGCGCGCTTCGACCACGGCTTCGCGGGCGCCGGCCCGGACGAGGGTCGGTGAGGCACGCCCGCCCATCACCAGCTGCAACGCCTCGACCACCAACGTCTTGCCGGCGCCGGTCTCACCGGTCAGTACCGTCATCCCCGTTTCGAACGTCAGCGACAGGTCCTCGATGACCCCGAGGTCGCGCACCCGCAAGTCGGTCAACATCGCCCGGTCATTACAGTCGCCCCCGTCATTACAGTCGCCCGGTCATTACAGTCGCCCGGTCATCCCTGTCGCCCCCGGTCCGTCGACCTACTGGTCGCGGTCGGCCAGCAGCCGGAACCGGATCAACGCCCCGAAACCGTGTGGGTCATTGCGCACGACGCGCACGGGCCGCGTCGGCACCCGGCAGGTCACGGTCGAACCGGGCTCCAGGCGTCCGGTCTCCTGGCCGTCGATGACCAGGGCGGCGGCCCGGTCCGGCGCGATCTCCACCCTGACCCGCTGGGTGTCGGTCAGCACCAGGCTGCGGTCGAGCGAGAGATGGGGGGCCACCGGGGTGACCACCATCGCCCGCAGCGCGGGCGAGAGGATCGGTCCCCGGGCGGACAGGTTGTACGCCGTGGACCCGGTCGGCGTGGCGATGATGACGCCGTCGGCCGAGTACGTGAACACATCCTCGCCGTCGATGGAGGTGGCGAGGCGCACCGTGTGGCCGAAGTCGATCTTCTCCAGGACGACCTCGTTGAGCGCCAGGTGCGTCGACACCGCATCACCATGGGAACGGTCGGTGATGGTCACCTCGAGCGCGCAACGGGCCTCGATGATGGCCCGGCCCTCGAACACCTTGGTCAAGCCCACCCGCACCTGGTCGGGCACGAGGTCGGGCAGGTAGCCCAGGCGGCCGAAGTTCACCCCGAGGACGGGGATGTCCTCGGTCCAGGCCAGGCGCACCACCCGCAGGAACGTCCCGTCACCGCCCAGGCTGACCGCCACGGTGGTGCCCGAGAGGTCGACCGAGTCCAGGTCCATCTCCTTTCCGGCCTCGGTCACCCGGTTGGGCGCAGTGAACTCCAAGATGCGCGCCGTGTCACCTTGGGAGGTGAGCCACTCCGACGTATCGTGCGCGAGGGCGAGCGCGTCCGGGCGCTCGGGGTGGACCAGAAAGGTGGCCGTCGACATGGTCAGCGAGCCGCCTCGTCGACGGTGGCCGCGAGCAGGCGGCCGACATCGTCACCCTGGAGTCCCGTGACGCCCTTATGGGCGTGCAGGAGGAATTCGACATTGCCGGCCGGGCCGGTCAAGGGGGAGACCATCGCCCCCATGATGCCGGTTCCGGCGTCCACAAGTGCGGACGTCACCCCCTCGAGGGCGCGAAGCCACACCTCGGGGTCCCGCACCACGCCCTTGCCGCGGGCCACGACGACGCGCCCCGCTTCGAACTGGGGCTTGACCAGGAGCACCAACTCGGCATCGGGACGCCCCAGGGGACCGCACAGCGCCGGCACCACCGTGACGAGCGAAATGAACGACAGGTCCGCCGTGAGCATCGACACCGGCTCGAACGTCGGGTCGCGCTCGAGCAGTATCTCGGGCGTCAGCGTCCGGATATTGACCCTCTCGAGCACCGTCACCCGCGCATCGTGACGCAGGCGCTGATCGAGCTGCCCGTGCCCCACGTCGACGGCGTCCACGTGTGCCGCCCCCCGCTGCAGCAAGCAGTCCGTGAAGCCTCCGGTTGACGCTCCCGCATCGAGCACGCGCCGGCCCCGGGGCGAGACGTCGAACCGCGTCAGGGCGGCCTCCAACTTCTGCCCTCCCCGGCTGACATACGGCGCCGGCGGTCCCTGCACGACGACGGGCTCATCCGGCGCCACCAGCCGTGCCGGCTTGTCGGCTCGGGTCCCCGCCACCAGCACCGATCCGGCCGCGATCGCCTGTTGGGCCTCGTGCCGGTTGGCCACGAGTCCACGACGGACGAGCTCCGTATCCAGCCGCCGGCGGGACCCAGGGCTCAGGTGCTCGACCTCGGAGCGCTCGGAGCGGCCGGAGCGCTCGGAGCGGCCTTCTTGGCCGCGGTCGTCTTCGCTGCGGTGGCCGTCTTCTTGGCCGGCGCTGCTTTCCTGGCGGCCGGTGCCTTCTTGGTGGCCGTCTTCTTCGTGGCCGTGGACTTGGCGGTCGCCGCCTTCTTGGCGGTCGCCGCCTTCTTGGCCGGCCCGGCCTTCTTCACCGGGCTGGCCTTCTTCACCGGGCTGGCCTTCTTGACCGGGCTGGCCTTCTTGACCGCGGTCGCCGCCTTCTTCACGGCGGTCGTGGTGGCGCTCGCCCGCTTGGTCGCCGCCTTCTTCGCGGCGGTGGCCGTCCTCTTGACACCCGTGGCCGTCTTCTTGACACCCGTGGGTGTCACTTTTTCCGCGGCCGTACGGGCACCCTTGGCACCCTTGGCGGCCTGGGCCGCCATGTCGGAGGTCGCGTTCCGGCCGACGTCGGCCGATCGCTTGAGCAGATCGGCCACTTGATTGGCCAGCTTCTCGAGGGCCGAGCCGTCGACCTTCTTCAACTGCTGCGCCACCTCGTGACGCACCAGGTCCAGGATCTGCTCGCTCGTCTTGTGGCCTCGTTCAACCAAGTTGTCTATCCATTCCTGTGCTTGATCGCGCTGGATGTCCCCGGCGCTCACCAGTTCCCGGACGATCTCTTCGGCCCGAGCCCGTGTGACCTGGCCCAATACCGTACCGGCGTCGAGATACTTCTTGATGCGTTCGTTGTTCACCATATAACAAGAGTATATCCAGTGTTAGCTGTCAGCAAGCATTGTCATGAGGCGATTGGTCGCTTTGTGGACTTCGGGGAGAAATCGGATGTCATTCAGGATTCTCCTGTGGGGACCCATCGGTTCGCGTCCATAACTGCGGGATCGAGGAGGGTCACTCGGTCCTCGTCTTGAAACCATTCCTGCGACCCGCAACAATGCGCGTTCCCGGTTTGGGACCCGTGTCGTTGGCCAGTCACATGGGACCAGTTGATCGCCGGTTTTGCCAGTGAGATGGGACCACCCTCTTCTTCCCCATCGTGATTCCCGACAACATGAAGTCCATTGTCATCACGGCCGAGAACACAGCGCCGCGCATCAACGACACCTAGTCGACGCCGACGCCGCGAGCGCAGGCCTCCGTGGTAACGATGGCGCCATAACCCTCGCGCCTCCCCGGCAACGGTCGCTCATTTTCGCCTTTTGTCACTTGTTTCTTTTGTTTTTTTGTCGACCTTGGGGCCGTTCGGTTGTCACAACCCCATGGTCTACTTGGGGCATGGGTGCATTGGATGACCTCGAAGAAGTCCTCGCTCGCTTGGCACGGGCCGATCCGTTCTCCTATGGCGATCGCCACTCGATCATTGCCTTGGAGCGTGGACTGTCGAGCTATAGCGCCACGCTCGCCAAGGCGGCGGCCAGTTTCGCCGAAGGGGGCGAATGGGCCGCAGATGGGGCCCAAAGTGCGGCGGCGTGGATAGCCACCACCTCGCACGTGCCCCTCGGCGAGGCCAGAAGGCAACTGCGCCGGGGCCGGGCGCTTGCCTCGATGCCCTTGGTGTCGCAGGCCTTCTCGGACGGCCAGATCAGCGCGGCCCACGTCGACGTGTTGGTCAAAGCGGCCAAGGCGGTGGGACACGCCGACCCCGAAGCCTTCTCGCGCTGCGAAGCGGCCCTTTTGGAGGCGGCCACAGAACTCAGGTTCGTACCCTTTGCCAACGCCGTGACCTACTTCACCCAGATGGCCGACCCCGACGGGGCCGAAGAGCGCGACCTGGCGCGTCGGGCCCGGCGTGACGCCTATGTGGCTCAGAGCATGAACGGGATGTACCTCTTGGGCGGGACCCTCGACCCGGTTTCGGGCGCCATCGTCGCCGGCGAGTTCACCCGGATCGAGAACCAGCTCTTCGAAGCCGAGTGGGCGAGCGCCAAAGAGGCGCTCGGGCGCGATCCGAGGGTCGACGAGCTGGCACGCACCCCCGCACAACGAAGGGCCGACGCCTTGGTCGAGATGGCGGTGCGCTCCAAGGCAGCCAAGGCGACCGACCGGCGTCCTGAGCCCCTCTTCAGCGTCTTGGTGGGCTATGAGGCACTCCATGGGCGCATCAGCCAGATCGAAGGGGGACCCATCATCACCCCGGGCGCCCTTTTGCCCTGGTTGGACGGGGCCAGCTTCGAACGGATCATCTTTGGCCCCGGTACCCGTATCGAGTGCTCGCCGACAGCCAGATTCTTCACCGGGGCCACCCGACGGGCCATCGAGGTCAGAGACCAACACTGCACCCACCCCTTCTGCGAAGTCCCCGCAGCTCGGTGCCAGATCGATCACATCATCCCGTACGCACAAGGGGGCGAGACCACCCAGGGCAACGCGCGCCTCCACTGCGGCTTTCATAACCGGCTCCGCAACCACGGACCGCCCGGTGGCGAATCCTGTGGCGAGTTGAGCAGGGCAGCCGACGACGACCTTTACGACGACCACGACGTCGACCACGACGACGATGACCACGACCTCGACCTCGACCACGACCACGACCACGACCACGACCACGACCACGACGTCGACCACGACCACGAGGGCGGTCCATAGAACGGCGAGAGGTTTGATGGTTCCCGTCTCAATGTTCCAGGCTCAATCCAGACGACAACTTCTGCGTCCGCGCGCACCTACGCCATCGGAATCGGGATTTCTAGCGCCCTCTCACGCCAAAGGCTCATACAAGAAGACTCACACCCACGCGTTCCGGAAGCGGATTCGCGGTCTGCTTCTGATTCTTGGAGTCGAAGTTCTCGATCAGAGCACTGAAGATCAGAATAGGAAGATCAGAATAGGAAGATCAAAATAGGAAGAGGGGAAATGGCCTGAGAACAAAGGCGCCGGGAACAGTGGCGCAGGAATACCCGACGCCCAGCGTCAGTCGCGCTCGATGAAGATGCACTCCCCGGGGCATTCCTCGGAAGCCTCGACAACTGCTTCTTCGAGGTCGCTCGGCACGGCGGCCATGCCAGCCGAGCCCCCTGGATCGTTCTTCACGGAGCCGTCGTCCTTCACGTAGGCGAGACCATCGTCAAGAAGGGTGAAGACGGCCGGCGCGATCTCCTCGCACAGCCCGTCGCCTGTGCAGAGATCCTGGTCGATCCAGACCTTCATGTCGTTGTCTCTCTCCTCGGTAGTGACCGCCCGATGGGGCAAAGGGACCGTAGTGAGGCGACCCCCGCGCCGTCAACATCACGTGGTGGGATTCATAATAGTCGCCTGCCCATATGTATCCCGTCATGGGCGTTATCTATCTCGTCATGGGCGTTATCTATCTCGTCATGGGCCTCGTCATGGGCCTCGTCATGGGCCTCGTCATGGGCCTCGTCATGGGCCTCGTCATGGGCCTCGTCATGGGCCTCGTCATGGGCCTCGTCATGGGCCTCGTCATGGGCCTCGTCATGGGCGTTTCCCCGTCCTGCCAACCTCGCCGCCAAGAGCTTGGAAACGCCCTGTCCAGCCCGGACCCCGGATGCCCCATCAGGTGCACCAACCTGGCCGCCATGGCCTCATCGGAATCCCACGAAGGGCCCACGAAGGGCACACGAAGGGCCCACGAAGG